>FWPV01015926.1_pt1 | contig 10695 bp, 9 predicted proteins | sample 2228371 | NCBI WGS metagenome assembly FWPV01 (sample SAMEA103939776, study PRJEB20133) | metagenome
TACACTCTTTCCTTTATTTCTATCTCTTCACCAGGTTGGATTTGACCTTCTATCATCTCTTTTGCAATGTTTCCTTCTATGTTTTCTTGAATATATCTTTTAATTGGCCTAGCTCCTAAACCTGGCTCGTGAGCCTTGCTCGCAATTAGCTGTGGAATTAAAGAATTCCAAGTAAGTGTAATACTTTTCTCGGCCAAACGCTTTGATAGTTCTGTGAGAAGTATTTTAGAAATTTCTGAAAGATGATCGATATCATGGGGGTGAAATACTATTACTTTATCAAATCTATTAAGCAATTCAGGTCTTATAGATTGTCTTAATTCTATCAATGCCCTGTCTTTTGCTTCTGCCCAAGTTGTTTTACCATCACTTAGAGATTCTAAGAGGATTAAACTTCCAATATTACTTGTACAAACAATTATACTGTTTGTGAAATCTATAACTTCCCCCAAATTACTTGTTAATCTCCCTTCATCAAACATCTGTAGGAATAAATCTAGTATCTGTGGATGAGCTTTTTCTATTTCATCAAAGAGTATAACTGTATATGGGTTTAATTTAACTTTGTCTATCAAAGAAACAGGGGTCTGTCCCATTGTATTAGCTTTTCCTGTCTCTCCTAAAAATTTCTCAATACTGTCTATATCCTGATATTCTGACATATCAACTCTAATCATTTCATTTTCTCCTCCAAAGTATTCTTCTGAGACAACCTTTGCCAAGTAGGTCTTACCTACTCCAGTTGGTCCCATAAAGAGAAAGGTTCCTATTGGTTTCTGGGGATTCCTAATGTCTGTATGTGCTCTTCTTAACGATTCTACAATGGCTTTTATAGCATCATCTTGTCCTATTACTCTCTTTTTTATGTTTTCTTCAAGTTGCATTAATTTCGTGCTTTCTTCCGCGTTCACACCAGCTATTGATATTCCCTTCTGATTTGAAAGAACCTTTGCAATGTGTTCGTCTGTTAAAATCTGCACGCCACTACTTTGTGCCCATGAACATGAACTCTCAAGTAGTTGTACAGAGCTACTGGGTAATTTCCTGTCTTTTACATATCTTTGTGCTAATTCTACTGCACTAATTAAGGCAGGAAGAGTTATATATATACCAAAATTTTTTTCAAGTTGAGAGATTTTTGTTTCAAGTATTAATAATGCATCATCTGCAGATATCTCACTTACTTCTATATTGGTGAATGTTTGTCTTAGAGATTCAGAGCTATAGAAGTATTTTTTGTAATCTGCATGATTAACAGTTCCGATTATTGGGAATTTACTATTTAAAATATATGGAAGTAAAATACCTGCAAGAGAATGTCCAGAGTCTTGGGCTTTTGCAGGTATTAATTCTTGGATTTCATCTATGTACAAAATTGCATCTCCTGCATTTTCCAATTCCTGGATAGCTTTGGCAACCAGCTCTTCTACAGACTTTTCTCTGGCAGCAAATGCTATCAACCCATTAATATCTAATTGAAGTATTCTCTTGTCCTTTATTTGCATTGGAACATCTCCCCTGTTGATTCTTTGTGCGATGCCAAGTATTAAGCTTGATTTACCAACTCCTGGTTCTCCAATTAGTAATGCGTTTTTGTTAGAGACTTTTCCTAATACGGAAACTAATGTCTCAATTTCTTCTTCGTGTCCGATACCAAAAATATCATTGTATCTTGCCACATATTCATTTACATTTTTACTAAATTTGTTAAGGATAAAAGTATGACCATATATCCATGATTCAGCTATCCCTCCCCTTTTGTAATAGGGGGTATTTAGGTTTAAAGGATTTGTTTGTAGTATCTTCTCTTGCTCATATGATTGGTATCGAACAACCTCTCGCAGGATATCTACTGAGCTGTTCTGTGTAAGAAGAAATTTCTTAAGTATTGGGAATACATTAAAAAGAGCGAGTAGTATATGTTCAGGTCTAATCTCTTTTGAGGATGTAAGTAAGGCTTCGTTTAGGGCATAGATTACAAAGCTCCTTATTGCTGTAGAAGGATATTTAGGTAAAGAATCTCTTGTTACTTTACTATTTGATAGCGTTTCTTCGTTTACCGATATATAAGCTCTTCTAAAGATTTCAACTGCCTGAGGATATTGGATTAGTTCTGTAAAGAGGGTTAAAGTATTAATTTCATCATTAGAAGTATTACCACATATTACATCTAAAGAAAGATCATTCATGTAATTTATAGCTTCTAAATGTGCATATCTACCAAACTTAAAACCTATTGCCTTAATTTCTTCTAAATCGTTTAGTGGAATTGCTTCTGCAGTAGGAAGTCTAACGGGATGGCTCTTGTCTTTGTAGTAATCATGCCAAAGAATGAAAACACTAAAAAGGGATATTCCAAAAAGTGTATCTGAGATACCACTTGACAGAAATTCTTTAACTATTGTGACGCTCTCTAATACCCCTATTTGTCTTAGCAAATACCCTATGGCAATTACTAAGCCTGGTACTAGTAAAATGTTCGCTAGAAGTCTTACATTGTCGTAGTATTTTTGATATCTGAGGTAGTTTGTAAGTACATTACTTATTTGTGGTGTAGAGACCGTAAAGAACTGATCCCTAGTTAGTAGAAACAAAGCATCTGATTCTTTTGTTAGTATAGGGTAATCCTTTTGTACGACGCTGAATTTGTTGCTGTCTTTCGAATGAGACCCTATCAATGTTCTGTTTTGCCATCCGTAATCTATTGCCATTATATACTCAATACTGATCTAAGAATGAAAAGAATTGTTGCAGGTGGTAGTAGTAACCATATTAGTATTACAAGTAAATACAAAGAACATATGGATATGTAAGTAAAAATCGCAACTGGTAGATATATTACTTTAATTAGTATTCCAAAAGTATAGCCAATAAAAGAGAAATCCCTATGCCAAGGTAAAAAGAAATTCTTTAAAAGTAATGATATTGAGAGGTTATCATCTACAAAGGTAGATATTCTCAAAAGCATTCTTAAATGCCAAAGAGGCATTCTTATGTACCACCAATAAAGGAACTCTTTAAAGGTATATGTGAAAATAACAAGTAGGTTGTCAACCTGGGACTCATTTAGGACTTTCTGTCCGCCATTGCTTGTTAGTATATTCTTTTGTTCCATACCTTCGGGCAGTAATACATTGTAAGTTTATTGTAATTTCAATAGAAATTCAAGTAATGGTAATCCTTCCAAACTCTTTGTATATGGTTGTTAGTAGTATAGAATATGGGTATGAATATTTATAAGGAGCTCAAGAAACCAATAATATGTCTTTCCCCTATGGAAGATGTTACAGATACGGTCTTTAGACAGATAGTTATGTCTGTAGGAAGGCCTGATATTTTTTTTACAGAGTTTGTAAATGTTGAAGGCCTAAACAGTAAGGGAAAAGAAAAAGTAATACATAGATTGCAATATTCAAAAGAGGAGAAACCGATAGTTGCACAACTTTGGGGAGTAAAACCAGAAAACTTCTTACATGGAGCGAAATTGGTAAAGGAGATGGGATTTGATGGAGTTGATATTAACATGGGATGCTCTGTAAAAAATGTTGTAAAGAACAATGCAGGAAGTGGATTGATAAATGCAGATAGGAAATTAGTTATAGATATAATTAAGGCTACCAAGGAGGGTTCTCAAGGAATCCCCGTTTCTGTTAAAACAAGATTGGGGTTTGAATATCCTGATATAGAGGGATGGATAGGATTCCTTTTGGAACAACAATTAGATTTACTAACTGTTCATATGAGAACTGCAAAAGGAGAGGGAGCAATTCATGCTGATTGGCGGTATATGGAGGAGATTGTAAAATTAAGAAATCAAAAGGATTATTCTACCTTGCTTTTTGGTAATGGGGATATTAAAAGTGTAAAGCAGGGTAAAGAACTTTCTGAACAATACAATATAGATGGGGTAATGATTGGTAGGGAAGCTATCTATAACCCTTGGGTCTTCTCTGAGAGGGAAGGAATTTCTCGGGAGGAAAAGTTAATTTTATTCAGGCGACACTTACAACTTTTTGAAGAGACATGGGGTAAAAGTAAAGACTTTCACTCCTTAAAAAAATTCTTCAGAGCTTATATCTCTGATTTTGAGGGAGCTTCAGAATTAAGAGGATTACTTATGCAGTGTAATAATGTAAAGGAGGTTTTAGATATATTAAAAACTCTCTAAATATTTGTATACTAAGCATTTCATTGACACTCTTTAGCCGTGCTTGTATATTTTAGATATATATAAATTTATATTTAATATAAATGGTGAAAGATCAAAGAAAGTACCAAGGATTCTCTCTTATAGAAATCCTAGTCGTAGTAGCCTTGATTATCATTTTGGCTACAATTACCTTGGTTGCTATCAACCCAGGAAAGAACTTCAGAGACACCAGAAATGCTCAAAGAAGTGCTGATGTAACTCAGATTCTTAATGCTGTGACTCAGTATACTTCGGAAGAAGGTAACTCTGTAGCAGGGCTGGGAACAATTGCAACATGTAATCCTTCCAATCCATATGATGGAACGGAGATTGGTACTGGAACAGGAATGGTAAATCTCTCTACAGTATTGGTTGATGAGTTTATAGTTGCAATTCCTCGAGATCCAAGTGTATCACCGACAGCTGAAGGTACAGGATACTATATCTGTATAACTCCTGGAGGCAGAGTTCAGGTAAGTGCTCCACTCAGAGAAAATAACAAAGAGATTGTTGTAAAGAGATAACTTCGGTTATTTCGATCTTAATATATTAATCTATTCGACATAGTATTACTGTCCTACTATTATGGTTGAACTTCTAAAAGCTATAGATGATGTGTCTAAGAAAAAGCTGAATGTTTCGGATTTGCTAGACATAATTGTTCAAGAAGCATTCGAAAGGAAGGCTTCTGATATTCATCTTGAGCCAAGGGAGGGGAATAACCTTCTTGTTAGATATCGAATAGATGGTATGTTAAGAGACATTGTTACAATCGGTAACAATCTAGAGGAGAGTATTCTTTTCATTATAAAAGTAAGGGCAAAACTTAGAACAGACATTCACTTTGCACCTCAAGATGGAAAGATACTCTTCTCTTTTAAAGTTCAACAAAAACAAGTATCAACGAGTGAGAAAAATGAATTAGAGGAAAAAGAGATTAAGAAGGTTGATAAAAATAAAGTTGAAAAAGAAGAGAAATCTTCAGTTACAACAACTTTAGATGAGGATGTATGTAAAATAGATGCAAGAATCTCTATTCTACCCGTGACTTTTGGAGAAAAGGTTGTAATTAGGCTTCTATCTCAAAACAACAGAGCCTTTGGCCTTGCTGATTTGGGATTTGAGCCTGATGACCTGGCAAAAGTAGAGGCAAGTTACAGAGAACCATATGGATTAATTCTTGCTACTGGTCCTACAGGAAGTGGAAAAACTACTACGCTTTACTCCATTCTTAAAATCCTCAACACAAGAAATGTAAATATCACTACGATTGAGGATCCTGTTGAATACAATATTGAGGGAGTAAACCATATTCAAATTAATACTAAAAGCGATTTGACTTTTGCAAATGGTTTAAGATCAATATTAAGGCAAGATCCTAATATTATCATGGTAGGAGAAATTAGAGATACAGAAACAGCAAGAATCACTGTTAATTCTGCTCTCACTGGCCACTTAGTACTCTCTACTATTCACGCAAATGATGCGATTAGTGCTATCCCAAGACTTATTGATATGGGAATTGAGCCATTTTTAGTGGCTTCTACAGTTAACATTATTATTAGTCAAAGGTTGGCTAGAAGGCTTTGTGATAACTGTAAGAGTGAATATGTATTAGCAAAAGATGAAGAACATCGAGAAATGCTTAAACTTAGACCTGATATTGCAAAGTATATGAACTCTACGGACAAGCTTTTCAAAGCGAACGGTTGTAGTAAATGTGACAATACAGGATATTCTGGAAGAATTGGTATATATGAAATATTGAGAACAAACAAAGAGATAAGGGATGTAATAATTAGAGAACCAACAACAGATAGTATATATGCAATTGCCAAGAAACAGGGTTTCAAACTTATGATGGAGGATGGAATTTTAAAACTTAAGAAGGGGATTCTCTCTATGGAAGAATTAATGAGGGTTGTAGCTATTAAAGAATGATGAAGAAAACAGAATTAACACAACAGGATTTATTAAAGCAGAAGGAATTAAAAAAACTTCAAAAAATTAGAGTATCAACATCAAATTTATTAATATCGATAAAGTCTCTTGCAGCACTATTAAGAGCAAGTATTTCTCTCTCAGACGCTATTAAAACAATGTCTGAACAATCTAATGACAAAAATCTTAATATGATTTATGCCTATTTGCATAGGGAAATAGAACAGGGATCTAGTCTTTCTGAAGCAATGAGGTTATTTCCAAAGATATTCCCTGAAACTATGGTTTCAGTTGTAGAAGCTGGTGAACGAGGAGCCTCGTTAGAGAATAACCTGCTCTTTATTGCTGAATCAATAAAGAAGTCATATGAATTAAACAGAAAGATGAAAGGAGCCGTTATATATCCAGCTATTATTGTATCTCTTACCATCGCAGAATTTATAGGTATGATTTTTATTGTTCTTCCAAAGATGGAAAATTTGTATTCTTCCTTTCCAAATGTTCCAGCATTTACAGTATTCATAATGAACACAGCTCAGGCAATTAGGGAAAATTGGATGTTAATATTCGGTATTATCATGTTATTGCTTATTGCTTTTATTTTTTTCCTTAATACAAAACTTGGTAAAAAGTTTACGGGTTTACTCTCTATTAGATTCCCAATATTAAAGAATCTCTTTATCAGTAATATTCTTGCTACTTTTTCAAGAACTTTAGGTGTTCTTTTAGCAAGTGGCTTGCCTCTTTCTAAAGCAATGCTCATCTCATCAACTACTATGAGCAACTATATCTATGCTGAAATACTAAAAGATGTTCATTCAAGAATTGGTAGAGGTGAAAATTTGGCTTCATCTCTTGCTATACATGATGAGTACTTTAACAAATCCTTTGTAAAAATGGTTGAGATAGGAGAAATGAGTGGTACATTGGAAGAAAATATGATGTATCTTCATGACTATTACTCTGATGAAGTGACTGAGATGAGCAATAATATCGTTACTTTAGTAGAACCATTACTTTTAATTCTCGTCGGGGTAATAATTGGCTTACTAGGTGTAACTATTCTCATGCCAATTTATCAATTGATGGGAAGTATAAATGAATAGAGATATGTCTAAAAACAATCCTAAAGGCTTTTCCCTCTTTGAGATACTTGTGGTAATAGGTATTCTTTTAATATTATCAGTTTTAGTCTTTCCAATTACATTACAAAAAGCACAAAAGACTAAATTAGAATCATATGCTAATCAATTAAAGACTGATATTTATTACCAACAAAAAAGAAGTGCATATAAAGAAATTCCTGGAGGAGTATATATTAGAAATAACGGGTACACAATTTTTGATGGTGAATCGTACTCTGTTGCTTCTGAGACTCACCAAAAGAATCTACCAGCAAATATGTCTATTACATCAATAAATTTAACCTTAGGGAATGAAATTCTGTTTCCAGCTGGGAAATTTAAACCATCAGTTTATGGATCTTTAATTTTAACCGACGGTACATTCTCTGTGTTGTTGTATATAAATAGAGAAGGCTTAATTGACTATGAAACTCTTTAAAAAAAAGTTAAAAGGTTTTGGATTGACAGAATTAGTTCTAGCAATAGGGATATTTGCCATTATGTCCTCGACTCTACTTCTTCTTGTGGTAGACTCAACAAGAACATTAGAAAACAGTAGAGCAAGAACAAAAGCAGCACATATTGTTGAAGATATTAACAGTACACTGTTGATGATAAAATCTGCATCTTGGTACAGTGTTGCTAGATATACGGGAGAAGGACCAAAGCATTTTCTGTTTGAGAATGGGGAATATTTTATTAAGGAAGGCCAAGGAGAAATAAATGGGTTTACATATTCCTTTTCTATAGAACCTGCACAAAGGGATAGCAATGGAATGGTTGTAGTATCTGGTGGGACAAACGATCCACATACAAGAATGGTTTTAGTAAGCGTAGAATGGAGGGATTTTCTTGGTAGGATAAATACTATTAATCCTGTTATCTTTATCAATGACTGGGATACAAATTCCATTGTATATACCACTTTAGAAGACTTTACTCCTGGAGAACATGAAGGAACAATAGCTGTAGATATTACTGGAGGAGAAATTCGTTTACAATCTATGTTCTATGCGGATTGGTGTAACCCCTCCCTTAGTATGTCTGCTTACAATCTCCCAGGCCAGGGAGTAGCATCAAACATCTCTGTAGATGGAGAAAATGTCTTTATGGGTACTGGTGGTAATGCATCAGGTTTAGATTTTATGAAAATACATGTAAATGGTGATCCTCCATCTGTATCAGTACAAGGAGAATTTAACCAAAACTACAAGGTAAATGATGTTTTTGGTATTGGAAATATTGTATTACTTGCTACGGATAGAAATGATGCTGAGGTTGCAATAATTGATACAGGAGTTACACCATTTGCACTAATTGGTGGATTTGACTCAAGTGGCTCCCAGGATGGTAATTCAGTTTCAGCATATGGGAACAGGGGGTTTATTGCACATGGTACAAATATTACAATGTTTGATATTTCCTCGTTCGAAGGGGTTCGTCCCTCTGTTACTACTATTTCATCTGGAGTTGTAACAGATATGTTTGTAGATGATAGATATATATATGTTGCTGTTGGAGCGAGTAGGAACCAATTTAAAATTTTTGAATATACATCAAATAGTATTGTTCAGAGAGCATCTTTTACTTTAAACAGTGCAAATGCTACCTCTTTGTATATTTCTGAAGATACACAAAGAGCATATGTCACTACGGTACAAAATACAGGACACGAATTTTTCATTTTAGATATTTCAAACAAAACAGCTCCTTCTTTAATTGGTTCATACAATATTCCTACAATGAATCCATTAAACGTTGCCGCAATAGATAACAGGGCGATAATCGTAGGAACAAGTGGAGAAGAATATTTAGTCTTGGATATTACTAATGAAAGTGCTCCAGTTAGATGTGGAGGATTAAATGTAGACAGTGGAGTTAATGCTTTGGCTCTTGTAACAAGTGGCTCAAAATATTACACATATGTTGTAACCAAGGATGCTAGTCAGGAGTTTAAGATAATACAGGGAGGACCAGGTGGTGGTGGAGCTGATGGTAATGGATACCTTCCATATGGTGTATATACATCTCCAGTATATGATTCCGAATCACAGTCTTCTACCTATTATATACTTGGTCTTACAACTACTGTTCCTGAGGGAACCTCTTTAAGATTACAATTTAGAGTTAGTGACTTTTCTAATATGGCAGGTTCTATATGGGTAGGTCCTGATGGTACTACTGAGACATATTACTCTACTTCAGGCATTCATGAGCTTCCTAACAATCTAAGAGGTAGATACCTTCAATACCGAGTTATTATGGAATCTAATACTGTTGTTACACCTTTAGTTGAAGAAATTGTAATTAACTATGAAAAATAGATTAAAAGGAATAACCTTGATAGAGTCATTAGTATACATAGGTCTTTTCGCAATCATTATTATCATGATTCTAAATTTCATGCTCTCAGCTCAAGAAAGTACACTAAAGAATATTCGTAAGAGTAATTTACACCACTCCTCTACCTTAGTAGTTCAGCATTTCGAAGATAGTTTTAATTCTGTACAAAGAGTAAATGATATTAATTCAGTGTTTGAAGATGACAACGGGAGATTAGAATTAATATCAGAAACTGGTGCTAAACAATACTCCCTTATAAATTCGAGAATATATTATGATGGTGTTGCTATCACTCCTACAAGTATTTCTGTTACCAAGTTTCATCTGGAACCTGTATATCAAGGCAAAGAGGATATACTCGGAGTTATACTAAAAGTAGATCTCATCTCAAACAAGGATAATTCATTGAGTGAGAGAATTAATATGTTGTTTACAATTAGATGAAAGGATATGTAGCATTAACAGCAATTTTAGTAATAGTTCCCCTACTTCTTCTTACAGGGGTTAACTCTTTGTACGAAAATATTACTACCCTCTCAGTTACTAATATGAACTATGATTCTCAAATATTAAGAACTAATGCAGAAACTTGTTTGGAGGAGGCTGTATATATGATTAAAAGAAATCCTTCATTTACAGGGATATTTGCAATTAATCAAACTGGCTGGAATTGTAACGTAGAGATACAAAACAAAATAGGATTCAGTGGAGTAAAAATAATGACAATTGTAACAACTGATATTAACAATACAAAATTGACATTGAAAAGAGAGCTCAATACAAATACTAATCCATTTGAATTAACTAATATTCAATGAGGAAAATTATTTACTTAGAAAACCTCCATTATTTATTTTTCTTCCTATTTCTTCTTCTCTTTGGCATCTTTTTTCTTTTCCCCTATTTTTCATTCTTAAACTTAGTAATATATGTTTTTGTATCAATAATTTCGGGAGTATTAATTTGTTTAGCAAAATATGACTTCAAACATATGGAGGTACATAATGTTTCCTCCCTGTCTCTTCTTCTATTTCTCTTTGTATTTAATATAATTCTCTTCCTAGTGCTAGGTAGTGAATTTGAATATATATTAGGGAG
>FWPV01015927.1_pt1 | contig 10691 bp, 8 predicted proteins | sample 2228371 | NCBI WGS metagenome assembly FWPV01 (sample SAMEA103939776, study PRJEB20133) | metagenome
AGCCGAGGCCATCGTCCAGGCCGGCTGGCGCGCCCAAAAGGTCATTAACGAGCTGATGCGCTTCTCGCAGCCCTCCCAGAAGGTATCCGAGCCGGTCGACATCAACGAAACCATCCGCTCCGCGCTGCTGCTGTCCAGCGCTCATATCCAGGCTGTGGGGGTCAACCTGCAGGTCGACCTGGCCGAAGACCTGCCGGCGCTTTACGGGAACGAGCGTCAGCTCACCGACCTGTGGGTCAACCTGCTCCTGCTGGCCCGCTCGGCTTTCACCGACGGCCGCCAGCACAACATCTGGATCACCTCACAGCCGGGTGAAAATGGTGGCGTGCAGGTTAAAATTGCCGACGATGGAGAGCCCATCCCGCCCGCACAATGGGATACAATATTTGAGCCGCAGTTACTTTCCACCAGCACCGGCCGCGGCGCGGGCATCGAGTTGAGCATCTGCCGGGAAATTGTGCGCCACAACCACGGCCAGATCTCTCTCGCGGTGCGCGATGGCGTGACTGCCTTTACCATTTCATTTAGTGCGGAAGGAAGTATGTGATGGATCCTGTCAGCATCCTGGTAATTGAAGACGATGAGATCGTCGCGCGGACGATCGAGCGCTGCTTGCGCGGCGGAGATTTCAGGGTTCGGCTGGCCAACAGCGGGGTTGAAGGCTTACGTGCTGCCCGCCGCGAGCTCCCGAACCTGGTCATCCTGGACGTAATCATGCCCGGCATGGATGGCTACGCTGTCTGCCGCGAGATGCGCGCCGACCCGGTCCTGGCCGAGGTTCCCATCCTGTTCCTGACCGCGCGCACCAAGGATGAGGACAAGATCACCGGCTTCACCGCCGGGGCCGATGATTACCTGGGCAAACCCTTCAATGTCGATGAGCTGATCTTGCGCATCCATGCCATCCTTCGCCGCACCCGCCGGATCGAAGGCGGAAAAACAGAGGCCGGCCGCGCGGAAGCGCAGACCGGCGCCCGGGCGCAAGAACGTGATGACCGTACCCTCGTCATCGGTGAATACTCGCTCAACACCCGCACTTACGAGTTCGTTGGTCCAAGTTGTGGTAAAATCCGACTCACGCCGGTCCAGTATGACCTGCTGTACCACATGATGAACCACCCGGGGGAAATCTTTTCGCCCGCCCGGCTGCTCGACGAAGTGTGGGATTACCCGTCCGATGCCGGCAGCCCGGACCTGGTGCGAGTTCACATCAAGAACCTGCGGGAGCGCATCGAAAGCGACCCGCGCAACCCGGTCTTCATCAAGACTATCGCCGGCTACGGGTACACAATCCAGCCGGAGGCCAAAGCCGATTCTTAGGGGAGTATGGATCCCGAGCACCAATTCATTCCGGCAGAAGCTCACTGGCGGGCAATCGAGCGGCTCAACGACGTCCTGGCTGAGGCTGCCGACTTCGCAGAGGCAGCGCAGGCCGCGTTAGAAATACTTCTCGCCGCGCTGGAGCGCCCGGGCGCAGCCCTGTATATGCCGCGCTTCTGCCAGCATGTTGCCTGCGAATGGACCTTCAACAATCTACCACCCGCCTGGGAGCGCGACCTGGCCGAGCCTTCCTCCGCCCTGGGCCAGGTTCTTGAGCAGGTCCTGCAAGCCGGCCAGGTCGTCCCGGGCATTGCTGATCTTGGCCTGGCGGCTGCTTTCCCGTTGCACGCTGGCGGGGACGTGGCTGGCGCTTTGGTCGTCCACGGAGCGCTCATCCCACCTGCCGAATACGGTACCTGGTTTGCCTTTCTGCGTCCTATCGCCCGCTGGGCAACCTTGCACATCCGTGCCAGCGGGGCGGAAAACGGCGCTCCCAGCTATTTTGACCTGCTGCGCTCGCGCAACACCCTGCGGGCCATGTTCGACAACCTCCCCTCCAGTATGTACATCATCAACCGCGACTTCACCCTGGCGGCGGTCAACAATTCCCGCGCCGCCCGTGCCGGCCAGGAGCCGGCCCAGTTCGTCGGCCGCCGCTGCTACGAAGCATTTTTCCAGCGCGGCGAGCCTTGCCCGGGCTGTCGCGTGTCCGAGACGCTCCACAGCGGCCTCGCCACCCAGCGCCTCAACCGCTACTGGTTTGACGCCGACCGCTTCGTCGAGCTGGAAATCAGCAGTTTCCCGATCCTGGATGAGAAAGACGCCGTCATCCAAGCCATCCTCATCGAAACAGATGTGACCGAGAAGCGCAACCTGGAGGCCAACCTGGTCCAGTCCGAAAAGCTGGCCGCCGTTGGCCAGCTTGCCGCCAGCCTGGCCCACGAGATCAATAACCCGCTGACAGCCATCATCGCCAATGCCCAGCTCCTGCGCCGCGACATTCCGCCCGGCGCGGATGATCTGCTCGACTCGGTCAAGCTGATCGAGATGGCCGGGCTGCGCGCCTCGCAGGCTGTCCGCAACCTGCTGAGCATCGCCCGTAAAGAAAGGTACGAACTGGCCCCGGTCGACCTGAACGACACCCTTCACAACGCCCTCTCGCTGATCCAGCACGAGCTGGTCGGCCGCCCGGTGCAAATCTCACTCAGCCTGGAAGATAGTATCCCGCCCATTTTAGCCAGCCAGGACCAGCTCCAGGGTGTGTGGATCAACCTGCTCCTCAACGCCATCGATGCAATCGATAAAAAGAACGGTGAAATCTCGATCAACTCGCACTACACCGGCAGCGAGTTCCAGGTCGCCATTACCGACAACGGCAAAGGGATCAGTGTCGACCACCAGGCGCGCATCTTCGAGCCTTTCTATACCACCAAGTCAGCCGGGCGCGGCACAGGTTTAGGCCTATCCGTCTGCAAGCGCGTCATCCGCCAGCATGGTGGTGACATCCGCGTCGAAAGCCAGCCTGGTAGCTGGACCCGCTTTACGGTGATACTGCCTGGTCCGCAGGGAAGATAGATCCGCCGGGCGGAATATAATCCTCCTACGGTTCCTCTTCTTGCGTTTCCTCCTGACGCAGCGAGCCGGTCTGCCGCCGGACGTTGATCTGCAGGCTTTGCAGCGCCTCGGCCAGTTCCGGCCGGCCGGTCGCCCGCGCGTGGCGGATGTTCATCTCGATCAGGGCTGGCATTAATTGCTGGATCGCGTCGGCGGGAATGACCATCTGTCCCGCCCGCTCATCGGGGATAAACTTCTCCAGCATCTCAGCCGCCCCGCTGATCTCGGCTCTCAGGTCCTGACCTGTGTCACCGCCTTCGTCATGGAGCCGTTCGGCCTCAAAGCGCAGCCGTTGGGCCAGGCGCATCACTGCCGGCAGCGCAAGCGGTTCGACCTCATCGACCCGCTGCAATCCCGCTGTATCAGTCCGCGCCTGGGCGAGCTGGCGCTGGATAAGCGGGTTAGCCGGGTCGAGGGCCAGCGCCTGCTCGTACAGGCGAGCCGCCGTCCCCAGGCTGCCGGCCAGCCGGTACAGGTTGCCCAGTACCATTAACACATACCCATCATTCGCATCTTCCGCCAGGAGACTCAGATACACTTCCAGGGCTTCTTCCAGGCGGAATTCGCGCAGGTAAGCGCGGGCCAACAGCTTGCGCACCTTCCGGTTGGCGCTTTTCAACAGCAGGTCATTCTCAGGCAAATCTATCATCAAGTGCACCGGTGATCTTAGGAATGGTAATATTCGTCCCGTCCCCCGCGAGTACGAATTGCATTAACCATAATCCATTCTGCCGGGCTTGGGTGTAAAAACCTGCTGAACTTCGCGTAAAAACCGGGGAAAAGCTAAGGGACTTCGGTCTCTGCCGGCGCAGTCGGCAGGCTCTGGATGTTCATCGACTGCATAAGCATGGCCATCCGCATGCGCGCCAGGGCAGCCAGCTGCAGTTTTTCGGTCGCTTCGGCCGTAATATACGCCTGGTCGTAATCCGCCAGCGCCGCCTGGAACATCTGCAAGAGCTCATGCGCCTGTCCAGAGAGAAGGTAGGCCTCGGCCAGGTCCGGGTTGCGGCGGATGGCCTCCTCGGCGTCCGCCAGGGCTTTTTCAGGCTGGTTGGCCATCGCATAGGATTGCCCGCGCGCCACGTAGAAATCCTCCGCCCGCTCGAACAACCCGGCCGCCTCGGTGAATGTTGCCTTAGCCGCCGCCTCTTCTCCCGAAAGCTCCAGGAGCACGCCCTTTAGCGTAAGCAGTTCCGGGTCGCGCGGCGATATCGCCAGCCCCTGTTCGATTTCCGCCAGGCCTTTGGCGTAATCGCCCTGGATCAGCGTGTCCTGCGCGGACTGCGCGTACCGGTAACGCAGCGCCACCTGCGGGTCGGGAGCCAGGAAACGCTGGTACACTACCGCCAGGACCGCCACTGCCACGACGATAATCCCGCCAGTGACCAGCAAACGGCGCAGCGCATTCTTGCGCAGATGGTCCATGTGTTCATCCAGGTACCACCAGGTGTGCTCGCCGGGCGGCTGCACCCGGGCGCGTTCCTCGGCCAGGGCAGACCTTCCGCCCAGGTCACGCAGCATCAACCCCGCCTCGCGCCGCATTTTGGCCACGATCCCGCCAAACTGCGCCTCCGCCACCTTGCGCGACTGCTCATTCTCGATCTCCTGCAGTCCGCGGTAAGCGTCATCCAGCCCGCGCAGCAGCGCATAAGCCTGCTCGCGGGAATTCATTCCAATCTTCCCGGCCCACACTTCCAGCCGGTCCAACTGGTCGCCTATCGTGCTGCTGTATTGTTCCATAACTCCTCAATAGAAACCGGTTATGCTTTACACCTTTAATCATACTCGAAACACCGGATTCCAGGGATGAGAAAGGAATCTACCGCACGCTGAACTCGACCACCTGCGCCAGCTTCCCATTCAAAAAAATTTCCACCTTATATGTGCCGGCCGGCCATAAATTGCTGTTCGATAGCTCAAACTGGACAGTTCCACTGCCAGTCTCCAGCTCGGTTTCATCGATCTTCAAATTGGGCTCAGTCCCCTCGACTGCCACAGCAGTCCATACTGCCCGCACCGTTGTGTCATCCGGCGCGTTTTGCAGATCCACCAGAGCATAGAAGGTATCTTCAGCGGCAAATTCAGTTGTCGGCTGCGTACCCTCAGCATCACGGGCCATCTGCACAGAGGCAATTTTCGCTGTGCTGGCACTGAATTCACAAGCCAGACTGGTCAGAGCTAAGACGAACAAAACCAAGGTGATTTTCGCCAGTTTGTAATTCATACTACCTTCCCTAAAACTAAGACGATTGGCATGCAAAGTATCACCTGATATAAGTGGACTTTCACGCATAACGATATCATAACACAGCGAAGCCCCTATAGTAGACTCGTTTTTCGTTATAATCAACCTCATGACAGGATAAACTGCCCGCCTTAACCACTCTAGCAACCCTCTTTGGACAATCCCATGACCTATAACACCGCCCGGTTTTCCTGTGACGCCATCCTGTTCGACCTGGACGGCGTCTTAATCGATTCCTCAAGCTGCATCACCCGCCACTGGCAGGAATGGGCCAACCAGCACGGTCTCGACATCCACCAGATCATGCGCATTGCCCACGGCATGCGCACGATCGAGACTATCCGTGCAGTTGCGCCGCACCTGGACGTCGAGGAAGAAACCCGTCGGTTCACCAGCCATGAAATTGCTGACACCAATGGGGTGGTCACTATCGCCGGCGCGGCCCAGGCACTGGCAGCCCTCCCACCCAACGCCTGGGCGCTTGTCACATCGGGCAGCCGGGAACTGGTCTTAGCGCGCCTGGCCAGGGCCGGCCTGCCAGTTCCCGGAGTGCTGGTCAGCGGGGATGACGTCAGGCAGGGTAAACCATCGCCGGAACCTTACCTGGCCGGCGCGCGCAAGTTGGGCGTCACCCCGGCCCAGTGCATTGTCATCGAGGATGCCCCGGCCGGCGTGGAATCGGGCAAAAAGGCCGGCATGCGCGTGGTGGGAATCGCGGCTACCCATCCGCGCCAGGCGCTGCGCGAGAAAGGCGCGGATATCGTGGTCGATGCCTTAACGGATCTCCGCATATCCGTGACAGATAGCGAGCATCGCCTGGCAATTGAAACGGACTAACCAATGCGTTCAAACGGAGGCCCCCATGGCACAAGAATATGTCCTCGCTCACGACCTGGGCACCACCGGCAATAAAGCCTCGTTGTTCAACCAGGACGGCCAGGTCCGGGCCAGCGCCTTTTCGGGCTACCCAACCGAGTACCCGCGCGCCAACTGGGTCGAACAGGATCCCGAGGACTGGTGGCGGGCCGTCTGCCTGTCCACCCGCGAACTGCTGAGCGCCGGCAAAGTTAACCCGGGCGAGATCGCCTGCGTCACCTTCAGCGGGCAGATGATGGGTTGTGTCCCGCTCGACCGGCAGGCCCGCCCGCTGCGCAGCGCGCTGATCTGGGCCGACAAGCGCGCTGTATCCGAAGCAGATCAGTTGATTGAGGAGGTCGGCATGGATGCGGCTTACCGCATCACCGGCCACCGCGCCAGCGAGTCGTACTCGGCCGCGAAAATTATGTGGGTGCGCGCTCACCAGCCAGAGATCTATGCCGCGACCTATAAGTTTGTCTTGCCAAAGGATTTCATCGTTGCCCGGCTGACCGGGGCTTTCGTCAGCGATTATTCGGACGCCTCGGGCACCAACCTGTACGACTTGCGCGCCTATGATTGGTCGCCGGACATGCTGTCGGCAGCCGGGATCGACCGCGCCCTGCTGCCTGACCTGCACCCTGCCACGGCGGTGGTAGGTTATGTGCATGCCGCGGTTGCCGGCGAAGTGGGCCTGGCGGCGGGCACGCCGGTGGTCATCGGCGGCGGCGACGGGAGCTGCGCGGCAACCGGGGCCGGAGTCGTGCGTGAGGGCAGCATTTACAATTACATCGGCTCCTCAGCGTGGATCGCCACCGCCAGTCCCGCGCCGATCTTTGACCCCACCCTGCGCACCTTCACCTTTGCCCATCTCATGCCGGGCATGTACATGCCGTGCGGCACCATGCAGGCTGCCGGCGGCTCCTACCAGTGGCTGCGCGATACCCTGTGCCTGCCGGAAAAAGAAGCCGCCGCACGGCTGGGGGTCAGCCCGTACGAGTTGATGAACCTGCAGGCCGAGCAGTCCAGGCCGGGCGCAAACGGGCTGGTGTACTTTCCTTACCTGCTGGGCGAGCGCTCACCGCGCTGGAATGCCAATGCCCGTGGGGTGTATTTTGGCCTGAGCATGAGCCACACCCGCGCCGACATCATCCGCGCCACCCTGGAAGGTATCACCCTCAACCTCAAGGTGATCCTGGATGCCTTCCGGGAGCAGGGCGCCCGGTTCAGCGCCATGCGCGTCATCGGCGGCGGGGCCAACGGGCGCGCCTGGCGCCAGATCCTGGCCGACATATACGGCCTGCCCGTGCAGCGCCCGGCCCTGCTGGCCGAAGCCACTTCGCTCGGCGCCGCCCTGGCCGGCGGCATCGGCGTTGGCCTGTACCCAGGCTGGGACATGGCCGAATCCCTCACACCCATCGTTGATGAGACCCTTCCCAACCCCTACGACCGGCTGTACGCCTTCTTCAACCGCGCCTACGATGCCTTCGAGCCATTGTATGCCGAAGCGGCCGCTCTGGAGTAAACAATAGCCTTTTATCGCCCAAGGTTAATAGAATATTGTCGATCAATTACCGTATTCTGTTCCCTGTTTACTCCGCAAGTAGTATCATCGTCCTATGATTCTGCGCAGCGTCTTATTCTTTCTGGCAGCCCTCCTGCTCCTGGCAGCCCTGGCCGGTTATGCCTGGGTGGCCTGGGAATTGCCTGCCTCGGAGATCAAGCCTGAGCGCCTGCCGGCTGCCAGCCTGCGCTTCACCGACCGGGTAGGGCGGCTGCTGTACGAGGCCTTCCCAGAGCAGGGAGGTCGGCATCAGGTTGTCCCGTTGGAGCGAATCCCCCCGGCGCTGCGCCACGCCACCATCGCAACCGAGGACAGTGCATTTTACACCAACCCGGGCGTTGACCTGTGGGGTGTCATCCGCGCGGCCTGGATCAACTTGCGCGGCGGCGAGACTCTGGCAGGCGGCAGCACCATCACCCAGCAGGTTGCGCGCACGCTCTTGATGGATGAAAATGAGCGTTTTGAGCGCAGCCTGCGGCGCAAGCTGCGCGAGGGCCTGCTTGCCTACCGCCTGACCCGCCGTTATTCAAAAGATGAGATCCTGGCTCTCTATCTCAACTACAGCTATTATGGGGGTCTGGCCTACGGTGCAGAAGCCGCAGCCCGGACCTATTTTGGCAAGCCAGTCGAGCAGCTCAGCCTGGCCGAATGTGCCCTGCTGGCCGGTCTGCCCCAATCTCCAGCCCTTTACAACCCCTTCGCGGACCCTGAACAGGCGCTGGCCCGCCGGGCAACCGTGCTGGGCCTGATGGAAAAAGCCGGCTACCTGAACGCAGAGGAGCGCGCCCTGGCCGGGCGTGAGCCTTTAATCCTGGCCGCCGAGCCGTACCCCATGCAAGCGCCTCACTTTGTTCTGATGGCGCGCGCCCAGGTGGATGCGCTGCTGACCCCTGATGAAATTGCCCGCAGCGGCGGGCTCACCGTCGTGACGACCCTCGACCTGGACGCCCAGCGTGCTGCCGAGCGGGCGGTGGCCAACCACCTCGAGCGCCTGTCCGAGCAGGGCGTGCGCGGGTTGGGCTACAACGTCAACAACGCCGCCCTGGTAGCGCTCGACCCGCGCACCGGCGCGATCCTGGCCATGGTCGGCAGCCCGGATTATACCGACCAGGCCCACCATGGGGCGATTAACATGGCCCTCGTCCCGCGTCAGCCCGGTTCGGCCCTCAAGCCATTCATTTATGCCGCCGCCTTCGATCCGGTCCGCCCCCGGCCATGGACCCCGGCCACCGTCCTGCTGGATGTTCAGACCAGCTTTGTCACGCATGACGAGCTTCCCTACACTCCCGCCAACTACGATGGCCAGGAACACGGGCCGGTCTCGGCGCGTGCAGCCCTGGCCTCCTCACTCAATATCCCCGCCGTCCTGGCGTTGCAAGAGATCGGCCTTCCGGCCCTGTTCGAGCTGGGCGGCCAGTTGGGATTATCCTTCAAGGGCAGCCCGGCCGATTACGACCTTTCACTGGCGCTGGGCGGCGGCGAGGTTTCGCTGCTCTCACTGAGCGCGGCCTACGGTGCTTTCGCCAGCGGAGGCTACCAGGTCGAGCCTTACATGCTGGTGGAGATCCGCGACCAGGCCGGGCAGTTGCGCTACCGGCGTGAGGCCCCAACCACCCGCCGCGTGCTGGATGAACGGGTCGCCTGGTTGATCACCGACATCCTCAGCGACGACAAGGCCCGCGAGATCGGCTTTGGCCTGCACTCAGTCCTCAACCTTGACCGCCCGACTGCAGTAAAAACCGGCACCACCACCAACTTCCATGACAACTGGACCATCGGCTATACTCCTGACCTGGTAGTGGGAGTATGGGTCGGCAACGCCAGCCACCTGGCCATGCGCGAGGTCAGCGGGCTGACCGGCGCAGCGCCGATCTGGCACCAGGCCATGCGCGCCATCCTCAGCAAACAGCCTTCCACCAGCTTCACTCGACCGCCCGGCCTGGTCAAGGAAGAAGTATGTGCCTTATCCGGACTGCTCCCCACAGACGCCTGCCCCTACCGCCGCCAGGAATGGTTCATCGCCGGCACGCAGCCCACCACGCCTGATACTTACTACCGCGTTGTGAGGCTTGACCGCTCAACCGGAAGCCTGGCGAGCTCTACTACCCCTCCTGACCGGGTAGTCCAGGCCCTGGCGCTTGACCTGCCCCCACGTGCGCAGCCATGGGCGCGTGCAAAGGGTCTTCTCTTGTGGAGCGACCTGGTCGCCGGTGAAGATTTGCCACCTGTGGAGCCAATTACCGGCTCCATCACAGGCCTGCTGCTCGCCGGCCCGCCCGACCGGTCTGTTTACCGCGTGTCTGCCGGGCTGCCAGCCGAATCCCAGCGAATCCTCTTCCAGGCCACCGTCCCGCCAGGCCTGGCCGAAGTGACTTTGTGGATCGACAACCAGCCCTTCGCCCGCCTGGATGCCCCACCCTACCAGGCCTGGTGGACGCTCACAGCCGGCAAGCATGAAGCCTGGATAACCGGCGTGGCAGATGATGGAGAAACTGTGCAAAGTCCGCCGGTCAGATTCGAAGTGCTGGAATAATTTTTCCAGGCGGCAGCAATATATTACCTTACCGTAAACAGCATCCCCTCTCCTCGCCCATACACCTCGGGGAAGTAAAATTCCTGGGCGGTGGGTGGGATCACATTGAACGCGCCCTGCGTTCCAGCTCGCACCAGGTAAGTATAAATGTATGTGCCGGCCGGGAGGTAATCGGCCGCGAAGGTCACCTTTTCGTCGCGCAGCTCGACATGATCGAAATACCACCAACCCCAACCCGTCTCAGCCCAATCGGCCCAGCGGTAGGTTTCTGGCTGCATCCCTTGCGGGCTGGTCAGCAGCGAGCTGTCGACTGCTTCTAAGCCGGCCGGGAGCGGATCATCGATCCACACATAATGCAGCGCAGAGGGCACGATCACCGTCAGCCGCCCGCGCAGCAGGTCGCCCTGATCCGCTTCGCTGACCGGCGTTTCGGGGTCGTCCAGCCGGTAGTAAGCCCGCGAGAGGATGATCCCCCGGTCGATCGCCTGGATCTGCGGGACCGGCAGCCACACTTTGAGATCCGCCGTGTAATAGAGCGTGCCGGTTCCTTCGCCACGCGC
>FWPV01014800.1_pt1 | contig 10690 bp, 5 predicted proteins | sample 2228371 | NCBI WGS metagenome assembly FWPV01 (sample SAMEA103939776, study PRJEB20133) | metagenome
CCGCCTTGAAGTGCTCGCGCCGGTAATTCAGCTCGCCCGCCGACATCTCCAGCGAGTCGTAGTATAATCCGTCAAGGCCCGCGCCCGGGCGGGGCGCGTTGGCTGGCGGGCGGTGCTTTGCGAAGGCGGCCTCGATGGCATCTCGCATCACTGACGCCTTGGTGAAGGGCTGGCTGGCATTCGTCGCAATCCCCGGGTCCGGATTCAGGGTGAAGACGCCGCCGTCACACCACGGGGCTTTGACGAGGTAGAGGGCGAACTGGCCGTCGTCGGTGTGGATGCCGCTGGTCAAGGTGGCGGCGGCCATGCGTTTTTTCTCCTCGCCGCGCGCCCCGGTGAGGTCCTGGCGCAGGACGTCCAACGCACTCTCGTAAGTTCGCGGGACAGCAGCCGGCAGGGCGAGCCAGTAGCTCATTGGCTCCACATAGTAAAAGCTCGCGATGCCGTGCGCATCGTCAAAGGGCACGTTCGGCGCGCCCTCCTGAAAGGCAAAACCAAAATCCTCGAAGGCCGGCACGCGCGCGATGTCCGTGAAAGGCATCCAGAGCCCCTCCCGTGTCACCCGCCGGGCAAAATGCGACGGGAAAATCGCGTAATAGCCGGCCAGCGCAGCCCGAAAGCCCGCCTTGGGCTCGAAACGGAAGATGACAAAGCGAAAGTCGGCCGCGCCCGGAAACCGGGCCGTATCCTGAACGAGGGCAAAATCAAAGGCGATGAAGAATTGCCGGGTGCCGGGATGGCAAACGATGCTGTATTGCGCGGGGTGTTCCAGGTCCAACCCCAATCCCAGACCGGCGCCCTGTGTCCAGACGGCGCCCAACGGATACCGCGAAATCCGGCCCGCCGACCCGCAACGAACGGCGACCGTGTGGGCGAACTCCGAGCGGCCTTCAACCCGCCGCGCCCGCCGGACGTCGTCGCCCCATTGCCAACCGGTGGCATCCACCGGCAGGGCAAACAGCAGCGTCACTGCCCGGTCCACGCCCCGGTTGTCGGCAAGGCGGCCCTCGACCGCGAGGTGATTGGACGCCGCGGTAAACCGAGCCTCGAGACGCAGCCCAAGCTCCTCGCAAACACCGTGGTTGATGGGGTAAAAGTCGGAGTTGGAACCGAAGTCCCGAGCCAGGAAGCCGGAAGGGGCGGGGGCGGCGAGCTCAAGCCCGTCCAGCCGCAAGGAGGTGACCTGTCCATCACGAAGACCAAGCTCAAGTCCATCCCCGGTGCGAAAGGTTTGGCTGGCGGCCACAGGGTCGGACCGGCTGGCGACAACGGGTTCCACCGGCGTGCCCTGCAATAGCACCGCCCCGGCCGGCGTGCTTATTTCCTCCAGCGAAACATCGTCGAACCAGACCTTGCCCGTGTGACCGCGGAAGAGGCAGTGGAGCGTGAGGCGCTGGACCGGCTTTTCGGGCAGGAGTACGAACTGGCGTTGCTCCCAATCATGCGTGCCGCAGCGGAAATTAACCGTGCGCCCCCAGAGGGGCGAGCCGTCCGCATAAATCAGGTCCACATACAGCGAGTACCCGCTGTCGGCGCTGCCGCTGACATTTTGAGCCTTGCTCCAGCCGCGGATGACCAGAGGCGCGACGTGGGTGCGGTTCAGCTCGAGGGTCTGGCTGGCGCCCCGCTCCCCGTCGGGATGATCGCGCTCACAAATAATGGCGGCGGAACCCGCGCGGCCCTGCCCTGCACCGAGATCAAAGCCCTTTTGCCAGGGGCGCCATCCGAGAGGCTGACCTTGAACCTGTTCCTCGAACCCCCCGTTCTTCAACAAGGGGATTCCGGGCTGAGTGGTGCGCACGACCCGCAGGGCGGGGCCCCCGGCCATCGCCACCCCGGCCGTGAGAGCCAACAACGGCAACACCACCCCCCAAACGAAAGCGGCGACCAAGCGCGAACCGATTCCGCGGCAACCGGTCCGCAAGCGGCGGGGCCCAAACCAGCTTCTGTTTGCTTTCACCCCCGGCAGTGTGAGCCGCAGCCGGTGCTCCGCAAGCGGCAAATGCGGCCCCGATTTGAGCTTTCCATGGGCCGGCTCTTGCCGTAGATAATTACCTCCCGCAAATGCGGTTGCTGTTTTTATGAGACCCGAAGTCGAGATCTACGATACGACCCTGCGCGATGGCAGCCAGGGCGAAGGCGTGAACTTTTCCGTCATGGACAAGCTCCGCATTGCCGAGCGATTGGACGCTTTCGGGGTGCACTACATTGAAGGCGGCTGGCCGGGGTCCAACCCCAAGGATATCGAGTTTTTTGCCGAGGCCCGGCGCCGGAAGTTCCGGCGCGCCCGTCTGGCGGCGTTCGGTTCGACCCGTCGCAAAGGCGTGGCCGTGGAGGCCGACGAACAGGTGCGGCTGCTGCTGGAGGCCGAAACGCCGGTGGTGACGATTTACGGGAAAACCTGGCTGCTCCACGTCAAAGAAGTGCTCCGGGCCACGCCCGACGAGAACCTGGCGATGATCGCCGACACCGTCCGGTTCCTCAAAGACCATGGCCGGTTTGTGATTTACGACGCGGAGCATGGGATTGACGGGTTCAAGGACAATCCGGATTACGCGCTGGCCACGTGGCAGGCGGCGGAAAAGGCCGGGGCGGACATTGTGGTTCTGTGCGACACCAACGGCGGTTCGCTGCCGGGCGAGATCGTTCGCGCCACCACCGCGGCGCGCGGAAAGCTCACAACACGGATCGGCATCCATACTCACAACGACATCGGGCTCGGCCTGGCCAACGCCCTGGCCGCGGTCGAGGCGGGCGCCGACCATGTGCAAGGCACCATCAACGGCTACGGCGAACGCACCGGCAACTGCAACCTGACCAGCGCCATCCCGACTCTGGCGTTCAAAATGCGAAAGCGGACCGTGCCCGAAGCCTCGCTGCGCAAACTCAACGAGCTGTCCCAGTTCGTTGACGAAATCGCCAACATTCGCCATGACCCGCGCCAGCCGTGGGTGGGCGAGGCGGCCTTTGCGCATAAAGGCGGCACCCACGTCAACGCTGTCCAGAAGATTGTCCGCAGCTACGAGCACATTGACCCGGCCCGCGTCGGCAACAAGCGGCGGGTGTTGGTCAGCGACCTGGCCGGGCGCAGCAACATTGTGATGAAAGCCCAGGAACTGGGTTTCAAAATCAGCAATGACACCCCGGAGTTGAGAGAGATTCTCAACCGGATCAAGAAGCTCGAGCACGAGGGCTATGAATTCGAGGCTGCGGAAGGCTCGCTGGCCCTGGTCATCCGCAAGATTCTCAAGCACGAGGAGCCGCCCTTCAAAATCGAGGGTTTTCACGTGTCGAATCGCCGGGACCGGGCCATCTCGGTCTGCCAGGCGAGTGTCAAAGTCCAGGTGGGGGATGCCATCGAGCATACCATCGCGGAGGGCGACGGTCCCGTCAACGCGCTGGACCAGGCCCTCCGGGCCGCGCTGGTCAAATTCTTTCCGCAGCTCAAAAAGGTGCGCCTGGCCGATTACAAGGTCCGCATCCTCAACTCGACGGCCGGCACCGGCGCCCGAACGCGGGTTTTGATCGAATCCACCGACGGGAAGCACGAGTGGGGAACGGTGGGGGTGCATGACAACATCATCGAGGCGAGCCTCCAGGCGCTTTCCGACAGCCTCGAGTACCGGCTCATGAAGCGTTGATGTATGCCTGACCTGCCCAAAGCCTACGAACCGCAGGCGGTCGAGGAGAAGTGGTACGCCTTCTGGCTGAAGGAGAACTGTTTCGTCGCCAATCCCGACTCGGCCAAACCCGCCTATTCGATTGTCATTCCTCCGCCCAATGTCACGGGCGTCCTGCACATGGGCCATGTGCTGAACAACACCATTCAGGACATCCTGGCCCGCAAAGCCCGCATGGATGGCAAAGAGGTCCTCTGGCTGCCCGGGACCGACCACGCCGGTATTGCGACCCAGGCGGTGGTCGAAAAAGCCCTGCGCAAACAGGGCGTGATGAAGCATCGCGACGAGCTGGGCCGCGAAAAGTTCCTCGAGCACGTCTGGGCCTGGAAAGACAAACACGGCGGCATCATCATCCAGCAACTCCAAAAGCTGGGCTGTTCGTGCGACTGGACGCGCCAGCGATTTACTCTCGACCCCGACTACTCCCGCTGTGTCCAGAAGGTCTTCGTCGAGCTGTATCGCAAGGGGCTCATTTATCGCGGCAAGCGCATGGTCAACTGGGACCCCGCGGCCCGCACGGCGCTCTCGGATGAAGAAGTGGAAATGACGGAGCAGAAAGGGCACCTGTGGCATCTGAAGTACCCGCTGCTGGACGGCGCCAACCGGCCCTGCGCCGGCGAGTTCGTGGTGGTGGCCACCACCCGGCCCGAGACGATGCTGGGGGACGAAGCGGTGGCGGTGAATCCCCAGGACCCCCGTTACACCGGGTTGATCGGGCGGCGCTGCCTGCTGCCGCTGCAAAACAAGCCCATCCCCATCATCGCGGACGACTTCGTGGACCCGAAGTTCGGCACCGGCTGCGTCAAGGTGACACCGGCCCACGACCCGAACGACTATCAAATGGCGTTGCGCCACAATCTGCCCTTGACGGTGGTCATCGGTCCCGACGGTCTCATGACCGCCGCGGCGGGGGAGGATTTTGACGGGATGGACCGCATGGAAGCGCGGGAGGCGGTGGTCGAGGAACTGAGTGAACAGGGCCTGCTGCTCAAAACGGAGGATTACGTCCACAATGTCGGGTACAGTCAGCGCAGCCATGTGCCGATTGAACCGTATTTGAGCGAACAGTGGTTCCTGAAGTATCCGGCGGTTGAAGCCTCGACGGCGGCGGTGGCGGAGGGACACATCCGGTTTCATCCCGAGCGCTGGACCAAGACCTATGCCCACTGGATGGGCAACTTGAAAGACTGGTGCATCAGCCGCCAGCTTTGGTGGGGCCATCGCATCCCCGTCTGGCGCCGCCGCTATGCCCGGGCCGAGTTGAAGCGCAGTCCCCGGCTCGTCGAGGCCTTCTGGGCGGGCGAACACGCTGTCTGGCTGGCACAGCATGCCGAATGGCGCTCCCCGGCCCTGGCCACGTCCGAGCTCTTCGAGCGGGAAGCGCCGTCATGCGACGGCGCGAAGTATTGGTGGCGCGTGGCCGCCGAGGATGCCGACTCGATCGAAATCGAGGCGGTGACCGACTCCGAGGCCGCGGCGGCGTTCCTCGAGCAGCAAGGCCTGGCGCAGGATCCCGACGTGCTGGATACCTGGTTCAGCTCGTGGCTCTGGCCTTTCGCCACCATGGGCTGGCCCCACCCCACCCCCACGCTCAAAAAATTCTACCCGACCACCGACCTGGTCACGGGGCCGGACATCATCTTTTTCTGGGTGGCCCGCATGATCATGGCCGGGTACGAGTTCATGGGCGGGCTGCCCTTCCGCAACGTTTATTTTACCGGCATCATCCGCGACAAGCTGGGCCGCAAGATGAGCAAGAGCCTCGGCAACTCGCCCGACCCGCTCGAGCTCATTGGCCAATACGGCGCCGACGCCCTGCGGTTCGGCACCATGCGCAGCGCGCCGCTGGGCCAGGACGTCCTGTTCGACGAAAAAGACGTGGAGCTCGGCCGCAACTTCTGCAACAAGCTTTGGAACGCCTGCCGGTTCCGCCAGATGCAGGGGGGCGCGGTTCAGGGCGAAATCCAGCCCGGGCTGCTCACCAGCGACGACAAGTGGATTCTGCTCAAGCTAGACCAGGCCATCCGCGAAATCACCGCGGCCTTTGCGGAATACCGTTTCAACGAGGCCACGCAGACGCTGTACCGGTTTTTCTGGAGCGAATACTGTGATTGGTACGTGGAAGCCAGCAAGGCCGTCTTGCACGGGACCGACGCCGCCCGCAAAGAGAATGTCCTGGCCGTGCTGGATTTCGTGCTCTCCCACACGTTGCGCTTGTTTCATCCTTTCCTCCCCTTCATCACCGAGGAACTGTGGCACGGCATGGGTTACCACGAGGACATGCCGGCCGGCCAGGGCGGCAAAACCATCATGCAGGCCCCCTGGCCCAAGCCGCTGGACCAGGACTTCCGCGACCATTACGGCCTGGACGATTATTCCCTGCAGTTTGTTGACACCAAGTACGAGCTGGTCTCCCTGGGAAGAAACCTGCGCCGCGAAGGCAACCTTCCCGCCAGCAAGAAGGTCACCTTCGTCCTGAAGCCGGCCGAACCGCTGGCGCCGCACGACGCGGAGGTGCTGAAGATATTGCTGAATGCGGAATCCCTGAAGGTCCAGGCCGATTACCAGCCTTCCAAGGGCACGCCCGTCGTTCATTCCAAACTGGGCGAGTTGTATTTGCCCATGGAGGGGTTGGTGGACGTCGGGGCTGAACGCGCCCGGCTGAACCGCGAATTGCAGAAGATCGAAGCGGAGATTGCGAAAGCCGAACAGCGCCTGGCCAATCCCGCCTTCACCCAAAAGGCGCCGCCGCACGTGCTTCAGGAACACCGGCAGCGGCTGGCGGAATGGCAGGCCAAACACGACCAGGTCAAAGCGGCACTGGACCGGCTGGGCTGAGACCCGGCCTCGAAGTCAACCCCGATTTGCCGGCAAGGGCACCCACGCTTGGGCCGGCTCAAACGTGAACCGCGCGGCTGGAAACGGCGAGCGCGGCTTCACGCAAGGCCTCTCCCAGCGTCGGATGCACATGGCAGGCGCGGGCGAGGTCCTCGCTGCTGGCCCCGAAAGCCATCGCCACCGCCGCTTCATTGATCAGGTCACCCGCATGGGGTCCCAGGATGTGGACCCCGAGAATCCGGTCCGTTTTGGCGTCGGCCAGCACCTTGGCCATGCCCTCGACCTGACCCAGCGTCCGCGCCCGCCCATTGGCGCGGAAGGGGAAGACGCCCTTCCGATATTCGCGGCCGGCTTCGCTGAGTTGCGGTTCGGTTTTTCCGACCGACGCGATTTCCGGGTGGGTGTAAACCACTCCGGCAATCGTATCGTAATCCACATGGGCCCGCCGCCCGGCCAAGGCCTCGACGCAGGCCACGCCCTCCTCTTCGGCTTTGTGGGCGAGCATGGGCCCGCCGATGACATCGCCGATGGCATACACCCCCTCGGCCGTTGTCGCGAAGCCCGGGTTCACCGGAATGAAGCCTTTGGCGTCCAGTTTGATTCCGAGGTTCTCCAAACCCAAACCTTCTGTGTTTGGCTTCCGCCCCACCGCCACCAGCACCCGGTCGCATTGAATGGGAGGCTGCCCCTCGGTTTCGACCACACATTGACCGTCCTTGGCTCGCGCTCCCGTGACCTTGCATCCCAGCCGGAATTCCAACCCCTGCTTTTCGAAGAGTTTCTTTGCCTCGGCGGCGATTTCGTGATCCATCCCCGCCAGAATGCGATCCAAGAACTCCAGCACGGTTACCTTCGCGCCCAGCCGTCGCCAGACCGAACCCAACTCCAGCCCGATGTAACCCGCGCCGATGACCACCAGGTGTTTGGGCACCGTCGGGTAGCTCAGGGCCTCGGTACTCGTGCCGATTCGATCCCCGTCCGGTGTGATTCCGGGCAATGTCGCGGGTTGGCTTCCCGTCGCGATCAGAATCTTGCGGCCGCGCACCTCCGCCCCGGCCTTTCCGTCCTGGACATGGACGCGCCCCGGCCCCAAGAGGGTTCCCCGGCCTCGGTAACGCGTGATCTTGTTTTTTCTAAACAGCGCTTCGACTCCCTTGGTCAGGGTCGCCACCACCTGGTCCTTTCGCCTGAGCATCGCCGCCAGGTCCAGTTTAAGGTCGGAAAAGAGAATGCCCTGGGATGCCAAATGCTCGCGCGCCTCGGCGAATCGCTCGCTGGATTCCAGCAGCGCCTTGCTGGGAATGCAGCCCACGCGCAGACAGGTGCCGCCCAAGGCCGGGGCCTCCTCGATGCAGCCCACGTTGAACCCGAGCTGTGCCGCGCGAATCGCCGCCACGTAACCGCCGGGGCCGGCTCCAATCACCACCAGATCATGTTCCTGAACGTTCATGTGGACTTTGCCCGATCATCCAAATTACAGAGCCCTTCGGCCCGGCATTCAACCCTGTGAAAAGCAATTCAACGCCGCCTTTGGTGCGGCGCATGGGACCTGGCTTGGTGCCGTCTCGGCGAAGGATTTGCCTCAGCGACGCAGCATCCGGCCAAACACCCGGTAGGCGTACGACATCCACAGAACCGTCAGCAAGCTGATGATAACCACCTGGCTCACCACTGGGTAACTGTAGATCAGAAAAGCAATTCCGCCGCACGCCACGGTTGCCTTTATTAAATCGAACAGACTCATAACCGCACAACTTCAAGGCAGCACAATTCGCGCCACTTCCCTTGGACCGGATGCCCATCGGGCAACCCAGCCCGCAACGCGCCAGTGCTTCGCCACTCCTTACTTACGCCCGTTCGGCTCAAGTGCCAAGTCGGAAAAGACCCGATGAGCATCCCGGGCCCGGTTCAGGAGCTCAATTCCGCCCCGCCGCGGTCAATACTGCCGTGTGGATTCCTCCTCGGTAATGGGCGACTCGAACTGGTCGCTCGTCAACTCCACCTTCAGCCGGGCATCCGCGGCGCCCACGGCTTTGACGACCAGCCGCCACGTCGCCGTTGCCTTGGGGGCCAGCAGCGGCAGTGCGGCAACGCGGACCGTCTGCCCCTCCGCTTCCACCGCGGTTTCGCCACTGCCCGCGACAAACCTCTGGGTCGGGGGCAGAGTGGCAACCAGGCGCACCTGGGTGCCGGGGGCCGAGCCTTGGTTGGTCACGCGAATCTCGTAAGTGACCTCCTGCCCGACCTCGACAGGGTCCTCGAGGTCCACGACTTCGATCAGAATGGCAGGGATGCCCACCACCTTCGTTCCGCAAGAGGATTGGGCGGATTGGCCACCCGCGCCCGCCGCGGTGGCCGTAAAGGACATTGTCTCCGGTGTGCTGCCTTCCAGGACCACGCACCGCCGGTAGGCCACGCCCGGAGCCAGTCCGGCAAGTTCCCAACTCATCCGGCCGGCTCGCAGCACGCCTCCGGCGCTCATCTGCTTGGGCGTCGCATTGGGCGGCAGCGACAGGGAAACGGTCGTTTTCGGCTCCGTCACATTCCCCATCTGCCGGACGGTGAGACACACTTCAATGGGCCGTCCCACCAGCACCTCCGCCGGCGCGGCACAGTCAATTGCGAGCAGCGACTTGGGCTCCGGCCCGATGTCTTCGAGCAGAAAATTGCTACAGGCCTTGGGTGTCACGCAGCGGTATTGCCGTCCGTTGGAAACAAATTCAAAGACAAAAGCGGGCGCCGGCGCGTCACCCGCCCAGAGCACATTGCGCAGACAAACCGGCCTGCCGTCTTTCCGCGACGACATGAACGGCAAAGTGGTCCCCACGGGAATCTCGATTTCGCGAATCTCCGCAGTGGCGAGGGCGCGGAAGAAATCGTCCAGGTTCCCTTCCCACCCCCATTGACGCAGAATTGAGGCGATGTCCGGACGCAATTGAAGGTCGAGCAGACGGGCCCGCAGGTCCTCAGCCGTCTGCACCGGCGGCGCAAACCGCGTTGCCGGATTGCCCAGACGCGTCGCCCGATGCTGTTCGGCCAAAACGCGCGCGTTATCGAAACCACCGAGCAAGACCGCCACCCCCAAGAACGCAGACAGAGCTTTCATGGAAGCCAGCTTCCAGGCAGCGCCGCAAAAAAGCGAGCAAATATTCGCCCCGGTGCGCCATCCGAGGGCCATATTGGGCTGGCCATTCACGACCGTAATCTGCTACAATAATAGTATGTTGGCAGACCTGCCCCGCTTGAGCATCTGCAGTTCGCCCAACCGGGTCAGAGTCCCGGTGGGCAGGCCCTTCACTCGAACCGGCCGGCCGGCCCGGCGTCGAAGCCGCGTCGAAGGTGCTGCGTCCTGCCACAGGCTTTGTTGTTAACCTCTCATGTTCCCGTTTTGTCGTCGTTCAATTTGCCTGATGGTCTTGCTTGCCGTTGGGGGCGCGCCAGCGCGCGGGCAGGCCGAGACACGCCTGCTTCACCGCTACAGTTTCACGGCCGATGCCAGCGATTCCGTTGGGGGCCAGCACGGCGCGCTGCTGGGGGGCGCGGTCATCTCCAACGGTCAGGTCGTCCTGAATGGCGCCGGCGCCTATGTGGACCTGCCCAACGGCATCCTGTCGGGGCTCGACAGTGTCACGCTGGAAGTCTGGTTGACCGATAACAATAGCGGCAATTGGTCGCGCATTTTCGATTTCGGCAACAGCTCCGGGGGGGAGGATGTCGCGGGAACCGGCACCCGGTACGTGTTCCTCTCGCCGCAAGCCGGCAACGGCAGCCTGCGGGGAGCCATCACCATCACCGGCGGCGGGGCGGGCGAGCAGGTGATGGAATGGAGCGGCGTTCGGCTGCCGGCCAATACGCTGAAGCATGTGGCATGGACGGCCGATGGCGCGACCCACACCGGCCGGCTTTACGTGGACGGGCTGCTGGTTGCCGAGAATTCCAATATGACCCTCCGTCCGTCCGATCTGGGGATCACCTCGAACAACTGGATCGGGCGGTCCCAGTTCAGCGCCGACGCCTACCTCAAGGCGAGCATCACGGAGTTCCGTATTTATGACGGGGCGCTCACGACCGCCGAAGTTCAGGAGAGTGCCGCCGAGGGACCCGATTCCAGTGGGTTCGCCGGGCCGGTGGCAATCAGCTCGCATCCGCAATCCCAAGCGGTTACCGAGCTG
>FWPV01015094.1_pt1 | contig 10690 bp, 7 predicted proteins | sample 2228371 | NCBI WGS metagenome assembly FWPV01 (sample SAMEA103939776, study PRJEB20133) | metagenome
TCTCAAGCGGCAACATCATCGGCGTGGACCCCAACCTAGGCACGCTGACCGGCTCGCCAGCCTACTTCCCGCTCCCGCCTGGCAGCCCGGCCATAGACAAGGGCGATAACACCACCTGCGCCGCCGCGCCGGTGAACAACCAGTCGCAAAACGGCGTGACGCGCCCGCAGGATGGGGATGGCAATGGCACGGCGGTTTGCGATATCGGTTCGTATGAACATCCCGATACCACTCCTCCCGTCTTGCTCTCCTTCACCCGCTACAACCCGCTGACCTCGCCCACCAACGCCGGCACGTTGGTCTTCCGCGCCACGTTCAGCGAAGCCGTGCAGAACGTGGACGCGGCGGACTTCAGCCTGAACGCCTCTCCCGCCACCACTGCTTCGATTACGGCGGTCACGCAGGTCAACCCCAGCCTGTACGAAATCACCGTCAGCGGCGGCAACTTGAGCGCCCACACCTACAACGGCGTCATCGGGCTGAACCTGGCCGCCACGCAGGACATCACCGACCCGGCGGGCAACCCCCTGCCAACGACCGAACCCGCCACCGATGAGACCTACACCATTGAGAATGTGATCCGGCTGTACTTGCCGCTGATAGTCCGCTAAGGGCTGTGTGGAGCGGCGGGCTTAGCTGCTCGTCTTCAACCCGTCCCACAGGTAGCTCGCCTTTGGGACGGGTGGCTTTACGGGGCAGGCCGGGCCGGGACGCCTGCCCAGGAACTGAACGTTCAGGTACAATACGGGTAACTTCATCCGCCCGTGCTTCTCCTCTTGACCACCCACCGTTTTCAGGAGAAATCCCCTCCGCGAATGGGAAATGCTGAAAGGGGGAAATTGCATTCTGTCCACAGACCCACAGGTGCCCTTCTACCCCCCAAACTCCAGCCTGAAAGCCCATCTTGATGTAAAATGGAGATTGTAGGCAGTGGTGCACCATCGCCGCACAATCCGCGTTTTTGGGGCGAGGTAGCAGCCTTCAAGCGATAGAATACGCCTATCGAGAGCCTAAGTGACGATTCGGCGGGTGCGGTACGCGGTGGCTCGTCTACTCGTCTGACGGCAAAAGGTTTTTTCGACAGATTCGTTGGGTAGCGTGATCGCAACTGTGCAGAGAGCACGTGTTAAAATTGTCATGTGGAGTGAGCGTAATGGAGACGAAGATACAGCAGACAAAAGCAGAATTGGTGAAAGCCATTGCTGACATCGCTAAAACTATGCCCCTGGCGCGAACAGTGCAACTCTATCAGTTCGCGATCTTCCTCAGTACACATCCACTGCCCACTGAAGAAACATTTGAGGAAATTGCAGCAGATGAAGCTCTGTGGGACACGCAATTCGCGTCAACGGACGATGAAAAGTTGGCTGCACTGGTAGCGGCGGTCGAGAGCGAGATCAATGAAGGTAAAATGTTGCCGATGTTCGATGAACATGGCGAATTCATCGAACACCAATGAAGTCGCACTTCTCAGGTAAGCTAGTCAACTTGTCACCAAACCGCCGCCCAACGCGCGTTCCACCTAACGCCGCTGCGCTTCGCGTCGCACCTGAAGCGCAAACCGTTCAAATTGTAGAAAAAGGGTCGAATCCGTCTTGAAAAGCGGTAGAATGCGCCTATCGAGAGCCTAAATGGCGACTCGGCAGGTGCGGTGCGCGGCGGCTCGTCTACTCGCTGCGGAGCAAAAGGTTTTTCGACGGTCTCGTTCGGTGTTAGAATCTGAACGAGCGAGGCAACGATTGCAAAAGTCCTATTTCAACACATACCTCAACACTCTACGCGACGTCATTGGTAAGGGTGACGCCCGAGAAGAGAGTTTCTATTCAGCTTTGGCGGAACTGATTCGGCAAGTCACCAAGGAGAGCGGCTACCCAGACATCCAAGTGACCATCCTGCCCCGCCCAACCGAAGCAGGTAATCCGGATTTCCGCATTTGGGATGGCATCAGTCGCATTGTGGGATACATTGAAGCCAAGCATCCCAAAGAAGAACTTTTGGACCGCTTTGAAGATTCGGAACAGTTGCAGCGTTATCGAAGCACCTTCCCCAACCTCATCCTAACCAATTTCCTAGAATTCCGTCTCTACCGTAACGGTGAACACGTCGCCACTGCGGGACTGGCTCGCCCACGGGTGCTGACCGCCCTGCAGCAGACTCCGCCCCTAGAGCACCCAGACGAGGTCTGGGCGTTGTTGGAGCAGTTCCTGGCTTTCTCCTTTCCCCGTCCACTCACCGCCGAGAGCCTGGCTGTTGAACTGGCAAAACGCACCCGATTTCTACGGGACATCGTGCGTCAAGAACTTGCCCAAGAACAGCAGAATGGGAACGATCAGCTGCTTGGGTTTTATGAAGCCTTTCAGAAATTCCTCCTCGGCAGTCTATCGCCGGACGAATTTGCCGATCTCTATGCCCAGACGATCACTTACGGCCTATTTGCTGCCCGCACCCGCGCCACGAACAGTTTTACGCGCAGGAGCGCTATTGATTACATCCCCTCCACCATCGGCATCCTGCGTGCTCTGTTTCGGTATATCTCTCTGGAAGACCTACCAGAGGAGATGGTCTGGATCGTGGATGACATCGTCCAGGTGCTGACGGCAGCCGATGTCTCTGGCATGATGTCACAGTTTTATCAGCAAGGCAGGGGAGAGGACCCTATCGTCCATTTCTACGAAACCTTTCTGGCACACTACGACCCGCAAGAACGCGAACGCCGCGGCGTGTACTACACCCCCGACGCAGTGGTCTCGTACATCGTCCGTTCCCTGCATGCCCTGCTCAAAAGCCGCTTCAACCAGACAGACGGCCTGGCATCAAAAGACGTCACCCTGCTGGACCCAGCCGCTGGCACGATGACCTTCGTTGCCCGAGCCGCAGAACAGGCCGTCCAGGAATTTGTCGGCAAGTACGGTACGGGCGGTCGTGAGGAGCTCATCCGCAATCACATCCTGCATAATTTCTACGCTTTTGAGTTGATGATGGCCCCCTATGCAGTCGGTCACCTCAAGATGGCCTTCTTCTTGGAAGAACTAGGACATCCCCTGCAGGAGGACGAGCGTGTCCCATTTTATCTGACCAACACTCTGGACATGAGCGAATTGGAAGCAAGCAAACTGCCGGGTCTCTCCTCGCTGGCGGAGGAATCGCACCTCGCTGGACGGGTGAAGCGCAATCAGCCCATTCTGGTCATTTTAGGCAATCCGCCCTATTCTGGCCACTCGGCTAACCGCGGCGAGTGGATTCTGCGTCAGATTGAAACCTACAAGCAGGTAGACGGCAAGCCGCTGGGCGAGAAGAACCCCAAATGGCTGCAGGATGATTACGTCAAATTCCTGCGCTTTGCCCAATGGAAAATCGAGCAGGCCGGGCACGGTGTGGTGGGCATGATCACCAATCACGGCTATCTGGATAACCCTACCTTCCGCGGCATGCGCCAGAGCCTAATGCAGACCTTCGACGAAATCTACCTGCTGGATCTGCACGGCAACGCCCTGAAACGCGAACGCTGTCCCGACGGCAGTCCCGATGAAAACGTCTTCGACATCCGACAAGGGGTAGCGATTGCCCTTTTTGTCAAGCTACCCCACTCCCACACTCCCTCCCCTTTTGCGGGGAACGAACCGCGGGAAGGGGTCTATCACGCCGAGATATGGGGCGCACGCGAGACGAAATACGATTGGCTGAAGGCGCACGATGTCCAGACCACGCCCTGGAAGGAGATCCACCCCCAATCGCCGTTTTACCTGTTCGTGCCACGAGAGGAAGCCGAACTGGAGCGCTATAACAGCTTCCCCAGCGTGACCGACCTGTTCGAGAAATACAGCGTGGGTATCGTGACCGCCCGCGACAATCTGACCATTCGCTGGACGCCGGAAGAAGTCTGGACGACCGTCTTGAACTTCTCGCGCCTGGACCTAGAACTGGCGCGGCAGGCCTATGAATTGGGCAAAGACGCTCGCGACTGGAAGGTGACCTTCGCGCAAAAAGACCTGCGAGACTCAGGTCCAAGACGAGACAAAGTGGTACCCATCCTCTATCGCCCATTTGATGTGCGCTACACCTACTACACGGGACGTTCGCGCGGCTTCCTGTGCATGCCCCGCCCCGAAGTGATGCGTCACATGCTGGCAGGGGAGAATGTGGCTCTGATAACACGAAGACAAATGCTTGCTGGACGCCCAACTAACTATGTCTTCTGTGCTGACAAAATAGTTTCAGATGGTGCTATCAGGTCTGATAATCGCGGAGGCGAAAGTATATTTCCCCTCTACCTCTACCCCGACAGCGAGGAACAGGGGCGCAGCGCGCGTCAGGCAGAGATGTTTGTGGAAGCCAAGCCGCAAGGGCGGCGGCCGAATTTGAGGGCGGAGGTCCTGGCGAGGCTGGAGGAGGTGCTTAACCCCACCCTCGCTCCCCCTCCCCGCTTGCGGGGAGGGGGCTTGGGGGAGGGGTTTGAATCCTCTCCTCACGAGCAGACAGAAGGCTGGGGGGAGGGGTGGCGTACGCCGCCGCACCTGTGGGAAAAACTCAAGCCGCTTGCCCGCCAGATGCGTAAGAATCCCACCCCCCCAGAGGAGACGCTCTGGCAAGGTCTGCGTAAAAAGCAGTTGGGAGTGAAGTTCCGGCGACAACATGCTATCGAACGCTTCATCGTGGATTTCTATTGTGCAGAGGCAGGGCTGGTCGTTGAGGTGGATGGCCCCATCCATCAATACACTCTTGAGGAAGACACCATCCGCCAACAGTTCCTAGAAAGCCAGAGCCTGCGCGTGCTGCGGTTTACCAATGATCAGATTCTTAACGATCTGGAGAAGGTCCTGGCAATCATCTCCGAGGCTTTAGAAAAACCCTCGGTCTCCATTACCCCCGAACAGGTCTTCTATTACCTTTACGCCGTCCTCTACGCCCCTACCTATCGGGAGAAATACGCCGACTTCCTGCGGCTGGACTTCCCCCGCATCCCCTTCACTGCTGACTTCGCCCTGTTCTCCGATCTAGCCGCGCTGGGGAAGCGCTTGGTGGACCTGCATCTGCTGCGCTCATCCGAACTCGACACGCCCCTGGCGCGCTTCGAGGGACAGGGAGAGAACAAGGTAATCATAGTGAGGCGCGATGCGGTCACAGAACGCGTCTACATTAACCCAAGTCAGTACTTTGCGCCAGTGCCAGAAGAAGTCTGGCAATACACTGTCGGCGGCTATCAGGTATGCGAAAAATGGTTAAAGGATCGCAAAGATCGGCAATTGTCTCTGAACGAAATCCGCGCTTACTGCCGCATCATCACCGCTTTGGCGCACACGATTGGTATTCAGGAGGAAATTGATGGGCTTTATCTGCGAGTGGAGCAGACGCCCCTCTCGCTGAGTTAGACAAGAGCATGAGCATCGAATCAGTGCATCCAGCCGATGCCGCTTTTGGTGGCGCGGCTGAGCTCCGCCATCATGCGCAAGTAAAAGTAACCGATTGAATTTATGCAAAGTTAGAAAGTAACTGTGGATGTCTGCTGAAGAGAGTGTAGAAGTCCGTTTGAGCAACATGGTTTTCGGCGGCGCGGCATTCGGGCGATTGGCGGATGGACGGGCCATTTTTGTGCCCTATGCCCTGCCAGGCGAGCGCGTGCAGGTCGAGATTACCGAGCAAAAGCCTCACCATGCTTGGGGGCGCTTGCTGAAGGTGCTGGAGGCTTCTCCCCTGCGCATTGCGCCGCGCTGCCCGCATTTCGGTGAGTGCGGCGGCTGTCATTATCAGCACTTGCCCTACGAGGAGCAGGTTTCCCTGAAAGCCCGTCTATTGCAAGAACAATGGCAACGCCTTGGCGGCTTCGACGAACTGCCGCCGTTGGAGGTTTACCCTTCCCCGCGCGCCTGGCATTATCGCAACAGCCTTCAATTTCACCTCACCTCCGAGGGCAAGTTGGGCTTTCAGCGCGCCCAAAGCCACGCAACCTTCGCCGTTCGACACTGTTTTCTGCCCCTAGAACCGCTGGTGGGACTATGGGAACAGATCGAACTCGACCCGGCTGCAGGGATTGAGCGCATCACGGTGCGCTGCGACAGCGATGAAAACCTGATGCTGATCCTCGAAAGCGAGTCGATCGAGACCCCCGAAGTTTCCGTGGAAGAATTGCCGATCTCGGTCGTTCACATCAGCCCTGCGGGAAGTCTGGTGATTGCCGGCAGCGAATATCTGTGGATGGAGATCAAAGGACAGCGATTGCGCCTTTCTGCCGGCGCTTTCTTTCAGGTCAACCTTGCTGTGGCAGAACAGATCGTTGACTACCTGCTGGCACACCTGCACTTCTCCGCAGCCGATACGCTGGTGGATGTGTACTGTGGCGGTGGTTTATACAGCCGCTTTCTCGCCCCGCAGGTCGGGCGGCTGATCGGCATCGAGAGTTCGCCCTTTGCCTGCCGGGATTTCGAGGTGAATTTAGACGCCTTCGAAGGGGTTGAATTATACGAAGCAACGGCAGAACAGGTTTTGCCCAACTTGGAGCTTCAGCCGCAGATTGTGCTGCTCGATCCGCCCCGCAGCGGCTTGAGCAAGTCGGTGCGACAGGCGTTGATGCGCCTTGCCCCACCCCACATTGCCTACATCTCCTGCGACCCGGCGACCATTGCTCGCGATGCTGGCTATCTCGCCCAAGCGGGCTATCAAGCGGCGCACCTAGCCTTCTTCGACATGTTCCCGCAGACCTATCATATTGAGACGGTGGGCATCTTTCGCCGCTGAGCCGCTACGGTTTGGTCAACGGCTCGAACAACTTGTTGTATTCCTCCACCGCAAAGCGGTCGGTCATGCCGGCAATGTAGTCGCAGATCGTGCGCTCCAAACCGCGCTCTTCGATCGTCTCCTGGATGTGGCGGGGCAACATCTGCGGTTCGCTCTGGTAGGCTTGGAACAGCTCTTTGATAATCCGTTCAGCTTTGGTCTGCATTCTGACCACGCGATGGTGGCGATAGAGGTTCTTGTACAAAAAGTCTTTCAGGGGACGGTTGCGCTGATACATCTCCTCCGAGAAGACGACCACATTATAGGGCAACCGTTGAGCATCTTCTGGGGAAGATAGGCGCGCTTCTTTGATGAGCAGGTCACTGGTATGCACCAAATCGTTGACTTCCAACCCGATCAAGCGCCGAATCATGCGGTGGCGAGAGAGATCATCCAGCTCCAGACCTTTCCACCCCACGCTTTCGACCAAAATCTCCCACAAGGTAATTCCTTCCAGCATCGAAGGCGTGATCATCCCCGAACGCAAGCCATCATCCAAGTCGTGGGCGGTATAGGCGAGTTCATCGGCGACGTTGGCAATTTGCGCTTCGATCGAAGCGCGCAGTTCAGGATGATAATCGCGCGCGTCGGCGACATCGTATTCCGACTCATGTTTGACAATCCCCTCGCGGGTTTCCCAAGTCAGATTCAGGCCTGGGAAATCGGCATACCGCCGTTCTAGGAAGGTGACAATGCGCAGCGATTGTTTGTTGTGGTCAAAACCGCCGTAATCCTGCATCAGCCGCGCCAAGGCAGTTTCACCGGAATGCCCAAACGGTGGGTGACCCAGATCATGTGCCAGACAGATGGCTTCGACCAAATCTTCATTGACTCCCAAAGCCCGGGCGATGGTGCGCCCAATTTGGGTCACCTCGAGGGTGTGGGTCAAACGCGTGCGGTAATAATCGCCTTCGTAGTTGATAAAGACCTGGGTTTTATACTCCAAACGGCGAAAAGCCGTGGTGTGCAAGATGCGATCGCGATCACGTTGAAAAGCAGTGCGATATTCGGGTTCGTTTTCAGGATATTGGCGTCCTTTGCTGTTTCTGCTGCGAATGCCATAAGCTGCCAGAGAGCGTTCTTCGAGATTTTCCAATTCCAAACGGGTATTCATAGCATCGTCCTTTCTGAAAGCGAATGCCGTTCAACCAAACCGAGAAACGCTGTCGGGTTAGAATCCTTTGCAACGCCACGCGGCGCCTGCTCGATGCTTAAGCAAACCATCTTCATTATGCATGAATGCGGGTGCCGAATTTTTCGCCGCTCAGGGCACGCCGAACCGCTCCCGCAGGTTCGCCGTTGAAGATCAAGATTTCAAGTTGGGGGATTTCCTGCACCAAGGCTAAGCTCTGGCGGACTTTGCTTTCCATTCCGCCGGTCACATCAGGGGCATTGGAACCGCCCAATTGCAATCGCCCTTGGCGAATGTCTGCCGGGGTGATCTCGCGCACCAGTTCGGTGCAGGCTGGAAAGTCTCGCCACACCCCTTCTTCGATGCCGGCTAAAAGGATGCGTTGGGGATGCAGGTGTCGGGCAAGGTATTCGAAGAGGTCTTCGGTAGAGAGGATCGTGCCGCCGCGTTGACGGTCGAAGATCACATCGCCGCAGATTAGGGGCAGCAAGCCGGCTTGCAAGGCAGCGCGGATGGGATACAGTTCCCAAATGGCAACGCGCCCATCTTCGGCAGTGACGCTGGCGCAGGGGGACAACGAGATGACGGGTAACTTCGCCCCCAGCAGGGCATCGACCACCAACCGGTTCAGGGTTGCCTCTTCTTTCCACACTTCGGCAAATCCCAGCCACTCTTCAGGGGTATGGACTCCCTGACGGGTGCCGTAGCGTTTCGCCGGCACATGCCCAAAAGAGCCCGCCCCATGGCCGACCAACAGACGCAAGCCGGGGTTTTCGGCTCGCGCCTCGGCAATTTCCTGCGCTAATCGTTGTAGCACTTGCAGACGAGGGGTGTAGGGCTGGTGTTTATCGGTAATCAGCGATCCACCCAGTTTGAGAAAGACCAAAGAGGAAGGGTTTGTGTTCATAGATACCTATTCTGAGCACAGGATTTTAACCGACTGTGGTGACAATGACCCCCCGCGCGCTGGCTTCCTTCAAGGCTTGAGCAACGATCGAGGCGTCAGAGGAGTTGACCAGGGCAATCAGGTTTCCTCCTCGACCGCCGCCGCTCAATTTGGCGCCTAGGGCGCCGGCGTGGCGAGCTGCATCAATCAGATGCTCCAAGACCGGCGAAGAGACACCCAGTTCTTGTAACAGGCTTTGATTGCGGTTCATCAGCTCGGCGAGCTGATCGGGTTGCCCTTTTTCGATCAGGGCGCGGGCTTGTAAAACGATCGCCCCAATTTGGTCAAAAAGGGCTTCGAAGCGTGCGGGGTCTTGTTGCCAGGCGACGCGAACGTCGGCAACGGTTGCTGCGGTGGGGCTGGGGATGCCGCTGTCGGCAATGACCAGTGTAAACGGGCGTCCTACTCGCAGGGGTTGGATGGGCTGCCCGCGCACAAAGAACACCGCTTTTTGCAGGGCAATGACGGTATTATCAACCCCGGAGGGCGTGCCATGGTAGATCTTTTCCACCTCATAGGCGATTTTCGAGACAGTCTCATCGCTTAGGGATTTGCCCAAATAGGCAGCCACAGCGCGAATGATGGCGACCGAAACGGCTGCCCCCGACCCCAAGCCAGAAGCCGGCGGAATCTCGGATTGAATTGAGATTTGACAAGCCGGCAGATAGGCAGCGCCGAGTTCCTCAGCGGTCAATTCAACCACGCGCCGCAGTGGATGGTCTTCGGCAAGTTCGTCAAGCAGCGCATCGAGTTCAACTGCTGGGGCAAGCAGGCGCACTTGCCCATGCGGGGCGCGCGGCTCAGCGCGGACGATGGCGCGGGCTCTCAAAGAGATTACCGGCACGGCAATTGCCGGGCGGCCATACACAACAGCATGTTCGCCGAAGAGGATGACTTTTGCGGGGGCTTGAGCGGTAAAAGCAGGCATAGGCTAATAAATATAGAAGATCAGGATCACAGCTACCCCCCAGAGGGCGATCGTCCATTGCAAGGGTCGATCGGAGAGCAAGACCTCTTCGGGTGCACCGCCGCTGAGTTTCACCTGAATCAGGTAAAGATAGCGGAAGATGCCATAGATCACAAAGGGAATGGTCAACATCATCACGTGGTTGTCGGGCAGATTAGGCGCCGAGAAAGTGTACAGGCTATAGGCGATGATGGTTGCTCCGGAAACAATGGTGATCAATTGATCTAGCAACGGGATGGTGTAGCCATTCAACACCCGCCGATGATTATAGGCATCCTCTGCTAAGAGAGCCAGTTCGGCACGGCGCTTGCCAAACCCGATATACAACGACCCCAATGTCGTAACCACATACAACCAAGGAGAAAAGCGCGCCACCTGAATCAAAACCACCCCGGCAGCAACCCGCAACACAAATCCCGCTGCAATGGCAAAGACATCGATGATGGGGATGTGTTTCAACCATTTGGAGTAAGCCAGATTTAGGGCGAAATAACCTACCCCTACCAGCGCAAAATCGGAGGATAGCCAGTAGGTAAAGGGAAAAATGAAAAGCGACATCAAGACCGCCGCGCCCACCGCCACCGAAGGAGGCAGTTTGCCGGAGGGCAGCGGTCTATGGGCTTTCTGCGGATGTTTGCGATCCGCTTCGATATCCATGAGATCGTTGATCAGGTAAACCAATCCGGAAATGAGACAGAAAATGATAAAACCAAGCAGGGTGTGAAGGATGGCAGGCAGATGAGCTAGGTTGAGCTGACGATCGAAGACGAGAGCAGCAAACAGGACGCCATTTTTGACCCACTGGCGCGGGCGCATGGTGATGAGCAGGTACTTCAGATAGCGCAAGCGCATGACAGACTCCTGAACAGGTTTC
>FWPV01015930.1_pt1 | contig 10689 bp, 11 predicted proteins | sample 2228371 | NCBI WGS metagenome assembly FWPV01 (sample SAMEA103939776, study PRJEB20133) | metagenome
ATCCATAAATGTATTCAAAGTAATATCCATCAAATTGTTATTAATGTTCATCACCATGCTGAACAAATTATAAAATTTTTAGAACAAAAAAATTATTTCAATACTCATATCCTCATTTCCCATGAGAATGATTTACTCCTCGACACAGGAGGTGGTCTTAAGAAAGCAGCTCCACTTCTTGTAGGTAACGAACCCATTTTAATTCACAACGTTGACATTTTAAGCGATATAAATTTTAATGAATTTCTTGAAAGACATAAAAAAAATAATTGCTTAGCAACCCTGGCTGTTATACATAGAAACGCCAATCGTCAATTCTTGGTGGATGCAGATAGAAATTTGTGTGGATGGGAAAATACTCTTAGTGGAGAGAAAAAAATAATTATTAACACTCAAAATAAACTATTTCCAGCACCATACTGTGGAATTGCTATTCTTGAAAATAGTTTCTTACAGTATATCCCTCAAGAAGGAATCTTTTCAATAAAAGACACTTTTTTAAGTGTGGCCGAAAAAATGCCTATAAAAGTTGAATTTTTTGATAATTATAAATGGATAGATGTTGGAACCCCTGAAAAATTACTTGAGGCAGAAAAATTATTTACTTAGTTTCTTCTTTAAAAAGTAGTATTTTTTTTCTATACGATAGCTTATCACTAATTCTTACAGGGTAAAGGTTTATAAAATAATAATAATTTCTCGCCTCAATACATACCTATATTCCAAAGGATGTAATAGAAGTACCTTTTTATTTATCAAAACTAGAATTTGCAATTAAAATATTAAATAATTAGGATTTCTAATACTTAGAAATTTTTTTATAAAATGTCTTAATAAAGTGTGCAATTACATTTTAATTTTTTTTAATTTTATTAAGGTAATTTAAATGATACAATAGGATACATGAAAAACAAGATAGGAAAAACATTATTACTGTTGTTAATTTTTGGGGTTGCTATGGGGCTCCTCGAATCGGCAGTAGTAGTTTATTTACGTACCCTGTATTACCCTATGGGTTTTGGATTTCCACTTTCTATAATTCCATTATCAATTTACAAAGTAGAGATATTAAGAGAAATAGCTACCCTAATTATGCTAGTATGTATTGCATGGCTTTCTGGAAAATTTCTAACAGAACTATTTGCCTGGTTTTTATATAGTTTTGCTATTTGGGATTTATCTTATTATGCCTTTTTGTACATTTTTATTCAATGGCCTTCATCACTCTTAACATGGGATTTACTTTTTCTAATCCCTACCCTCTGGGTAGCTCCTGTACTAGCTCCTGTTTTGGTATCATTTACATTTATCATGATAGCATTGAGCATTTTAACCTATAGAAAAATTAAACCTTTATCATCTTTATCGTGGTTTCTTCTTATTTCGGGTTTCATCATCCTTTTTATAAGCTTTATTGAGGATTATATTTCTTTTTTAACCCAAAAATTTTCTCTGAAAGATATTTTTAACTCTTCTCTTTATCCGGATTTGGTTAATTTCTCAACACAATATGTTCCTTTAAAATATAACTGGATTTTATTTTTAATAGGAGAAATTTTATTATTTTTTTCTATATTCGTCTATCGTAGAAGAGGTTGACTTCCATTTTCCGAATAGGGGTTTTTTATTAACAGCTTTTTTTAAAACTTCAAGAAAATAATCCCGAGTAATTTCCTCTGCACCAAAACTAAGCAGAAGTTCACTGGTTTGCTGATTATCAATGATTTCAAATTTCCATTTTTGTAGTTGTGTAACTAAAGCCACTAAAGCAATTTTTGAGGCATTACTTACTTTATGAAACATTGATTCACCAAAAAATGCTTTTCCAATAGCTATTCCATAAAGGCCTCCTACCAATTCACTTTTATCGTAAACCTCAACAGAATGGGCAATACCCAGTCTGAATAAAGTAATGTAAGCTTCTTGCACCTGAGCAGTTATCCAGGTTTTACCTTCTTGTCCCTTTCGTGTTATTGTAGCGCAATGATATATAACCTCATCAAAACGTGTATCAAAACTAATGGTAAAAGAGTGCTTCTTTAGAAAAGTTTCAAGACTTTTTGGTATTTTAAATTTTTCTGGAAATAATACACATCGAGGATTAGGCGACCACCACATAATAGGTTCTCCCTCATTATACCATGGAAATATTCCGTTATAATATGCTAATATGAGTCGTTCAACTGAAAGATCACCACCAATTGCAAGAAGTCCATCTTCATTGGCCAGAGAAGGATGTGGAAAAACAATATCTTCTGAAAGCTGAAATATCGGCATATTATATAAAAACCAGCTCTTTATTCATAAATTTTTTTACTCCACCATTTTCAAGCATCATACAAAGCTCTCCAGTAGGTAAAATATCTATAATTTTCCCCTTAAAATAAACATTATTATTGTCGTAAAATCTTGCCCATGATTGGAATAAATGCAAATGAGACTTGTAGTCGTCCGAAATGTATTGGTAATCTTTTCTCTTAAGCAACTTAAGTCTGTTATGAATGGCGTTAAGCAAACTATGAAGTACCATATCGAGATTCATTTCTTTTCCAATGATATTTTTAATTGAAATAGCTCTATTTTGAACATTGGAAAAATTCATTTGATTGACATTTAATCCCACCCCAATTATCGAATACTGAATACTATTTCCAATAAAAGAATTTTCAATAAGTATTCCTGCAATTTTTTTACATTCTACAAGAATATCGTTAGGCCATTTAATACGTGCTGTAATGTGATTATTTTCGAGATAGTCTACAATGGCTAGTGATATTACTTGATTGAGACAAAATATATTTTGAGGTTCTAAATAGGTTGGTTTTAACAAAATAGAAAAAGTCAGATTACTATAAGGTTCACTTTCCCATTTATTATCTTCCTGTCCTCTCCCATCACTTTGAAAACGTGCATTAACAACCATTTCATGGTCGATGTGTTGATTCTTCAACAATCGCAATAAAAAATTATTGGTTGAATCTACTGTTGTAAGATGCATTATAGGCCAGGAATTTTCCATTTTTTTTTAAATTATGTGCGTCTCAAATTTAGTATTTCTAAAAAAAAGAAAAAATTTTTTAATATTTTTCTCAATCCAAACAATGAAAAATTTATATAAAGGCTTATTCCTATTATTTTTTTAAGTTTTTGGTGACGTTGCCCCATACCTCACCTACTTTCCTATCATGAAACTATAAAGTAGGCAAAGGATAGGCAAATAATAAAATTTTGGCATATTATATGCACAATAGTTATTTGAAAAATTTTTATAAACGTGCAAAAAAATTTGATGAATGGATTACGTTTTGATGACAAAAAGCATTATAGAATAGATAAACACATCAATAAATAACACAATAGTTCAAACATATTTATAAATTTGTTAAAATAAAAAATAGGGATTATGAGCTTTTCTGAAATTAATTATTTTAAAATAGAGACAAACACTTTATCTCCGAGAAAGGGACAAGCCTTAATTGCAGAACCTTTTTTAAATGATATTTATTTCAAACGTTCAATAGTTTTACTAACAGAGCATGGATCGGATGGGACAGTAGGATTTGTATTAAATAAACCTGTCAATATGCAATTAAGCGAAATAATAAACGATTTGCCTAATTTCGATGCATACATTTCTATAGGTGGACCTGTAAATACTAACACAGTCCATTACATTCACACCTTAGGCGATAAAATTCCTAATAGTTTAAAAGTAAAGAATGATTTGTGGTGGGGAGGAGATTTTGAAACGTTAAAAGAACTTATAAAATCAAATCAGATAGGGAAGCACGAAGTGATGTTTTTCCTTGGATATAGTGGTTGGATGCCCAATCAGCTTAAAAATGAATTGATGCAAAATTCATGGTTGGTGTGCAACATAGATACACGAACAATCATGTTTCATAATAAGAATAGTCTGTGGACAGATATGTTACAGCGAATGGGTAATAGATACAAAATGTGGATAAATTCACCGGAAGATCCCAGCATGAATTAACTATATTTGAGGAGAAAATAAAGCAGTATTGAGTTGTTCATTGAGAGCATTTGCCAATCGTGAGAAATATCTTCGATTTTTAAAAGCTAATACCCATCTAATACCTTCCACTGCATTGGTAAGAAATATTTCTTCAGCTTCTAGAAGATCATCTTCTTTAAAACCAGGTACTTCCTTAATAGTTATTTTCATTTGAGATGCAATATGTATAAGGGTTTCGCGCATTACTCCCATAACACACCCCGATTCTACTCCAGGCGTATATAATTGATTATTTTTATATACAAAAACATTGGAGTGATAGCTTTCCACAATGAGGTTATTTTCATTCAAGATAAAACAGTCGTCCCACTCATTCTCCTTAGCATATATGCCTGCCAAAACATTAATCAATGCATTACAAGTTTTAAATGGAGAGAGAAAATTAATGGGTTTTCTTAATTCGGGATAGATACCTACAGTTAAACCTTTATCATTTAATTTAAAAAAATTAAAGGGCAATAATCGGGTTTCAATGACATAAAGTGCATTATTATCTTCGGGAGTATATAATCCCTTAGAATACCGAAAAACGGTTAATTTAACTCGAGTTCCCCTAAAATGTTTGTTTCTTTTGAGTAAACGTTCTATCTCGAAGATTAAATTATTTTTTTTAAATTTTTCATCAATGTTTAAACGCAAGGCACGCATACCTGCAATTAGCCGTTTATAATGCAAATCGAATAGTTGTATTTGCGAACTATAGGCATGCATAGACTCAAAAAGCCCATCGCCATATTGAAAAGCACGATTAAATGGGATGCCTATATCTCCAGCTATGGGTTCAAGCGAACCATTTATATTAATATATTCTATTTTCTCAGTCAATTTTATTTTCAATTATTGAACTGCAAATAGAAAATATATTTATGTTTTTTTTTATTAAAATTCCCCTAATGCCAGCTTTTTCTGCGGCTTGGATATCACGTTGACTATCACCAATAAAATAACAATAACGTTTGTTGAGAGAAAAACGTGCAATTGCTTTTTCAATCATTAATCCCGAAGGTTTTCTACATAAACACATACCATAATCGGGATGATGAGGACAATAATAAAATTCTAAAATATTTCCACCAGCTTTAATAACTTTTTCTTTTAATAAAAAATGTAATTTGTCGGTATCATCCTTCGTATATAAACCTTTACCAATACCTCCCTGATTGGAAATAACAATTACATCAAAATTATGCTTATTAAGTAAAACAATACTTTCAATAATTCCGGGATTAATTTTAAAATCTTCCTCTTTATAAATGTAGTAAAGGCCCTCATCACTATTTATTACCCCATCTCTATCCAGAAAAACAGCTTTATTCATAGGTTATCTTAAAATATAAAGTAAGTTCTATAGATTAAAAGTTAATAAAGATTTTATAAAAAAGTATAACAAAGGTGGATATAAAATAATAGGAAAACTTAAACCATATAAAGCTCCCCAGAAATGTGCTTCATGATTTATGCTATCGCCCGCACGACGACCCATATAATGTGAGTACCAGAGGTATAATACTCCAAAAACAAACCCAGGAATAGGAATGATAGCCCATAAAAAAAGTTTTTGCCAGGGACTGAAAAAAATACAGGCAAAGAGAACAGCTGAAACTGCTCCAGAAGCCCCAACAGCATGATATCCAATATAATTCTTATACTTTTGAATAGTGGTGATAGATGATACTACAATAGCACTAAGATATAATGTAATATAGTACAAATTGGAATGAAATCTCAATATTCCCTCATACGAAAGTTTCCTAAAATAATATTCTATCCCCTGACCAAAGGAATATAATACAATCATATTAATAATTAAATGTAACCAATTGGCATGTACCAGTGCATGAGTCACAACTCTCCAGTATTCACGATATTTTATAACTCTGTATGGTTGCAAATCCAACAATTCAAACAATCCTCTATTATAAAAGCAAGCAATTGATATTAATGAGCTAACGATCACAATAATTAATGTCATCTTTATTTTATTTACGTAGTATTACCATGGTAGCTCCATAGCCATATTCAGCAAACGAAGCATCCTGAAAGTTGAGGTGTGGATATTTTCGGCGTAATATTTTTTGAATTTCATATCGTAATTTCCCATTTCCCACCCCATGAATGAAAACTATTCTTTTAATATGGGATTTTAAGGCCGATTCAAGTGCAATAGTAAATCTGTCAATTTGAATTTCGAGTATCTGCGAAGCCGTTAATTGCATCAGTTGATCGTTCGACACAATTTTATCAATGTGCAAATCAACCTCTTCAATGTCTTTAATGGGGATTTTCTTCTCTTTGATTTCTTGTTTGGGAATAGGAATATTTTCTTTTTGTAATTGAGTAATTTTCTTTTTTAATTCAAATAATTCCACTATATCTATTATTCTTGCAGGTTGATCGAAATAATCATTATTTCCATAAGTTGTTAAAGAGCCTATATTTATTTCCTCCCACGTTAGCAATAAATCAATTAATGGGCAAGCTTTATAACTTTTAGTATTAAAAGGCAATATATCTACATTTATTCCCGAATACTCGTGAAGTTGTTGCATTTGGAAAGTACCTATATTAATCATCAATTGAGGTTCTAAAAGTCCATGTCCTAAGTTTAATCTTTTCTGAAATATTTCGGCCGACAAAGTATAATAAAAGAAATAATTACCCTCATTTATAAGATAAATGCTCACCTTATTGAGTGTAGACTTAGAGTATTGATCTTCAATAACAAAAGCCAAAAAAATTTTAAGTTCATTGGCAAACTCAACTACATTTACCTTCTGAGCCTCATACACTTCCACACTTCTTCTTTCAATCTTTGGAATTTCAGGAGAATTCGTATCTTTAAATGTTTGACGATCAGAAGAAGAATATGCATCCCATTCCCTATCAGGTATAAGATTTGAGATCAATGTAGGTATTTCAAAACCATCTTCTACCTGAACATACGCTTCATTCCCTATTATTCTGGTAATAATTCCACCTCCCGGATCGTTGAGAAACTTAACTCTATCTCCAACTTTATACATGTTTAGAATATTTTGTACAAAGTTAGATGAAATATTTAAGTTAACAGTATGAAATAAGAATTTTAAGAAACATAAACTAAATCAACTTAAGCTTCAAAAATGGGTTTCAGTCCAATAAAATTATTTTTTAATAGGAAAAGTTATAAGAATTTGGTTAATTATCGGGATTACTATCTTCTTTTTCAAACTCTTTTATAAAATCCTGATACCAAATAACCTTCCAGTTACCATCATGATCTTCTACTAATGCTGAAAGGGATTCTACCCAATCGCCAGAATTTAAGTAAAGGATTTCTTCGTATTTTTCAATAGCAGGTGTATGAATATGTCCGCAAATGACACCATGATAACCCCTCTGACGAGCAAGAAAAACAAGTTCTTTTTGAAAATCACTTATGTAAGAAACAGCTTTTTTTACTTTGGCTTTAATATCTCGTGAAAGAGAATAATATGGCAAACCTTTTTTTGTACGGTATATGTTATACCATTTATTTATTTTTACCAGTAAATTGTACCCAGCATCTCCAAGTTTTGAAAGCCATTTCATGTGGGTTGTAATGGAATCGAAAATATCGCCATGAATAACCCAGTATTTCTTTCCATGGCTTTCGTAAACAAACTGTTTTACAATGGAAAGATTTCCTATATTAAGTGGAATAACATTGTCAAGAAAATCGTCATGATTCCCACGAACATATACAACCTGTGTATTTTGCTTTTCCATTTTTTTCAATACCTGCCGTATAAATCTATTATGCTTTTTCTTCCATTTGCTTCCCAAACGTTTTAAATACCAACCATCAAAAATATCCCCATTGAGAATGAGCAAATCGCAGGTGTGACTTTTTAAAAATTTGGTTGCTTCTTTTGCCTTTGATTCAGGTGTACCTAAATGTATATCAGAAAGTACTATTGTTTTGTAATGCATTTTTGTTTTTTTTGTAAAATTAATATTAACATGTGAATTAATTTTTAATAAAAAACTAATAAAATATTTACTATAGTAAACATAAAAATTATAAAAACTTAATTCTACTATGTTAATTAATTAACTTTATTAATGATTAAAGTTAATTGCTATAATTAATTTTTTTAAAAAAGTTTTAATTAATAGGACATTCTAAAATTGTCTAAGCAAATAGTTTCGCATTAATTTTATTTTTTACGTAAAGTAATATGTAACCATAAATAACCTAATAATCCCGAAAGAAATGATCCTACAAGAACTGCCATTTTTGAATAATCGAGTTGAATAGATTTTTCAAAGGAGAGAATAGCAATAAAAATAGACATAGTAAAACCAATACCTCCCAGAGCAGCAACTCCCCATATATGATGGAATTTTACATTTTGGGGCAACTTACATAATTTGAGGTGAGTGGCAATGTATGAGAATCCGAAAATTCCAAATGGTTTTCCTAAAAGTAAACCAAGAACAATTCCAATAGTATTGGTATTGATAATTCCCTGAAACATGGTCTGATTAATTTCAATACTCGTATTGGCAAGAGCAAAAATGGGTAAAATACCAAATGCAACGGGTTTATTTAAATTATGTTCCCAAATATTTGATAATGCTTTTTCCTTTCCCTTATCAGGTATCAAGAATGCAAGTAATACCCCTGCCAGAGTAGCATGTATACCCGACTTAAACATAAAAAACCACAGGATAATGCCTCCGAAAATATACACTAAAGAATATTGCCTTTTTGTTTTGTTTAATAATATTAAAATGATAGCAACAACAAATACCCCTAATAAATACCATAATTTTAGAGACTCGGTATAAAATATGGCAATCACCAGAATAGCCCCCATATCGTCGGCCACAGCCAATGCAGTAAGAAAAATTTTTAGAGAGAAAGGTACACGTTTTCCCAATAAAGAAAGTATCCCCAATGAGAAGGCTATATCGGTAGCCACAGGTATACCCGCCCCCCGTATATTTCCTGTATGAATATTGATAACTATATATATTAAAGCAGGCAAAATCATGCCTCCGAGGGCACCCACCACAGGTAACATAGCCTTTTGAATATTTGAAAGCTCACCCACTCTAATTTCTCGTTTTAACTCTAATCCTATTAGAAGAAAAAATATTGCCATTAAGGCATCGTTGATGAAATGAATTACACTAAAACCATTTACTTCTGCATACCATATTTCGTGATATGAGTCTTTAAAAAAAACATTAGTGGCTAATAATGAAAAAATAGTACAAATTACTAAAAGTAATCCCGCAGATTTTTCATTTTCTGTAAATTCCTGAAATAATTTTTTTGTTTTTGTTTTCATGAATTATGTATTTTTTTTAACATATCAACAAATGCATAAATAGTTTCTTTTTGATTTTTAAAAGATCACATTCAGCGAACTAAAATATTATGAGGAATTTCGTTTTTATTATTGCCTATCTCCCATTGATAAAAATGAGCACATTCCTGTAAAGGATAAAATAACGTATGAGGGATAAAAGCAAAGATAGAATTTACCTGTACCTTTTGTGCTATAGTAATTTGAGGCAAATCGAGTAAAAGTTTTTCCATCAATCGAGTCATTTGATTGGCATGGTGAGCATTCTTTAACCACAGATCATCGGTAAAATAGGCAATAAACTGAGCACCTATGTAGCGCATTTTCGAAATTAATTGCATGCTTTGTTTTTGAATGAATGGCATTGAAGGTAATAATTTTTTATTTAATACAACCACAGCTTCGCCAAATAACATGCCATTTTTTGTGCCTCCAAAAGAAATGATATCTACACCTGCATTAGTAATAATTTGAGAAATTGGCAATGCAAGACTAACTGTAGCATTGGCAATTCGAGCTCCGTCGACATGCAAATACATGTCGTTTTTATGAGCATAAATGCACAATTCCTTAATCTCCTCTGCAGTATATACTGTACCCCATTCAGTGGGTTGAGAGATTGAGATTACAATAGGTTGATTATGATGTACATTACCTTTTCGTAATAAATATGTTTCAACATGTTGTGGTGTCAGTTTCCCATCCTCAGTTTCAATAGCTAGTATTTTACAACCCACAAATCTTTCCAATGCCCCACATTCATCGGTATGAATATGCGCTGATGAAGAACACAGAACCGCATGATATGAGTTACAACAGCTTGCAAGTGAAAGAACGTTTGCTGCTGTCCCATTTACTGTAAAAAAAACTCCAGCATTACTTTCAAATACTTCCTGTATAAGTTTGATAGCTTTTTGAGTATATTTATCATCTCCATAGGATGGAACCTCCCCGTTATTACAATTAATAATGGCTTCTAGAATGAGAGGATGAGCTCCCACATGATTATCGCTGGCAAAATCGAATAGCGTTTCCATATAATAATTTAAAAAAGCTAAATTAATTTTTTTTTTTATAACCAGGGTATACTCATCTTTTTACTATGAAATTAACAACCAGTCAGGAGAGAAGGATTATTATTGAGAGGGATGATTTTCTTAAGATATTGATTCTTAAAAAAATCTCGTTTTATTTAAATTATAAATTTTATTTCATCCAATCTATGAATTGATTTAATGAAATCTACTATAACTAATAAATTAATATGTATAATTATTAATACCCATAATAACTTATACACTAGCTATTTGTTAA
>FWPV01003601.1_pt1 | contig 10688 bp, 16 predicted proteins | sample 2228371 | NCBI WGS metagenome assembly FWPV01 (sample SAMEA103939776, study PRJEB20133) | metagenome
ACTCAGAAAAATACCTGTAATGTCAATAAACAAGTCTAACCCCAATGACCATTTGAACCCGTCCCCAATTCCACTTCTCTTTAGCACTTAACAACATAAGAAAAAAGTTGACAAATCTGCAATCATTTATTATTATTAAAATGACATCATATTATGCATGCGGAGGAGGAGCATGAAGACCGTTACGATTCGCGGCATTGATACCGAACTGGATCGGGTGATCAAGTCCAGGGCAAAACAGGACAACCTGAGTGTGAATCAGTGGATCCTGCAGACACTGAAAAAAGTGACCGGTATGGGGAAGGAACCGGTATTCAGAAAATATCACGATCTGGATGCTCTGGCTGGCGGCTGGAGCAAGGAGGAAGTGAAATCTTTTCAGAAAAACACTCAAATCTTTGAGAAGATCGACGAGGATCTCTGGAAATGAGACGGATCGCAATCGATACAAACATTTACACCTCTTTCAAGATCAATGATCAGCGCGTTGTTGAAACATTCAGAGACTGTGACCTCATCGGTGTGGACATAACGGTCATTGCTGAGCTTTTTTCAGGATTTTCCCTCGGTGCTAAGGAAAAGAAAAACCGGCAGGAATTAGAAGCATTTCTCAACTCTCCCCGGGTTGAAATACTCCTGCATGATCTGGAAACAGCAGATTACTATGCTTTGATTGTCAAAAGATTGAAGGCCAAGGGCCGACCCATTCCCACAAATGACATCTGGATCGCTGCCAATGCCATGAAACATGGTTTGGCACTCTATTCTTTTGACAACCACTTTGAAGAGATCGAAGGGCTTCTGCTATTGTCCACAATAAGAAATGATTCCTAATGGAAAATCGGGGACGGGTTCAAATTTCGGACGATTGAAGTGGATCTTAAATTTGAACCCGTCCCCAATTCTTCAATTCTTACAACAAGTTCATCACGCAAATAGGGGAGTGTCCCTTATTTCCTTATACTTTATCTGTAAGATGATCACGAATGAACTTTTGGATAGCTGCGACAACCTGGTCTTTAAGAGACGCTGGGCTCTGTGCAACCCAGACCGTGAAATTGTATAATTCCTGGGTGTCAGCTTTCAGCCATTTGTTATTAATGTATAGGAATGTAAGCAGGGTTGTTATGGCAATTCTTTTATTGCCGTTCTGGAAGGGATGGTTTTTAATTAAAAAGTAAAAGAGGATGCTTGCCCTGGCAATCAACGTTGGATACAATGCCTTGCCCGAAAATCTCTGAAACGGAGTCAACACACAGCTTTCAAGAATATTCGGAAATCGGGTGGAGAAGTCCGGTATCGGCTCGTCGAAGGAGAGATGCTCCTTCGCGAGCCGGAATGCAAGGTATTCTACATCAGCAATCGTTATGACTTTCACTATTCCTTCCCCAGTTTTTTCAGGACCTCGCCATATTCCTGCACTGTCTTTCGGACAGCGGCATCAATCAGGTCTTTACCGCTCTTCGTTACCTCCTTGCCGAGAATGTGTGCGATCGTCCGGTCTGTAATAAAGTAGGTCTTCCCTATCTTTGAGGCAGGAATCTGCCCCTTCTTGACCCGGTTGAATATTGCAATACGGCTGACTCCGAGAAGTTTTGCCAACTCAGGAATCGTGAGATATCTTTCGTTGGTCATGTTTTCCATCCCCAATGTCAAATGATTACCCGTTAGAAAACGTCCCGCTATCCGACGAAATAAATTTTACACATAATGATTAACATAAGTTAACATATAATGCAAGTATTAACACAGGTTAATTCTGGTTATGCAGATTAACAGAAGCTGCCCTGCCACTTAAGTATCACTTGGGCCCAAAGTGCGGGGTATAACCACTTCCAAATCGGGATAAGTTGGGACCGGTTTCATATTCCATGGTTTATCATCTATTCAATCACTTCAAAGACTGAAGAAACCGCTCGGCCTCTTCCCAGGAGGCTGCTGTGGCTTGCGGGTGGTGACCAATTCACCTCCTATTCCAACGTATTTTGTTAATTGTTGTGGCGTTCATCAGTCGCAGACAGGACAAGATCATCAAAAAAACCTCTTAAATAGCGAAACTACACCTACGCGACTTTTTGAAGCTTTTTCTTGAGGGAAATCGGATTTAACTTTACATGATTTTCCGAAAGGATTCTTTCAGCGTCCCGCTTGAGTTTTTCAAGATAGTCCTGTGCTGTTAATCCTTTGACATCCTGATAGACCTGCTCTTTCCAATCCCAGACTTCCGATAGAGATTTGTCATACTTCTTCATCCGATACCTCCATGGGGGTTATTAACTCCAGTCTCTTCACATAACCTTCCTTCATATTGATCCCGTTTATCATTTCCATTTTTCTAAAATTCGATAAATGTTTCAGATTCCAGCTAATAAGAGCATCCATTTCAAACACTGTCGCAACAGCAGCATGAATCGCATCTTCGATCTTATTCACCGGGAAGACATGCTCTGATACATACGTGTTCGCTAAACATAGAATTTCTTCATTGATCATCAAGCGATTAGGCTTGTATTCTTCGATCAAAGCCAGCAACAATCTCTTTTTCCTTTATCTATTTCCCCGATAACTGCGTCAGAGATAAACACTTCGTATTCATCCTGTTTAATCTTTTCAAAAAACCTCCGAGTGATCTCCCTTTTCTCCGGCGCATCGTCCGCAAAATAGAAATTCCAGACAGAAGTTTCAAGGTAAAGCTGAGGTTTTCTCATAGAGATATTCGGCTTTGTTCTGTTTTAATGATATTATAGTCTTGTTGGTCTTCCTTGTCCATAGCTTCTCGATGGGGGCTTATACAAGAGTACAAAAATGGGACAAATTGCTTTGCCTGTTTCCGATAGACATTAGGCACACTTCAAATGAGCTACCCTAATAAATGTTGGGCATTCGCAATACTGGTTGCTTCATTCAGGGAGCCACTATAAATAACGATGATCTTATCAGAGTATTCGGAAGGAACTATTTTTTTAGTGCCGTATTCTGGCCTCAAAGCACTTTTGATTTTGATATCGCTTGCAAAATAGTTGCTGCCAAGACGAACATCAAAAATCACTAAATCGGGATTACCGAGCATTGCCTTAAGTTCGTCTTTCGTCATCATGGGAACATCGGCAGATAAGGCAAGGCTGGTCAATAACCCAATGATCAAAATAACGAATGCTAAAATTGCTAATGATTTTTTCCTCATCGCAATATCTCCACTTGATTTTCTCTGGGGAGTTTATCAGGGATGCCTCCCCAATTCTCAGCCCTTACCAGGTTAGGAGAGTGTCCCTAATTTCGTGCCGTTTACTTAGCCACCTGGATCAAGTTGTTCGAACCGAGGTCACCCACTTTACAAGCAGGACCTACAAACAGATTGTTACATGCATCTTTAGCAAATAAAACATCAACCTTTGACGATTTGAACTGCTTTAAATCATTATCCATGATAACATTCTTGCTTCTTTTCAAAGGGTTCCATGGCCTAACCATGATTGCTGGATTAACGCTAACACCTTCCACCTTGTTATATGCTATATACCCATCAGAAGAGGCCACGAATAGGGGTAGAGCTTCTGTTCCCTCTGAAAAAATAACATTATTCACAACTACAACTCCATCCGTCATGGCGATGATGCCACAAGAAGTTTTTCCACGAGTCCTGATGCCGTTGTAGACAACAAAATATTTGGGGTTTCTTTGCGGATCGAGTCCACCCGACATGTCTCGGAACCAACCAACTATAATACTATTGGGAGTTGCTGGTGTTGGGAGCGGTAATCCTTCTATGGAGGTAACAATTCTATTATCTTTGATAATGAACATCCCACTTCCATCTTTGCCAAGATAGTTATCTATTGCTTCGATAGAGGCGTTCGCAGAATTAATGATGATATTTCGTTGAATCTGTGCATTAACCCCTGTTGTCCACAAGACCATCATTCCCTTTGCCATGGTCTTTGTAGGGACGTCATTTGTCAGATCAATATCGTTATCAGTAATTGTCAAAGGTCCATTGAATGCGTCGGGTATGTACTTTGGGGTTGCGGACAGTTGAGCATAAGCTGTGCCACAAAAGATTCCAAGTTGATAATTCAGCCCCGTCTTACCGAATATTGGAAAATCACTTGATTTGGGCCTGAGATTTGTTATCTTATTACCTGTTATTGTCGTACCGCTGCTATAGGCCAAATGGATCGCTATACCCAACGCACCATCAAAATGAATGGATTTGATTGTTATCTTTGGGCCGGGAGCAGTCGTAGGTAGTTGGGCCGGAAGGGGGCTATGCAATGTCCAGAACCCACCCTTTATCTTCGTCACAGGACCCTGGGGGTTTGCTTCACCTATAATCTGGACATCTTTCGTAATATTCACCCTGCCTTCATTCCCGAAGTCAAAGGTCCCTTTCAGATTGATAGTCCCACCTTGATCCACAGCTTTCTGAACGGCCTGGATGTCAACAGCAGGATTATTCTGACCAACGACCGTTATTTGTGCTTGAACGTAAACAAAAGACATTAAAACAACAAGACTTGTTAGCGTTGCTAAAGTTATTTTCTTCATTTTCCGCCTCCTTCTTTCTGATTTTTATTTCTTTTCTGTGGGGTAGCCGGCCTTAAACCATTCTTCCCAGCCGCCCTTGAGGACATATGCTTTCTTATACCCTTCAATTCCCATCTCTATGAGAACGTTTGCGTTAATTCTACTTCTCTCTTCGTTGGGCGAAGCGCAATAGATAATAAAGGTTTTGCCTATTGGGTAGTTGATCGCTGTGGCCGAGATATAATTATCCATATTGGGCCGCACAGCACCTTTGATCTTCAAGTCGCTTGCAAAATAGTCGCTGCCAAGGCGAACATCGAAGATAACGAATTCGGGATTACCAAGCACCGCCTTAAGTTGTTCCTTGGTCATCATCGGAACATCGGCAGATATGGCATACGTGGTGAATAACCCAATCGTCAAAAGAACGAGTATCATAGTTGATAAGAATCTCTTTTCCATAGTGACACCTCCTCTTTGATTTTAATTGGGGACGGGTTCATATTTCGGAACGTTGAATAAGATCTTTAATTTGAACACCGTCCCCAATTTCTTTTCATTTGGAAGGCAGAGTAAAGGTCATCGAACCTTCGACAAAGCCATCTCCCCGCATTTCTTTTAACCCAGGAGAAATCGGGGCAACCCTTTTCCCTTTAGCAGTGATCGTCCCTTTGATCCCTTCAAATCGGCCAGTCCCTTTGACAATCTCACCTGTTATTTCTTCCCACGAGGCAGTCTTACCGTCCGGTGCTGTAATGTTAATAAATTTATTTTTAGCTACGATTGTCGAACCATCCGCAAATGTGTGTGTTATGCAATTTTGAACAGGCCCTTTTCCTTTGTAAGATTCGCCTATAGCAGCACCTGAATAGTTGCTGATTTCTCCATTCTCCCAGAAAGTGAGTCCTCTGAACTCGAATAAACCATATGCCTGTCCCTCCATGGCTGGAATCGGGGCATATTCGGCCTTTGTAAAATACATGACGATCTTGTATTTCCAGTTCTCGGCCCCAGCCTGGTCTGGAAACATCGAAATACTGATTATGAAAATTAAAACAATTGCCAATATTATCTTTTTCTTTTCCATGGTTTTTCCTCCCTGTAAAATATTTTTAAGAGTTTGCATGAGTGATCCGCTTTGCCGGCATAAAAAATCTTAAATTTCAAGTTGCCCTGTTTTCATCACCTCCCTTCTCACTCCCGCCCTCTCCCTGTTGACGGGATCTTCGACACCATAGGGGAGAAGTGGGTATCCTTTGGATTTTTTGTTGAGGAGTTCAATATCTCCCAGAGTTCGTCGTAGGTGTGAAAACCCTTCTTTCCCTTTTTCCCGACTTCCTCAACCAACCCGACCAGGCTGTGAGGTTTGTTTTTTTTAAAGCGGCAGATGCGAACAATGTAGTCGTGAGAGAGATCACTCGAACCCAAAGGAAGCCCCTCATCCAGTAACTCGATCGTTTACCTGCTCTATACCACAGACTTAGTTACATATAAGTCACATATTCAAAAATATTTTTTACGAGTATGGGGTGGGTTGACACAGAAAGGTAGGGAAATAGAATAGAAAAATAATTTCAAGATGTTAATTGTTTTTTAAAAGAGACGGGATCACTAACTCTCCTTCTCCCCTATTAATCTAAAAGGGGAGATTGAGTGGGGGCATTCATTCAGAACCGGTAGCCGAGGCTGAAGCCGATACTATGGTAGTATATAGATCTGGCGTAGTAGCTTGAAGAGGGGGGAGGGAGGCGAGGGGGATTTATTTTCTCCCCGCACTCTAAATAGGTTGAAATTAAATTTATATAAAATTATAATTAGTCCATAAAAATGGCACTATCTATGAAAAAATATAAAATAAAAAGTGTTAAAGGTTATAAACAGGGTCTCACAGCAAAAGAGTCTCTTCTGATTTCAAGCCTAGCAAGGGAGGACAAAAAAATATTCAGTATCAATGATGCAAGAAATGTGATCGAAAAAGAAACTAAAAAGATCATGTCCTCCCTTATTCGGAAAAAATGGGTCCTTTCCCTGAAAAGAGGACTCTATGCAATCGTCCCTCTTGAAGCCGGGATAAAGGGGGCGGATAGTTTCATCCTCCATAATTTTATCATCGCCTCTTATTTAGTGAAACCTTACTATATAGGATACTGGTCTGCGCTTAATCACTACGGGTTTTCTGAGCAGATACCGAGGACCACTTTCATTGCAACCACCAAACCCAAAATCCCTATGGACGTTCTAAATGCAAATTACTATTTTGTTAAAATAGCAAAACAGAAATTTTTCGGGTTTCAGGAGGTGGAAATGGAGGGATGGAAAGTAAATATCTCAACCCCTGAAAAAACCATTGTCGATTGTTTGGACCACCCTGAACATTCCGGGGGGATCGAGGAAGTAGCCAGAGCCATTTATTTTAATCATGAGGAAATTGATCTTAAAAAAGTATATCATTTCGCCAAACGTATGGGTAATATGACTATCCTGAAAAGGCTTGGATATTTATTGGAAGTAACCAACCTCATTGACAACTACAAGGATCTTTTTAACCAGTTCTTCCCCTCAAAGGGGTATCCTGCCCTTGACCCCCTCTCTCCAAAGAAAGGAAAGCACCTATCCAGATGGGGTCTCCTTGTCAATTTTGAACTCAATCCGAGCAGGTGGATCTATTGATCGACAAAAGAGAGCTTCTGGATAAATCACGAGAGAGAAATCTCACGCTTGGCATGATAGAAAAAGATTATGTCCTGGGCTGGATGCTGTTCGGTTTTTCAAAAATAAAGGGTTTAACCTTTAAGGGGGGAACTGCCCTTTCAAAGGTTTATTTCCCTCGACTTTGGCGTCTGTCAGAAGACCTTGATTTTGTATTTGAAGATGACCTCAACATCATTGCAGGGAAATTAGTGGAGATATTTGACCGCATAGGGCGCTCCAGTGGAATCAAGCTGATACTAAAGGCACAACATTCGAATCCAGACTATTTGCAGATTAAAGTCCAATATGATGCTGTGCTCGGGAAAAATTGGATTAAGATCGATGTCACACGAGAGGCTCCTATTGATAGAATTTTAAGTCGAAAGCTCAGCCAGAGGTATTCTGATTATCCTTCGTTCAAGGTGCGGGTTGAAACTTTGGAGGAAATTGGTGCTGAGAAAATAAGGTCACTTGTGGAAAGAAAAAAGTGCAGAGATTATTACGATGTCTGGCAGCTTACGAAACTTACGATGAATAAGGTTAGGCTGAAAACCCTGCTGGGAAAGAAGTTTCAATACAAAGGGATAGAGTTTAAAGGTTTGGACGATATGTTTCCTTTTGACCTTTTGGAGATACTTGAAGGGTACTGGGAAAGAGAACTTGCGAGGCTTGTCTATCCCGTACCGGAAATGAAAAAAGTGATCAGTGATGTGAGAAACCATTTGAAATTCCTGGAAAAATCAATTTAACTCAACTCAGGAATACAATCGTTTCCCCCTCACCCCTTCTTAATCTATGAGAGGGGATTGAGTGAGGGTATTCATTCAGAACCGGCAGCCGAGGCTGAAGCCGATGGCATGGATCAGGCTCTCGTATTTTCCGCTGAGGATGGGGTTGGTTACCTTTCTATTAGCATAGAGCGTGGCATTATAATAAAGGTCGAAGACATACTTTATTCCCTTATACCCAAAACCGAGCCCCAGATTGTACTGGTCTGAGTCAGGGTTATCAGACGATAGGGTTCTTTCCGGCACTGGGGTTTTGCCGTAGACATAACCTCCTCTCAGAGCCCATTTTTCAGTCAGCAGGTGTTCGATGCCAAACTTGAATAACCATTGTGAGCCCCATCTTAAATCCGTCGAAATGTCGGTAAATCCGGCTGCCACCACCTCCCTTTCTATATCGAGACGGGATTTTGCGAAACGGGACCAATCCAGATATTCCACGTCAAAACCGAGCGTCCACTTCTTTGTCGGACGATAGGCAACTCCGGCGGTTACATTGGCAGGGAAATGAATGGTCGTTTCAGCATCGGTTTTGAATCGGCTTCCGCCACACAGAGGTTGAAGGGGAAGAGCAATATCCTTTAGAATAATTTCTCCTTCCTGCTTAACATTGACCCGGCTCCGGTAAGCCGCTCCAAGGCTTATTTTATCCGAAACAGCATAAAGCACACCCAGGTTAAACCCCCAACCTCCACCACACCCCTTGAATTGGAAACGGCCGTCCGGACCGCCTAAAAAAGACTGGTCAATCTTTCTTTTCGACTTGCTCCTAGCGTAAATGTAATCCATTCCAAACCCGATAGAGATACCGAGAAACGGGCTCCAGGCTAAGGTGGGATTGAGATTGATCGTTCCGATGAAACTATCCGTTGAGGCAAACCGTGTGAGCCCCGTGTCAGGCCATTTGCGTCCACCGATTCCAAATGGAGAGAAGATCCCCAGGCCTAAGGTCATATTCTTGACTCCGAGGTCCGAACAAAGGTAAAGGTGAAACGGCAGGAAGATCTGGAACAGGGTCTTTTCAGATTGACCCGTGGGATTTTCAAACGTGCTTTTAATCGAGAGAGCAGTCATTCCGTTGTAAAGATAAGTTCCTCTCAGGTTGGCCAGACCCGCAGGGTTGTGGGCGATGGCCGAGGGGGCGTCGGCAATAGCCACCACAGCCGTTCCCATGGCCGCTGCCTTTGCTCCCTGCGTTGGATTTGAGGCATGAGAGTTCGGTAGCACGAGGAGAGCCGTAAATAATAGAAAGAAAAGATACAGCATTTTAAAATCCCCACTGGCCCCCCTTTGTCAAAGTGGGGGAATTAGTGTTTGCCTTATTTTTTAAGTATCTCGTTGCGGAGGGTTTTTGTTTTTTCTGAGGGTTCAATGCCAAGGACCGCTTTCAGCCTCTTCTCAAAACGCTGGTATAGTGATAGGGCCTCAGCCCTCTGGTCCAGGTGCTGGTAACAGACCATGAGTCCACGGCAGAATCCTTCGGCCAGATCATCCACCTCAAAGCCTTTCTGATAGCAATCTCTGGCGTTTTCCCATTGTCCTGCCTGGATCCAGTGATCGCCAAGTTTTGAAGCACTTCTCAGGAACTTGTTTCGCAACTTCTCCCTTACAGGCATCTTCCAGGATTGTTCTGCATCCATACCAAGAAATGGGCCCCGATATAATGCCATGGCCTTTTCTGTGAGCCGAATCGCTTTTTCCAATATTCTCTCTTTCCAACAGATATCGGCTTCTTCCAGGAACCGTTCAAAGGCCCAGGCATCCACCCAGCAACGGCAGGGGTCCAGAGTGAGATGTCCTTCCCGTACCTGTATGGCTTCGGGATAACCGATTAGCGAGCGGAGCCGGTGAAGTGTCGTCTGGAAAGAGTGATAGGCTGAATCGCCATTTGCTTCGGGCCAGAGAATGTCAGCCATCTCCTCTGTTCTGATCCCCTTGTCTCTTATGATTGTTAATACTTTCAGGATCGAGAGAGGTTTTTCCTGTGCTTTTCTCGAATAGGGAATCGGTTTTCCATCCTTATAAGACCGAAAATTGTCCAAGGGTATAGATCTTCAAAGGCCAGGGCCAATGCTCTAATTGAAATGACTCTTTATCCGGGATCAGGTTTCGCTTTCGTATGATCTCTTGAACATATTCCACTTCAATGCCCGCTTCAAGCGCTTTTGCACATAACCTTGCCGTCATGGAGGGATCGCCAGAAAAGGTATTTAAGAACCTTTGATCTTTCCCAAGGGCAAAGGCCCTGTTGAGGAGTCGTAGCCCGGAACCCTCTTCTTCTTGATCGAAGGCAAAATAGGATTGCGTCAGGAGGGAATTGAATTCGAGGAGTTTGCTTTTTATATCTGTGGCGATCAGAGAACCTTTTTGGAGCTGATCGATGGCTTCTTCTCTTTTCCCAAGCCTATGCAAAGCAATGGCGTTCAAAAAATGGGTAAAGGAGATAAAGACAGGAGCCTCAATCTCATTGACATACTTTAAAGCCCGATCGGTATGAAAAGAAAGCTCACCAAGATCACCACAAGCCAATGCCAGTCGGGTGCTCACAAAGTGGTAGATGTGTCTATTCCGAATATCCAATAAATCCTCGGAGGATGGAATACCGTTCAGAGTGGTGTTTGGGGTCAAACCTTCAAAATTCAGATAAGATTTTTTCCTTCAGAAACTCAACCCTCTCTCTCAACTGGC
>FWPV01014633.1_pt1 | contig 10688 bp, 4 predicted proteins | sample 2228371 | NCBI WGS metagenome assembly FWPV01 (sample SAMEA103939776, study PRJEB20133) | metagenome
CTTTTCCTCGCGCTCGCGTTTTTTCTCGCCGCGAAGCACCAGCATGTTGTTGTCGAGCGTGACCTCGATGTCCTTTTCGTCCATGCCGGGCAGATCGGCGGAAACCGTGATTTCGTCATCGGTTTCGGAAACGTCCACGCTGGGCGTCAGCGTGAAGCGTTCGCCTTTCTCCCCGAAAGGCCACCGGGCCAGGCCGAACCCCTCGAAGAAATCATTGAACAGATCGTCCATGCGGCGATGCAGTTCAACGATAGGGTTGGAGCCTTCGCGCGAGAGCGCGGTGTCTTCCCTTTTATGGCGCCAAGGAAGCAGATCTCTGGTCATGGTTCCACCTCCTTCCTTATGAGCCGCACTCGACTTGAATCTTGCGCGGCTGCAATTCCTTCGCCTTCGGCAGACGAATCCGAAGGACGCCGTCCTTGATGCGGGCGGAGATACCGTCCACATCCACATCATTGGAAAGCGTGAACGAGCGGCGGTAGTTTCCGCTGCGGTAACCGTGGGCCGCGAGCTCGTAACCCTCCCATTTTTCCGGCTCAACCGTGCCGGTGATGGTCAGGACTCGCTGCTCCAGGTCCACATCCACGTGTTTGTCGTCCACGCCCGGCATGTCCGCGACCACCACGACCGCATTATCCGTTTCATAGATGTCCGTGTCGGGGATGTACACGGGCATGTCGCGCGTTTGTTCGACGCGGCCGGTTTCCCGGCGTTGATCCAAAGCCTCGGTTTTCTGGGTCATGGCATCCACCTCCCTTCCCTCAATTCGCCTCGATGGCGATCTTGCGGGGCTTGGAAGCCTCGGAGCGCGGGAGCTCGACGCGCAGGACGCCATTGACATAACGGGCCTTCACGCCGCCCGCCTCCACTTCGAACGGAAGCCGTACCGTTCTCGAGAACTTTCCGTAACCTCGTTCCCGGCGGTGATAGGAAACCTTTTCATCATTTTCGTCCGGTTTCCGTTCGCCGGCGATCGTCAACAGGTTTTGTTTGACCGACACATCCAGCGATTGAGGCTCCAATCCCGGAACCTCCGCAGTCACAATGGCGCCGTTTTCGTTGGTCCACACATTGACCGGCGGATAGACGAGCCGTCCTTCCCCGGGCAACACATCAAACCAACGCTCCATCTCCCGGCGCATATCCTCGAGTTCTTCAAACATATTTACTGGCCACATCATCGTCCATCACGCTCCTTTCTGTTCTTCAGCAGGCTTGCTAGCATAACACATGCCAAGATGTCATTAACCAACACAATATATTGATTATCAATGTGTAGCAAAAAATATTACGCTTTTTGAAATGTAACATAATGACCCCATTTAGTATTTTCTAATAAAGCCAACAGAGACAGGATGACACGCTTTTATTCTTTTGATTTGCGGATTCAAATTAATAGCGCGCCACGTTTTGAAAAGTAAAGGCAGTAGTTGTCTCAAATTCAGTTTCAGTGTGAGACCGAGCGCGTCATTTTGAGACCGAATCTCTGGAACGTGTTTTGCTTAATACGCTTTAGCGCAACATGTTGGTTTTAAGAAGCTTTTTGGCATGGTTATTGCCTATAAGAAGCCACCCGTGTCAGGAGGATTTGCCGTGGGCTGGTGTTCGTCAAAAAGGAGCAATGTTTCTTCGGGATTTCAGCGGGCGGGGTTTACCGGAGTCGGGCGTCTGCCTCTGAGATGGCGATGTGACGCACACAGCCTTCTCGCTAGCAGCAATCCCTTGACACGGGGCGTTGACTCGGTGCCACGCCCGCCTTTTTTCCGTAGTTCCGTGGTGGTGACGAAGGGACACAGATGGACCAAGGAGGTCTGCAATGAATATCATCCGGCGCAACAGGTGTTTCAATGATTGGAAGTGTGGCGCGCAAGTTTTCCAATCATTGAAAAAAACGGCGGCTGTTTTTCCAGTCATTGGAAAAATCGCCGCGGCATTTCTCTTCGCGGCCTGCGTCGCGCAGGCGGCGGACGTGATTCCCGACAACGGGCCGGCCGCGGGCGGCAACGCGGTGCTGGTAACCAACTGCGTGCCCGACATCGGCGACGGCGCGGACATCACGAACGTGACGGTGTGCGGCGTGGCTGCGGTCATCGTGGACCAGGGCGCGGACTGGGTCTCCTTCATCCCCGGCGCCGGGCCGACCAACGGCGCGACGGGCGACATCGTGATCCAGTCGGAGAGCGTCGGCGAGACAACGCTGACCGGCGCCTACACGTATAACCCGGCCGGGTGGATCAAGAACAACATTCCGGCGAGCTGGACGAATGTCGTCGGCCTTCCGCAGCGGCGCGAATATCACGCGGCCGTGACCTACAACGGGCAGATACATGTTGTTGGCGGATACAATGACTCGACATCTGCCTACGCCACTAACGTGTACCGGTTCGACGGAACGAACTGGACCGAAGTGGCCGGCCTGCCTCAGCCGCGCAGCAGGCTCGGATGCGCCGTGTTCCAGGATGCGATCTACGCCGTGGGCGGGTACGACGGATCATCCGGCAAGACCAATGCTTACCGCTTCGACGGCACGAACTGGACCGAGGTCGCCGGCCTGCCCGCGGCGCGTTACTCGCATGGCTGCGCCGTATTGAACGACAGGCTTTACGCCATGGGCGGCGCGTCGTCCTTCACCAATGTCTACCGCTTTGACGGCACGAACTGGACGGAAGTGGCCAGTCTGCCGGCAGCCCGCTACAGCTTCGGATGCGCCACGCTGGATGACGAGATATGGGTTTTCGGGGGCTACAACGGCATAACCAACGTCTACCGCTTCAACGGGACAACATGGACTGAAGCCGCGGGCATGAAGAAGGGCGCCTGCAACTTCGGGTTCACCGAACTGAACGGCTGGATCTATGTGGTCCACGGCTACAGTTACGCCGGCGATGGTTGGCAGACGAACTGCTGGAAAGGCAACGCGACAGGGTGGCAGGTCGTGCGTGGCCTTTCCTATCCGTACAACATGAACAGCGCGTGTGCCGCGATGGGAGGCTACGTGTACAACATCGCCGGCGACAGCCACGAGACCAACGTCTACCGGTTGTACGAAGAGGAGATCGGCGTGACGCCGGTCACCGGAACATGGACCGGAGGGTTCCAAGTCGCGATCTACGGCTCGAATCTCTGCAATGGCGCGGATGTCACGGAGGTGACAATCTGCGGGGTGAGCGTGAGTTCGATCGTGAGCCAGTCGCCGACGCAGATTCTCGTGATTGCGGCGGCCACGACGACACCGGGGACGGGGCATGTGCGGGTCGTTTCGACAAGCTATGGCGAGACCGTGAAATCGAACGTGTTCGCGTACATCCGGCCGGAGTTGCGGGTGCTGGGGACCAACAGCGCCGTCATCGTCAATGGCGAAGCGGTCTCCGGCGCGAAAGGCACGATGTTCCGCAGCCCGCTGGTCGGCGCCTCGCTGACCAACCGGTTCACCATCAGCAATCCGGGGTCGGACATCCTGCGGATAAGCGGATACACGACCAACGGAACGGGGGCGGCGGCGTTCTACGTGACCGGGGTCTCGACGACGATCTCCGCAGGAGGGTCCGCTTACTTCTACGTCACGTTCGCTCCGGCCGCGCTCGCCTCCTACGACGCCACGCTGGAGTTCGTCAACGATTCGACGAACACGCCCTTTATCCTGAACCTGTCCGGCGCGGCCGCCGCCGTATCCACCAACATCGGCCCGTTCGCGGGCGGCAATACGGTCACTATTAGCAACGGGGCGGCACTCGGCAACGGCAGCGACATCACCAACGTTCTCGTCGGAGGCGTCAAGGCGACGATTGTGGACCAGGGCGAGACGTGGGTGACCATCGTGATGCCCGCGGCATCTTCGCCGGGCGTCAAGGACATCGTGATCCAGTCGGCCAGCCTCGGTGGCTCGTCCATGCCGGCGGCGTACACGTACAACCCCGCGGGCTTCATCGGCGACAACGGGCGCTGGACGAATCTGCGGGGCTTGCCGCAGACGCGATATTACCATGCGGCCGCGTCGCTGGGCGGATATCTCTACGTTGTGGGCGGCAATTACGGCGGAACGCAAACGAATGTGCTTCGGTTCGACGGCGCCACGTGGACCAATGTGGCGGGCCTGCCGCAGGCGCGCCAGCAGCTTGGCTGCGCCGTTCTGAACGGCGCGCTATACGCCGTCGCGGGCTATAACAGCGCGGCGCAGACCAACGCCTATCGCTTCGACGGCTCATCGTGGACGGAAGTCGCGGGCTTGCCGCAGGCGCGCTACGACCTTGTGTGCGGCGTGTACAGCGGCGCGCTGTACGCCGTGGGAGGCTACAACAGCGGGGGTCAAACCAACGTGTATCGTTTCGACGGGACATCCTGGACGGAAGTCGCGGGACTGCCTGCCGCCCGATACGCCGTGTCGTGCGCTGCGCTGGAAGACGGGCTCTATGTGGCGGGCGGGTACTCCTCATACACGAACGTGTATCGCTTCGACGGCACAAGCTGGACGGAGGTGCGCGGCCTTCCATCCGCGCGCTACTATCACGGCTCTTGCGTGGTCAGCGGACAGCTCTACGCGGTGGGCGGCTACTACAGCTACGCGAGAACCAATCTGTTCATGTTCCAAGGAACCAACTGGACCGAACGAGCCGGATTGCCGTTCGGAAACTACCGTCTCGCGTGCGTCGAGTATGGCGGCAGGATGCACGTGATCGGCGGATATGACGGAAGCAGCTACAGGACCAATGTCCTGGTGTTTGCGCCGCCCTCGACGGGTGTGTATCCCGACGGCGGCGGATTGGACGGCGGGGAAACGATCACGATTACGGGTGCCAACCTCGGCGCGGGCGACATCACCAATGTCACGCTCTGCGGCGTGCCGGTGAGTTCGATCGTCAGCCAGTCCGCGACGCAGGTCGTGGTTGTCGCGGCCGCCGGCGCCCCAGGGCTCGGCGATGTGCGCGTGTATTCGGTCAGTTTTGGCGAGACGGTCAAGGCGAACGCCTACGAATATCAGCATCCCAACCTGACCGTGCTCGGGACGAACATGACGGCGGTGGCAAGCGACGAACCGCCGGACCCGGCGAAGGGCACGGCGTTCGGCTACGCGCCGATTGGGCGGGCGACGACGAACCGGCTTTACCTGTACAGCGGCTGGGTGAGTGTCACCCTCTCCGGCGTGACAACCGGCGGCGCGGGCGCCGCCGCGTTCCGCGTGGTGGATCCTCCCGCGACAGTTCCTGTGAATACGTTTACGCCGTTCGATATTGTTTTCGACCCGGACGAGATGGGTTTCTACGAAGCGAGCTTCACCATCGCCAGCGACGCAACCAATTCGCCCTATATCGTCAACGTCTCGGGTTCCGCGTGCAGCGTCACGCCGTTCGCCGGCCCTGCCGCGGGCGGCAATATCGTGATCTTGACGAACGGACTTCTCGGCAGCGGCGACGATATCACCAACTTCCTCATCGGTTCGACCGCCGCGACCGGCATTGTCGGGCAGGGCACGAACTGGGTTGCGTTCGTCGTCCCGGCGGGCGCACCGGGCCTGAAAGACATCATCGTTCAGTCCGAGTCGGTCGGTGCCTCCCTCTTCGGCCGATGCTATGGGCACAATCCGCCGGGCAAAATCGCGGACGACATTCCGACAAGCTGGACGGCGGTGAATGGACTGCCTTCCGGGCGTGGTTCCATGGGAAGCGCCACGCTGAACGGCCGGCTGTACGTCGTGGGCGGCTACAACGGAGCGGCAACGACCAATGTCTTCGCCTTTGACGGGACGAATTGGACGCAGGTCGCGGGGCTTCCGGCAGCCCGATATCGCGTTGCGTGCGCGACGCTGAACGATCGCCTCTACGCGGTGGGCGGAAACGCCACCAACGTGTATTGCTTCGACGGGACAAACTGGATGCAAGTCGCCGGCGCGCCCATGGCCATTGACTATCCGGCGGCCGCGCAACGGGGACCGTACATGTACGTCGTCTGCGGCTACACGAATGCGTTGCGGTTCGATGGAACAAACTGGAGCGTCATCGCGCACCGGCCCCAGCCGCTGTACTATCTCGGCTGTGGGGTGATGAACGACAAGCTGTACGTGATCGGCGGGTACTGGACGGCCACCGTGGCCAACGTCTACCGGTTTGACGATCCGCAGTGGACGGAGGTGGCGTCGCTTCCCACAAACGCATCGTGCTTCGGCTACGCGGCGCTGGACAACAAGCTGTATGTAGTCAACGGCTACGCATGGGGAGCGGGTGCGGGGTGGAGAACCAACGTCTTCTACTACACCGAGGCTGAGAGCGAGTATGTGGCGGGACTGCCGGCGAGTATGGATCTCGCCTGCGGGGTGTTGAACGGTACGCTGTACGCCATCGGCGGCGATACCGGCGGCTCGTACAAGACCAACGTATGGCGTTTCTATCCTGGCTGGCGCGGGGTGACTCCGTCCTGCGGCTCCTCCGCGGGCGGTTGCACCGTCACCATCGTCGGCTCGAACCTGTGCGACGGAGCGGACGTGACGAACGTCACGTTGTGCGGCGTCAGCGTGATATCCGTCGAGAGCCAGTCGCCGACACAGGTGGTGGTGCTGGCCGGCGCCGGCGGTTCGGGCCCGGGCGACGTCTGCATCTACTCCGTCAGCTACGGCACGACCATCAAGAGCAATGCCTTCGCCTACAAAACGCCGGGCATCCAGGTCTTCAGCAGCAACAACATGCTCATCACCAGCGGCGAAGCGGCCGACCTGGAGAAGGGCACGGCGTTCGGTTCTGTCCGGCTGGGGCGGGCGGTAACCAACTGGTTCAGCGTAAAGAACAACGGCGCGATCGAAATGAACATCCTTGGCTGGACGACCAACGGCGCGGGCGCCGCCGCATTCCGCGTGTCCGACCTGCCGACCCAATTGCTCCCGCAGGCGTCGGCGAACTTCTCGGTGGTCTTCTCGCCCGATGCCGTGGCCTCGTATGCGGCCTCGCTCGAGATCGAGAACGATGCGCCGACTTCGCCGTACGTGGTGAATCTGTCCGGCTCCAGTTTCGATGTGTCATCCGCCGCCGGGCCGTCGGCGGGCGGAAACACCCTTGTCGTCACGAACGGCGCCGCGCTTGGCAACGGGGCGGATATCACCAACGTGACGGTGTGCGGCGTGGCGGCCTCGATCGTGGCGCAGGGGCAGGACTGGGTCGAGATCACCCTCGGCGCGGGGCCGACCAACGGCGCGACGGGCGACATCGTGATCCAGTCCGAGAGCGCGGGCGAGACGACCCTGCCCGACGTCTATACGTACAATCCCGCGGGCGTGATCGAGGGCGGCGCGACGATTACGGCGATTATCGGAAACGGGTCCTACACCAATGGAACGAGTTCCACGGGGCCGGTCAATATCTATTACCGGTCGCGGCACATCCAGTTCGTGTACACGACCGACGACCTTGCCGCGGCGGGTTGTTCGGGGCCGGGTCGGATCACGAGTCTCGGCTTCAAGATCGCTCAGGCGCCGGTCTATGCGATGCCCAGCTACCTCGTGCGGATGACGCACACAACAAACACGACCATGAGCCCTGGCTTTGTGACGAACAACCTGGTGGTGTGCAGCAGCAACGAAAACTACATGCCGGTCGCCGGCGGCTTCGACATGATCCCGCTCACAACGCCCTTCGAATGGAACGGCACGAACAACATCATCCTCGATGTTGCTTGGGCGCAGGTGGTGCCGAGCTTCAATGCCAGCGGCCAATCTGCCTACGATTCGGTCAGCAGCCGCGCGCGCCATGTTTCTTCGGACAGCGCGGATCAGCGGTATGTCTTCACGGGGGGCTCCGCCTACAGCGATCTGCCGCAGTTGCGGATGATCGTGGAGATCGGCGGCGAGGCGGTGTCGCCCACCAACGGCGGCACGGCGGGCGGCTACGAGGTGACCATCCGCGGCCGGAACTTGGGCGACGGCAGCGACATCACGAATGTCACCCTGTGCGGCGTGAGCGCCGCGAGCATCCTCAGCCAGTCGTCCACGCAGGTCGTGATCATCGCGGGCGCCGGCATGCCGGCGGGCGTGGGCGACGTGAGGGTGTACTCCGTGAGTTTCGGCGAGACCGTCGGCGCCGGCGTTTTCACGGTGGAGGAGGGCGGCGACGTGATCATCGCCGCCGCAGCGGGAGCGCACGGCTCGATCATCCCATCGGGCAATGTGGTCGTCCCGATCGGCGGAGCCACGAGTTTTGTGATCACGGCCGACGCCTACTACCACATCGGCGAACTGCTCACGAACGGCGAAGCCGTGGCGGAAGCCGTCGGGCTGGCCGTCTATACCTCCGTGTGGGAAAATGTGGCGGCCGATGGGACCGTCACCGTAGCCTTCGCCGAGAATCTGGCCACCAACAACACGCCCGAATGGTGGCTGGCGAGTTACGGTTGGACCAACAACTTCGATGACGCCGCGATGGGCGACCAGGATGTGGACCGGATGCCCACCTGGCAGGAATACGTCGCCGGCACGGATCCGACCGACGCAGGCTCCGTGTTGGTCGTGGAACCCACGCCGACGCTGGTCTTCGATCGCGAGGCGGTCCAGACCAACGGATTCGGCGAGGTCTATACGGTCGAAGTGTACCGTGTGCAGAGCATGGTTCTTGGCTGGCCCAGCGCCACGGGGCGCGTGTACTCCGTACGTTACGGCGACGCCATCAGCGGCGTGGAAACGCCGCTGGTGACACATCTGCCGGCCACGCCGAACTGGAATTCGTTCACTTGCGAGGTGTACAGTGTGGAGGCAACATCGCGGTTCTATCGCGTCGGCGTGAGACTCCAATAGGAGCGGAGCGCCGTTTGGGTTGGCCGGAGAGGCGCGTTTCGGGCGTATGATCGGCGCGGGCGGTTGCCGAGCGAGGCATGCCCGCGCCGCCACTGTCTGTCCGTGATTCAAAAAGCATATCGCATAGCTGCGCCTCAATGCCCGCAGATATCGGGCGCCCGCAGCCCCCGAGCGCAGCTTGACCGACTGTGCGGGGCTTTCACGGTTGCGCCGGCATGTTGCAGAATTCGTCGCGCGCGTTGACGGCAGGCGTACGGGGTTCTATCTTGAGCGGCGCAACGCGCCACTATGCGGCGGCTGCGGAAAGAGGACGGAAAACAAAATGCGAATGAGCTGGGTGGAGGTGGATCTCGGAACGCTGAAGCGGAATATCGCGGAGCTGCGTCGCGTGCTGCGGCGCGACACGGCGATCTTGTTCGTGGTCAAAGATCGCGCGTACGGTCATGGTCTTGCGCCGGTCGCCCGAGCCGCCGCGGAGAGCGGCGTCGAGTGGTTCGGGGTGGTGTTCGCGGAGGAAGCGCGAAAAGTGCGGGAGGCGGCTCCGAAATCGGACATTCTGGTGCTGGGCGTGACCATGCCCGACGAAGTTCCGCTGCTTCTGGAAAACCGGGCGACGGCTGTTGTCGTGGACTTGGAGCATGGACGCGCTCTTGCCGACGCGGCGGCGCGCGCGGGCGGGGTGTTGCCGGTGCACCTCAAGCTGGATACGGGAATGGGCCGGCTCGGCGTTCTCTGGGAACAAGCTCCGGAGGTTTTCCGAACACTGGACAACCTGCCGTCATTGCGCATTGCGGGCGTTTGCACGCATCTCGCATCGGTTGAGTTGCGCAAGCCGTCGTCCGGCGGGCTTCAATTGCAGCGCTTCTTTGAAGTCGCGGGAGCGCTCGATCAACTCGCGGGCCGCCGGCTCTTCAAACATGTGTCGAGCAGCCGGGCTATTTTGTACCACGAAGAGTGGGATCTTGACGCTGTGCGCCCGGGTATTCTGCTCTATGGCTACGGTACGGGTGAAAGTCATATGCGGTTTCGAACACGTCCCTGGCTGCAGTGGAAAGCGGTTGTTGTGCAGGTCAAGGATGTTCCAGCGCAATATCCGATCGGCTATTACGGAACCTACGTCACGCCCGCGCCGACGCGCATTGCGGTCGTGGGCGCGGGTTACGCCGACGGCTATCATCGCGCCTTGAGCAACAAGGGGTTTGTTCTGATTCGCGGACGTCGTTGTCCTGTAATCGGCCGGGTGAGCATGAATTGGATCACCGTGGATTTGGGGCCGAACGGGCCCGGCGAGCGGGGCGACGAAGCGGTTCTTATCGGAGAACAGGAAGGCTGCAGCATTTGGGCGGATGAACTGGCGAAACTTGCGCGCACCATCCCATACGAATTGCTGACCAGTATTTCGCCGCAGGCCGAACGCCGCTACCGGGATGGGAATAGTGCTCAATGACCGCGAGATTGGGCGGCGAGGGAGGGTCGCCGTCCCCGGCGCTGCCGGTGCGCGCACACAACGCGCGGGTGTAGTTCCGCCGGTCCTCCGGCGAAAGAGGGTGTTTGACCGGATGCGGTGAAGATGTTGCGGACGGAGAGGAGGCGGACAGCGAGGACGCCGTCCCTCCCTTATTCTTTCGTCGGCATCACGGTCGACAGTCCGGACTTTCGAATCCATCCCTCCTTGCGGTCGGCGACGATCTTGACCCATCCTTCGGCCTGTTCGATCTCGCGGACGATCGCGCCCTCCGGCAGGGCGAAGTGAACAACGGCATTATCTATCGGCGCAAAGCGGACATCTTCTCGTTTTGTTGTGACCACGTATTCGGGACGGTCGGCAAGCCTTTGCCATGCGGCGGCGCCGGCCAGCGAGAAGAGAGTGGCGAGAAGCCCCGCGGCTGTCGCCCGCAGAAACAGGCCGCGCCGCCGA
>FWPV01015931.1_pt1 | contig 10688 bp, 11 predicted proteins | sample 2228371 | NCBI WGS metagenome assembly FWPV01 (sample SAMEA103939776, study PRJEB20133) | metagenome
CTTCCCACCCTGAATTGATGGACTGCCTGACCATGGTCCCCAGCGGCGAGGCCCGGCTGCCTTACGTCTTCTTGCGTTCCGGGCGGGAAGAAGTGTTCTTAAATTACCTGGAGAAAACCTGGTCTGGACAGTTCCGGGTGGTCCCGTCCGGGCAGGCGATCGAGTCCGGGTTGTTTGGCGGCAGCGGCGTGTATGAACGGCTGGCTGAGCGGGTGGGCGATTACATCGTCTTTCCCCAGGACGGTGCTTACTGGTGGTTCTCATCCCGCGAGAACCATCTGTTGGGTCGCCACGGCGGCCTCAGCCGAAACGAAATGCTGGTTCCGTTCTTTGCCGCCGTCTTATAATCGCACCAGGAAACAAAGGATTTTTGGAGTTTCGCCCCCACACATGCGTGGGGGCGAAGCGTCGTCTGTGGCATTGGTTGAAGCGATGTCCTTCGCCCCCACACATGCGTGGGGGCGAAACCCACATTAAACCTTTTCGGACAACCCTTAGGCGATGATGATGTCGTCCAGCGCCCGCTTCGGCACGTGGTGGACCTGCTGTTCGTCGCGCCAGTAGCGGATGCTGCCATCTGGACCGACCGGGTCGATCTGGACAATCTCCTTGGGTTTGCCAAGCGCCAGCACCAGCAAGATTTCGTACTGGGCAGGAATATTGACATCCGCGGCCAGGTTTGCGCGCTTGATGGAGCCGATCATGCAGCCTCCAAAGCCCTTTTCGACGGCTCCCAGCATGATACTTTGCGCGGCGATGCCATGATCGGTGCCAAACGTCCTGCTGATGCTGGTGTCTCCCAGGATAATGATGTAAGCGGAAGGCCGCTCACCTTCTTCCGGGCCGGGCCATTCCTTGAGATAGCCTGCCCAGGCCAGGTGTTGGAAGATCTTTGCGTTGGTCTCCGGGTCATTCGAAAGCTTATATTTAAGCGGCTGCATATTCGAGCCGGAAGGCGAAAGGCGTCCCAGGTCGACCAGCTCGCGGAGAACCTCCATTGAAATCGGTACGTCCTGGTAAAAACGGCGGTAGCTCCTGTTTGCATGGATGAGATCTTTCATGGTCATGGCTGTCACTCCTTAAGAACTGAGGGGGTTAGCTTTTCCGCAAATAATCATCGCTGCCTTGCACGGCGACAATTTCGCCATAGTAAATTCGGTGATAATCTTTGCGCGGGTAATTGCGGTCGATGGCCGGGTCGAGAAAGTGACCGGGATCGAAATCTTGCCAGTAGATCTTCCGGCATTCGATCACCAAATTAGCTTCGGCGAAGGCCGGCGCGCCCACCAGGGTGGCCGGGGTTGGGGTTAACCCCGCTGCGCGGATCTTGTCGCCGTCGCGGCCCGAGCGGGTCCCAAGCAGCGACAGGGCCTGGTGCAGGTCCGGCGGAAAACTGCACAGGGTGAAGCTGTCGTACTGCTCCATGAACTCAAATGTGTACCGGACAGGCCTGACTACCACCTGGGCGAACGGGCGGCCCCACATCACGCCCAGGCTGCCCCAACTGATGGTCATGCTGTTATAACGGGCTGCCCGAAAATCACCACTGGTAAGGAGCAGCCACTGGCCCTCGAACAGATCGTAGGGCTTTATTGAAAATTCCTCAATGGCGATCGCTTTGCGTTCCATAACTTCCCTTCCTGGTTCGAACGGTAAATGTGTCTGGCCCGCGCTCGTCGGCCCGGTCGGTCGCCAGCGGGGGCTCGATAGAAAGGGCTGAGATTTCTGCGCGCAGATCGGGGGTCATATCGATCTCCAGGGCTTTCAGCGACCCCTCGAGTTGTTTCAGGTTGCGCGCGCCGATAATTGGGGCGGTAATGGCCGGGTGACCGGCCACCCACGCCACCGCCAGCCCGGCCGGGTCGTAACCGCGCTCGCGGGCAAAGGCGCTGAAGCGGGCGGCGGTTTCGTGGACCCAGTCCTCGCCGTACCGCACCTGGTAGGCTTTGTTGGTCAAAAGTCGGCCTACCTCTGGGCTGCTTTCGCCGGCGTATTTGCCGGTCAGCAGCCCCCCGCCTAACGGGCTGTAGCTGATCACGCCCAGCTGCTCGGATTCGGCCATCGGCAGGATTTCAACCTCAGCCTGGCGTTTTACCAGGTTGTACATGGGCTGGAGGATTGCGAATGGCGCCCAACCTTCTTTAGCGGATATTCCCAGCGCTTTCATCACCTGCCAGGCGGCGAAATTGCTCGCGCCTGGATAGAGAATTTTCCCCTGCCTGACTAGGTCGTCCAGCACCCGCAGGGTTTCTTCCAACGCAGTGGCCTCATCGAAGTGGTGGATGAACAAGATGTCGAGATAGTCTGTTTGCAGCCGGCGCAGGCTGTTTTCAACGGAGCGGAGAATGTGCTTGCGGGTGGCGCCGGCCGCGTTTACGTCCGGGCCGGTGGGAAAGTAAACCTTGCTGGTCAGCACCAGGTCATCCCGGCTGCCGGCGACCAACCTGCCCAGAATTTCTTCTGAGCGGCCGCCGGCATAGGTATTGGCGCAGTCAAAGAAGTTGATCCCAACTTCGCGGCAGCGGTGGAAGATAGCTTGCGAGGTTTCCTCATCCGCGTCGCCGCCCATCATCATCGTGCCCAGGCATAGTTTTGAAACCCGTACGCCCGTTTTGCCCAAGTATCGGTATTCCACTTTATGCTTCTCCTTTGGTTCACTCGATCAATCTGCGCCTGGTAAAAGGCGCGGTCAGGAACCGCCCCATAACTTTTGGGCCGTTGAGCCAGGCAATTCGCTTGCCGTGCCGGCGGTTTGCCAGGATTTGTTCCGCAAGCCAGGGCGCCACCGTCTCGACCCGGTCGGCCAGGATATTAAAAACTCGTTTTGCTCTTTCCCAGTCAGCCGGGTCGCCGGCTTGCTGGTTGAGCAGCATGTCAGTCACCACCATGCCTGGCAGCAGGCTACCCACGATCACCGGTTTGCCTTCCATCTCTTTGACCAGCACAGCATCCAGGTAGCCCATACCGGCCTTGGTCGTTTCGTAAAGGGACAGGCCGGGCTGGATCAGGCCCCCCCGGCTTCCTTTTCCCTCCATATTGTACAGCGCGCCATAACCCTGCTGGAGCATCCCGCGCAGCGCGACCCGGCTGCCGTACATGGTCCCCAGCAGGTTGGTTTCCACAACCGTCTTCATTTGCGCCGGTTCAAGCTCCCAGAAGGGCGTCAGGAGCTGGCCGATGCCGGCGTTGTTGATCCAGATGTCGACCGATCCGTAGGCGCGGATAGCGGACTGCCACAGCGCTTCCACCTGCGCATAGTCGGTCACATCGCAGGGCTGCCCGGCAATCCGTTCGCTGCCACATTTGACCGCCAGCCGGGTGACTTCGCGGTCAAGAGTTTCCTGGGATCGCCCGCTGATCATTACCCGGCATCCGCGCTCCAGGAAGGCTTCTGCCAGCCCCAGCCCGATGCCTCGGGTGCTCCCGGTGATCACAACGGTCTTCATTCGCCGGCCAGGATGCGTTCGATCTGTTCTAGTTCTTCGGTGCTGAAGTCGAGGCGGTTCAATGCGTCTACCGCGTCTTCGACCTGCTTTACACGGCTGGCCCCGATCAGCGCCGAGGTCATCCCCGGGTGGCGCAGCACCCAGGCAATCGCCATCTGCGCCATGGTCTGGCCGCGAGCGCGGGCAATCTCGTTCAACTGCCGCACTATGGCCAGTTTCTCTTCGGTGACGTGTTCGGGCCTGAGGAACCCGTATGGTTTTCCGGCCCGCGAGTCGCCTGGAATTTCATTCAGGTAGCGATCGGTCAGCATGCCTTGCGCCAGGGGCGAGAAGGCGATGCAGCCAACGCCTTTCTCAGCCAGAACATCCAGCAGCCCAAATTCTACCCAGCGGTTGAACATGTTATAAGAGGGCTGGTGAATCAGGCAGGGAGTGCCCAGTGACTGCAAGATCTCGGCTGCCTGGCGGGTCTGATCTGGGTTGTAGGAAGAAATGCCCACATACAGCGCTCGCCCGCTGCGCACGATGTAGTCCAGCGCTCCCATGGTTTCTTCCAGGGGAGTCTCAGGATCGGGGCGGTGCGAATAGAAGATATCGACGTACTCCAGGCCCATGCGTTTCAGGCTCTGGTCGCAGCTTGCAACCAGGTATTTGCGAGAGCCCCACTCGCCGTAAGGACCGGGCCACATATAATACCCGGCTTTGCTGGAGATAATCAGCTCGTCCCGGTAGGACCGCAGATCCTGGGCCAGGATGCGGCCGAAGTTCTCCTCGGCCGAACCAGGCGGCGGGCCGTAGTTATTGGCCAGGTCGAAGTGGGTGATTCCCAGGTCGAATGCCCGGTGAATCATGGCGCGCGCGTTCTCCAGCGTATCGACCCCGCCAAAATTGTGCCACAATCCCAATGAGATCGCCGGCAGTTTCAGCCCGCTGCGGCCCACCCGGTTGTAGCGCATCGTTTTATAACGATCTTCTGCTGGTAAATACATCTTGCTCCCTCCCTATCGGTTTGATGAATTGTTTCGCGGTTCCGGAAGCCTGCCGCGGTGGTTATGCCCCACTTACCGGCTGCTCCTTCCGTTTGCCTCTTCCGCTCCGGCGCCTGCGGCGCGCGCCGCTGCCGGTTCGGTTGGGCTGTGCCTCTGCACTGCCTGGCGACAGATTTTCCGCCTGTGGCTGCCCGGCACCGTCTGGCTGTTTCTCGCTTTGCCCGCTGGCTCTACTGCCGCGCCCACCTGGACGGCGCTCACTCTTTCGCCGGTGGCTCGCCTGGGAGGACTCACCGCCCGGTCGCCGGGCCGGGGTTCCCTCGGGCTGCGGCATCTGAGCGCTGTGAAAGGCCGCATGGTAAAAGTCATCCAGCAGCATGGCGATTCCTGCCAGGGCCTCATTTTCGGCCGCGTCTTCTTCCTGCAAGCTTTGCAAGAGCGGCGCAAAGCGTTCCATGCGCTCGCTTTGCAGCCGGTCTCGTTCGCGCAGGCGCGCCTCGAGCAAGGCCAGCGTGCGCTGGGCGACAATCTGCTGCACTTCGTCTTCACCAGGCAGCGGCCGCTCCTGCAGGTCGATTGAAAAGCGTTTGCCGATGCGCAGCAGCTCAGCCCGTTCCAGCGCGTTCACCAAAGAAATGGCCACCCCGCTGGATCCGGCTCGCCCGGTGCGACCGGCCCGGTGGATGTAGGACTCGGGATCCTCCGGCACCTCGTACAGGATCACGTGCGACAATTCTGGAATATCGATCCCGCGCGCGGCCACGTCGGTCGCCACCAGGAAGCGCAGCGTGCCCTGGCGGATGCGGTCCATCACCTCATCGCGGGCTGCCTGCGACAGGTCTGAGCTGATCTCGGCGGCGTTGTAACCATAGCGCTGCAAGATGGTCGCCACGTAGTGAACCCGCTCGCGGGTGTTGCAAAAAACGATCGCCGAAGCCGGGTTTTCGACCTCGATGATGCGCAGCATGCTGCGCTCTTTATCCATTGGCGGAACCGTATAGTAGGTGTGTTCGGTTTCCGTCACGTGGACGTGATCGCTTGACAGGTTGATGAAATCGGGCTGGACCATAAATTCCCGCGCCAGGCTGATCACCTGGGGAGGGAACGTGGCCGAGAACATATATGTGTTGATCGCGCGCGCAGGCAGGTAGCGCTGCACGCGCCGCATGTCCGGGTAAAAGCCCATCGACAGCATGCGGTCTGCTTCGTCGAAGACCAGGATCCTCAGCCGGTCGAGCGTCATCGAACGGCGGAGCAGGTGGTCAAGGATGCGCCCGGGTGTCCCCACCACCAGGTGGGCGCCGCGCCGGAATGCCTCTAGCTGCGGCCCATAACCCACGCCGCCGTAGACCGCCACCGTTCGCACCTGCATGGCGCTGCCCAGGATTTCTGCTTCATGCACTACCTGCTGGGCCAATTCGCGGGTCGGCGTCAGCACCAGGGCCTGGGTAGTGTTCTCCTCTGGATCGATCTGCTGGAGGATCGGGGTGAGATACGCGCCTGTCTTGCCGCTCCCCGTTCGCGATTGGATCATCACATCCCGGTGCGCCATGATATAGGGGATCGCCCGCGCCTGGACCGGCATCAGGCTGGTCCAGCCCAGGCGGTTAAAGCCTTCGCGCAGCGCCGCGGGCAGTTCTTCCATTGAGTATTCAGGTAAAGTTTCAGCTTGACTGGCTTCGGGTGTTTCTTCTGGTAGGTTTCCCAGTGGATCGTTCGGTTCTGTCATGATTATTTCTTTCGTTGTGGTTTGTTCGTCCGAATAACAGCAGGGCCGGTTCTGCTCACCGCCTGCCGGAGTAAAAATGTTCGTTTCTCCCCTCAGCAGGAGATACCTTGATTATATCCTCATTGTGCTTTACCGGTCGCGCCAAGGGGATCTGGCGGACTGCTGCCAGCCCGACCAGGTACGCGGTAGCGGCAGCGAATGAAAGCAGCGTGCCCCAGTAGATCCCCAACTGCGGATAGGTGATTGCGACCGTCAGCGAATACACCACCAGCGAGCCCAATCCCTGCGGCATGTTCTTGACGACGGTATGCGCCTGGCGAGTCCCATAGGTCAGGTGGACGATCAGCAGCAAGGGGTAGGCAGTGGCCGGGAAGGCGCTGAACAGGCCGGCCTGGCTTGAGCCGACCAGCTTTGCCGCGCCGGTGACGGCTAGGATGATCAGGGCTGAGATGGCAGCGCGGAACAGCAGCACCTGGGGAACAAGCTGGACCCGGTTGGCAATCTGCACGTCGGGTATGGCCCGAAAGAGTAAATGGAAGCCGGGGATCGCCGCCGCAGTCAGCACAACCCCGGCCCAGGGCGGCAGGCGCAGCGCGTTCAGCAGCCCGATGGTCGCAAAAAAGCCGGCAACCCCGGTAATCGAGGCGGCCGCGATTGTGAACCGCTGCACGCGGGCGGAAACCAGGTAGTACAGGAGCAGCAGAATTAGTGTCTTTGTGATCCCGGAGACATTGTAGGGCGCGCCGCGCCCGGCAAAGCTGGCTCCCTGTTCCAGGCCGATGAAAAACAGGGCAATGGCTGAACCGGCCGGGTAACCGGAAAGGATCCCGGCCGCCCGCGGCGAAACTCGCTCTGCGATAATGGACAGCCCGGTGACGATGATGATGGTTGTCGAGATTTTTAACAGAATCATGCGGGCCGTTTGGCCGGGGCACCGGAGCCTGCCGGGCTGTCCCGTTGAAGAGGGCTATTGCAGGGATGTTTTTGAGCGAGTCTTTTGCAACTCCAGCTCGGGCATCTGGTGATTAAGCAGGTCGAGCGATAGGTCAATGATCTCACGCGCCTCGTCTGGCGTGGTCGTGCCGATGGTAACCATATCCTGGGGACGGATTGTGTTCCATACGAAGGCCATCCCAACGATTGGCAGCAGCCGCCCGGCTGCCAGTGGTTTGATGGTCATCACCGGTTTGTGGGCGTTGGCGATGATCCGTTGAATCCAGTCAGCTTCCACCTGCATGAGGAACCCGGCCGCGTTATAAATCTGGATATAGGTTTCCACGTCGGCGCCGGTCTTGTCGGCGTACACGACTGATTCGGGCATGTGGGTCGACAACCCCGGGATCATTCCACGGGCGCGGATCATGCTCGTGTACCGGTCGATATCGCGGATTTTACCCACCGTGCGGTCGACCAGGGCGTCAGTCACCGCCTGGTGCGGCATGCAGAAGGTGGCATTCAGCTTCTTGCAGAAATCCATCATGACTTCGGGTTCCTGCTCTGGCTTGCCGCCCGGCGTGACATTGAAGATCGGCGTCAGGATGCGGATCATCCCGCGCCCGGTCTGGTCCTCAGCGTCCAGGATGGCTTCTTCCAGTAGGGTTGATGGGGGAGCCATCACCGCATCGACTCCGTGCTGCAGGAAAACCGCCAGGATGCGGGCAATCCGCTCGCGGGTCTGAAGTTCCTTGATGAAGCGGTCCTTGGCCAGGCTGGTGTGCGAATAGCCAAGAAACCAGTTGCTGCCCGCAATTAATCGCGGCAGGCTGACGCCGCCTACTATTGTCCTGGGGAACTCTTCCACTCTATCCTCCTTGTTGAACAGCTGATTTCTACCGAATATGATCTTCTTTTATTGGATTAACAGCACATTTGACTATTATAACGAGAAAGGCGCAGCTTTGCACGGGCTGTTCACCCCAACTCTGACGGCGAGGTTTGATCCGGTTCCAGGTGCCGGAATCCTTCCGGCCAGGTCAATGGCCCTGCCAGGAGCGGATCGCCGGTGGCTTGCATCCAGGTTTGCAGCTGGCTGCGCAGCTCGCCGAGCACCGGCGCGTAGATGGGATTGCCGGCCAGGTTATTCATCTCGTTGGGGTCGAACCACAGGTCATAGAGCTGTTCCTGGTCGACATGGCGGTCGCGCCAGCCGGCCTCTAACCACAGGCTCTTGGTCAGGCTGTCGTCGACGTTAGGCAGCACCGGGCGGTCGCGCCCGTCAAAGCGGGCGATGTATTTCCAGCGCTGCGTCCGCACGGCCCGCTGCGGATCGTAGGCGACGTGGAAGCTGATCTCGCTGTAGACGGCCGGGCGAACAGAATCTGCCTCGCCCCGCACCAGCGGCATGAGCGACTGCCCTTGCAGCCACTCCGGTGGCTCAATTTCCAGCAGCTCGCACAGGGTTGGGAACAGGTCAACCTGGCTGACCAGTGCGTCGGTCACGCGCCCGCCGGTAAAGCCTCCCGGCCCGCGCAGGATCAGCAACACGCCGGTCCCGTGGTCGGTCAGGTTAGATTTCATGGCCGGGAAGGCCAGGCCGTGATCGGTGGTGCAGATGACCAGCGTATTTTCAGCCAGCCCGGCCGCTTCCAGCGCGTCGAGGACCAGGCCCATCTTGCGGTCCAGCTCGCGCGCCGAGCTGATGAAACCGGCCATATCCAGCCGGGTTTCTGGCGTATCGGGGATGGGCGCCGGCGGGCGCAGGTAGTTGGGGTTATCCTGCGGCGCCGGGTAGCGGAAGGGGCGGTGCGTCTCCTGGAAGCCCACGTCCAGGAAGAACGGCTGCGGCGGCGAGCCGCGCAGGAAGTCGACCGCCCACTCCTCGCTGCTGCGCCGGGCGCCACCCTCTTCTTCATTTGGGACGATGTCGTAGCCGGTCTGTTTGCCGGGCTGCGCGCCGCCGGCCACGTGCTGCATCCCGGTCAGCACGCTGGTATAGCCGGCCTTGCGCAGGGTGTGGAGCAGGTGCTGAGAATAATCGTTCAGCCGGAAGCCAAAATGGGCCAGCCCCAGCATTCCATTATTGTGCGGCGCCATCCCGGTCAGCAGCGCCGCCCGGCTGGGAGAGCAGGTCGGCGCGGCGCTGAATGCCTGGCGGAACAGCATACCCGCTTCAGCCAGTTTCTGCAAATTTGGGGTAGGGACGGCGTACCCGTACGGCTGGATATAACGCCCGGTGTCGTGCGAGTGAAGATACAGGATGTTTGGAAGGGACATGGTGGGCCTTTCTCCGGTTTCTGGCTGAACCGCCTTGGTCATGCCCTGACCAGGGCCTGTCTCGCGATCAACTCGTCGTTGAGCCGGTCGAACCGCTCGTCGATCTTCTGGCGAGCCGGGTCGGCATCATACCAGGCCATGATTTCTTGCGCGCCGCGCGCAAAGGGGATGACGCAGTTGAAGTCAGGCACCAGGCGCTTGATCTTGCTGTTGTCGAAAATCATGCTGTGCGCTTTGTCGCCCAGCAGGCCGGCGCCCCAGTCTGGATCGTGGCTGGCAATGACTTCGGAGGGCACGTGCACCAGGCGGGCTTGTGCGCCGGCTGCTCTGGCGATGATCTCGTAAATCTGGTTCCAGCTCAGCCACTCATCCGAGGTGATGTGGAAGCTCTCGCCAACTGCCCCGGGATGGCCCAACAGGCCGACAAAGCCAACTGCAAAGTCGGCATGGTGGGTGAGCGTCCACAGCGAGGTGCCGTCACCGTGCACCACTACCGGCTTGCCTTTGCGCATGCGGTCCACGACCGTGTAGCCGCCATCGCAGGGCAGCAGGGTTTTGTCATAGGTATGGGATGGCCGCACAATCGTCACCGGGAATTTCGTCGCGCGGTAAGCCTGTACCAGCATCTCCTCGCAGGCGATTTTGTTGCGCGAGTACTGCCAGTACGGGTTATCCAGCACGGTCGATTCGGTCACCGGCAGGTGCGCCGGCGGGGTCTGGTAAGCTGAAGCTGAGCTGATAAAAATGTACTGGCCGGTACGCCCGCGAAACAACTCCAGGTCCGTTTGGATATGTTCAGGCGTAAAGGCGATCCAATTGACAACGACGTCAAAGGACATTCCCTGCAGCGCAGTGCGGGCCGAGGCTAGGTCGCGGATATTGCCTTGCAGCAGGTGGGCGCCTTCGGGCGCCGGCCGGGTCGCCGTCACGCCGCGGTTCAGCAGGTACAGCTCAAGGCCCCGTTCAACAGCCAGCCGGGAACAGGCCGAGCTGATAATGCCAGTCCCGCCGATAAAGAGAATTTTCATGGCGGCTTATCCTTCTGGCAACCTGGGGATTTTGAGCACAGTCCCCGGCTTTACATGATTCGGGTCGTCGCCGATCACTGCTTTGTTGGCTTCATAGATAACCATCCACTTTTCGCGAACGGCTGAGCCGTAATACTTGAGAGCCAGGTGGCTGAGTGTCTCATCTGCTTTCATGGTGTGTTCAGCCATATACTCAACTTTAGCTGGCTGGGCCGGCCCAGATTGAGGAGCCTGCTCCGGCTCTTTGCCAAACTCTGCCTGTTTCATACGATCCTCCTGGAAG
>FWPV01015933.1_pt1 | contig 10687 bp, 10 predicted proteins | sample 2228371 | NCBI WGS metagenome assembly FWPV01 (sample SAMEA103939776, study PRJEB20133) | metagenome
CAAAGCATTTATATTCAACTGCCAATTTATTCACCATATTCTACTTCTTCTTTTATCTTTCTTTTTATTGAGTAAGCAGCACCTGTGAATTTAGTATTGCATTTTCTACAACACCATATTCCTGATGCAACCCTTTTAACCTTAACAGCAGAACAATATGGGCAGGGATGCTTTTTCTTTAGTTCGTCTTCTATTTTGGCCACTTTTTCTCTTATTGTTCGGCCGTACCTTACTCCAAATCTCTTAACCGCGCTTTTGATTTTTGCTGTCATTTTCTTAAAATGGGGCTACCCGGACTTTCACAGCCATTCTATCTTTCTGGCTGTTTTGAACCGGGGTCATCTGGCCCCAAACCAGAAAGGATAAACCAAACTACCCCATAGCTTTATGCTGCTTTTTAATTTCTTAAAATAGCAGTCCCATACAATTGGGTAGTTATATATAAATCCTTCATTTTTGAGAAAATATTGTCCTTTTTTAAATCTATCGCTAAAATCATTTAACAATCTTTATAAAGTCATTAGAATATATGAAAACCATGGCAATAAGCTCTACAGAACAGTTTAAGCTTAGAAAATTCGTCAAGGAATTAGAAAGTTATAGAGGCAGGCATACTGAACTTGTCAGTGTTTATATCCCGCAGGATTATGATTTAACTAAAATACTAAACCATTTAAAGCAGGAGCAGGACACTGCTTCCAACATAAAATCAAGCTCAACAAGGAAGAACGTCACAGACGCATTAGAAAGAATGATACAGCATCTAAAACTTTATCCTAAAACGCCTCCAAATGGACTAGCTGTTTTTTCAGGCAATGTTGCTGAAAGAGAGGGCCAGAGTGATGTAAGAGTTTGGTCGATAGAGCCTCCTGTTCCTATAAAAATAAGATTGTACAGATGCGACAAAGAGTTTGTTCTTGATCCGATAAGAGACATGCTTGAAGTTAAAGATGTTTTTGGTTTGGTTGTGCTTGACAGAAGGGATGCAAATATTGCTTTGTTGAAAGGAAAAACAATTATTCCATTAAAAAAGACGCACTCAGAAGTGCCTGGGAAGATGAAAGCAGGAGGTCAGTCCGCTCCTAGATTCGAAAGAATAAGAGAAGATGCGGTTAGAGCGCATTTTAAAAAGATCGCAGAGTACATGAAAGAAGAATTATTAGGTATGGAGGGGCTCAAAGGAATAATAATTGGAGGACCTGGAACAACAGTTACTTCATTTTTAAATCAGGACTACATAACCGGCGACTTAAAGAAAAAAATAATTGGAACAAAAGATTTAAGCTATACCGGGGAGTTCGGATTGCAAGAACTTCTTGAAAAATCACAGGATTTGCTTGCTGCAGAAGAAGTAGCAGGCGAAAAAATGATAATGCAGAAGTTCTTTGATATGCTTGCAAAAACTCCAAATAAGGTAGAATACGGGCTGGCTGCCGTGAAAGAAAAGCTCGAAATGGGTGTTGTTGATGTTTTGCTGCTTTCAGAAACACTCGAGGATAAAATAATTGAAGAACTTGAAGAGATTGCAAAAAAATATTCAACAGAAGTAAGAATAATATCAACAGAAACCAGAGAAGGAGTGCAGCTGAAAGAAATTGGAAAGGTCGCAGCTATTTTAAGGTACGAGATTAATACTTAAACTACGTGTGATTCGTGCGTAACGATCGGCAGAATGGATTTAATCGAAAAAGCATTTAAAGATTTGTTTCCTGAGAGAGAATATAGATTTGTTTCTAGAATAAGATACAGCGGACATTTTAATGATTTTGGGGCAAATATAAAAATTTCAAATAGTGCGATTGATTTGAAACTCAGCAAGAAATGGTACCGCGTCTCAAACGAAATAAAAATTGGCTTGATACAAGAATTGCTGGTAAAAGCTTTCAAAGCGAAAAAACAGACAATCTACATGGATTTATACAACACATTCATAAAGAAATTGGCTTCTGTCACTCCAAAAACAAACGTGGATCCTTATTTGCTTGATTCATTTAACAGAGTTAATGAAAAATACTTTAACGGATTTATTGAAATGCCTAATTTAGTGTGGGGTTCTGCGTCTACTACAAAATTAGGATCTTATGATTTCAAGACAGACACTATAACGATTTCGTCAATTCTCAAAAATAAAGATGAACTAATTGATTATGTTATGTATCATGAAATGTTGCATAAAAAACACAAGTTCAAGTCAAACCAAGGGAGGCATTTATTCCATTCAACTAAGTTCAAACATGATGAAAAGCAGTTTGAAAATGCCCAGCAAATCGAAAAACAACTAAAAAAGCTTTGTTTCATGCAAAACGTTAGAAAATTACTTCCTTTTTGACCAAAAGATTTAAATAATCTCTTTCTAAAGAAAATAATATGACGACTGACAGATTGTTACCTTTGGCAGCGATGGAAAAGATTCTGAAGGAAAGCGGAGCTGAAAGAGTAAGTGATAAAGCGAAAATGGCTCTAAAAGAAGTTGTTGAAGACCTAGCGAATGAAATTGCACTCAGTGCTGTAAAGCTTGCAAACCATGCAGGACGAAAAACAGTAAAAGGCAGTGATATAAAGCTAGCTGCTAAGCAATAATTCTTCAAAGCATAAATTTAGATGACGTTCTTTTATTTTTATAAGAATTTTAGAAAAGGTCATAACTTTAAACTGATTGCATTTGAAATGCCATGCTCATCCATAGATATTCCATAAAGAGTATTTGCTTCTGCGATTATGCCATCATTATGCGAAACTAAAATATATTGTGCCTTTTCAGAATATTTTTTTATTAATTTAGAGAGCTTTTCGCTGTTATGTTTGTCAAGGGCAGCGTCAACTTCATCAAGTACATAAAATGATGCAGGATCGTGCTCCTGTATGGCAAAAATAAAGGCTAGGGCAGTCATTGTTTTTTCGCCACCTGATAAGCTTCTTATGTCTAGGAATTTTTTGCCAGCTATTTTTACTTTGATTAAAACGCCGCCTTCGAACGGATTCTGTTCGTTTTCAAGAACGAGCGAAGCTTCTCCTTTTGTGCTTAGTTCAGAAAAAATAGTTTTAAATTCCTCGTTGATTACATCAAATGTTTTCATAAATAAGTCTTTTTTCTTTGTTTCGATCTCATTCATCATTACAAGAACATCTTCTTTTTCCTTGACAAGAGTCTCTTTCTTCTTCAGTAGGCTTTCGTATTCCTTTTCAGCATCATCATAAACTTCCAGAGCTTTCATGTTGACTGTTTCCATTTTCGTAATTAAACCTTCATAATGCGTTATTCTTCTCTTCAGCTCTGCTTCATTTGTTTCTGTATCGAGCTCAACGCCTTTGAATTGTTCGTATTCTTTTTCAAGTCCGGCTAACTCCCCTTTAAATCTTGCGGACTCTAGATTTGCTGAGTTTAGAGTAAGTTCTTCTTTTCTTATTCTGTCGCTGATTGCTTCTATTTTTTCCTCTTTTGAGCTTATCTCTTCATCAATTTTCTGTCTTTTTGCGAACAGCCCTTTAAATTGCTCTCTAAACTTTTCTTCTTTTTCTTCCTTGATTTTCAGTTCTTTTATCTTAGCGTCAATGTCTTTCTTAAGCTGTTCAATTTCTTTTTCAAAGAGTTCTTTTTCTTTTTCATGCTGTTTGATTATTTTTAAAGTATTTTCGTTTTCCGGGCCGAACATGGTTTCTATCTGAAGATCTATGTTGCGTATTTCACCATTTAGCTTTAAAATTTCATCTTTCAACTGATTCCTCTTTTCTTCAAACGTGTTCAACTCAGCAAGTAGAACAGGGTTTCTTAATTCGCTTATTTTATTTCTAAGTTCTTGTTTATTTGTTTTTAAGGCAGCTAGTTTAGAATTAATTTCGGAAATTTCAGATACTATTGCATCTATTTTCTTTTCTACCTCTTTGATTTTTGCTTCGCATTCTTTTTTGTTTTTCTTTAAATTCTCCATATCGCCGGAATCGATATGAAGTGATTTTTCAAGTTTGATTATGTCTCCTTCAAGATTTGCCTTTTTCTGCCTTAATTCAGATATCGTCTTTTCTGTATTATCTCTTTCCTTCTCAAGCCTTGCGACCAAAAGCTCGGCATCCCTTAATCTCTTCTCGGCATCTTCTAATGATTTTTCAAGTTCTTTTTCTTTGAATCCTATTCTTGCCGTCTTCTGCCTGAAGCCGCCGTGCATTAATCCTGAACGTTCTGCTAAATCGCCATCCAGAGTTACCATTTTTGCGTTTCCTATACCTATACGTCTTGCAACATCTATGTTATCAACAACTAGAGTAGATCCAAATACATGAGAAAAGGCTTTTTGGAATTTTTTGTCGTAATCTATTAAATCAATTGCAAAACCATGCACCCCTTCAGACTTTGCAATTTTTTCGATAGAAGGATCAATTGGCTTTGATTGGATTTTATTCAGAGGTATGAATGTTGCTGTACCATATTTGTTTTCTTTTAGAAATTTTATGCATTTCGCGGCTGTTGCATCTGTATCAACAACAAGACTTTTTATTTTATTACCTGCAGCAATCTCTAAGGCCAGAGCATATTTTGAGCTCACATTACCCAGTTCGGAAATTGTGCCATAAACACCTTTTAACGTATTTTTATTTTTAAGTATCTCTTTGACCGCAATATCCGATTCAAATGCTTCTTTAAAACTTAAAGATCTAGCAGCTAATTTTGATAATTCTTCATTTGCGGAATTTAAAGACCCTCTTGCAGTCGCTAATTGTGCAGAAATTGAAGAATTATCGTTCAGCACTTTGTTGAGTTCTGAAGTTATCTTTTTGAATTCGATTTGTTTTTCTTTAAGTTCTTCGATCTGGGCTTTATTTTCTTTTTCAAGGGAAAGTATTTTATCTATCTTTTCGTCTATTGCTTTTATTTCAAATTCTAACTTGTCCTTTTCCCGAAGCAAATCCTGTTGAGATAATCTGAGATTGTTAATTTCCTTCTGTTTCTCCTCAGCTTGTTTGTCAATATTGTCTACATCTTTTTCAATGTCGCCAATTGAATCTAACTGATTCCTCTTTTTGAACTCCTTTATTTTGTTTTCTATCTGTTTCAGCTCATTTTCTTTCCTAGAAATCTCATCTTCAAATGATTTTTTTTCTCTGTTAAGTTCATCTACTTTTTCCTTTATATCTCTTATGTTCTCATTCAGCTGCTCTTTTCTTTGTTCGATCCTTGTTATCTCGTTTTTCAATGATTCGATTTTATTTTTAGATGTGCCTATTGAGACCTTAAGCTCTTCGACTTCTTTATGTAATTGAACTTGCTCTTTTTCACCTTTTGTCTCAATCTCTCGGTTTATCTCATCAATCTGCTTTTTCTTTTCTGAGATTTCATCTTTGAGCTTTTTGACGTCTCCTCTCAACTTATCAAGAACGCTATTTAGTTCAGCTATTTTTTCTTCAAGCTTGTTTATAACATCTTTTTTCTTAGTAATCTGACTGTGAAGCAAGGATGCTTTTGCTATTTTTATTTTTTTGTCCAGATCGCGATATTTTTCAGCCTGCTCTTTTTCCTTTTTTAGCTCTTTTAGGAATGTTCCTCTTTCTGCAAGAACAACGTCTGCTTCCTTCAGTTTTTCTTCTACTCTCGCTAACTCGTTGATTGCTTTTTGCTTTTTTTCTTCATATACCGAAATCCCTGCTATTTCTTCAATTAATCTTCTTCTCTCTTCAGGCGGCATTTCACAGAATTTAACTATGTCTCCCTGAAGTATTATGTTATACCCATCAGGATTTATTTTTGCAAGATTCAACAACTCGAGTATTTGCTGCCTCGTCCTTGTCTCGTCATTTATTTTGTATTTGGAAACTCCATTTTGTGTGACTATTCTCGATATCTTAACTTCTGCATCCTCTGTAGGAAAAACCTTATCTGAATTGTCAAAGAAGATTGATACTTCTGCTGATTTCGCAGGCTTTTTTGATTTTCCGCCATTGTAAATCAAATTGGCAGAGTTTTCAGAACGCATAGCTTTTGCAGATGATTTGCCAAGAACAAAACACAGGGCGTCCAGTATATTGGATTTTCCAGCGCCGTTTGGGCCAAGAACACAGTTAAAATCCTTTGTAAAAACTAGTTCTGTTCGCTTCGCAAAAGACTTAAAACCATGAATAACAAGTTTGTTGATTCTAGTCATATTTTGCCTCTGTAACCAAGATATGTATTCGTATATATCATGATATATAAAGGTTTCGCGCTAATGCTTCAAATATAGACGAAAACAAGATTTATAAGTATTTAAAAATATTAAAAAAGAGTCCATAAATACTTAAACACTAAAACTTATCTAAAGATCTCTGGTGCTGTTTTTTAACAGCTTGTTTGTAAGTGTACCAGCTTTTCCTAAAAAATGGATATTTATTATAATTTTCTTCAATGAATTTTTTTGTTTTTGGATCAGCAGGATAGCCAGATCCAAAATCAACATCAAATTCATCTTTTATTCTTTGAATTTCCTTGTCTCTTGTTACTTTTGCGATTATTGATGCTGCTGAAACAACAAGATATTTCGCATCTGCTTTATGCTCTGCAACTATCTCTGGCTCAATTTCAAGCCTTTCTTTGATGTAATCAACATACGCTTTTTTGTTAGGAGACGGGCAGTCAAGAATTACTTTGTCGGGCCTTAAATCATTTATCAAGTCAGCGGATCTCTGCGCTTCCAGCCAATTTAAGTTATCTCCGTCTTCTCCATGAACAGCAAGGTCAATCTCGTTAGGAGTTATTATCATTATTTTGTAATCTTTTGCTATTTTGACTATTTTTTCATAGAGCGCTTCTCTTTGTTTTGGCGTAAGCATTTTTGAGTCTTTCACATTAATTTTTATCAGTTCTTTTTCTGAATCTTCATCTATCATAAGGCCAACAATCACCAAAGGACCTATGACAGGACCTCGTCCTGATTCGTCAATGCCAAGTATTGTAGTCATTCCCAAACTCCTGCAATAAGCTCGTTACAGAACTTGCATTTTCCGTTTTTTATATTATTTTCCAATATGTTATACATTGCATTTCTTCTTACTAAAATTTTTTTGCATTTTGGGCATATCGTATTGTCTTCTCTTTCCAATACATTTCCAATATAAACATATTTAAGCCCTTCTTCCACTGCTATGTTATGAAACCTAGTTAAAGTTTTTAATGGAGTTGGATCAATATCTAATAATTTGTAATTAGGAAAAAATCTTGAGAAATGTAATGGCACATCTGTTCCTAAATTTGTTTTTATCCACTTGCACATCTCTTTTATTTCTTTTTCATCATCGTTCAGGCCAGGAACAACCAAGTTGATTATCTCAAACCAAACGCCTTCTTCTTTCAGAATTTTTAAATTATTTAAGATCGGCTGTAACCACGCTGTTGTTATTTTCCTGTAAAATGAATCATTGAATCCTTTTAAGTCAACATGAAATGCGTCCATGACTTTGCAAAGCTCTCTTAATGGCTTCTCATTTATGAATAAATTAGTCACAAAAATGTTTTTCAATCCTTTTTCTTTCGCAATTTTTGCCGTATCCACAGCATATTCAAAGAAAACGATAGGGTCGTTGTATGTATAAGCAATTGATTTTGCATCTGTTTTAAGGGCTTCTTTTACAACCTTTTCAGGCGGCATATCATAATTCTGCAGCTCCTCAGGTGTTGACTGTGACATGTGCCAATTTTGGCAGAACTGGCAGTGTAAATTGCAGCCAGCTGTTCCGATTGAGAAAGCTGTTGAGCCCGGCAAGAAATGATATTGCGGCTTCTTTTCAATAGGGTCAAGCTCCATCGCGCACGGCTTTCCATAAACCATTGAACAAAGAGTTCCTTTTTGGTTTTCCCTTACTCTGCAGTTTCCCCTAAACCCGTCTTTTATAACGCACATTCTTGGACAGAGTTCGCACTGAACAGTTGTTCCTTTCAGTTTTTTCCAGTATCTGGCCTCGCGCATACTGACTAAAATCATTTTGCTTTTTTTAAATGTTTTTAAGTTAAAGAGTAATCAAAATTAGCACCAAACTGTGACGGTAAATATTTATATATCAAATATGAAAAGAAAGTATATGCAGTTTGATTTAAAGAAATATGAGCACATTGTAAATTCATTAAACTATTTCAAGTTTGGTCTTTTCATAGAAGTTACAAACGGCATACATCCAAATTCTATAAAAGAGAAAACATTGCAGGCGAAAAAAGCACAGAACTTCTTTAAATCATCATGTGGTGATTTAGTTGTAACTAAAACAGGGATAGTTTATATAAAAAATTATGAAAACATAAGAGACAAAGCACTTGATTTTTATTTTAAAATAAACAATTATGAGAATAGGAGATTGAAAAAAATAATCGGTGAGACTTTAAACAGCGAAGAAATGCATTACAATGACAAAATATTGTTGGAAGAAATACTTCAGATAAGCGAAAAAGAAGCATGTCCTGTTGAAAATTTCATAAACCCGAATAAAGAAGCGTACTATATTGTTAAAAGAAAATTGGATATGGAAAAAAACATTTATGACAGAAAAATTTCAGATATAAAAGGAACCTTGCTTGAAAATTATGTTGCAGACATATTCAAAGAACAAAATGTTGATAGAGTATTTACAAGAGTAGAGTATCCTTTTAAAAATAAAAAGAAAAAAGACATAGATTTAATTTTAATATCGTCTGAATCTAAAATGAAAGAAATAATAAAAAATGTTAAAAACAGATATTGCCAATAGTTTGTTAATAATCTATTCCTCTCTCTCCGATTAATTTTTTAGGACCTTTTTTAACAATTATTTCATTAACGAAATCTGCTGTTTTAATTAGGCCTTTTGTTGCATATCGGCCTGTCAAGTATATGTGTTTTGATTTTGCTTTATTTAAGAAATCAATTACTTCTTTTTCAGCTAGCAACCCTATTCTTACGGCAATATTAATTTCATCAAGAATCAACAAAAACGGCTTTTTTTTATCAACTTTCTTAGCATACTCAAAACCTTTTTTTGCAAGAATAAAATCTGATTTTGAAGGTTTTCTTAAATTCACCCAACCCATTCTGCCGAACTGATGTATGTTTATGTTTTTGATATTTTTCAGTTCGCGGTATTCTCCTATTTTATATTTTCTACCTTTCATGAACTGAACTATTTCTGTCTTGTATCCATGTCCTGCTGCTCTTATTGCTGCACCTATCGCAGAAGTGGTCTTTCCCCAGCCATCACCTGTCCAAAGATATATTGCTGGTTTCATTTTGACATAAAACGTGAAATCAGTTTTTAAATTTTTAGGAAGAAAAATTTAAATAGTGTTAATTTAGAATTAATTTTATGGCGCTAAAATATGACACAATAAGCTATGTTGGATTGAAGGATTTGGAAGAAGCTGATCAAGAAATTATAATGAGATTGGCTGAAGAGAACTTTCCCAAAATACAAAGGCTTGTTAAAAATAAAGTTGAATTAATAATTGATGTCAAAAGATATCATAAAGAAGGACATACTGCAAAATGGTCGATTCATGTAAAGGCATCTACTCCGGGGCATGTATTTGATTCGACAAAAGCTGCTGATTGGGATTTGGCAAGAACCATGCACAAGGCATTTGATGATATCAAAAAGCAGATAGCGCACAGGCTTCATTCTGATGCTCATTATGAAAAATCGTTCTTGAAAAGGCACATTAAAAGAATTGCGTGGTTGGGTAAAAGACTTCTAAGATAGCGGGAGGTGGATTTGAACCACCGACCTCCGGGTTTCGCAATGAATTATGAGCCCGACGGGCACTCCTGACTGCCCTATCCCGCTGTAAAAGCTAAGAAATATAGTAGTTTATAAGTGTTTTGTTATTTAATCCTTGCAGCCTCTATTTCACCTTCATTACGCCTTTTCTCAGGCGAAATATACCTTAATCCTAACATTTTGTAAATATCTTGCTCACTCGCGCCTGCAATCATTTTTCCATTTTTGTCAAACAGGCCGTATTCGCTCAACTTATAACCCATTTTTTTTGCGATTTTTCTCAGCTCAATATTGTGCTGCTTATTGCCTGTAAAATATTGCAGTGCTGCACCATAGTTTTTTTTATCCACAACCCTTATGTCTGCCTGCATGTTATTTTTTAGAATAACAACAGATTTTGTTCTGCCTTTTGCAATTATTTTTTTGACAAAAGGAAGTGTTGTAAACTTATTCATTATTGCTTCTGGTTTTTTTGATGTTGCCAAGATATCAATATCACCTATTGTTTGTTCTTTTCTTCGCAATGAGCCAGCAATGGAAATCTGTTCTGTCTCCTTCAGCTTTTTCAGCTCATTGACAATCTTATTTGCGACAGGCAACACCTTTTCAATTGGTACTCTTTCCTTGTGAGCCTTGTGAAGCCCAAGATTTTTTCCGATTTCTGCTTCACTTATTTCACCAAATCCTTTTAGTCTTCTTATCCTATGTTCGTTTACAGCTCTTTTCAAGTCAGCGATTGTTCTTATTTTCAACTTTTTGAACAAAACATAGGATTTCTTTGGTCCCATGCCAGGTATTTCAATTATTTTTTTTAATCCAGGCGGAATAGTTCTTGTCAATCTATTATATTCTTTTATTTTTCCAGTTTCAATAAACTCGACAATTTTTTTGGCTAGTCTTTCTCCTATCCCGGGAATCTCTTCAAGTGCTTTTATTCCTCCTTTTTTGTAAATGTATTTTACGTCAAAACTCAAATCTCGCA
>FWPV01015934.1_pt1 | contig 10687 bp, 11 predicted proteins | sample 2228371 | NCBI WGS metagenome assembly FWPV01 (sample SAMEA103939776, study PRJEB20133) | metagenome
ACATATTCAACTGGGTGTATCGAGATGCACCCACTGTGGTGAACCCGAAAGGCAATTTCCCTCAGGCAAAATGTAAGGTAGATGGTAAAGAGCTAACGCTACCAGAGTTCTATCAGCAGGTGTATGCAGTTGACCAGATCATAGATGTTGACTACTATCTTCCCGGGTGTCCACCGCCGCCTGACCTTATAGCCGGTGCGGTGAATGCGGTCCTTGCAGGCAAGTTACCCCCGAAGGGTTCAACTCTTGCCCCACACAAAGCCCTTTGTGACACCTGTGAGCGGAACAAGACGAAGCCTCCGAGGATTGCATTGAAAGATGTAAGGCGGATCCACGAGGTGGAGGCTAACCCGGACACCTGTTTCTTGGCACAGGGGATACTCTGTCTGGGACCGGCCACTCGCTCCGGCTGTGGGGAAGTCTGTATGAAAATAACAATGCCATGTCGGGGTTGTTTTGGCCCCGTGGAAGGGGTGAAGGACGCCGGCTCCAAGTTTATTTCTGCGTTAGCCTCCATGCTTGACGTTGAGGACGAGAAGGATACCAAAGAGCTGGTGGACAGGCTGGACGATCTTGCTGGCTATCTATACCGCTTTTCAGCGCCCGTATCTGCCTTGGTGCGAAAAAGGGTGTAACGAAAGTATGAGGAGCAGGGAGAAATGGCAAAGAACATAAGCATAAACCCGATTACCAGACTCGAAGGTCATGGCAAGATAGAGATTTTTCTGGACAACAAAGGTAACGTGGAAGACGCTTACTGGCAAGTGGTGGAGCTGAGAGGTTTCGAGAGGTTCTGTATTGGCAGACCTGTAGAGGAGATGCCGCGTATTACCCCGAATATATGTGGTGTCTGTCCCACGCCCCACAACATGGCATCTACCAAAGCCGTCGATGATGTCTATAGCGTGGAACCGACACCAGCAGCCAAGCTGGTAAGACAGCTGCATTACAACGCCTTTATGGTTGAAGACCATTACATCCATTTCTTCTTCCTTGCCGCCCCCGACTTTGTTGTCGGTCCAGATGCCGACCCGGCTGTACGGAATATTATTGGAGTTATCGGTAGGGTAGGATTGGATATCGGCAAGAAGGTGATTGACATAAGGAAGCGCTGCCGAGACATCATACGTCTTATTGGTAGTAAAGCGCCCCATCCGGAAGGAGGATTGCCTGGCGGGGTACCGAGAGGTGTTACTGAGGAGGAGAGGAAATGGATTAGGGACACAGCCAATGACTCGGTTGAGTTTGCCCAGTTTGCCTTGAAACTGTTCAAAGAGGCTGTCCTCGGTGAGAAAAAGTACCTTGACCTGATCCTGAACGATGCGTACAAGTTGAACATTTATGATATGGGTCTGGTGGACTCCAACAACAGGGTCAATTTCTACGAGGGGAAGTTACGGGTTACCGATCCGAAGGGCAACCAGTATGCGCTGTTTGATCCCAAAGACTATATCGATCACATTGGCGAATGGGTTGAACCATGGACATATATTAGATTGACGCATCTTAGAAAGCTAGGCTGGAACGGGTTGATAGAAGGAGAGAAGACTTCTCTGTATCGTGTCGGACCGCTTGCACGGTTAAACGTGGCTGATGGTATGGCCACCCCGCTGGCACAGAAAGAATATGAGGAGATGTTTAACAGGCTAGGCGGAAAGCCGAGCCACCACATTCTAGCTTATCACTGGGCAAGGTTAATAGAAGCACTCCAGGCTGCTGAGGATATGCAGAAGATAGCCAGCGAGCCTCTCCTGACCAGTAAAGATATACGGAATATGAACCTGCGTCTGAAGAAGGTAGGTATAGGCTGTGTCGAAGCAGCCCGTGGCACTCTGATCCATCATTACGAGACTGACGACCGTGGATTGGTCACCAGGGCTAATCTTATCGTTGCCACCCAGCATAATGCCGCTCCCATTTGTCTCTCGGTGAAAAAGGCAGCGCAGGGGTTTGTGAAGGGGAACGATGTGAAAGAAGGGCTGTTGAATATGGTAGAAATGGCTTTCAGGCCATACGACCCCTGTCTGGCATGTGCTACACATGCCCTGCCGGGCAGGCTGCCACTTGAAGTAAACCTTAGAGATGCAAACAGGCGGGTAGTCAGGACGTTTAAGAGATAGTTCTCTTAGTGGCTTTGCAGCGCGAGCTGGCTGATTTCGTATACAGGCATGTCCCCGTTGAGGGCGAAGGGGCTTTGTGCTTACTGCTCCACTTCAGTTGCGTATTGCTTGCAGGATTGGTATGCTAGGGCTGGAGGCAAGCTAGATGCTGCAGCCTGATAGTTTGTGACCGCAGCAATGGTGAAGACAGGTGTGCCGTTAGTTATCCGGGAACGGAGCAATGAAGGGAGTGCCAGAATGGACGGCCAGTTTGATGAGCTTGAAAGACAGGTGATGGCAAGGATGAGGGAGATATATGGCGAAGCGGTAATCGACCATGCGATGAACCCTCGAAACGTTGGCAGCATCGATGATGCTGATGGTTTTGTTGCTGTGAAGAGCCGTTGTGGTGAACTGATGAAGATGTGGATCAGGGTGAAGGAAGCAAAAATAGTGGAGGTTGCATTCTGGACCGATGGTTGCGGTGCCACCGTCGCCTGCGGGAGTATGGCTACCGAACTGATCAAAGAGAAGGATGTTGCTGAAGCTCTGAGAGTAAGTGGGCAGGACATCTGCGCAGCACTGGGAGGACTGCCAGAGGGTAATTACCACTGTGCCGAGCTGGCGGCGAACGCAATAAAAGCGGTGGTGAGGGATTACATTTCTACTAAAAGGGAGCCCTGGAGAAAGGCTTACAGACGAAATCAAGGCTTTATCAGTGTCTAGTTTGGAAACTACCGAGCGGGTACCTCCGGTAATTGCTGTAGTAGGCGCATCAGAATCAGGTAAGACAACGCTAATAGAGACGCTTGTTACCAATTTGAGGTCGCGCGGTTATAGGGTGGCGACCATAAAACATGCACCTCGTGAGCTGTCTCTTGATAGGCCATACAAAGACAGTTGGCGTCATATCCGGGCGGGCAGTGAAGCAACGTTGATCGTCTCCGCAGGACAGATAGTGTTGGTCAAGCCTATGTTGGGCGAAGTTACTCTGGAGGAGGCAGCGCGGTTTCTAGGGTCGGGGTATGACATCATTCTCGCCGAAGGCTTCAAAAAGAGCGATGTTCCTAAGATCAAAGTGTGCAAGGGGGCTGAGGATGGCAATGTCCTCGACTTTACGAACCTGGTAGCCGTTGTTAGCAGATGGCCGGTAGAAAGTAGAGTCAGGGTTTTTTCTCCAACAGAGGCCGACCGACTGACAGACTTTCTCGAGGAGATGTTTTTGAAGTTTAAAAAGGGGGTGAAAGATAGATAAGGTCGGGTCTTTTTGGGAGCGCTTCCGCGTGATCACATCGCGAGTTACAGACGGCGGAAAGTCCTTCTGATAGTTTGGCATAACGAGGTCCATACTGCCTTGCTGGTCACTTTGCTTATCGAAGGAGTCGAAGTCAAAGCGAGAAAGGGCGAGAAACTTCTCTGGGTAGCTCTTGATAATGGGTTCTACATCCCTAACCTTTGTGCTATCAGAGGGGTTGACCCACCTTTTGCCTCTTGCCGGCTCTGCTTTGTGGAGATCGAGGGTAGACAAGCCCCGGTCACTTCTTGTACCGAGCCGGTCTCTGATGGGATGGTGGTGCATCTCAATACACCCAGGGTTCATCGGCTACGGAGCGCTGCCTTCGAGTTTTTACTCAGTCATCACCATCTTGACTGTGCCCATTGTGCCAAGAACAAGCACTGCGGGCTTCAGGAGACTGCTTCCCGTCTTAAGTTGCGGTTGAAGCCCACACGGTTGAAACAGATGCCCAGGAACCTCCCAGTGGATTCCAGTCACCCGTTATTCATTTATGACCCCAACAAGTGCATCCTTTGTGGTAAATGTGTCTGGGTCTGTCAGGAAAAAGGGACGGGAACCTTAGACTTCGCTTTTAGGGGCATTAATACCATCGTCAGCACTTTTGCTGGCAAGCCTTTGGCGGAGGCTGATTGTGAAGCCTGCTTAGCTTGTGTGCAGGTCTGCCCGGTAGGTGCCCTTGTGCCCAAAGAAGGTGTGCCTTCGATCTTTATCCCTCGGGCTGGCATATAGATAATTGTTTAGTCGCCCCAGGCATCCTTGCTGATTAACGGTACGAATCGGCAGCCCCCCAGGTTTTCGATGACGACCTGCTTTTTCCCCTTGGTAACTTTGAGCAAGTCTTGCTCCCACCTTGTCCCCACCGGTATTACCATCCTGCCTCTTGGGGCGAGCTGTTTCAGCAGCACTTCTGGCACCTGTGGTGCTCCGGCGGTTACTATGATGGCGTCATAAGGGGCACTCTCTGGCCAACCCAGGGTTTCCCCCGCCAGATGAACTTCTACATTTCTGTAGCCAAGCCTGTCAAGTCGCTGTTTTGCCGAATTTGCGAGTTCGGGAATGCGTTCTACGGTGACCACCCACCGGCATAACTCAGCCAGAATGGCAGTTTGATACCCGCTTCCGGTGCCGATTTCCAGTACCTTTTCATCACCCTGTAATTGCAGAGCCTGTGTCATCATGGCTACGATGAAGGGCTGCGAAATGGTTTGTCCATAGCCGATGCTGAGGGGTATGTCTTCGTAAGCCAGATTGTACGATTCTGGTGGAACAAAGAGTTCACGGGGTACTCGCTCCATTGCCGAAAGTACACGCTTGTCTGAGATCTCCCGGCGTAAAGATGCAAACAGTCGCTCTCGGCTTGCTTGAAGGCCCACGCAGGTTTACCTTAAGACAGTACGAAGCTCAGGATTATTAAGATTCCGAACAGGGCCCCGGCTATGGCACCTATCTGTCGCAAATCAGCTAACACGTATCTGTATTTTTCTTTTTGTGTAGCCAGCAGGCCAGCTTGAGACAAGTTCATTACTACCTTTGTCTTTGCCAGCGGCGCGGCCGGGGCTGATGCTCGCGACAGAGTTTGTGGCCGCATGGTAGCCCTATACTTCGTTCTCCGTCTGCCTCTCTTTTTCTTCATGTGTTACCTCGTTTTTGCCATATCACTAACCGGTTAGCTCCACCTGGGTGTAAGCTTTGGTGGTGGAGATATGCGCATGGCCTAAAAGCTCCTTAACCGACTGCAGGTCGGCGCCATTTCTCAGTTTTTGGATGGCGAAGCTGTGTCTGATATTTCGTGGGGTCACCTTGGTGTTCAGTCCAGCCTTGTTTGCGTACGCCTGCACTATTTGCCAGAAGCCCTGACGTGTTAGCCGTTCACCTCGTCTATTTACAAAAAGGGCAGTTTCCTTTTCATCATTGGTCAAATGCAAGCGCGCACCATCACGGTACTCTTTGACAATCTGAGCAACCCTGTCATCGATGGGTATGACCCTTACTGCGGAGCCCCGGCTGGTACATTTGACGAAGTTCTTCTTCAGGTTGACGTCCTTCACGTTCAGTGCCATAAGCTCGCTAACCCTTAATCCTGTGGCGTAAAGCAATTCAAGCATTGCCTTGTCTCGCTTCGCCTCTGGTGTTGAAAGTTTGGCTGGCTCAGCCAGCAGATTGCTAATGTCTGAGGCAGACAGAGGTCTTGGCGCCGGCTTCTTCACCCTAGGTGAGGTCAGAATTGATGTAAGGTCGTCTCGTAGTTCACCCCTTTCTTGAAGGAAAGTGATGAATGATTTAGCTGCTGCAATCTTGCGTGCTATGGTGGATGCTTTGTAGCCTTTCTCTCTGAGAGAGCGGATGTATCCAGCCAGTAGCTTTGTGTCTAACCTTAGGTCTGCCTGCGATTTACCCTGAGTAACTGACTCCGTATAGTCAACCAACTGGTTTAGGTCGCCAGCGTAAGCGAGCAGAGTGTTCGGAGAGTACTTTTTCTCCTCACCTAGGTGGCGGAGAAAGACCTCTATATTCGCTCGAATTCGGGAAGACATCGTTGGTTTATATTTTAACATAAAGTGGGAAAATAGGGCTAATACCGCTACGATGTGTGCGAGTTGACTTTTGCTGGTTTTCATGCAGTGTTACAATAATTCAAAGAGTGCCCAAATTTTCCCTTCAACATCTGAAAACGTTGCCGGCAAAGCCTGGTGTCTACATCTTTAAAGATAGCCAGGGCAGGGTTATTTACGTTGGCAAGGCAGCATGTCTGCACAGTCGTGTACAGGCTTACTTTGGTCATAATTCTGTGCTTTCTCCCAAACACCAGAAATTGACAGCTAGTATAGACGACGTTGAGGTTATTGTCACCGATTCCGAGCAAGAAGCCCTGATACTAGAGTGCAATTTAATAAAGAAATATCGTCCGATCTATAATGTGCGCCTCAAGGATGACAAGAGCTTCCCATATCTGAAGGTAGACCTGCAGGAGGAATGGCCTGCTCTGCGAATAACTCGGCGTCTTGTTAGAGACGGCAGCAAATATTTTGGTCCGTTTGCTAGTGCTGGCTCGGTGCGACAGACTGTGAGATTACTGAGAAAAATATTTCCCCTCCGTTCCTGCAACAAAAAGCTGACGGGAAAGGAGGTGCGACCGTGTTTGGAATATCACATCAAGCGGTGCCTTGGTCCCTGCACCGGAGCTGTTACCCAAGAACAGTATGCGGAAGTTATCAAGCAGGTCATTCTATTTCTTGAGGGCAAGCACCAACTGGTGACGCGAGACCTGAAAAAAAAGATGGAAGAGGCTTCAAGGCGGCTGGAGTTTGAAAGAGCGGCCATGTTGCGCGATCAACTCAAAGCCATTGAAAGAGTTGTCGAAGGGCAAAGAATAGCTGTCACGGTGAAAGGCAACTACGATGCTATCACTATGGCCCAAGCGAGAGACCTTGCTTATGTCGAAGTTTTCTTTGTGCGGAGCGACAAGTTGATGGGGCGTGAATATTTCCTACTAGATGGAATTTACGGTGAGGGACCAGAGCAGATTATGACCAGCTTTGTCAAGCAGTACTATGCTTCAGCCACTTTCGTTCCGTCTCTCATTTTACTTCAGTACCCGGCAGAGGAGGCCGATGTTCTGACAGCATGGCTATCGAGCCTGAGAGGGTCGCCTGTAAAAATTGCCGTGCCGCAGCGCGGAGCTAAGAAGCAGCTGATGGATACAATTGCTGAGAATGCGCGGCAAGGATTGCTTATATACCAGGCAAAGCAGTCCTCAACAGCCCAAGCTGCCTTAGTGCTGGAAGAGCTAAAAGACAGGCTTGGTTTGCCTGCGGTGCCGGTGAGAATAGAGGGTTACGATGTGTCCAATATCCGGGGCAAGTTGGCGGTTGGCAGTATGGTTGTTTTCGAGCACGGGTTTCCGAAGTCGGCCCAATATCGAAGGTTCAGGCTTGCGGTGTCCGATCGCATTGATGACTATGCTATGATGCGTGAGGTGCTAACAAGACGTTTCAGGCGGTTTCTTGCTGATGGTGAGAGGTGGTCATCGGCTCCCGACCTTATTTTGATAGACGGTGGCAGGGGGCACCTCAATGTGGCTCTTGATGTGCTGGGTGAGCTTAACCTTAGTCGCATTCCGGTGGTCAGCTTAGCCAAGGAGAATGAGGAACTGTTTGTACCAGGTAACCCAGTCCCGGTTGAACTACCCAGGACCTCCGCAGCTTTACACTTACTTGAAAGAGTGCGGGATGAGGCACACCGTTTTGCACTAGGATATCACCGCAGATTACGTCGCAAAGAAGCTATGACATCAGTACTTGATGCAGTCCCGGGAATAGGGAGCAAACGTAAAAAGGCTTTGTTGCTTAAGTTTGGTTCTGTGGAGCGTATCAGAGAGGCCTCCATCGAAGAGCTGGCCGCGGTGAAGGGGATGACTTATGAAGTGGCTCGGAGATTGAAGGAGTACCTGTGAAACTGCTGGGAAAAGTTGACATAAAAACGGAGTTTTGGGGATGGTCAGATCCTGGGTATGCCCGAAATGTTTGGGTGATTTGGACAGGTTCTATATAGAGGAAGGTGACACTATGGTCACCGACGAGAAAATAGTCTGCCCCAATTGTGGCTTTATGCTTGAAGGGGCGGTAGGCGAGTGCTGCGGCCATTCTTTGAACGGGCATGAGGCAAGCGAGAAGGGCATAACAGAAGTTTCCTGATGGGTTGGCAATTCCATACTGGAGCGGGTGAAGGGATTCGAACCCTCGACGTCTTGCTTGGGAAGCAATCCATATAAAAAGCGGAGGCCGCTTACCTCCTTTCCGAATAACATTCAGTAGCATGCTAATGACAAGTCAACAGCCGGGGGCTTTTGGGCTGCTGGATAGAACATGCTAACGGTGTCTCGAAGTCAGGTTTTAGCTTGGGTGTGAGAGTTGCCGACGGCGACCAGTCAGATGTAGAATTGCCGCGCGCCTCGTCTATCCTTTTCGCTCGCCGGGGCGGGAAATGCAGATGGCATTTTGGGCTTTGGAAGACAAGAAGCAGAATTATATAAAAATTCACTTAGCGCGGTGTCATTGCTGCAAGAGCCGAGAAAGCTCGGGGTGCCACAGCCACAGGCTTTGGCGGGGTCCTTTTGCCTCATATGCGGACACGCTGGCTTGGGCCAAGAAGGCTGGACGACCGGTTGATAACTGCAAGTTTTGCAATCCACAGTCATTGTCATAGTTAGCGCAAGCAGCACATTAAACAAACTGGACCCTCGCTACCTCTAATAAACATCTGCTATTTTGTGCCACAATAGCCAAAGTCTTTCCTCAAAGTAGAGCCCTTGATACTATTATCACACGGTAATGTAATAATCCTGTAAGCAATGACTTATAAAGATACCTCAACTTGTTGAGGAGCAGGCGGCACTGTTTGCCGTGCTGGCTGATATCACCCGGCTCAAGTTACTGAAGCTGTTCTATCGCCAGTGCCGACCAGATGCACTATGTGTGGAAATGCTGGTTCGGTTGCTTGATGTAAGCCAGCTTGCTGTCTCCCAGCATGTCCGCGTGCTGCGGTCAACTGGACTGGTCAAAGGGGAAAGGCGAGGTTGCCGCATGCGCTACTTTGCCAACCGTGGGGTACTGGAAAAGTGTTGCCAGCTTGTCCTCTCCGCCCTGACCGCAGAGCTGCCTGAATCAAGTCCTGAATGTTCACAAGAATGTCCGCTGGCTAAGGATAACTGAAAGCATGGTCTTGATCCAGCCCTCTGAACAAAAGTCGGCTATAGAAGTGCACGATTTCACTGAGCACTACAGTGTACTCGTCGCCTTAGATGGTATCAGGTTTTTGAGGTGAAGCGGGGTGAGATCTTCAGCCCTCTCTGCCCCAATGGTGCTGGCAAGGTCACCATGGTGCGGATACCCATGGTGTCCTCAGAGCTGGCAGTGGCACCGTCCTGATGACGGGCATCCCCACCGGTAGCCTCAAAGCCAAGCGAATGACTGGGGTGGTGTCGGAGAGGACTGCATCTCGCCAGAAGACGTCCAAAAGGTGAGGGAACTCATCATCCAGCTGCTCATCGAGGATCGACACCCTAGTGTCAGCCAGAGAGGATATCGCTCTGAAGTATTAGACCTGCAGCGAGCCTGGAGTACGGGGCACCCTGAGCTTGCTCCCAAGTTAAAACTGAAAATAGTGCTGATTGCCCACATCCTTGGCAAAATGCCGAACACACCGGAATCTACCGCTTTCGGTTCAAAATCGATTCTAGATGCTGCGCAATCCCTACTGTCATTGCTTTGGTTGTAGATTGCTTAATTTCACCAAGTCAGTCGATAAAATACCCGTTTTCTTCCGCTAACCCAGAGAAGCCGCCTTATTGCCGTAAGAACCGTGTTCTTTTGTATCCACTGTCTTCCCATCGCTCGCTATTTTGCATTTGACCAGAGTCTCCCGCATAAGCCTCTCCAGCTTCTCAGGGGCAACAGGTTTCACTAGATAATCCACAGCACCCAGCTTCATCGCCTCAACCGCCAGCTCGACTGAGGGATAAGCTGTTATCACGATACACTTAATATATGGCTTCGTCTCTTTGACTTCGCTAAGAACCTTAAGTCCGCTTTTCCCGGGTAGCCTTACATCTATAATTAGAACATCGAAGTCTTGTTTTCCTACCAACTCTAGGGCTTCTTCACCCGTCTCAGCCGTTACCACCTGATAGATGTCCTTAAGCCAGTCCCTGAGCGATTCTCGTACAACTGCTTCATCCTCCACGATCAAGACTGACCCCTCCCTAGCAGAATACTGCCCCAGGCTTTGTGCTATAACTTTGAGTACGTAATCCTGAATAGACGTATCCTCGTATACGCATCTTACTTTTAGCTTCCTATAAAGCTCCTCTGGTATCCTTATGTGAATCTGTCTCTGTTCTGTCTTCATTATCTGTTTGATTCACTCACTAGCGTTGAGCACTTCCCTGCCAAAATCGTAGCTTCTTTGCATGGTATACCGACAGACCATTATGTGTCAAGGATGTGCGTAATGAGCCAGCACTCCGCCACCGGCCCCTGGAGCCAGCTGCCGCCGGATTATCTAGGCAAAGCAAACTCTTTATGGAGCTACATACACGTTCTGTTGGCCTCGCATGCAGGGTGCCGGTTTCCACACAAGCCTGTATAAGACCGCAAATGAGAGGCGGGCCAATAGATCATTACCAGCCCCTAAGAGCCAGCCAGTGCTAATAGTGTCTAAAATAACAGATGGAAACACGGCGAACTGCTCAGGTAAATCATAGCCCCACTCGCTAACTTCTCTAAAGGCGTCT
>FWPV01015936.1_pt1 | contig 10686 bp, 11 predicted proteins | sample 2228371 | NCBI WGS metagenome assembly FWPV01 (sample SAMEA103939776, study PRJEB20133) | metagenome
CCCGGCCATCGGTGTATTTCGCGATGTTGGCCGCCGTCGCCCTGTATGTCTTGCCGACCGTCTGCAGCCCCGCGACCCACCGCCAGCCGAGCGTGTTCGACGCGGGGTCGCCGTCGAGCAGGTGGCGCAGGAAGAAGTCCGCGCCCAGTTCCCACGGCAGGCGCAGGGTGAAGATCCAGATCGAGGCGAACCACATCCGCGCATGGTTGTGCAGGTAGCCCGTGTCCACGAGCTCGCGCGCCCAGCCGTCGAACCCGTCGATCCCGGTCTCGCCGCGGCAGGCGGCCTCCCAGTCGCGGCGCAGGCCCGCTTCGGTCTGCACCCGGTTCAGCGCAGCCTTGAGCGCCGTGAGGTAGCCGGTCCAGACAGACGGGCGCAGTTCGAGCCATCCCTTCCAGTAGGTGCGCCAGAACACCTCCTGCACGAACTTTTCGGCGGTCGACAGCGCATGGCGGCCGAGGACGGCTGTCAGCACCTCCACCTCTGTCACCAGCCGATGGCGGATGTAGGGCGACAGGCGCGACACATGCGGGTGGCCCGGCAGGTCGTAGTTGCGCAAGGCCGCATAGTCGCGCCCCGACCGGGGCAGGAAGTCCGCCAGCGCGGCAAGGCCCGCGGTGCGGGTGGGGGAAAACGAAGCGTCGGTCATGGCGCGGAGCTATCGCGCGGGTGCGGCGCTTCAAGCGCGGCGCGTCACTGTTTCGGGCGGGTGCCCTTGCAGCCCCCGGGGCGCGCCACTAAGACTCGCTCAAGACTTTGGCGATTTATTCCCCGAGACCGAGGCAGCGGACATGAGAGACCCCATCGACACCTACATGAACACGCTCGTCCCCATGGTGGTGGAGCAGACGAGCCGGGGCGAACGCGCCTACGACATCTTCTCGCGCCTGCTGAAGGAGCGGATCATCTTCCTGTCCGGGCCGGTGCACGACGGGATGTCCAGCCTGATCGTGGCGCAGCTCCTGTTCCTGGAATCCGAGAATCCGTCCAAGGAAATCTCGATGTACATCAACAGCCCCGGCGGCGTCGTGACCTCGGGCCTCTCGATCTACGACACGATGCAGTACATCCGCCCGAAGGTCTCGACCCTGGTGGTGGGCCAGGCGGCCTCGATGGGCTCGCTTCTCCTGGCGGCCGGCGAAAAGGGCATGCGCTTCAGCCTGCCCAACAGCCGGATCATGGTCCACCAGCCCTCGGGCGGCTACCAGGGCCAGGCGACCGACATCATGATCCATGCCCGCGAGACCGAGGCGCTGAAGCGCCGCCTCAATGAAATCTACGTGAAACACACCGGCCAGGACCTTGAGACGGTCGAGGCCGCGCTGGAGCGGGACAACTTCATGACCGCCGAAAAGGCCAGGGAATGGGGCCTGATCGACGAGATCGTGGACAGCCGTGGCAAGTCCGCGGCCGAGGAAAAGTGACCGGCGGCACGTGTCACATTTCACGTTGTGCAGGGCAGGGGGCTGTCCTAGACTTTTTATCGGGCGGCCCAGGCTAGGCACGGACGACCGCAGAGGAACAGGCGATGGCGAACAACTCCGGCAGCGACAGCAAGAACACGCTCTACTGCTCGTTCTGCGGCAAGAGCCAGCACGAGGTGCGCAAGCTGATCGCTGGCCCGACGGTGTTCATCTGCGACGAATGCGTCGAGCTGTGCATGGACATCATCCGCGAGGAGACGAAGGCCCATGGGCTGAAATCCTCGGACGGGGTGCCGACGCCGAAGGACATCTGCAAGGTCCTCGACGACTACGTGATCGGCCAGATGCACGCCAAGCGCGTGCTCTCGGTCGCGGTGCATAACCACTACAAGCGCCTGAATCACTCGGCCAAGGCCAACGACATCGAACTGGCGAAGTCGAACATCCTGCTGATCGGCCCGACGGGCTGCGGCAAGACGCTGCTTGCGCAGACGCTGGCCCGCATCCTCGACGTGCCGTTCACCATGGCCGACGCGACGACGCTGACCGAAGCGGGCTATGTCGGCGAGGATGTCGAGAACATCATCCTCAAGCTCCTGCAGGCCAGCGAATACAACGTCGAGCGCGCCCAGCGCGGCATCGTCTACATCGACGAGGTCGACAAGATCACGCGCAAGTCCGACAACCCCTCGATCACCCGCGACGTCTCGGGCGAGGGCGTGCAGCAGGCGCTTCTGAAGATCATGGAAGGCACAATCGCCTCCGTTCCCCCGCAGGGCGGCCGCAAGCATCCGCAGCAGGAATTCCTGCAGGTGGACACGACCAACATCCTGTTCATCTGCGGCGGCGCCTTCGCGGGGCTGGAAAAGATCATAGCGCAGCGCAACAAGGGCACGTCGATCGGCTTCGGGGCTGAGGTCAAGGACAATGACTCTCGCGGCGTGGGCGAGATGTTCAAGGCGCTCGAGCCCGAGGATCTGCTGAAGTTCGGCCTGATCCCGGAATTCGTCGGACGTCTGCCGGTCATCGCGACGCTGGAAGACCTCGACGAAGCCGCGCTGGTCCAGATCCTGACCGAACCGAAGAACGCCCTGGTCAAGCAGTATCAGCGCCTGTTCGAGATCGAGGGCGTGGACCTGACCTTCACCGACGATGCGCTGAGCGCCATCGCCAAGCGCGCCATCGCGCGCAAGACCGGCGCGCGGGGTCTGCGGTCGATCATGGAGGACATCCTTCTGGACACCATGTTCGAGCTGCCCAGCCTTCGCGGGGTCGAGGAAGTCGTGGTGAACGAAGAGGCCGTAACCGCCGGCGCCAAGCCTCTGATGATCTATGCCGAAGGGTCCAAGAAGGAATCCGCGACGGCCGGCTGAGGCCGCGCGGGCCATGGGCACCGCGCTGGGGCGAGGGGCAGTCTGATTCCTTCGGAGGGTTCTGCTGCGGCTGACTCATGTGGTCGCGGCGCAGACCTGTGGCCCGAAGCGGGACGCGGACACCGTCACGCGCCTCAGGCTGTCGCTGTCGCAGCCCGGTTCGTGTTATGCGCGCGATGGGGCGGGCGAGACGGTGTCGGTTTGCGCTCGCCTGAACGGCTTCGCCGCCCGCATCCGATCTGGAGACTGACCGATGACCCGACGCCTGATCTCCACCGGTTCACCGTTCGAACGTGACATCGGCTATTCCCGTGCGGTCGTCTGCGATGGCTGGGTCTTCGTGTCCGGCACGACGGGCTACGACTACGCCACCATGACCATGCCGCCCGCGGTCGAGGACCAGTGCCGCAACACGCTGGCGACGATCTCGAACGCCCTGGCCGAGGCGGGCGCGACGCTCGATGACGTGGTGCGGGTGCGCTACATCCTGCCCGATCCGGCCGACTGGCCGCCCTGCTGGCCGATCGTGGCCGAGGCCTTCGCGCGTGCGCGCCCTGCCGCCACGATGCTCCGGGCCGGCCTCCAGTCCCCCGAGATGAAGATCGAGATCGAGGTGACAGCGAGGTTGCCCGCCGTCTGACCCCTCCTGCGGCCGCATGCCCCTAGACCTCTCCGCCGGCATGAGCCATATGGGGGCGACTGACTTCTGGAGGCGTGCCATGGGCATCCTGACCCCGATCCTGCGTGCCGTGACCTGGTGGAACGGGCAGACGCTGAACACGCAGCTTTTCACCTGGCGCAAGGGCGTGAAGGTGGGCGAGGACGAGGCCGGCAACGTGTTCTACCAGACCCGCGACGGCAAGCGCCGCTGGGTCATCTACAATGGCGAGTCCGAGGCCAGCCGCGTGACCCCCGAATGGCATGGCTGGCTGCACCACACCTGGGACAAGCCCCCGACCGAGGCACCGCTCCGGCGCAAGGCGTGGGAAAAGCCGCATGTCGAAAACCTGACCGGCACCGCGGCGGCCTACCTGCCGCCGGGCTCGATCCGCCGCGCCGACCCGGTCGAACGGCGCGACTACGAACCCTGGACCCCGGAATAGATGTCCGAGAACACGACAGAAGTCATCGTCGGAGGCGTCGTTCTGGCGGCGGCGCTGGCGTTCGTCGTCTATGCCGGGCAGGTGACCGGCTTCACGCGCGAGACCGGAACCTACGAGCTGACCGCGAGCTTCCGATCGGTCGAAGGCGTCAGGGTCGGCACCGATGTCCGGCTCGCAGGCGTCAAGGTGGGGACCGTCACCGGCCTGACGCTGAACCCGCAGACCTTCTTCGCCGATGCCGTCATCACCGTCGATCGCGCGATCGCGATCCCGGATGACAGCACCTTGCTGATCGCGCAGGAAGGGCTCCTGGGCGGAAGTTTCGTCGAAATCCAGCCAGGCGGATCGCCGATCGCGCTCGCTCCGGGCGACGAAGTCGTGGACACCCAGGGCGCGGTCAGCCTGATCACGCTTCTGCTGCGCGCATTCACCGGCGAGGACGATCCGGACGCCTTGCCGCCGGAGGAGGGATGACGCGCGTGCTGGCCACCCTGGCCCTGCTCGCCGCCTTGCCTGCCCTCGCGCAGGAACAGGGCGGCGATGCGGCCTCCGGCACGGCGCTGGCGCAAGGCGTCGTCATCCGCGGCCTCGACAAGGTGACGGGACAGACGACCGACCTGACCCTTGCCGAGGGCGAGACGGCCCGCCTTGGCCGGATCGAGGTGACCGCCGGGGAATGCCGGTATCCGGCCGACGACCCGGCCTCGAACGCCTATGCCTGGCTCAGCATCCGCGACGACTTGCTCGACACCCCGGCCTTCGAAGGCTGGATGATCGCGGCCGCCCCGGCGCTGAACGCGCTCGACCACGCCCGCTACGACGTCTGGGTCATCCGCTGCAACATCTCGGGTGGCTGAGGCAGCGGTCCGGGTCGGTTGAAGTCCGCCTCGCACGCAAGCGCCCGGTCGAGCCGCCGGTGATATTCCCCGCGCGAGATTTCGACCGCGCCCAATGACGCCAGGTGCGGCGTCAGGAACTGCGTGTCGAACAGCGTGAAGCCCCCCAGCCGAAGCCGGTCGATCAGATAGGCCAGCGCGACCTTCGACGCGTCGGTGCGGCGCGAAAACATGCTTTCCCCGAAGAAGGCCGCCCCCAGCGTGACGCCATAGACGCCGCCGACCAGCTCATCGCCTTCCCACAGCTCCAGCGAATGGGCGAAGCCGGCCACGTGCAGCGCGCGGTAGGCGTCGAAGATGGGGCGGCTGATCCAGGTCTCCTCGCGATCGGCGCAGCCGGCAACCACGCCTTCGAAATCCTCATCCACAGTCACGCGCCACCCGCAGGTGCGGATGCGGCGGCGCAGCGATCGGGACAGCCGGAAGCCATCAAGGGGAAAGACGCCCCGCCGTTTCGGGTCGACCCAGAAGACCTCCTGCTGCCTGGCCGATTCCGCCATGGGAAAGATCCCGCAGGCATAGGCCCTGAGCAGCATCTCGGGCGTGAGCGGCGGCGCCGTCATGCCGCCGCGCGCCCGGTCAGGACAGGTGCTCGGCCAGCCACCGTTCCAGCCAGTGGATCGTGTAGTCGCCGCGCTGGATGTCGGGTTCGTCCAGAAGCTGACGGAACAGCGGGATGGTGGTGTCGATCCCGTCCACGATGATCTCGCCCAGGGCCCGTCGCAGGCGTGCCAGCGCCTCCTGCCGGTCGCGGCCATGCACGATCAGCTTGCCGATCAGGCTGTCGTAGTAGGGCGGGATGCGGTAGCCGTCATAGAGCGCGCTGTCCATCCGCACGCCCAGACCCCCCGGCGCGTGATACTGCGTAACCCGGCCCGGCGAGGGCGAGAAGTTCGGGAGCTTCTCGGCGTTGATGCGGACCTCGATGGAATGGCCCTTGGGCACCAGCTCTTCCTGCCGGAACTCCATCGGCAGGCCCGCGGCCACGCGGATCTGCTCACGCACAAGGTCGACGCCGAAGACCGCCTCGGTCACCGGGTGTTCGACCTGAAGGCGTGTGTTCATCTCGATGAAGTAGAACTTCCCGTCCTCGAACAGGAATTCGATCGTCCCGGCTCCGGAATAGCCCAGCTTGCCCATGGCATCGGCGCAGACCTTGCCGATCTCGGCCCGCATCTCTGGCGTGATGACGGGGCTGGGCGCTTCTTCCAGAACCTTCTGGTGGCGACGCTGCAGCGAACAGTCCCGCTCGCCCAGGTGCACCGCGCGGCCCCTGCCGTCCCCGAAGACCTGGATCTCGATGTGCCGCGGCTTGCCGAGGTATTTCTCGATATAGACCCCGTCGTTGCCAAAGGCGGCCTTGGCTTCGGACCGGGCGGTGCGGAAGGCGGTTTCCAGGTCGGCCTCGGTGCGGGCAAGCTTCATGCCCCTCCCGCCGCCGCCGGCGGTCGCCTTGATGATCACCGGGTATCCGATGTCCTTCGCGACGCGCTTCGCCGTCTCGAAATCCGGCACGCCGCCGTCCGACCCCGGCACGACCGGGATGCCCAGCGACTTGGCGGTTTCCTTCGCGGTGATCTTGTCGCCCATGATGCGGATGTGTTCCGCGCGCGGGCCGATGAAGGTCAGCCCGTGGTCCTCGACGATCTGGACGAAATTCGCGTTCTCGGACAGGAAGCCGTAGCCGGGGTGGATCGCCTCGGCGCCCGTGATCTCGCAGGCCGAGATGATCGCCGGCATCGACAGGTAGCTCTCGGGCGAGGGCGCCGGCCCGATGCACACCGACTCGTCGGCCATCCGGACATGCATCGCGTCGGCATCGGCGGTCGAATGGACGGCGACCGACCCGATCCCCATCTCGCGGCAGGCGCGGATGACGCGAAGGGCGATCTCGCCCCGATTGGCGATCAGGATCTTCCGGAACATGGCCTACTCGATGATCATGAGCGGCGCGCCGTATTCCACCGGTGCTCCGTCCGTGACCAGGATGCGCTTGACGGTGCCGGCCCGGGGCGCGGGGATCTGGTTCATCGTCTTCATCGCCTCGACGATCAGCAGCGTCTGCCCCTCGACCACGGTCGATCCCACGCTCACGAAGGGCGGCGCGCCCGGTTCGGGCTGAAGGTAGACCGTGCCCACCATGGGCGAAGTCACCGCGCCCGGGTGAAGCGACGGGTCGTCGCTGGCCGCAGGCGCGGGCTGCGACGCGGGCGCGGCGGCAGGGGCGGGCGCTGCCGGGGCCGCGTGGGCGGCGGGCGCGGCCATCTGCACGACCTGCGGCGCGGCCTTGCTGACGCGGACGTTCAGGCTGTCGTCTTCGCCATATTCGCGCTTCACCTCGAGTTCGGTGAGGTCGTTTTCCTTCAGCAGCCGGGCAAGCGCCTCGATGAAGGCCACATCGGCCTCGTGATCGTGTTTTGTCATGCCGTCCTCGGGTCGGTTCTGCCTTGCCCATCTCGCGCGGGCCTGATGCGATGGCCGCTTATAGGACAGCGCGCGAAGGGTGAAAAGCGCCTGTTTCGCAGAGGGCCGTCCATCGGCGGTCCGGCTGTTGCCCGTTTCTTGGGCAGGCGAACGCCAATGCGCGCCTTCCGAAAATTTACCGTTTGGAAAAATTTCAAACCCGTGGCAGCGTCGGTCCGGAGACCAGTTGGGGAGAGCATGCCCATGTCGAACAGCCAGCTGACGCCCGGCGTGGTGCCGGGACGTTTGCCCGCCGAAGCCTATGACCGCAACTTCGGCGACATCTACCCGCCCTACGACCGGCACGAAGCCGCGGTCGCCGCCGACCGCTGCTATTTCTGCCACGACGCGCCCTGCATCCAGGCCTGCCCGACGGGAATCGACATCCCGCTGTTCATCCGCCAGATCCAGGCCGGCAACCCGGAAGGCGCGGCCAGGACGATCCTGTCGGCCAACATCCTGGGCGGCATGTGCGCCCGCGTCTGCCCGACCGAGACGCTGTGCGAGGAAGCCTGCGTGCGCGAGGCGGCCGAGGGCGCCCCGGTCGAGATCGGCCGGCTCCAGCGCTTCGCGACCGACACGCTCATGTCCGGCGGCACCCATCCCTTCACGCGGGCGGCGCCGACCGGCAAGCGTGTGGCGGTAGTGGGCGCAGGCCCCGCGGGCCTGGCCTGCGCGCACAGGCTGGCGATGCACGGCCACGACGTCACCGTCTTCGACGCGCGGCCGAAGGCCGGCGGCCTCAACGAATACGGCATCGCTGCCTACAAGGCGGCTGGCGGCTTCGCCCAGGCCGAAGTGGAATGGCTCCTGAAGATCGGCGGGATCACGGTAGAAACCGGCAAGGCCCTCGGACGCGACCTGACGCTGGACGGGCTCAGGGCCAGTTTCGACGCCGTGTTCCTGGGCGTGGGCCTCGCCGGGGTCAACGCGCTCCGCGCCGAGGGCGAGGAGAAGATGCATGTCCAGGACGCGGTCGACTTCATCGCCGAGCTGCGCCAGGCCTCGGACCTGTCCAAACTGCCCATAGGGCGCGACGTCGTCGTGATCGGCGGCGGCATGACGGCGGTCGACGCGGCGATTCAGTCCAAACTCCTGGGGGCCGAAACGGTCACCATCGTCTACCGCCGCGGCCGCGACGCGATGGGCGCGTCGGTCTATGAACAGGACCACGCGGCCTCGAAGGGCGTGCGCATCGTGACGGGCGCCGCACCCGTCCGCATCATCGGCAACGGCGCAGTGCGCGAGGTCGAATTCGCCTACACGCAGGAAGGCCCCGATGGCCTGACGCTGACGGACGAAACCTTCCGCCTGAAGGCCGACCAGGTCTTCAAGGCGATCGGCCAGGCGCTCGACGGCGTGCCGGCGGGGCTGAAGCTCTCGGGCCGCAAGATCCTCGTCGAGGGGCCGGGGCGCACCTCGATCAAGGGCGTCTGGGCCGGCGGCGACTGCGCCGCTGGCGGCGACGACCTGACCGTGACGGCAGTGGCCGAAGGCCGCGACGCCGCCGAGGACATCCACGCAACGCTGATGGCTTGAGGGAGGGACCCATGGCCAATCTCGCGACCAACTTCGTGGGGATCAAGTCCCCGAACCCGTTCTGGCTGGCCTCTGCGCCGCCGACGGACAAGGAATACAACGTCGTCCGCGCCTTCAAGGCCGGCTGGGGCGGCGTTGTGTGGAAGACGCTCGGCGCCGAAGGGCCGCCCATCGTCAATGTCAACGGCCCGCGCTACGGCGTGATCTACGGCGCGGACCGGCGCGTGCTGGGGCTGAACAACATCGAGCTGATCACCGACCGCCCGCTCGAAGTGAACCTGCGCGAGATCAAGCAGGTCAAGCGCGACTGGCCCGACCGGGCGATGGTCGTCAGCCTCATGGTCCCCTGCGACGAGGAAAGCTGGAAGGCGATCCTCAAGCGGGTCGAGGAAACCGACTGCGACGGGATCGAGCTGAACTTCGGCTGCCCCCACGGGATGAGCGAGCGCGGCATGGGCTCGGCCGTGGGCCAGGTGCCCGAGTATATCGAGATGGTCACCCGCTGGTGCAAGCAGCACAGCCGGATGCCCGTCATCGTGAAGCTCACGCCCAACATCACCGACATCCGCTACCCGGCGCGGGCCGCCAAGCGGGGCGGGGCGGATGCGGTCAGCCTCATCAACACGATTTCGTCGATCACGTCGGTGAACCTCGACACGATGTCGCCTGAGCCCTCGATCGACGGCAAGGGCAGCCACGGCGGCTACTGCGGCCCGGCGGTCAAGCCCATCGCGCTCAACATGGTGGCCGAGATCGCCCGCGACGCCGAAACCCACGGCCTGCCGATCAGCGGCATCGGCGGCGTGACCACCTGGCGCGACGCGGCCGAGTTCCTCAGCCTCGGGGCGGGCACGGTGCAGGTCTGCACGGCGGCCATGACCTACGGCTTCAGGATCGTGGAAGAGATGAAGACCGGCCTGTCGGACTGGATGGACGAAAAGGGCTATACCTCGGTCAGCCAGATCACGGGCCGCGCGGTGCCGAACGTCACCGACTGGCAGTATCTGAACCTCAACTACGTCACCAAGGCCCGGATCGACCAGGACGCCTGCATCAAGTGCGGCCGCTGCTACGCCGCCTGCGAGGACACCTCCCACCAGGCGATCTGGATGAAGCCCGGCCGGGTGTTCGAGGTCAACGACGCCGAATGCGTCGCCTGCAACCTCTGCGTCGATGTCTGCCCGGTCGAAGGTTGCATCACGATGGAACGCCTTCCCGCCGGAGTCGTCGACCCGCGCACCGGGCGAACGGTGTCCGACGAATACGCCAACTGGACGACGCATCCGAATAACCCGATGGCGAAGGCGGCAGCGGAGTAGGGCCGGGGGGCCACGGGCAATCTCCGCCTCGCCCGTCCCGCCGTCCGGGGGGCCGGGCGATCCGACCGGCCCGCGCTCGCGGCAGGGCCGCGGCACGGCGGGGGAGAGCCCCTAGGGCATCGGCAGGTCGAGCGGAAAGGGCGTCAGCGGGTCGGAGAGGGGCATCGCCTCGCCGGCTTCGGGGGGCTGCGCGGGGGCGAAATCGGCCGGGTCGGAGTTCCCGCCCCAGGTCGTCTGTGCAAGGCCGCCCGCCGGCCCCGGCTCCAGATCGCCGAACGGCGGGGCGAAGGCCGCGCCGCCTTCGCCGGCGGGGATCACCCGGCCCTCGGCCAGGCGTGGAACCGGCCGGTCCTGATTGGGTGCCAGCTTCAGCGCCCGCGCCCCTCCGCTCTGTCCCAGCCGTCCCTCTGCCACCGGCGCGCCGCCTGCGCCCACCAGCTGCACCGTCCCCAACGCCGTCGCCGGCAACGCGATCCGGTCGCCCGGCGCCAGCCCGGCAAGCGCCGAGAGCGGCAGCCGCAACCGGCCCAGCACGGCGTCGAGCGTCAGCGCGGCGCTGCCGACCGTCT
>FWPV01015940.1_pt1 | contig 10685 bp, 9 predicted proteins | sample 2228371 | NCBI WGS metagenome assembly FWPV01 (sample SAMEA103939776, study PRJEB20133) | metagenome
TAGCATGGTGTGTTATGCGATTGATTTTACCGGATTTGACGCTTGGGACAAGTCTCCACTTCACAATGGCGTTACTATAATGTCCGCGCCAGCCGGATTGCCCCCTGCGCCGGTTCAGACACCGGCGTCATGGGCGACAACGTCAATCCCCGTTCGACGGTCGCCGCCGCGAATGCCGCACGGACACTCTGCCCCTTGAGGATAACGCTCCCGGTCAACGCGCAGGGAATCGCACCGGTCAGCTTCAGGCGGCGCGCGACGGCTTCCGCAGAGATCGCCAGTTCCCGCCCGGCATCCTGCAAAATCGCCTCGGCGACGGCGTCGCCTTGCAAGGCCACCGCCTGCACCAACGCCGCGAGCGCGGCAATGTCGGCGCGCTGCGTGGATTTGTAAACGTGGCCGATCAAGTCCTGCGGCTGCGCGAGCGACCAGTGTTCCAGGATCGCCGCCGTGAGCGTGGTCTGCGGCCCGCGCCTGTCGGCGGCGCGGGCCACGGCGCGCAACGCCGCCCGCCCGATAGCGTAACCGCTGCCGTCGTCGCCGAGGAGATAGCCCCAGCCGTCGGCGCGGGCGACCTGCCCTTGGGCATCCTCACCGTAGACCATCGAACCGGTGCCACAGAGCACGGCGATGCCCCATCCTTCCGGCGTCCCCGCGGCCAGCGCCAATTTTGCATCGTGGGTGATGACAATCGGCGCGCCGGGATAGCGCGCAGCGGCCCACGCGCGGAGCACGGCCTGATCGGCGGGACGCGCCGCGCCTGCCATACCCAGGCAAAGTGCCGCCGGCTGCACCGGTTGCCCGCCCGCCGCGGCTTCCACCGCCGTATCGAGCGCCGCATAAGCCGCCTCCGCGCCGCTGACGAGGTAGTTCGACGGCCCGGACGTCCCACGTCCCAGGATGTTGCCGTCCCGGTCGGCGATCAACGCCGTCGTCTTGCTGCCGCCGCCGTCGATGCCAATGAGTATGTCAGTTAGCAAGATTTCTCCTTTTCATCAGCAGATTTAGCGGATTGAGCAGATTTTCATTGAGCCATCAAAAAATCTGCTTCATCTGCTCAATCTGCTGACAGAAACAAACCTTCGTGAAGATTGGTGAAGATTTGTGGCTAAACCTCAAGCGCCAGTCGCACCACACAGCCGACGGCTGCGAGTTGACGGCGCGCCTCTTCCGGCGTGACAGCGTTGACCAGCGCCACAATCGCCGTTTTGACCTCGCCATTGCAGGCTTCCAGCGCACGTATGGCTTCTTCCTCCGTAATGCGTGATGCTTGATGCGTAAACGATGGTTCGCCATTCGCCATTTGCCATTCGCCATTCGCCATTCGCTGATTCGCTGATTCCTGCATCCTGCTTTTTGCATCCTCTACCGCCTCGACGACAATACGCCGCGCACGTTGACGGAGTTTCGCGTTGGTAGCTTGCACGTCCACCATCAGGTTGCCGTAGGTCTTGCCCAGACGGATCATCACGCCGGTGGAGAGCATGTTGAGCACCATCTTCTGCGCGGTGCCGGCCTTGAGGCGCGTGGAACCGGCAATCACTTCCGGCCCGACAATCGGCGCAATGACGACATCCGCCAACTCGTGAATCGGCGCGGGACGATTACACGCCAGGCTGACGGTGAGCGCGCCGCGCCGTCGCGCTTCCTCCAGCCCGCCGAGCACGTAGGGCGTGCCGCCACTCGCGGCGATGCCCACCACGCTATCGGTCGCCCCCACGTCGAGTGCGGCAATGTCGCGCGCGCCGGCCTCGCGGTCGTCTTCCGCGCCCTCCACCGCCGTTGTGAGCGCCACCTCACCGCCGGCGATCAGCCCGACGACCTGTCCCGGCGCAGCATTGAACGTCGGTGGGCACTCGGACGCATCCAGCACGCCGAGCCGCCCCGACGTCCCCGCGCCGATGTAGATCAGCCGTCCACCCATCTGCATCCGCTCGGCGATACGGTCTATCGCTTCCGCAATCGCCGGCAGCTCCGCCTCCACCGCCGCCGCCACCTTCGCATCCTCCGCGTTCATCAAGCGCACCATCTCCAACGTGGAAACTGTGTCAATGTTCCGTGTGGCAGGGTTGCGTGACTCGGTTTGATTTTGGATTTTGGATTTTGGAGAAGGGCTGAGGGCCGACTCGCCGATTCGCCGACTCGCCATTCGCCATTCGCCATTTGCCATTCGCCATTCGCCATTCGCCATTTGCCATTCACCATTCGCCATTTGCTATTCGCCATTCGCCGGTGTGATATCACCGAGGATAACCGCACGGCGCGCGCCGGTTGCAGCCGGGAGATTGCCGGGGCGCCCATGCCAGGTCTCGTAGGCCAGCACGGCAAAGGCGACGGCCTCTTTGGCTTCCACGCCCAGGCCCACATCGTCCGAAAGGATGATGCGGACGCCGGGAAGGTGGTCGCGCAGCATGGCCATCAGCGTGGGATTGCGCGCCCCGCCGCCGCTGACGATGACTTCATTGGGCATGGTGGGCAGGAAATCGCGGTACGCCTGCGCGATAGAGGCCGCGGTGAAGGCCGTAAGTGTGGCGACGATGTCCTCCGGGGCAAGGCCACGCGCACAGCCCCGCTCCCACACCCGCGCGCCGAATTGCGCACCGAACAGCTCACGCCCGGTGGTCTTGGGCGGCGGTTGGTGCAAATACGGCTCGCGCAGCAACTCACTCAACAGGCCCTCGTCCACGCGCCCGTGCGCGGCCAACGCGCCATCGCGGTCGAAGGTGAGCGCGCCATCTGTGGCACGGGCAGTAGCGTAGTCAATCAACATATTGCCGGGGCCGGTGTCGAAGGCGAAGGGAGATTGGTAACTGGTAACCGGTAATTGGGGATGAGGGATCAGGAATTGTGAATGGGGAACTGAAGGCTGACCGCTGAAAGCTGATGGCTGAGGGCTAAGATACGTGACGTTGGCGATGCCGCCGATATTTTGTGCGGCGCGGGTGAGGGTGGGGTGGGCGAGCAGGAGTGCGTCCACGTAGGCGACGAGGGGCGCGCCGTGGCCGCCGGCGGCCATATCGCGGGCGCGGAAGTTGCTCACGACGGGAATGCCGGTCATTTCTGCGATGACCGCTGCCTCCCCCAACTGCAACGTTGCCCCCTCCGCTGAATCCGTTAAATCCGTTGAGGGAGGGATATGCCACACCGTCTGCCCGTGGCTGCCGATGAGGTCAATGTCGGCGGGCGTCAGGCCGGCGTCGGCGATGGCTTGCAGGGCCGCCGCGCCGAAGGCACGTCCCAGGGCAAAATTGAGGCGGCATAGGCGATCCACGCTGCCGGTTTCAGGGCGGAAGCAGGCGAAGATTTCTTCGCGTAGTGAAAACGGGTGAGGGACGTAAGTATGACCGAGGACTTCCCAGATTAGCCTGGGCGGGGTACCTGTCAGCCGTACAATGGCCGCATCAATTCCATCGGCGGAGGTACCGGACATTAGACCGACGACGCGCATGTATTCTTCCTAAGTCGAACAAGCCGGAACCTAAAAATGATTCACCATAGAGGGTACCGGCTACACTAAGATTTTATGCTAGGGATTTACGCAAGTTCCCTGGATTTTACCGCTGAGAACGCAAAGGGCGCAGAGATTTCATAATTTCTCATCATCCTTAGCGGCTTCTGCAGTAAAAAATAACCTTGTCGGCGTAAGTCGTCCTATGCTATTTCTTTGTATTCCCGGCGTGCTCGGCGGTGAACGATTTGGCCGAGTAGTAACTGCTCAGCAGGTCAGAAATCTTGCACCGCCGAGGTCGTAGAGAGACCGCCGAGATGGATGGATGGGCGGACTTGGGGGCAATTTGGCGGCATTTTGCCTCCGAAATCTCTGCGCGCGCCGCGTCCTCTGCGGTGAAATGGACACCCTCCTGCGTAGTTACTCGTAAGGTACTATTTCGACTCTGAAACGCAATTGACGGTGATGGTGTATAACTTTTGCTCAGGCGTTAATTCGCACGCACTGATGGGCTGATCGGCAGGGCATTGGACGCCGGGCGCCGGCTCCCATTGCACCGTCCACAGACAGAGAGCCTTGTCCTGCCGATAACCACCGAACGCACCGTTGGGCCCGCCGGCATCGTAATTGATGTCGGCTTGCCAGTGGCGCGACAGAAATAGGGCATTAATGATCTGGGTGACTGCGTCAACGCTCGCGAAATTTGTCCCTGTCCCAGAAGCGGATACCTGGCAGCCCTCAAGATTCTGCCCACCGATAGGATCCTGAAACACTGTCTGCTCTGTTACCTTGATCGCCACCTGGAGTTTTTGGCGCATCTCATCAACTAAGTCCAGACAAACCGGCTTGGGCGGTGTGCATTCGCCGCGGTAGAATGCCCATTCCTCACACTCACCGCCACCCGGGAAGACACAATAGCCTACTTCACCCTCGTTCTCACGACGGATGTCACTCTGTCCGCCTTGGGCTTCGCAGAAAGTCGCGGCCGGATTGGCCAGCCCGCTGATTGCTGTTGACATCGGCTCTTGAGGAACGGTGGTGACAATTAAGGGAACAGGTGTTGGGGTACCGGCACACCCAACCAACAGACAAAGACTCAGAAGTAAAATGATAGTTTTTTGCCGCATGGAGGTCCTCTTTCCTACAATTTTTTCTTTGACAAGCCTAACAATTTGAAAATGTCAGCGGATGAAACGATCGAAAACGAAAAACGTTAAAAATGGCGAGCTTGAGATGGTTGTGCAATATGCTTAAGCGCGATCCGCCAGAAAGGAATCCTGGCGGATCTGTTTGAGCGACCGAGGTATCCAAAGACGATGTCATCCGTGCTCATCAGGCCGGCAGTGGACAACTTCGGCATTGTCCTCGCCGGTATCTGGAGAAATCTGTACTAACGCGGTGAATGATCCTACCACTTATTATAGCTGGAATATATATAAAAGCAATAATTTGGCGTTAATGATCGATTGCTTCCACAATCGCCCGATGCACCGCGACGCGCAATCCCGCGATGCCCCGATTCTGCCGCCCGTTGTAGACTTCGTTCGTCAGCAACGCCACGACAAGGTCACGTTCGGGGTCCATCCACAGGCACGTGCCGGTGAAGCCGGTGTGCCCAAAAGCGCGCTGGCTGAATGGGTTGCTGCTGGCCTCCGGATCGTCCAGCCACAGCGCGAAGCCCAGGCCGCGCCGCGTACCGATGCCGTCGGTGTAACAGCGCGTCATCGCATCCACCGTGGACGACAACAGCAGCGGAAATCCACGCCGCTGCCCGGTCGGACGATCCAGGAACGTCTGTCCGAACGCTGCGATCTCCTCCGCCGTGGAAAACACCCCCGCGTGTCCGGCGACGCCGCCGAGCCGGTAGGCGTTCTCATCGTGGACCGCGCCGACCATGCGGCGGTTGCGCCAGGCACAGAATTCGGTTGGGGCGACATTCTCAACGGATTGAACGGATTCAACGGAAGAAACGGGGAGGTAGCGGGTGTTTTGCAGTTCCAGCGGGGCGGTGACACGGTTGCGCACGGCGATGTCGAGGGACTGCCCGGTAAGGCGTTCGATGGCTATTCCCAGCAAAATCAGGCCGATATCGCTGTAGACGACCTGCGCGCCGGTGGGATACGAGAAGAAGGTGTTGAGCGCCATCAGGCGGGCGGCTTCGGCGCTTGGTTCGCGGTAGAGTGGACGCCATGCCGGCAGGCCGGAAGTGTGGGTGAGCAAATCGTGAAATGTGACCCGACCGGCATCCACAAAGTCGCGGCTTTCAAAAACAGCCACCATTTTGCCAGGGTTGAGCGGGTCTTCGTAGGGTTGGATAGGCCGCAGCCCGCTGAACTCCGGCAGGACCGCACTGACCGGCGTATCGAGCGCGACGCGGCCTTCTTCCACAAGCGTCATAAAGGCCGTGACGGTAAACAGCTTGCTCACCGAGGCCATGTCGAACAGCGTATCGCGCCGGGTGGGCTGCGCGCGCGTCTCCGGGTCGAGCCAGCCGAACGCCTCGGAGCACACGACGTCTCCACGCCAGCGCACTGCAAGCTGCGCTGCCGGCGTGATGACGCCGATAGCGTCCTGCAGAACTGCGTAAAGACAAGTGAAGTCCATAACTTTTTTCCAGGGACGCAGATTCCCGCAGATGAACGCCGACTTTTTAGAGATAAAAATCTGCGAAAATCCGCGCAAATCTGCGTCCAAAAATCTTACGAGTACGCCTTTCGCAGAGCGTCGAAGTGCTTGAGGCTATCCGCGAGGCCGCCGGGACGGTTGCGGGCCAGCCACAGCGCCTTGTGTTCGGCAATAGCCGCTTCCAGATCGGCGAGCATGGCCGTGTTGTCCGTTTCCTGCCTCAGGAGTTGCTGCGCGCGACGACAAGCGTGGCGCAGCAGTCGGCCGGCGTTGGCAAATTCGCGCTTGATCAGGTCGGCGTCGGCGCAGCGCATCTGGACATCCGCCAAGGGCGCCAGTATCGCATCAATCCGGTCTGCCGTTGTGGTGAAGTCGGCAACCGTGACATCTTTGAAGCGTTCTTCATCCGCCACCATGCCTTGCAGCAGGTGGAAGAGCACGCTGGAGTTGTGGATGCGCGGGACGTGCGGCACCTGGTAGACGTTGCCCAGGTCGTAAGCGATCTGCCCCATGGCGCCGCTCGGATCGTCGAAGGCGAAATAGCTGAGAGCTTGCGGCACATCAAGTTCACGGTTTGCCTCCAAACACCACGCATACGCCGCGCCCACGCCAAAGCCTAGATAGCTCATCGGCAGGTATTGCCAGTGCCCCCGGTCGCCCCAGTCGGTGTTGAGGTAGCCCGTCGCGCCGTGCTTGAGACCGTTCTCGGCGGCATTGCGCAGGTTGCCGAGCGCGTTATCCGTCCGCCCGACGAGGCTGTTCCAGGTCGAAGTCCCCGGGCAGACGTAGAAGGGCACGCCCGCTGCTGCGAACTGTGCGCCGTGCTCGTCGAAGGGGTGATCAAACTCGTAGCCCCATTCCAGCGCGATCACGTCGCGGGGCAATTGCGGCACCAGCTCAGGATGCTGGATGATGATGTCGCCCCAGAACTGCATCGTGTAGCCGCGCCGCGTCACGTCCTGGTAAATCTTCATCAGAAAGTCGAAGTAGACCTGCCCCTCGCCACGCGCCTCGCAGGCGGCCTTGCTCGCCCCCTGGCCCAGGTCAATCGTCTCATCGCAGCCCACGTTGATCTGGCGGCTGGTGAAGTGCGGCAGCAGCTCATCGTAAAGGCTGCGGATGAGTTCCAGGCTGCCGGGGTGTTCCGGCGCGAGGCTGAACGGGCCTTGCATCGTGTAACTGCCCCACGGCGTCTTGATCGTGCCGTGCGTTTCGGCCAGATGCGCGTACCGCTCGTGGATCAACCAGGGCTTCATGTGCCCGAAGGAGTTCTGGTTGGGCACGAGTTCGACGAAGCGCTCGCGGCAGTAAGCGTCGAGCGCCAGAATCTCCGCGCCGGTCAGCGGGGAAGCGTCCTTCCACACCTCCGGATGCTGCCGGTAGGCGAAGGTGTGCTCGGTGTAGAGCTGCACCTGGTTGACCTTCCAACTTGCCAGGCGATCCACCAGCGCGAAGAGCGTCTCCATCGTGGGGACCTTGTCGCGGCTGACATCGAGCATCACGCCGCGCGCGGGGAAATCGGGCCAATCGGCGATATCCAGACACGGCAACACGCCCCCTGCGGCCTGCTGTACGAGTTGGATGAGCGTACAGACGCCGTAAAAGACGCCCGCCGCGTCGCGCCCCTGGATCGTGATCCCCTCCGGGATGATGCGCAAGCGGTAGCCCTCCGGCTGCGCGACCGCTTCGGGCATCATCGCCAACGTCAGCCCGACCTGTCCGGCGGGCACGGCGCTGCTTGCCGTCACGTCCCAATCCAGGCCGAGATGCTGCCGCATTGCCGCGCAGAACCGCAGCCCGGCAAACCGCACCGCCTGCGGTTGGCGCGGATCGAGCAGCACCAGCCGCCCGTCCTCGAATGGGAAGTTGCCTTCAAGCCGCGTGATGCGCCGTGGCATCGGTAAAAGTACAAAGTTTTCAGTCATATCTACCTCCTACAAAAATAGTCACATTTCAACGCTTAAGGCGGATCACAACCGGTCATTGTATACGCCGGGAAAAAACGGCTGAAGCTGGCATACACACCGACTTCAGTCGGGAAGATTGCCCGTTTCAGCTTCTTGCACCAAATACACCCACGGCAGCGCATCGTGGATGCTGTTGTACAGGCGTTTGTCGGCGGTCCAGAAGTCGGCGTTGAGACGTTCGCATAAGGCCAGGTAGTGCGCGTCGTAGGCGGCCGCTAATGAAAACTCTCTCGCTAGATGCAACGCGCGCTGATGTAATGGGCCGTCGCCGTAAAGGGTAATGTCAAGAGCTAAGGTTTTTTCTAGCACTTGGGTTGCTTCTTCTGCATGTAAGTGGCCGGCTTTAACCTGTTGATAGAGCACATTGCTGATTTCATAGAGTAGCAACGTGGGAGCAAGCACCGTCGTGTTATTGATATGCCAGATTCGCCACAATGCAGCCGCCTTAGCGACATATTGACCGTGCGTCATCAATTGAAGCAGAAAACTCGCATCAACGCAAACCGCACGCCTCCATAAGTTGGGCATCCCGTTCCTCCCGCATCTGATGAATGATCTCTGCCGCATCAGGCAACGGTTCACCTCCCCGCCTGGCGTTAATAGCTTTGCCTAATTGCAAGGCTTGATCCAATACGGTGCGCCAATCTGGTTCAGGTTGGTGGGTTTCTTTTAGCCGCTCATATTCCTCAATGGCTATAATCACCGCCTGAGGTTTACCGGCGCGCTTGACAATGATGGGCTGTTGTTCTTCGGTCACATACCGCAACACTTCCCCGAAATTCACGCGCGCTTGCGTTGCGCTCATCTGCCGTTCCATCGTTGCCTCCTTTGATTGATCAATTGATTAATCAAATTGTAACGCCGGACACGATGAATGTCAACCTTTGTCCTAAATCTCATCCAGCGGATACATCGGTCTCTGTACGCGCCGGTAGTCCAACTGCCGAACATCGCAGTTCGTCACGCCGGGACTGATCGCCAGGATCGAGCGCGGGCTGATGACCTGCAATGGCGTGGTGAGGTAGCCGCGCTTGGGCACGACGATCTTGTACGCCAGCGGCTCGATGCCCAGGCTGCGCAGGTGCGCCGGTTCTTCGATGCTGAGGCGGTTGGCGGAGAGCACCACATCCACGCCTGCGACGGTGAGCACGACGACCGGCCCGCGCTGCGCCAGGCGGTGCGGCTCGCGCATGCCGCCCCGGTAGTAGTCGCCGTCGGAGATGAGGCGCACGACGCCGGTGACGGGCAGCGGCTTGCTGTGGCGCGTGTCGAGCTTGCCGCCGATTGCCAGACTCACGCGGTTGCCTACGCCCGCCGCGATGCACGTTTCCACGGCAGCGGCGTCCCAAATCGCAGCGACCACGGCGTTCGTCGCGCCCTGCCGCAGCAGACTTTCGAGCACCACCGTCACATCCGTCGTGCCGCCCGCGCCGGGATTGTCGCCGGAGTCGGAGAGGAAGACGGTGGATTCGGGCGCAGCCATCGCCACACGCACGGCCTCGTCCACGGGATACGCCTCGGTGTGGAAGTCGAAATCCGCGCGGCGCGCCCAGAACGTGGCGGCGAGTTGATCGGCCTCCGCCTGGGCCAGAGTCTCGTCGCCATCCGTGACGACGACGGCAATCACGCCGATGTCGGGCACGTCGGCCCAACAATGGCCGTTCATCAGCGAGGCGGAGACGATGCCGGGCTGCGCCTCGAGCTTGGCGACGAGTTGCATCATCTCGCGCATCGCACCCACAGACGTTTCGGCCTTCTCGCCGGGCAGCAGGAACGGGATTTTGGCGAAGCCCATCGCCAGCCGCCCGCCATCGAGCAAGTGCAGCAGCATCTCGGCGGCCTTGACGCCCGTTTCATAGGCGTCGTCGTGCGGCGCGGTGTGGTAGGCGACCATCGCTTCGACGGTGCGCGCGGTCTCGGCGACGATGTTGGCGTGCATATCGAGCGCAATCGTGATCGGCACGTCCGGGCCGAGTTTCGCGCGCAGGGCCGTGAGAATGTCGTTCTCGGCGTAATCCACACCTTCGGCCCGCATCGCCCCGTGTAGGAAAATGCACGCGCCATCCACGTCGTGAGCAGCTTCGAGCAACGCGCCCTTCAGCGTCTCAAAAGCGCCACGCTCCACCACCCCGCCCGGCATCGCGTGCGCCGTAACCGACGGGACGAGCGTGACATCACCGCGCGCCTGCAACGTCGCCACGATCCCGCCGAACGCATTGTGCCGAATCGGCGGCGCGAGCGTCTCCTGTCCGTAACGCGGGCGAAAATCCTGCAATGTCGTCAAAAACGGCGTAAACGTATTCGACTCGTGTCCAATCGCGCCAACGAGTATTTTCTTCATAATTTGACTCCGTGGCAGGTAATAAGTAATGAGTAATGAGTAATGAGTAATGAGTAGTTCGTGCTCCTTACTCTTTACTCCTTACTCCTTACTCTTTACTCTTTACTCCTTACTCCTTACTCCTTACTCTTTACTCCTTACTCCTTACTCCTTACTCTTTACTCCTGCCCCCATCCTCAAGGAGGTATCAGCGTGGATTTTGAACATTTGAATGCTTTATTGCGCCCTCGCTCTATTGCCGTGATCGGCGCATCGAACACGCCGGGCAAAATCGGCTATCTGGCGTTGAAAAACCTCATTGACT
>FWPV01015941.1_pt1 | contig 10684 bp, 12 predicted proteins | sample 2228371 | NCBI WGS metagenome assembly FWPV01 (sample SAMEA103939776, study PRJEB20133) | metagenome
GTGGTCCACACGACCGCCGACGAGGTTCGTGGCCGCGTCTTCACGGCTCTGGAGAGTGTGGTGCGCGTGGCGTTGCTGCTGTCGATGGTGGTCATGGCGCCGCTGAACGACGTCATCGGAGGCTACGTCATCCGGTTCGTGAAGGACAACGGCCTGGCACCCGGGCCGCTCGCGCTGACAGGGCCCCGCATCACGTTGCAGCTCTCCGCCGCGATCGTACTGGCGGCAGCGGTCTGGGGCTTCGTGGCGCTGAGGAGGAAAGAATGCGCTGAGGACATGGAAGCGGAGTGCGTATGACACGTCCGGTGGCGCGTATCGAGCTTCCCGTCTCGCGTGACGAGCTGGCTGCGCTTCGCGCGGGCGATGAGGTCGTGCTTTTCGGGGACGTCTTCACGGCGCGCGATGCGACCCACGCCCTTCTGCTCGCGGAGCTTGAGGCGACAGGTGAGCTTCCGTACGGTCTTGCTGGCCAGGTTCTCTTCTACGCGGGACCCACGCCGCCGGCCGCTGGCCGCCCCGCTGGAGCGGTGGGCCCGACGACCGCCAAGCGCATGGACGCTGCGACGCCTGCGCTCATGCGCGCCGGTATCGTCGCCACGATAGGCAAGGGAGCGCGTGGGCACGCGGTGCGCGACGCGTGCGTGGAGACCGGAGGGGTCTACTTCGCGGCCGTCGGAGGAGCCGCAGCGCTGCTTGCGACTTACGTCTCGGAAGCGGAGGTCGTGGCGTATCCCGAGCTCGGGACCGAGGCGCTCACGCGTCTGCGCCTCGCGGGTCTGCCGGTGTTCGTCGCGCTCGACACCCAAGGGGGCGACCTGTACGAGGCAGCGCCAGCGCTGTGGCGTGAGGGGATGTCCCCGTGAACGGCGTCTTCATCACGTTCGAAGGGGGCGAGGGGACCGGGAAGAGCACCCAGCTCCAGCTCTTGGCGAAGCGATTGCGCGCGGCGGGGTGCGACGTGTGTATCGTCCGCGAACCGGGCGGCACCGCCGCAGGCGAAGCGATCAGGCGGATCCTGCTCGACCCCTCGGCCACGCTCGATCCCGTCGCTGAGCTGCTTCTCTACGAGGCGGCACGCGCACAGGTGGTGCGTGACGTCATCGCGCCGTCGCTCGCCCGCGGCGAGGTCGTCTTGTGCGACCGTTTCTTCGACTCCACGACGGCGTACCAGGGCTACGGTCGCGGGCTCGACCTCGACGTCGTGCGTGCGCTGCACGAGCTGGCCACGGGCGGCTTGGCCCCCGACCGGACCATCGTGCTCGACCTCGACCACGCGTGGGGGCTGTCGCGCGCGACCCGGGAAGGCGCGGACAGGCTCGAACGTGAGGACGCGGCGTTTCACGCCCGCGTGAGGGAGGGCTTCTTGGCGATCGCGCGCCAAGAACCCGGCCGTGTCCGCGTCATCGACGCGAGCGGCAGCGTCGACGAGGTGGCTGTGCGGGTCGTCGAGTCGCTGCGGGACGTGCCCCAGCTGCGCCTGGCGCTCGGGGAGCGGTAGATGACTCGCTGCGTGTGGGACGACATCCTGGGGCAGCAACAGGCGACGCGTTTCCTGCGCGGTTCGGTGGAAAGTGGCCGGGTGAGCCACGCCTACCTGTTCGTCGGCCCTCCCGGGGCCGGCAAGAAGAGCGCGGGGAAGGCTTTCGCCTGCGCGCTCCTGTGCGATGACCGAGGCTGTGGAGCCTGCTCCACGTGCGGACGGGTCCGTCGAGGCGCACACCCTGATGTGCGCATCATCGAGCCTGAGGGAGTCCAAGGATACGTCAAGGACCAGGTGACCAGCCTCATACGCGACGTGTGGCTCGCGCCGGTAGAGGGGCGCCGCAAGGTCTACCTCATAGAGAGCGCCGACCTCTTCGGCGAGAGCTCGGGCAACGCGTTCTTGAAGACACTCGAAGAGCCTCCCGATGACACCGTGCTCATCCTCATGGCCCACACACTCGACGCGGTGCTGCCGACGATCGTCTCACGGTGCCAGACCGTGCGGTTCCGCCGGCTCGCTCCGTCAGAGGCGCTTGCGGTGCTCGTGGAGAAGACCGGGGCCCGGCGTGAGGAGGCGGCGGCCGCCCTCGCGGCAGCCGGGGGCGTGGTGGCGCGCGCGCGCGAGTTCCTGGCCAGTCCCGGCCGACGTGCCGCGCGTGACGTGATCCTCGCCACGCTCAAAGACCTCGTCGTGATGGACGACCTCGACGTGCTGAACGCAGCGAAGGACCTGCTCACCGCTGTCAAGGCGCCGCTCGAAGAGGTCAAAACCGCGCAGGCCGCCGAGCTCGAAGCGCGCGCGGAGTTGAGCGGCCGGGGGTCGCTCAGGGCGCTCGAGGAGCGGCACAAGCGCGAGCTCACTGCGCGGGAGCGCGAGGGTGTCGGTGAGGTGCTCAATGTCGCCGAGGCATGGATCCGTGACTGTCTGGTCCTTTCGCTCGGTTCCCCGTCGCTCGTCGTCAATGCTGATGCGTCCGACGCGATGATCGAGGTCGCCGACGTCTTGTCCCCTGGCGCGGCCACACGGGCTCTCGCCGCCATCGACGAGGCTCGCCGCCGCATCTCGTATAATGTGAGTCCGCAGCTCGCCGTCGAGGCGATGCTCATGGATGTCCGAGAGGTCCTGCGATGCCCACGGTAGTCGGAGTCCGGCTCCGTTTCTCCAAGACGCTCTGGTTCGACCCTGCCGGCACGTCCCCGGTCGAGGGTGACGTCGTCGTGGTCGACACCGAGCGCGGCACCGAGCTGGGAACGGTCGTCCGGCCGCCTCACGAGGTCGAGACGTCGGCCCTTCCCGGTGCGCTCAAGCCGATCGTCCGCATCGCTGACGAGTCCGACCTGGCTCACGCGGAGGAACTGAGCGCGAAAGAGGATGAGGCGTACCGGGTGTTCCGCGAGCTCGTCGCGCAGCGGGGCCTCGACATGAAGCCGGTCGACGTCGAGTACTCCTTCGATGGAGACAGGATCGTCTTCTACTTCTCAGCCGAGGAGCGGGTGGACTTCCGTGAGCTCGTCAAAGAGCTCGCTTCGCGTTTCCGGGCCCGTATCGATATGCGTCAGGTGGGTGTCCGGGACGAGGCGAGAGCTATAGGCGGCGTGGGCCACTGTGGGCAGGTGCTGTGCTGCGTGCGCTTCGGCGGAGACTTCCAGCCTGTCTCCATCCGGATGGCCAAAGAACAGGACCTGCCGCTCAACCCCTTGAAAATCAGCGGCCTGTGCGGCAGACTCATGTGCTGTCTGCGCTACGAGTACGATGCCTACAAGGACTTCAAGGGGCGTGCTCCCAAACGGGGCGCGATGGTCGAGACGCCAGCAGGCGAGGCGAAGGTCGTCGACCTCAACACGTTACGAGAGCTCGTCCGGATACGCTTGCAGGACGGTACGTCCGTGACGGTCCCGCTCACCGGGATGCGGTGCGCGAAAGGCGCTGGGTGTCCGTGCGCAGTGGACGCAGATGCGCTTGAAGCGGCGAGCAAGGGCTCGCTACCGGTGCTCGTCGCCGAGGCGTCCGTCTCGGAGTCCTCGGCTGCCCAGCTGGAGCAGGAGGGCTCGACGCAGCCGACGCGCAAGCGTCGCCGCCGGAGACCTGCAGGCGCAGGTGCGGCTGAGCAGCCGCAGGGCGGCGGCGAGGCTCCGCGCGAGCCCCAGCAGCCGGCTGCGGGCGAGGTCAGGCGTAGCTCTCGCAGGCGGCGCAGACGTCGCCCGTCTGGCGGGGCGTCCGGAGGCGGCGGGAACGGCGCCTCGTAGGGTATTGAGAACGGGATACATGCCGACGTAGCTCAGCTGGTAGAGCAGCGCACTCGTAATGCGCAGGCCAGGGGTTCGAGTCCCCTCGTCGGCTCCAGTCATCCACCAGCTGCGGAGACGCGTGCTGATCGAGGCCCTCGTCGAGAGGGCCTCTTCTGTTCCAGGGGCGTGGCGTGCTTCTTGCAAAGGCTCCCGCGGACGAACCGAATCGCCCGGACGGTCACCCGCGATGCATCCCGGATCTGCCTCACCACTCGATGTCGTACGCCGCTGGCTGCCACCGTCGGCTCTGGGAGCCGTGTGGTTGGCGACAGCACTCGTCCAGCGACTCGATGCGCCACCGCTCGGCATCGAGCTGCTGGCGGCGGCATTGACGGCGCCACTGGCCCTGTGGGCTGCCTCGCGCTTCCGACGCGACCCCCGAAGACGGATCCTCATGCTGGCCGCTACCGCCCCGGTGGCCTTGATGTTCGTTTCCGGACTCTCATCCGGTTTTCCGCAGGTTTCCCTGCTTGGCGTCTCGCCGGAGTGGCAGGGCTGGCTTCTGTGGGCCACGACCCTCGTGTGGTTCTGGGTCATGCTCGTCGGTGCGGACGGAACGGATACGGCGCGGGTTGTGCACGTACTCTCGTGGCTGGGTGGCCTGACCGCCGTGTGGGCCCTGTTGGAAGCGGGCGGGGTCATCCCCACCTACCAGTTCCGGGATGGTCTGACGGCGATGGCCATGTTCGACAGCTCGATGTCGCTTGGGCAGGCTCTCATCATCACCCTGGCGGCGACGGTGAGCGTGCTGCTCAAGCCCAGGCTCTCCCGCGACAAGCGACTCGTCTGTGCTGCGCTCGCAGTCGTCCAAGTCGCCGCACTCGTCGTGTCGGGTTCTCGTGCTGCGTTGGCCGGTCTTGTCCTCGGCGCGGCTGCGTGGGGCCTCTTCGAGTCCGCCGGCACGAAGCGAGGGCGCCTGGTCCGCACGATGGCGGCAGCATCGATCGTCGCGTTCGCCACAGCGTTCGCGGCCGTGATGTCCGCATGGGCAGGAGTCCTGGGTCCACGCGTGCACGCACTGGCTGATTCGTTGCTGAGCAACCGATTCGTCGTGTGGGACCAAGCGGTGAGGCGTATCGGACCGAGCCTGCTTACCGGCATCGGCCCTGCCCCGTTCGACCCTGTGATCGAATGGGGCGTACGCGCTGACGGCAGTATTGCGGCATCGCTCGCATTCGACCCGCACAACATCCTGCTCACGTGGCTGTCCGCTACAGGGCTGCTGGGGCTTGCGGTGTTCGGCTGCGCCGCGTGTGTGATCGGGGTCCACATCGTCCGGTCTGTTCGCGCGCTGGGTTCGACTCCATCGGTGAGAGCGCTTGCCGCAGCGGGGCCGGCCGTGTTCTTCGCCATGCTCTTCTCGTGGCCGGAGCCGTTCGCCCTGATCAGCATCAGCGTCATCGTCGGCTCCCTGATCTCGAACGGTTCTCTCCGTCTGGAGCCGTCCGCATCATGGGGGCGCGAGCGGCCGGGGACCCTCACGAGGACTCCGTACGTGGCGACGGCGGTCGGGGGGCTCGGTCTTGCGATTGCGCTATCGCCAAGCATCGCTGCGAGACTGCACACGGCGCACGCCGCCGACTACCGCCAACTCGTCAGCAAGGTCGATAGCGCGGCTCGTGTCACAGGTGATGGCAGTTATCTCGCGCACGAACTCTACCTGATGAGCGAGAAGGGTCGCGATGCGGCCAGTGACGAGGAGGCTCTTGCGACCCTGAGGAGGCATGCCGGCGAGTATCCGGCCGAAGCGGCTCGACGAGTCGAGATCCCACTGCTCGCACTCGAGATCCTGTGGAAACGTGCCGCCGTGATGAGCGGTGATGAGTTCTTCGCGCTGACCCGGTTCTTCGCAGAGCGGGGTGCTGACGTCGACCCAGACCTCGGGATCTGGCGCTTCGCGCTCGCTCGCGCTGCTCGCCTGACACATCCAGCAGACGAATCGGTGTATGTGGACGCTGCACTGTCTGCGGACCTTCCGGACTCCGCCCGGCTCTTCATCACCCACGTCCGCTGATCGTTCACTGGGCCGCGCGCCATGTGCGCGTCATACCTGGGCTCGGTTCGCACGGTGTGCGCACGTCGATACCCCACGAGGTATATTGTGGCCGTTCCCCGCCCAAATCCGGCCGTTCGCCGATGATTGTCGCCGTTCGAGTGGCGGATTGCGCGTCGGTGTATGGTAGTGTCCGACGGATGATGCACAGGCCGAGCGGATGCTGGGCGGGTTGTCGCCCATCCGTGTGCTCCGGTGCTACTGATATGCGCGGCGCCCGGTAGCGCCAGACAGCCTTCGTGAGCGGGGAAGGGTTGCGCGTGGACCTCGACAGCATCGTCATAGCGCTCTTCGTCGTCACCGGAGCGGTGTTCACCGTGCTGACGCTGAGCGCATCATGGTTGCTGTCCCCCAAGGCGCCTTCGCCTGAGAAGGCGACCATGTACGAGTGCGGCGTCGAGCCTATCGGGAGTCCGTGGGTGCGCTTCCGCGCGGGTTACTACGTATACGCCCTGCTCTACGTCATCTTCGACATCGAGGTCGTGTTCCTCTACCCCTGGGCCGTGACGTTCGGCCGTCCTGGTGTCGGCTGGTTCGTCTTCTTCGAGATGATCATCTTCATCGCTATCCTCGCGGGCGGCCTCGCGTACGCATGGAAGGAGGGGGCGCTCAGGTGGCGATAGACAAGCTGACCGGCGAGAGCTCCATCCTGTTCATCAAGAGCGAGCAGCTCTTCGACTGGGCCAGACGTCACTCCCTCTGGTACATGGCGTTCGGTATCGCCTGCTGTGCCATCGAGGGCCTGATGCACGCATCGGGGCCGCGGTTCGACTTCGACCGCCACGGCGTCTTCTTCCGGGCGAGCCCGCGCCAGGCAGACGTCATGATCGTTGCCGGCACGGTCAACGAGAAGATGGCGGCGACGGTCCGCCGCCTCTATGACCAGATGCCCGAGCCGAAGTGGGTCATCGCCATGGGCGCGTGCGCGAGCACTGGCGGACCGTTCCGCGAGTACCCGAACGTCGTCTTGGGCGTCGACAAGGTGGTGCCGGTCGACGTCTACATCCCGGGCTGCCCGCCGCGGCCCGAGTCCGTGCAGTACGCATTCTTCCGGCTCATGGACAAGATCAGCGAGCAGACAGGGGAGCGCCTTGCGGCCCGACACGGCAGCGCTGAGTAGAACCCTCTCGGCCGCGGGGCTGAAGGGGATCGAGATCGACGACGTCCCGTCGCTCGGCGTGGTCGTGCGCGCCACAGCGTCGAATGTGCGGACGGCGTTGACAGCCCTCAAGGAATCGAGCGATGGGTTCGAGTTCCTGGTCGACCTGTTCGGAGTCGATACCGGCGATGCGATCGACGTCGTGTACCACCTGCGCTCCTTCGCTCGCGACGAGGAGATATTCGTCAAGGTGGACCTGAGCTACGGCGCGACCCTTCAAAGCGTGTGGGACGTCTTCCCGGGCGCCCTCATGCCGGAGCGGGAGTGCGCCGAGATGTTCGGTCTGGCGCTGTCGGGGCACCCCAACCCGAAGCACCTGCTGCTCACGGAGGGGTCGGAGCCGTTGCTCCTCAAGGAGCAGGCGATCCGCACCGCTGAGGAGGTGCGGAACCGCTGATGGACCCCCGCCACCTCGTCGAGCACGCCGGCTGGCTTACCGACACACCGCCGGCAGAGGTCGACTTCGTCCCAGCATCACTCGCGCGTGCGCCGATGGGCGTCGACGCGCTCGACACCGAGCGCCTCATCGTGAACATGGGACCGCAGCATCCCTCGACGCACGGTGTCTTGCGCGTCCTGCTCGAGCTCGACGGCGAGGAGGTCGTGGCTGCCGAATCGGTCGTCGGGTACCTGCACCGCGGCATCGAGAAGCTCGCCGAGCACCGGCGCTACAACGCCGTGGGCACGCTCATGGACCGGGGCGACTACATCTCAGGGATCCACAACGAGCTCGCATTCGCGCTGGCGACCGAAGCGCTCATGGAGATCGACGTGCCTCGCCGGGCGCAGTGGCTCCGGGTACTCATGGCCGAGCTCAACCGCATCGCGAGCCACCTCGTCTGGTACGGCACCTTCGGTCTGGACGCGGGCGCGATGGGCCAGTTCCTCTATGCGGTCCGTGACCGAGAAGCGCTGCTCGACATCCTCGAAGACGTGACCGGCCAGCGCATGATGTTCAACTACGTGCGGCCTGGCGGGGTGGTCGCCGACATCACGCCGACCGCCGTCGAGAAGATCCATGCGTTCCTCGCGACCATCGACCAGCACATCGAAGAGCACGACCAGCTGCTCGGCGGCAACGAGATATTCCAAGGGCGCGTGCGCGGGGTCGGGCGGATCGATCGTGAGACCGCGGTCGCGTTCAGTCTCACGGGTGCGAACCTCAGGGCGAGCGGTCTTGGCTTCGACGTCCGAAAGGACAGGCCGTACGCTGCGTACGAGGAGATGGAGTTCTCGGTCCCGCTGTCGAACGACGGTGACTGTCTCGCACGCTACCTGGTGCGCATGGGTGAGATGCGTGAGGCGGTCCGCATCGTGCGGCAGTGCATCGAAGGTCTGCCCGAGGGTGACCACATGGCGAAGGTCCCCAAGGTGCTGCGGCCGCCGGCGGGCGAAGCGTACGCGGCGGTCGAGTCTCCGCGGGGCGAGCTGGGCGTGCACCTCATCTCCGATGGCTCGGACATGCCCTACCGCATGCGGTACCGTCCGCCTGCGCTCTACGCGCTGCAGGCGGCGGAGGCGGTGCTGCCCGGTACGTTGCTCGCAGATGCGGTGGTCGTGCTCGGCAGCGTGGATGTCGTGCTGGGGGAGATCGACCGATGAGCCCTGTGCTGATCGCCATGCTGCGCGTCCTCGCCGCCGTCGGGCTCATGTTGCTCAATGGCGTCGTGCTGATCTACATGCTGCGCAAGGTGCTCGGTCACCTGCACGTGCGGCTCGGTCCCACCGAGCTCGGCCCAGCGGGCATGTTCCAGACGCTCGCCGACGTGCTGAAGCTTCTGACCAAAGAGGATCCGACGCCCGGCAAGGTCGATCGCGCGCTCTACTTCCTCGCACCGCTGATCGTCTTCGTTCCGTCGCTCGCGGCGTATGCCGCACTGCCGTTCTCGAACACGGTGATCGCCGCGGACCTCGACTCAGGACTGCTCTTCACGTTCGCGATCCTGTCCCTCGTCACGCTCGGGATCTTCGCCGCAGGGTGGGCGAGCTACAACAAGTGGTCTTTGCTCGGGGCCATGCGTTCCATCGCCCAGCAGGTGACCTACGAAGTGCCGCTGCTCTTGGCAGCGCTGCCGCCGGTCATGATCGCGGGCTCCATCAACATGGCCGACATCGTCCGCGCGCAACAGAGTTCACTCTGGTTCTTCATCCCATGCTTCCCAGCGTTCCTGTTCTTCTTGGTCGCAGGGCTCGTCGAGGCCAACCAGACGCCGTTCGACATGTCTGAGGCGGAGTCCGAGCTCGTGGCCGGGTTCGCGACCGAATACGCGTCGATGAAGTTCGGACTGCTCTTCCTGTCCGAGTTCAGCAACTTGTTCGTCTTCGCCGCTGTCATGGTGACGTTGTTCTTCGGCGGCTGGACTCTTCCCTTCGTGCCGGAGACGGTGCTCTCCGGCATCGGGGGCGCTGTGGTGTTCATGATCAAGACGTACCTCGTCATCGCTGTGTTCATGTGGGTCCGCGGGACGCTTCCTCGCGTGAGGATCGACCAGCTGCTCTCGCTCGGCTGGAAGGTGCTGCTGCCTGCGACGCTCGTGTGGATCGTCATCACCGGTCTGGCGGTCAAGCTCGGGCCCGCTATCGCTGGGGGTGTCTCGTGAGCGTCTGGGGCACCGGCATCTTGAACGGCATGCGCATCTCGATGCGCAACCTGCTCCGCGGGCCGATCACGGTCAAGTACCCGCACGAGAAGGTCGAGCTGCCCGAACGTTCCCGCTGGGCGGTCGAGATGGTTCGTGACGAGGACGGGGCGCACAAGTGCACCGCGTGCATGGCGTGTGAGCGTGCGTGCCCCGACTACATCATCAAGATCGACGTCACGACGAACGAGGACCGCAGCAAGCACATCGACCGCTGGGGCTACCAGATCGGGGCGTGCATGATGTGCGGTCTGTGCGTCGAGGCGTGCCCGTTCGACGCGATCCGGATGGGTCACGACTATGAGCTCGCGCGAATGAGACCCGAAGAGCTCGACGTCGCGCTCCTTGAGGCCACACCCGCTGTCGGACCGAAGCGCAAAGCCGCCGGTCCGTCGGCAGAAGCGTCCGCGTTAGAGACCGGAACGGACCCGACGGCTGGCGCGCGCGGGGCTGAAGGAGGACGCACGTGACCGGCGCGTGGACAGTGGTGGTGTTCGGAGCGCTTGCCGTCGCCTCGGTGGCCGCCGCGGTCGGCATGCTCACGGTTCGAAACGTCGTTCACGCCGCGTACTGCTTGCTCGCGGTCGCCGTCGCGGCGGCCGGGCTCTTCGCACTGCTCGAGGCGAGGTACCTCGCACTGATGCAGGTGCTCGTGTACGCGGGGGCGGTGGCGATCCTGAACCTCTTCACGATCATGATCACGCTGCGGCGCCGCGAGGATGCGGAGCGCCCTCGCGATTTCTCGTGGGCGGGGCTGGCTTTGGCCGTGACGTTCCTGTCTGCGGTCGTAGTGGCGCTCGTGGGCGGCGTCCCGGTCGCGGTTCCCGAGCCGGAGGTGTTCCCCGGGGTGAGGGAGTTCGGCGAGCGGCTGTTCGCCATCGACGGCTGGGTGCTGCCCTTCGAGGTCGCCTCGCTCGTGCTGACCGCGGCGCTCGTCGGTGCCGTGTGGTGGTCGCGAGAGGAGGGCGAGTGATGGTCCTCGGGTTGGAGACTTACCTCGTCCTGGCGGCGATCCTGTTCTCGGCAGGCATGTACGGGGCGGTCTCTAAGAAGGGCGCCGTC
>FWPV01015942.1_pt1 | contig 10684 bp, 11 predicted proteins | sample 2228371 | NCBI WGS metagenome assembly FWPV01 (sample SAMEA103939776, study PRJEB20133) | metagenome
AGGTCGTGATTGTCCTCGACGACGAGAATCGCGAAAACGAGGGAGATTTCATCTGCGCGGCCGAAAAAACCACGCCCGAAATCGTCAATTTCATGATTAGCGTGGGCCGCGGCCTGCTCTGTGCGGCAGTCTTGCCGGAGGCTGCGGAGCGACTTGACCTGCCCATGATGGTCCACAACAACACCTCCCCACTGGGGACGGCGTTCACGGTTCCCGTCGATCATCGGACGTCCAAGACGGGCATCACGGCTGGGGAAAGGGCGCGCACCATTCAGGCCTTGGTCGATCCGGATTGCAAACCGGGGGATTTGGTGCGCCCCGGTCACGTCTATCCGCTGGTGGCCAAAGAGGGTGGAGTCCTGCGTCGGGCAGGTCATACCGAAGCGGCTGTCGATTTGACCCGCCTGGCCGGTTTGAAACCCGCCGGCACTCTATGCGAAATCCTCAACGCGGCCGGCGATCGCGCCACCGCGGCCGAATTGATCGAGCTTGCCCGAAAGTATCATCTTGAGATCATCACCGTCGCCGATCTGATTCGCTACCGCCGTCGGCGTGAAAAGCTCGTGTACCGCCTCGCGGAGGCTCAGCTCCCGACTCGCTACGGCCAAGGCCGCATCATCGTGTACGGCGTCAAGTACGAATCCCAGGAACCGATCGCGATCGTGCTGGGCGAGCCCCCCTCGCAAGGCGTGCCGTTGGTCCGGCTGCACTCTTCCTGCTTCACCGGGGATTTGATCGCTTCGTTACGGTGCGATTGCGGAGACCAATTGCATTTGGCCATGGAGGCCATGGCCCGGGAAGGCGGAGGCATCCTCGTCTATCTGCCGCAGGAGGGGAGGGGGATCGGCCTGGCGGAGAAAATCAAAGCCTACCACCTGCAAGACCAAGGGATGGATACCGTCGAGGCCAATCTGGCGTTGGGCCATCAGGCCGACAGCCGTGATTACGGGATCGGTATCCAGATTCTCAAGGACTTGGGACTGAATCGCGTCCGGCTGCTGACCAACAATCCCAAGAAGACGGACGCCTTCATCTACGGCGGGTACGATTTGGAGGTCGTCGATCAGGTGCCGATCCTGGCGCCCGTCAACGAGTTCAACGCGCGGTACCTAGCGACCAAGCGTGAAAAGATGGGCCACCTCTTGCCCGATCGCTTCTGAGCCGTATCTTCGCCCAAATCGTGTGCCCGCTCTTCTCATGGAGCCGCGCATGTTGCCGCGCTTGGCGAACAGCATCCAAGAAGAACGACCGACGGAGATGTTGCCCACCGTGTGAACGTGGGCAACGCGGGCGAGCGAATTTCTGACGCTCATCCAAACGCTCTGCGGAATCACCGCTCCGGGCGAGCGTTTACTGGGATAGCGGCCGGACGACTCCCTCCCGCACGGAATCCGCAAAAGAGAACTGCGACGACGACAAGCAACATTGGGAGGATAGACTTCCCGAGGGTGGCTGAGGGGACTCGAACCCCCAACACCCAGATCCACAGTCTGGTGCTCTAACCGATTGAGCTACAGCCACCGCGAGTGCCATGCGCGCCTCTTGGGCCGCCACCCCCTCGGGGAGGGCGCGGAACACCACCCGACCCGCCTTCCGCCGATCAAATAAGGGACGACCGAGGCGCCACCAAGTCTTCAGTCTAATGGCGGCCTTCGCCCGGGTCAATGACGGCCAAGCCGCCCGTCCGCGGGGAAAAAGCTCCAATTGTCCGACGCAGCTTGACACACTATGATCAAATTGGATTCGCGGCGCTACCCGGCGTCTTAATCCTGGAATATAAGAGCAGGCGTAGCGGGAACGTCCGGTGCCGCAGTACATTTGGTAATGATTTTTGGTAAACATGCTCTCGGCGATTTTTCGCCATGGCCTTGCTTATGACCCCGAATGCCGACGAGTTTGCGGAAAAAACATCCGTCGCGCCCGGCCGGCCCGTCAAAACGATCTGGCCGACCATCTCTGTCTGGCCCGCCGGGGCTGCGTTGGCCGGGTTGTGGAACCGGGCCCTGTGCGCCAATCGCTTTATGACGATCGCGATCGGGGCGGCATTGGCGGTCCCCGCCGCGGTGTTCTATCTCTGGCGCGTTCGTCCTTGGGCTTGCACGTACTATCGGCTGGCCGAAAACGGCGCCGCCGTGCTGCGAGGGATTCCCGGCCGCGTGACGCAGTTCGTACCGTGGCAAGAGATCACCGCGATTGAAGTCCGGCTGCTGCCGGGGCAGGAGCGGTCCGCAGTGGGAGACATCCTTTTCTTTCGCGGGGGAGACGAGGTCCTGCGTTTTTCGGCCGTGCCGTTCGCGCCTGCCGTCGCCGAACAGGCCAAGCGCGTGCTGAACGCCCACCGAGCGTTTCGGGAGATCCTTTCCCGTCGCGCGTCCTAGTGCGTGCGCGAAGGCTCCGCGTCGCTCGATCATTCGGCAGCCGCAAATCGCTTGCGGAGTCAGCCGGTTTCTTCGACGGGCGAAGGGCCTCGCACCCGACGCACCAGCCGAGCCATTTCGCCGGATTCCACGGCGGCCAAAAAGGCGGGCACGTCCGGGTAAATCGCATGGCTAAGGAATTTGATGGCCCAATTGTGCCGCATGGGACTGATGCTGATGACCGCCGCCCCGTGCTGATGGGCCTCCCACATCTCAATCGCCGTACCCATGGAGGCCTGCGGCAAGAAAGCCACCAGCACATCCACCTCTCGACACATGCGGTTGTGATGGAAGAAGACGTCTCGGCCGGTCTTCGGCTCATAGTCGAGCGAGTTGCGATGGTCCGCCAAGGGGTCGTAGATCTCCGCTTCGGGGAACGCCCGGGCCAACGCTCGGCGCAGCAACTGCCGATAGTCTTGGTCGTGCAACCCTTTTTCAGTCAATGAGCCTTGCATGATCCCGGCAAGAAAGACCTTCATCGCGGGCGAAGTCCTCGATTCGCGGGAGGGAGTATGGAACGGGCCTGAATGCAACCCGGGCGATGTGTCGGCCTGGCGGTCGATCAGTGCATCGCTTCGATCATTTTACGGAAGGCGTCGGCGTTTGCCGAAACGGTGTTCGCGGGGCCGTAAAACTTGATGAAATACGGCATGCCGCCGTCCGGCGCGGCGATGATGGCCCCCAGCATGCGATAGTTTTCGCGAGGGACGGCATTTCCCATCATCGGCCCGCTCGACTCGTTGTAGGTACCCGCAATGTCCACGAGGTGCACCTCCGCCCCGGCGACCTGAAGGGTTTCGATCTTGGCTCGCTCTCGGTTATCGGAGCCGTCGGGCTGGGTGAATTGACTGAGCCACCGATCGATGTTGGCGTCCACCGAGCCACCCGCTGCCATGAAAGTCGCGCGGCCGTCGCGAGGGTCGCCTTCGACGGCAGGCACGGTGAATTCGTACTCGATCATATTGATGGCCGGTCGCCGCGGCTGCCACCCGTCGGGCACGGTAACGTGATATTTGCCGGCCAGCACCAACTCGCCGCCCGCAGGCGACGCCGCCGCAGCGTTCTCGCTCCCGGACGCGGCCGAGCCCATTTCACCGCCGCCGCTCTCGGGGGAGGGCGAGGCCGATCGCGCGGCGACGGCCGGCTCCGCGGAGTCCGTCGGTCGGATGACCACGGTTTCCGCTTCCCCGGCCGCATCCGACGGCACCGGCTGCTTGGCGCACCCGGCGAAGAAAAACGCCCCCATCGCGGCCGCCGCAAACAAGGCCCGCGACCAAGAACACGGCATCGGCCCCGGTTGAGCTTGCAATTCCGATCCGCCTCCGAAGAATCGAGACTTCATCGCAATGTTTCCTCGCATCTCTCGCTGGTTCCCAATCGCCCGCAAATGGTGAAGCGCCGAGCGGCACAAGACGGCGCTGCCCGTCGACACGCGAGTCAATTCACGTCGCGATCTCGCGGAGAGCGGCCAAGACTTGCTGGTCGTGCCCATCCACTTGCACGCTCTTCCACACCTTGCGAATCTTACCTTCGGCGTCGATGAGGAACGTTGATCGCTGAATCCCGAATGACTTCTTGCCGAACCGCACCTTTTCGCGCCAGGCGCCGTACTTCTCGGCGACCTTGTGATCGGTGTCGGCGAGCAAGGGGAAATTGAGCTGATACTTGTCCCGGAACTTGACGTGACTGTCGACGTCGTCGGCGCTGACCCCCAAGACCACGGCTCCCAAGGCCTGCATTTCGGACTGCAAATCACGAAAAGCGCAGGCCTCTTTCGTGCAGCCCGGCGTGTCGTCCTTGGGATAAAAATACAGCACGACCGGTTTGCCGCGGAAATCGCTGAGCTTGATCTTCTTCCCCGAGTCCGCCGGCAACGTGAAATCCGGGGCCTTCGCCCCTGCTTCCAGCCAATCAGCCATCATCGCTCCCCTTCGATTTCTGTGGATAGCCCCCGCTTTGAACCGCCGAAATCGTTGCTGCTTCCCATCGGCGGCGTGTCTAAGCTGGGGAAAGGTAAACTTGGACGCTTCGGCGGCGATGGCAACCGCCCGAACCGCCGCCCAGCCGAACCGCTTTGCGCCCGCCGGTCAGACGGGGCAAGCCGTTTGTCATTCTATGAGCCCACGCCGGAAAGGCCAGTGCGGCTCCGCGGTGGGGACCGTTCGTTGACTTTTCTCTGAGCCGAGGCTTAACTATTATTACGACTACATTCACTGTCGGCCGCACGGCGCATGGACGTCGGCACGGCGGCCGCCCCCCTGTCCCCTGCTTTCGAGAAGGCCTGCCATCGCAGGATTCCGGAAGCCTTGGTATGCGTACGAGGATAATTGTTGGCAATCCCGTGTTTGTCAAAGCTCCAGGAGTCGTCACCATGCGAACGAAGTGGCCGATTTTCGTCGCTTCAGCCGTCATCGCGGCAGTCTCTTGCTGGGGAATGAACGCGGCGTGGGCCGTCATTCAATTCCGCAATGAGTTCGTCGCCCGCTACGTGAAAAAAGACAGCAAAGAGCCGAAGGATCAAGCCTTTGCCCAGCTTGTGGAAGAGGCCAAATGCAACCTCTGCCACGTGGGCACGGATCGAAAACAGCGGAACGCTTACGGGGACGCCTTGGATCGCTTGCTGGACCGTACGAAGGATGCGAGAGACAAAGAAAAGATCCAAGCGGCGTTGGCGGAGGTCGAATCCGTAAAGGTCGATCCCAAGGATGCCAAATCTCCCACTTTCGGCGACCGAATCAAGGCAGGAGAGTTGCCGGTACCTGTTCCGAAGGAAGAGAAGAAATAGTCGCTTCTCGGCCCCTTCCTTGCTGCCGGCCGCTCCGATCCGGCGGTTCGCCGCAAGGACGGCCGAAGGGAAGGGCGTCGGCGCGAATCACAATGTCTTGTAACACGGGCTGGGGGAGGGCTTCGGCTTGATCGGATCGCCGGAGCCCGAGCGATTCCGGCGGCCCCGCGCACGGGGATTTCCCAATCGCGGCGTGTTCAGGCCGGTCCATCGGCGGTTTCCTGTCCGTTTCCAGCCTCATGCAACCAAGGAGTTTGTGATGCGCAACCGGACGCTCGTCGCATTAGTCGTGGTTTTGGTGCTTTCTCAGTTTTCCCGCGGAGAAGACGCGGCCGGCAAGCGACGCATGATCAAAGAACGCATGGAAAAACGCGTGTTTACCAATGCCGACGGCGAGACGCTCCCGTATCGGCTGCATCTACCGGAGGGCTACGATTCCGCCAAGAAATACCCATTGATTCTGTTCCTTCACGGGGCGGGAGAGCGGGGTGACGACAATGAGGCCCAGCTCAAAAACGACGAATTCTTAAACCTGGCCGCAGCGCCGGATCACCCGGTAATTTTGGTCGCCCCCCAATGCCCTCGTGATCAGTGGTGGTCTGCCATCCGCCGGTCGGCGAACGGTTTCGAGGCCCAGTCGGGCGACCCAAGCCCGGCCATGAAGCTGACCATGCAACTTCTGGACGCCTTGCAAAAGGAGTTCAGCGTGGATCCCGCCCGACGCTACGTGACCGGCCTGTCGATGGGCGGTTTCGGTACGTTCGACCTAGTGCTCCGCCGGCCGACGGACTTCGCCGCCGCCGTGCCGATTTGCGGGGGAGGCGAAGAATCCCGCGCGGCGGAGATGAAGGGGACCGCCTTCTGGGTCTTTCACGGCGGCGCCGATCCGGTGGTACCACCCGTCCTGTCGCAACGCATGGTCGAGGCACTGAAAAAGGCGGGCGCCGAGGTTCGCTACACGGAGTATCCCGGTGTCGGCCACAATTCCTGGACGCAGGCCTACAACGAGCCTGAACTGATCGATTGGCTGTTCTCCCATTCGCGCCCGCAAGAGCCGTGAACCCAAAGGTGGAAGGCCGCGGGTGTCCTTCTCGCCGAAGAGGCTTTGCCGGTCCGCGGTGAGATGGCGCGGAGTGACGCGCCGGGTACCGGGAATCTTTCGCCGCCGCGCTGCGCGGTAGGTGCGTATCCAATCGACCTTTCCCCGGTCCGCGGATTTTGCTATAGGGAGCTGCCGTCCCGGGCCGTCTCGAAAAGAGAGCCGGGCGGCAGGCATCACCGAATGCGTCGGCGACGATGCCCGTCCCTTTCGCGGCATGCTTTGCAACGGCCCGGCCAGGGAAGACGACGGCCCGCCCGGCGGCAAGAGGAAGGAGTGCGCAAGGCTATGGATCGCAGGCTTTTCTTGGCGATGATTTGCGGTGGAGCAGGTTGGATGACGCTTCCTTCGCGTCGGCTATCGGCGGCCGGCGACGGCCTTGATCCCGAGGTTCTCAAGTCCTCGCTCCGCACGGCCACACCTGAGGAAAACGGCTTCATCGAATACGTCGTCGGGCTGGCTCGCGCAGGACGGATTTCTCCCAAGATCGTCCAAGCGGCCTATCTTTTCGCCAAGACGAAGCCGAAGCACCGCTTCCAATATTTCAAATTCGCCGTGATTCGTTTGGCGGCAGCGGAGGGAGTGCGTTTGTAGCTCCGCCGACGACTGCCAGCCGCCGCGGCCGCATTCCCCGGCCTCGAAAGCTATTCCCCCACCCCCGCCGACCACTGCGGATTCGGCTCCCGAGAGATCTGCGGCAAAACGCCCTGTTGCAACTCCAACACTTCCGATCGGGCCGCCTCCACCTCGGCGGAAGACCGGTACGCCCGTACCGTCACCGAGAAACTCCGAGACTGGCCCGGTTCCAAGGTCACGACGCGTCCCCGGGCCTTCTCGAATGATCGGACGTTGGGGAAGTTCACGGCCGGTTCCAACCCGGTCACGTAACCATCGCATTCCGGCTGCTCGTTCTTCCACAAGGTGAAGCACGGCAGTTCACGAACGTTGAAGGCCACACCCACGCCCTGCGTGCTTTGGGCGTTGTGCAACAAGGCCAACGATCCGCCCGAGGGTTCCGCACTCAGTTCGAAGAAGTAGACCGTCTCCGGTTTGCCCGGGATGCCGGGTCCGTAAACGTCCCAACGATCGATCTCGGCGGCGGCGACGGCATCGCGCGGGGCCATTCTGCGGATCGGTAGCACGACGCGGGATTGCGGCTCCAGAAGCGGGGAGCCGAAATTGATGTGATACAGAAGCTCCATTTCGCCCGGCACCCCCGCCCGATTGGTGACGGTGTCGGTGACGGTAAACTCGGGCCGTCCGGGAAGGAGAGAGATTCTGGTGGTCAGTTGCAGTTTGGTGAAAAAGAGTCGCGCCTCGAGGACCCACCACGCTGATTTCTCCACTTTCGGTATCGACCGCGATCTGCACGTGCTCGGCCGGCAGGTTCGCAATTCGCCCATGCAGCGGGTAGCGCAACGTGCCGTTCTCTTGGAATTCCGGCGCGCCGTTGCTCTCCAATCCACAGCGGACCAACAGTTCGTCGAAACCCTCCAACCAGCCTAGCCCGCTAGGATCGAAAACCGGTACAAGGGCGGGATGGACCGGCCCGCGCGTAGGCGAATTCCACCCCAATTGGACCGGGCCGGATTGGGCTTTCCAAATCCCCATCCCGCGCGTAGGCAAGACTGTTACGCTCATCTCACCGTTGCCGATTTCGATGACGTCCACGCCTTCACACGGTCCGCCTTGCAGCCGACGTTTGGATACTCGAACCGACGCCGCCGGCCCCGGCAATTCACCGGGCGAAATCGTCAGCGAATCCACGTACACGCCGTGTTGGGAATCGAGAAGGGTCCAAGTCTGCTTGCCCATGCTACCGGTCTCCGAAAGACTTCCTCGGCCAATTCTTGTTGCCCACCGCTTCGGACGTCCAAACCACGTCTTTGCGCTCTTTGCGCCTGCTTCAGACGCGGCGACAAACTGCCGCTTTAGTGTAAACGTCGTGTTGGGACGCCGCTAGAGCATCACCGCGTGGACTTGTCGGGACCGACATGGCGCCCGGGTCCCGCGAGTGCACTTTCGTCGCCTGGAATGTCCTGCCCCACCGTTCAGGTGGATGTGGTATCGTCTCGATCCAAAGCTCCGTGCCCCTATTTTCGACCGTCGCGAGGGGAAACCGGAGCGAACTAGTACATACGGCGGGTCAGATACCAGCGATGAAGCCGCGATTTGCCTGCATTGTAAGCATGGACGCGCAACTGGCAGGCAACCGGTTTTCTTGCTCGATTGCGTTGGGGGGCGGATTGGGCGGGAAAACACCCCAAAAGGCCGGATTGCCCGCACAAAAAGCTTTTGGAACAAGCTTTGCTCCCAGATCGGTCGTCTGACGCTGCGGCTCTCGTTCGGATTCGCGACGCATTCCGGCCGATCTCCGGACCGCGATGCGAAGCGAGTCCTGTGATTTCCCCTAACCGTTGGTTTTTTGCGAGACAGGTGCAAAGGCATGACCCCGAAAGAAGTGCTGGCGCTGTGCCGGGAAAAAGGCGTTCGATCCGTGGATTTGCGCTTCATGGACTTCCCCGGTCTATGGCAACATTTAACGATTCCCGTATCCGCTTTGACGGAGGATACCTTCGAGGAGGGCGTCGGCTTCGACGGCTCCAGCATCCGGGGATGGCAGCGGATCAACGAAAGCGACATGCTGCTGGTGCCGCAGCCCGAGACGGCCGCCATCGATCCTTTTGCGGAAATCACGACGCTCAACATCATTTGCAACATTCAAGATCCGATTACGCGAGAAGATTACTCTCGCGATCCCCGCAATGTCGCCCGGAAGGCCGTCAATTACCTCAAATCCACGGGCATTGCGGACACGTGCTACGTGGGTCCGGAGTGTGAATTCTTCCTCTTCGACGACATCCGCTACGATCAGTCGGCGCAGAGCGGCTACTACTACATCGACAGCGTGGAGGGCGTGTGGAATCGCGGTCGCGATGAAAAGCCCAACCTGGGTTACAAGCTGCGATTCAAGGAAGGCTATTTTCCCGTCCCGCCCGCCGATCAAATGTTCAACATCCGCAATGAGATGATGCACCTGATGATCGAATGCGGGATTCCCATCGAGGCCCAGCATCACGAGGTCGCCACCGGCGGCCAGGCCGAGATCGACATGCAGTTCGCCGAGCTGGTGCTGATGGCCGACCGCGTCATGATGTACAAGTACATCGTGAAGAACGTGGCGCGCAAGCACAACAAGGTGGCCGTCTTCATGCCGAAACCGCTGTTCGGCGATAACGGATCGGGTATGCACACGCACCTATCGTTGTGGAAAGCGGGACAGCCGCTATTCGCCGGCCGCGGATACGCGGGCTTGTCCGACATCGCTTTGCACGCCATCGGCGGCTTGCTGAAACATGCCGCCGCCATCTGTGCCTTCAGCAACCCCACCACCAACAGCTACAAGCGGTTGGTACCGGGGTTCGAGGCCCCCGTCAATCTCGCCTACTCGCAACGAAACCGTTCGGCGGCCATCCGCATCCCAATGTATAGCCCCAGCCCCAAGGCGAAGCGTTTGGAGTTCCGCTGCCCGGATCCCGCCTGCAATCCCTATCTGGCCTTCTCGGCGATGCTGATGGCGATGATCGACGGGATCCAAAACAAGATCGACCCGGGCCAGCCCTTGGACAAGGACATCTACGACCTCAAGCCCGAGGAATTGAAGGACGTGCCGACTACTCCCGCGTCCTTGCAAGAAGCCCTCACCGCGCTCCGGGCGGATCACGAATTCCTGCTGCGGGGTGACGTCTTCACCCCGGACGTGATCGACACCTGGATCTGGTACAAAATGGAGAACGAGGTCACGGCCGTGCAATTGCGACCGCATCCCTACGAGTTCTGCCTGTATGCCGACATCTGAACGCGACGGGGTCCGGTGCGTTCGGGAAGAGGATGCACCGGACCGTTGAGGTCGCACGACTTCGGCGGAACCTGAGTGCAAGTCTCAACGTTCCGCCGTTCTTTTTTCAGTTCCAGCCGTCGTCTTTCCGGCCGCTGCGGCGTTTTTCCAAGGGCGTCAGGCGGTCGGAAAGCGAGCTGATTTTCTTCTTGATGGCCAAGCGCGTAACCAGGGCGACCTTGTCGGCCCCCAGCTTGCGCATGGCGTTGGCCTTGTGATTGTCCACCGTGCTGGCGGCCAACTTGAGGATGGCGGCCGCCTCCTTCACGGAGCAGCCCAAGCTGATGAGCCGGACCACCTGTTTTTCGCGCGCAGTCAACGGTTTGCCGCGCGAGGCGTCTCTTTTTTTCCGATTCACGGTCTTTTTCTTGGCCATCGCCCGATCCTCGCTTCAGTGACCCGCCCCGACCGGCTCCCAACGATTCGAGTCGGCCCTTGTGAACTCGCCGGCAAATCCTCAAGCCGGTAAATTCCCTCGCATGCAA
>FWPV01015943.1_pt1 | contig 10683 bp, 8 predicted proteins | sample 2228371 | NCBI WGS metagenome assembly FWPV01 (sample SAMEA103939776, study PRJEB20133) | metagenome
TTTATGGAGGTTGCGATTTGAGTTACCGAGAAAACGAAGGCATTTCAAGACGCGAATTTTTGGCAAGATCGGTCACTGGCTTCGCTCTTGCCGGAATCCCCGCGTGGTTTGCAAAGGAAGTCGAGGCTTCAAATAAAGAAAGCCTTGCCCTTAGGTCACGAAGGATATCCAAGAACGATACAATACAGTTTGCAGTAATTGGACCCGGCGGAAGCAAAGGTGGTTATAGAATGGGTTTGCATAACGCCCGAGCTGCCGCCCGCCACGAAGGTTGCAAAGTTATTGCCGCATGCGATGTTGACGCCCAGCATCTAAGGGAAGCGTGTGAAGAATTTGGTCCCGATTGCAAAGGTTACCGCGATTTTCGAGAGGTGCTTGAGCGCAAAGATATAGATGCAGTAATCATCGGAACACCAGACCATTGGCATGCATACATATGTATTGCTGCTATGAAGGCGGGCAAGCACGTATATTGCGAGAAGCCGCTTACTCTTACTATTGACGAGGGCAAGAAGCTTGTAAAAGTCTGGCGCGAGACCAAGCGTATCTTTCAGACGGGTAGCCAGCAACGATCCGATCCGAAATTTCGCCTTGCCTGCGAGCTGGTGAGAAATGGACGGATTGGTAGAATCAAGTGGGTTGAAACGCATCTCCCAACTGGTCCAAGGGGTGGGCCTTTTGAGGTAAAGCCCGTGCCGGAAGATCTCGACTGGGATATGTGGCTGGGTCCTGCATTCAAGGCTGATTATGTGCCCGAACGAACGCATGGGACCTTCAGGTGGTGGATGGAGTATTCTGGTGGCATGCTTACCGACTGGGGTGCACACCACAACGATATCGCACAATGGGGTCTTGGGACCGAGCGATCCGGACCAATCCAAGTTCAGGGAAGCGGCGAGGCACCCAATCCTTGTCCTAATTGTTATAACACTTTTCCGGCGTTTGACGTGACATTCATATACCCCGGCGGGATCAGGCTAAGATGTACTAATCAAGGCGAAAATGGCGTGCACTTTGAGGGTGAGGAGGGCTGGATCTTCGTGAGTCGCGGCAAAATTGAAGCTAGCGATCCCCGCCTCCTTGAAGATCCGCTGCCAGCAAACGCAATTAGGCTTTACGAATCCAACGATCACATGGGCAACTTTATTGATTGCATTCGCGATGGTAAGCGGCAGCCCATCTGCGATGCAGAAATTGGCCATAGATCAGTTACCGTTTGCCATCTTGCTAACATCTCCCTTCGCCTAGGCGGGCGTAGATTGGACTGGGATCCAAGGAAGGAGGAATTCGTCAACGACGACGAGGCAAATCTCTTCTTAAGCAGACCAGGCCGCAAGCCGTGGCGGATTTAGCAATTTTGAATGGGGGAACGGAAACACGTCGTTCTCCCATTCATACTTCGCTTGTTATCTACGGGGTTCTGGCATCTTTGCCGAGAGGTCGCGAACAAGGCGTGGGTCGGGTTGTAGACCATATTTTCGACAAAGATGAATGTGATTCCATGCCTGCCGATATTTGCCAGTAAGGAAAAGTGACACCGCAAGGTTGTGGTGCGCCTCAGCATTTTGGGGTTCAAGCTTAATAACCTTTAGGAAATAAGGTATAGCTTCCTTGTGCCTTCCTAGCTCAGCTAAAAGAGCACCCAAGTTGAGGTTGGCATTTAGGTGATCCGGCGCAATCTCAAGGACGCGCCTATAATGCTCCATAGCCTCTTCTGTTTTGCCTTGGTCAGTCAGGGCAATTCCCAGATTGTGGTGTGCCTCAATACAGCGAGGGTCAATTTGGATAGCCTTTCTCCATTCTCGAATCGCTTCGGCTATCTTCCCCTTGGCGCTTAACGCAGTTCCTAGGTCATTGTGCATTGCAGCCGAATCTGGCACAGTACGCCCAAGCTTCTTGTATTCGGCAATTGCTTCGTCAATCTTACCCTGTTCTTTAAGAGATGCTCCCAGACCTCCACGAGCCTTTACATTTGCAGGGTCGAGTTCCAAGACTCTGCGGTACATTTGTTCCGCTTCCTGCCACTTCTTTTCGTGCCGGAACGCGTTACCCAAGTTGTTGAGAGCATCAATGTAAGTTGGTCTGAGTTTAACGGCAATCTGGTAGTGAAATATGGCTTTTTCAGGATTGCCCGAGTCTTCTAGCGCCGCACCATAGTTATTGTGCGCCAGATAGTTTCCTTTGGTTACATATATTGCATGGCTGAACAGCGTTAGGGCATTCTCCCAGTACTTGACCTGAATCCTTGTGCATAGACTTAGAGCAATTAGAGACAGAATAGCAGCGATTGGCAGAGTGGATGAATAAAGCTGGGAAATAGAGTAGGATTCTCCTTTAGCGCTTTGCCTTATTTTCATATTTCCCAAAAGATCTGGGATTCCCCATGCGATCACCACAAAAAGACCAATGAGAGGAATATAAGTATATCTATCCGCCATTGCTTGTGCTCCGACCTGGACAATTCCAATCACTGGTATGAGGGTTCCAACGTACCAGAGCCAACCTACCCCGATATATGGGTACTTTTTGGAGGTGCGAATTGCCATAATGGTAGCTATCATAAGGATTAGCGCTGCACCAATTGTTTGCCATTCGGGAAGACTTCGAACAGGATGTGGGTATAGAACCGAAAGCGATCTTGGCCAAATCATCTTAAGAATATAGCCGACATAAGACACAAAGGCGTTTGCCAGGCGGATACCTACGGGCATTAGTTCTCCTTCTCTTCCCATTGCTCCGGACGCTCGCTGAACCTGATACGTAATTATGCAAGAGACGAGGGATAATGTAAAAAGCGGTATCTTCTCGATGACCAGCTTTGAAATGGTTGAAGTGTTGATTTGCAGTGGGGAATGAGTAAGTCCCAATCGCCCAATGGGCCAGTAGTCAAGGAGAAGTAGTATGAAGGGTAGCGTTACAAGCATAGGTTTAGACATTAAGCCTATGGCGAATAAAAGAACTACAGGTATATAAGTCTTTATTCCGGGAGATTGTGAGTATCGAACATATGCCCAAATTGTCATCAATAGGAAAAATGTACTTAACAGATCCTTGCGCTCTGCCACCCATGCCACCGACTCTATATGAAGCGGATGGAGTGCGAACAAACCAGCCACGAATGCACTTCTCCACATTAGCCCAGTCATTCGCATTAACAAAAGGAAAAGCAGGATGGAATTAAGGATGTGGAGGATTATATTAGTTGCATGATGGCCTGCTGGATTCAATCCAAAAATTTGGCAGTCGAGCGCATGGGAGAGCCACGTGATTGGATGCCAATTTGCGGCTCGCACGGAAGTGAATGCCCATGCGACCGCCTTTGCTGTCAATCCGCCTTGAACGTGTTTATTTTCTAATACATACGGTCGGTCATCAAAGACAAAGTCGTGCCTAAGCGTTGGCAAATAAGCTGCAAGCGTAATTAGCGCCAGAAGCAGGCTGATGACAAACCGCTGACCTAGTTGACTGCGAAGCCGCGCCATCTTAATAGTCCTCCGGGGGATTTGTACTGCAATGGACGTATTCTATGGCGATCCCTCTGAAACCTGCATCATTCAATGTTTGAGTTGAACTATTGCGGTTCATTGGGGTTAAATTCTTTTCATTTTTGAAATTAAGGAGGCTGTCATTTGCTAAAAATGCTTTAAGAACTTCAATTATTCTCAAAGAATGCAGGAACTAAAAGCATGAAAGGGGAAGGAGTTGTAAAGGTTTAATTTGTTAGCCACAAAAGTTTTAGGAGTGTAGTGCATGGAGAGCCAAATACTACCAATAGCGTTGTTCGTATTGCTTATTGCCATATCTGCAGGTATGGCGACTTGGGGACTCAGCAGGAACAGGTATTTCTTTGTGGGTTTAGCCCTATTCATAGGAATACTTGGGGCGGTTTTGCTTGCCATCCTTACCCATATTTCAATACGGGCAGCTGGGACGGCATTTGCAGTTATCTTCACAATCCTTGGTTTGATGATAACCTTCGATGGGATTAAAAAACACGCCAGAGAGGTTTGGCTTCAGGGTCTAGCGCAATTTTTTATAGGAGGCGCTCTTCTAGCCTACACGAAGTCTCCGAATTTGCTGAAGGGAATAGGCAGTGAGGTAATTGCGGTAAATCTTCCGTGGTTCATTATTGGCGTGCTACTAATTGTCTTGGCTGTTAAGACTTCTAAACGGAAGTGAGCAGTAATTTTTCCAACAATTTGACCTCAAAACCCTTAAAGTAAGTAGAATTACCCTAAATATTCACAAGCCGCAAGCGAAACTGCCAATGATCGAGGGTAGTGTATTACCTCTGGCGGTTGGTTTGCCACAAAGCTAGTCCCGATAGCATGAGCAGAGCTGAGAATATGGCTGTCGCCATGTAGGGGGCTCGCAATGAAATCATCTCCGCCGTTTCACCACCAATAAGGCTACCGAGGATGTTTCCTCCAGCCACCAACGATTCGTGGATTCCCGTATTCCTGCCCATGTTTGTCCTTGCCTGAAGCCCATAGTAAAGTGCAGCTGAGTATGCAATCCCCAGCCCAATCCCCTGCAGAAGGAAGGCAACAGCAAACAAAACAGCGAGCGAGGTAAAAAATACAACAAGGCCGGAGACTAGCACCATCCCCTGAGCAAGTATTAGAGGCAATAATTTTCCACGCCACCACGGACCCGCACCTGCGATGGCGATTCCCAACGCCTGACCAACTAGAAGCATGCCTACTAGGAGACCAATTTCTCCTGGCTTCATTCCCAATTCCACGGCAAGCTTTGGGAAGAGTTGTCGTGCTGCAGAGTAAGCAAAAAAGCCAAGGAAGTGCCCCATTCTTGCGATTGCAAGCAGTGAACCCGGATTCTGACCTTGAGGCTTTGATAACTCTTGCGGTTCAAAATTAGAGAAATTGCTTGCAACCTTAGACCAAGTATACACGAGGACGATTACAATAATAACGAGAAAAGCCCCAATCTCGAAAGGGAGTCCGCGGCTTTTTGCGAAGGTATAGCCAGCTATTAAGCCGCATATTGAGCCACCAATCGTCCAGCCGGCGTTGAAAGCCGAAAGATTTTTCCTGAGCTCTCCGATAGGGCTTCTGTCGCCTATGAAGGCTTGCAGGGATGGGTAGAATGCCCCTATTGACGCCATGAAGAGAATATAAATGATTAAAACCTGGCTGTTATCTCGAGCAAGAGATAGGGTAAAACATGTGATGCATGCTAATATTGCAGCTGGAAAGATTACGGCAGTTCGGCCTATCTTTTCCGATAGTGCGCCAGATCCAATGCACACTGGCAAGCGCACGCTTTGAGCGGTCCATCCCAGAAGTCCCAGAAACCGCGGGCTTGCACCGAATTGGATTGCTAGCAGGGGCAGGGCGACTTGGACAAGAGCTATCATTCCGTCCATTAAAGCTGGGATGGCAAAGCTAAAAAATCGCATATATAAGGTGTTTATTTTGTTCATAAGCAAGGAGAATTTCAACGTACGAAGAGAATATCCTTTGTGTATTTGAATATGCAAGGGGGAAAAGTAAAAGAAGAAAGGAGGATTCGCAATGAGACCTGAGATTGATGAAAGCCTTTGCATTGGCGACGCTATTTGTGCTGATATTTGCCCTGAGGTCTTTGAGATGGGCGATGATAACCTCGCACATGTTATCAATGAAAACCCGGGTCCCGAGCTTGAGGAAAAAGTTCGGGAGGCGGCGGAAGCATGTCCTACAGGCGCAATAAGCATCGAGGAAGATTAAACGAAGCTTAGCGAAAGAGAAATATGCTCTCACTAAGACTCCAGCGCTTTAAAATTGAAAAAATCTTTTGCGCGGGGATCTTAAAACTGAAAAGTTTAATTGATTATTTTGCTAAAAGTAACTTCTTTTTACAAGAGGTCCATCCTCCACAACGGCAGATGGACCTCATTTTTTAATATTAGCGAAGATCCATTAAGCCCTATCGTAACGTTCGGGGCATCTTTGCAAGTCTTATAGCTACGACTTTTGTAATACCATCTCGCCAAATGGTCACCCTGATAATGTCGCCAATCTTGTGTTTGGCGACAATCTTTACGAACTCCGATGCACTTCGCAGTTTCTTGCCGTCAACGTCGGTAATTATGTCATATTGCATTAGCCCGGCTTTTGCGGCTGGGCTATCTGGTACTACTTGGGCTATTATAACACCATGATTGCCTTTGAAGCCCCTTTGCTCGTACCAAGCCGCGAGGTCGCCACCAAGGTCTTGAAGAGCTACGCCAACCCACGGGCGCACAACCTCACCTTTCTCGATAAGTTGCGCAACTATCGTCTTCGCATTATTAATTGGAATCGCAAACCCTAAACCAATATTTCCACCGGTTTCCGAGAGGATTGCGGTGTTAATACCAATCACTTCTCCGTTAATATTTGCAAGCGCCCCGCCGCTGTTCCCTTGATTGATTGCCGCATCGGTCTGAATAACCTCCTCAAGGACGCTGCCATTTGGCAATGGAAAGTCAGTACGCTTAGTTGCACTTATCACCCCAACGGTAACAGTATTGCTGAAACCGAGTGGGTTACCAACCGCAATCGCCCAGTCGCCAACTCGGAGATTATCGGAATCTCCTAGCACTGCTACGGGCAAGTTATTGGCGTCAATTTTGATTACAGCTAAGTCCGACCGCGGATCCCTTCCTACTATTCGGCCTTGAAAGCGGCGTCCGTCTGCAAGGCGCACAACAATCTTGTTTGCGCCTTCTACGACGTGATTGTTAGTTAGGATGTAGCCGTCCTTACGGATAATTACTCCCGAACCCTGTCCCCTAACTTGAGATCTGGGAACCGGAAAACCAAAAAATTCTTCGATTGGTGAGGATAATCGAATCTCGCTCACCGTATCTATGTTGACCACAGCTGGCGCTACCTTCGCAGCGGCATCTGCAATTGGGTTGAGTCCTTTTTGCACCAGTTGCTTTGTCTTGGTACCTTGCGAGATTACCAGCCCAGCTTGTTCGGGTCGTGTATAGCCCCATTCTTTCAAATCCAAGCGCATGCCAAAAAGCCTAAAACAAATACTAAAACGTAAGATACTAGCCGTTTCATTTCTCTACCCTAAAATCGTATTCAAATGTGATATACGACAGCAATTTGCAGTATGGTTTGCTATTATTTTTCTAATTCTTTTAACACATTTGCCATTTCAATTGCAGTTTCGGCGGCGTCAAAGCCCTTGTTGCCTTGCTTCGTCCCAGCTCGTTCAATTGCTTGCTCAATTGTGTCGGCAGTTATTATGCCGTAAACCGTCGGGACGCCAGTGCTAAGAGCCGTTTGCGCAACCCCTTTGGTTACCTCTGCCGCCAAGTACTCAAAATGAGGTGTCGCTCCTCTAATTAGGGCACCTAGGCATATTACAGCGTCATATCTGCCAGAAGATGCCATTTTCTTTGCAACAACTGGAATTTCAAAAGTGCCAGGCACCCATGCTATTGCGATATTGTCATCAGCTGCGCCGTGTCTGGCAAGTGCATCGAGCGCTCCTTCGAGCAACTTCTTTGTAATAAACTCGTTGAACCTGCTAATTACAATGCCGAACCGCAATCCATCGGCAAGCAATTTGCCTTCAAATACCTTTGCCATGAGAGAACCTCCTTTGGGCATACCGCGCTATCCTACGCCACTTTTTTGCTCGTCTACTAAATTTTCTGTGTCAATGAGATGCCCCATCTTCTCGCGCTTGGTCTGCAGATAGCGCAGGCTATTGCTGTTAGGTGCTGCGATGAGAGGGACTCTTTCTACTATTTCAAGGTCATAGCCAGCCAAACCTGCAAGCTTGGAAGGGTTGTTTGTCATATATCTTATCTTCTTCACGCCGAGATCAATTAACACCTGTGCTCCGATCCCATAATCCCTTAAATCTGCAGGATACCCAAGCCGCTCGTTTGCTTCAACTGTATCATATCCCTCGTCTTGAAGCTGGTATGCCTTCATTTTGTTTAGTAAGCCGATGCCACGACCCTCCTGCTGTATATATACAAAGACGCCTCTGCCTTCTTCCGCAATCATTGATAAAGCTAACTCCATTTGTTGTCCGCAATCGCATCGCAGGGAGTGGAAAACGTCGCCAGTTAGACAGCTTGAGTGTATGCGCACTAGCACCGGCTCGCCATTAGATACGTCGCCCATCGTCAGCGCAATGTATGGACTATCTTCAATCTCGGTCTCGTAGGCGTGGAGTTGGAACTCACCATACGGAGTAGGAAGTCGGGTGAGCGCAACGTGCTTGACAAGCTTTTCAGTGCGTCTGCGGTATCTGATTAAATCGGCAACTGTGGCAATTTTGAGCCCAAACTTTTTCGCAATTTCCTGCAGCTCTGGCAGCCGCGCCATAGTTCCATCTTCGCTTAATATCTCGCAGAGCACGCCGCTTGGATTTAGCCCGGCGAGTCGGGCAAGATCAACGGCAGCTTCTGTGTGGCCAGCTCGCTTGAGCACTCCGCCTTCGCGCGCCACGAGCGGGAAGACGTGTCCCGGCTTGGCTAAATCTGATGGCTTCGTGGAAGGGTCAATGAAGACTTTTATGGTGTGCGCACGGTCATATGCAGAAATTCCCGTCGTTGTTCCATGTACCGCATCCACGCTTACCGCAAAGGGTGTGCCTAGAAGTGCGGTGTTTTTCTCAACCATCATTGATAAGCCAAGTTCTTCTATCCGTGCGCGGGTTGTTGCCACGCATATTAATCCACGCCCGTATTTTGCCATGAAGTTGATGGCTTCGGGAGTAACCTTCTCCGCCGCCATGATGAAGTCGCCCTCGTTTTCGCGATCTTCATCATCCACGACTATTATCATCTTCCCTGCGCGTATCTCTTCAATTGCTTCTTCAATAGTACAAAACATTTTAAGTTCTCAGCAGATAACTTTATTTCTTATGCCTGTTTCTAGTTACCTGTTATTCTAAAAATCCTCCTTCTGAGAGCAAGCTGATAAGCCGCTCATCAGAGCTTTGGGACTTTCCCTGTACGAATTTTTGTACGTACTTACCTATTATATCAGTTTCTAAGTTAATTGTGTTGCCAATTGACTTTTCTCCGAGTGTGGTGACCTCCAAGGTATGGGGTATAATGGCTACCGTAAACCAATTTTTGCCATAATTGGCTATTGTAAGGCTGATTCCGTCTGCCGCGATTGAACCTTTCTCGACGACATATTGCATAACATTTGGCGGCGCTTCTATGCGAATTAGCGTTGAGTTGCCAACCTTGCGGATGTCGCGAATTATTCCCACTCCATCAACATGACCTAGGACTATGTGTCCGCCGAACCGCCCGCCTGTCCTAAGTGAGCGTTCGAGGTTCACGTTGTCGCCGGGCTTGAGACTGCCAAAGTTGCTTCTTTCGACCGTCTCGGGCATGACATCGAATTCGATATTTGGGTAGCTAACTGCAACTACCGTAAGGCACGCTCCGTTAACGTTTATACTGTCGCCGATGGAGACGTCCTCTGATATGCCGGGCGCACTAACTGTAAGTTTTAGCCCGGTTTTTCCACCCTCGACCCGTACAACTTTGCCCTTTTCTTCGATCAAACCTGTAAACATTTCTTGTTTTAAAAACTCGGCGATTCTTAGTTGGGATTAAGGTCAAATTCCAGAGCTAAATCGCTACCAAAACGACGGACTTTTAGTTTAGACACCTGGAGAGCTTGACTCATTAACTCGATACCTTCTCCTTCAACAGGTGTCTTTGCCAAGCGTCCTCCTACTATTTTAGGAGCAATGAAAATCAAGCCTCTATCCACCAGGCGTTCGGAGATCATGGAAGCCGCAATCTCGCCACCACCTTCGAGAAGAACATTATTCACGCCCATTTTTGCAAGTTCACCCATCAAATAGCGCAAATCAACTTTTCCATCTACTTCCCGAATGGAGAGAAGCTTCACTCCCATGTTACAGAGTGCTTCCAAGTTTGCTCCCTGCGCGCTCCGCCCCACCGCTACAATTGTCGGCGCATCGGGTTTCAGCACCTTTGAACCTAAAGGTATGGATGCTTTGGTATCTACCACAATCCGTATGGGCTGAACCGCAGAGCGAACTCCTCGCGATGTGAGCTCTGGGTCGTCTGCGCGTATTGTGCCTATACCTACGACGATTGCATCTGATTGACTACGTAAGCGGTGTACGTATTGTCTCGCCTTCTCAGAGGTTATCCAGCGAGAATCGCCGGTTCGCGTGCATATTTTGCCGTCCAAGGTCATAGCGCATTTCCAAAGAACGAATGGCAGCCCTTGGGTTATGCGCTTAACATAGCCGCGATTGAGATCTATGGCTTCCGATTCAAGGAGGCCAACTTCGACCTCGATACCTGCTGTTCTGAGCGTCTCAATGCCCTTTCCGGCAACTTGAGGGTTGGGGTCTACCATTGCCGCGAAGACTCGTCGGATACCCGCCTCGATTATCGCATCGGTGCACGGTGGCGTGCGTCCGTGGTGACAGCATGGCTCCAGAGAAACGAAAAGGTCTGCTCCCTTCGCCAGGTCGCCTGCATTTCTAAGTGCAAATACCTCTGCGTGTGGCTCTCCTGCCTTTGGGTGAAAGCCTTCGCCTACGATCCTGCCTTCGTGGACGACCACAGCTCCTACCCTAGGGTTAGGACTGGGATGTCCCCGTTTTGCAAGCCGAAGGGCTCGTTTCATAAAAACGCTTTCATTCATTTTCGGTTTCTTTGTCGTCAGA
>FWPV01015944.1_pt1 | contig 10683 bp, 8 predicted proteins | sample 2228371 | NCBI WGS metagenome assembly FWPV01 (sample SAMEA103939776, study PRJEB20133) | metagenome
AGGTCAGGTTCAGGCCCTGGGGCCGGTCAGCCGCAGACCTCGACCTCTCCGGCCGGGACGCCCTGGCAGAGCGCGTCCTGGCTGATCCAGCCGGCGTCGAGCACGATGTTCAAGTTGTCCCGAGTGATCGGGATCGGCTCGAGCAGGATCGACGCGATCTCGATGCCACCGGGCGTCGTGAACGGTGCGGTGCCCGCAACGGCGCTCGGATCCGGGTTGCTGCACAGCGCGATGGCGGACTCACCCGCCGCCTTGCCGAGCTCACGGGCATCCTTCCAGACGCTCACGGTCTGGGTTCCCAGGGCGACCCGGTTGAGGGCCGCCTGGTCACCGTCTTGGCCCGACACCGGGATCTGACCGGCCAGGCCCTGGGCCTCGAGTGCAGCCACCACACCGCCGGCCATCCCGTCGTTCTGGGCCAGCACCGCGTCGATGTTGTTGTTCTCAGCGGTGAGCACCTGCTCCATCGTGCTCTGCGCGATGGCCGGGTCCCAGTTGTCGGTGTAGGTCTCGCTCACGATCTCGATCGCGCCGGAGTCGACGGCCTCTTTGATGACGCGGTCGGCGCCCTCACGGAGGAAGTCGGCGTTCGCGTCGGCCGAGTTGCCCTTCACGATCACCCAGCGTCCCTCGGGCACCAGGTCGTAGATGGCATGGGCCTGGAGCTCGCCCACCTTCACGTTGTCGAACGTGATGTAGAGGGCCCGCTCGTCCTCGATGAGGCGGTCGTAGGCGATGACCGGGATGCCCTGGTCGATGGCGCTGGCCACACCCGGCTTCACGGCCACACCGTCTTGCGCGAGCACCACCAGCACGTCGGCACCCTGCGAGATCAGGTTCTCCATGTTGGTGAGCTGGGTCTCGGCCGACGACTTGGCGTCGTTGGAGATGTAGGTGCCACCACCGGCTTCGATCGCCGCCTTGAGGGCGGGCTCGTCCCACTTGGCCCAGCGCTCCTCCTGGTAGTTGTTCCAGGACACGCCGACCACACAGTCGCCGCTCGGAGCGCCGGTCTCACCCGGCGCCTCGGTGCTCGGTGCCTGCGTGCTCTCACCGCCCTCGTCGTCGCCGCCGCACGCGGCGAGCGCGAGGCCGGCGACGGCGGCCAACGCTGCCATCCGTCGAACTCTCATGTCGATTGCCTCCCCGTCATCGAACCCCCAGCCACTGTTGGCCGGTGGGCGTCAGAACCCTACACCTGCGGCACAGCGCCAGTCGGCCATACGACGCCCGGCGCTCGGGGGTCAGGGGATCGCTGTCCCGTCCAGGTAGCGCTCGGCGAGCGCCAGGGCTCCTCGCCCGCACTGCGAGCCGATCCGCCGACCCAGATGTGGATACCTCCGTACAGCCGGGAGATGCCCGCTTGGTCGGCGGCGTCGTAGTAGGTGGCCCACTGCAAGGTGAGGTCCTGGGTCGGGCCCTCCTCGTGCAAGAACGCGCCCTGCTCGACGTCCCACTCGTAGATGCCACCCGGGAAGAACGGGCTGCCGGTGACGGTGGTCAGCACCTCGGCCGCCGCCCGGCTGAAGGTGCTGTGACCCGAGATGTACCCGGCAAAGGCCGGGGTGACGAACGTGGCCCGCTGGTACGGCACCCACTCCACGGCGCGGATCCAGCCCACGCCGCTGGTCTCGGTCGTCGGGTCGTCGGGTGACCCGCGCCACGACCGCACGGCGATCTCGCCGACGTGGTCCGCGAGATGCGCGTGGCGCTCACCGGGCGCACTGGACTCGGGCGTGATCACCTCGACGAGGCCCGGTTCGAGCGGGAGGCCGTTCGAGTCGTACGAGGGGCCGTCGGGGTCGCTCGACTGCCCGTTGCCACCGAGGAACCGGATCATCGAGATCGGCCGCGCCGAGTCGTAGTGGCCCTTCAGCCCCCAGGCCGCGACGGCAGCGTCGTGAACGGCGGCGTTCAGGGCGAAGTACACCTTGACGTCCCATTCGAGCGGATCGAGGACCGGGCCCTCGCCCCGCCAACGCCGCTCGAAGCCCGGCGCGTCCTGGACAGAGTTGGCGATCAGGTTCCAATGACCCGGCGGGGTCTCCGAGTGCGGGCCGTCGGCCCAGTACTCGGCGATCGCCCGGTAGAAGTCGGCAGCCGGGACGAGCTGGGGTTCGTAGGGCTCGCCTGTCGCCGGGTTCTTGGCGTGACCCCGCCCGTCGTTGGCGCCGAGCGAGTTGTTCCCGAGCGACGCCGGGCTGATGTCGATCACCAACCCGTCAGCGGGATCGAGCTGGGCGCTGTAGCGGATCACCTCGACCGCCTCGTCCTTGAACTGCTCATCGGTCGCAGGGTCTCCCAGACGCGGAGGTGGCCCGGGGTCGATCGGGGTGCCGGTCGCCGAGGGGGTGAGCGCGAACGCCGCGACCCGTCCCCAGTGCGGGCCGAGGAAGGTCTGCACGTTGCCCGGGATGGGCAGGCCGTTCTGGGCGATCTGGAGCCCGAGCGACAGCGGCTGCCACCGGTTCGGGTCGCGCATCGCGGTGCCGGGATCGTCCACCACGAGCGGGTCGTTCACGGGCACGTAGGAGCTGTCGACGTAGCGGTCTTCTTCGAGCGAGCCGTCCTCGGCGCCTCGATCGAGCACGGTGCGAGCAATGCGGTTGCCGAGGTCGGCGGGCGAGTCACCGTCGGTGGCCTCGTAGTCGGTGCGGTAGCACAACGACGCCATCACGCCGTCGAGCTCGTCCCGTGCTGTGGCCAGGTCGGCCACCGTCTCGAAGCGCCAGCGCAAGATCCGGTAGGCGGCGTAGCTGATGGCCGCCTCCCGAGCCGCGGTCACGTCGTCGGCGTCGAGCCGCTCGTCCACGAAGTAGCCGTCGGCCACCGGGTCGTACGCCGCCCAGGCGTCCCACATGGCTGCCGACAGGTGGAACAGGTTCCGGGCGTGGACCGTCGGCGCCGGGATCACCTGGCGGATCAGTCCCAGCAACGTCTCGTCCCACACCCGCGCGACCGACCGGTCGCCCAGGTCGGCGCGCTCGCAGTCGGCGACGAGGTAGGACCGATCGTCGGCCGACGAACAGGCGGACGCCGAGGCGCCGACCAGGGCAGTCAGGAGCGCCATCGAAGCCAGCAGACGCAATGGTCGGACGTTCGAGGCACGCGCCATCGGCGAGCGACGCTACTGCGGCGCGGGGCCCACGTGCGGCGGGGGTGTGGTTCAATCCGACCGTGCCCGCCCGGCCGCCCCGCCCCCGCCCCGCCGTCGTCGCTGCGACCGGAGCGCTCCTGGCTGCGGTGGTGCTGGCCGGCATCGTCGTCGTGCGGCCGTGGCAAGGTCGCAGCTCGGCCGCGGCGGCCGCAGCCACAGCACCCGTCTTCGTCGACGACACCGCATCGGCCGGCATCGACCACGCCTATGACGGCGAGTTCGGGTTCTTCGTGGGGGGTGGCGTCGCCGTCTTCGACTGCGACGCCGACGGGCGGGCCGACCTGTTCTTCGCCGGCGGGACCGAGCCGGCGTCCCTCTACCGCAACCAGAGCGCACTCGGCGGAGCGCTGCGTTTCGCCGCCGTGCCCTCGCCGGTCACCGACCTCACCGACGTGACCGGGGCCTACCCCCTCGACGTCGACAGCGACGGTCAGGTGGATCTGGCCGTCCTGCGACGAGGCCCGAACGCGATCCTGCGCGGCCTCGGTGACTGCCGCTTCGAGGACGCGACCCAACAGCTCGGCCTGGATCCCGGCGACGACTGGACGACGGCGTTCAGCGCCACCTGGGAGGGATCGAACGCCCTACCCACCCTGGCCTTCGGCAACTACCTCGTGCCCACCCGCGACCTCACCACCGAGCACGAGTGCTCGCCGAGCTGGCTCGTGCGACCCGGTGTCACCGGCCAGGGCTACCGCGAGCCGGTCGCCCTCGCCCCCGGGTTCTGCACGTTGTCGGTGCTGTTCAGTGACTGGGGACGCACCGGCCGGCGCGACCTGCGGGTCTCCAACGACCGCCACTACTACACCGACGGCTCTGAGCAGATGTGGCGCGTGGAACCCGACGCGAAGCCGCGTCTCTACGGCGAAGCGGACGGATGGCGACGACTCCAGATCTGGGGGATGGGCATCGCCAGCCAAGACGTGACCGGGGACGGCTACCCCGAGGTGTTCCTCACGAGCCAGGGCGACAACAAGCTGCAGACCTTGGCCGAGGGCACGGCGCAGCCCACCTACCGCGACATCGCGCTACGAGCCGGGGTCACCGCGCAGCGGCCCTTCACCGGGGGCGACGTCTTGCCGTCCACGGCGTGGCATCCCCAGTTCGAAGACGTCAACAACGACGGGTGGTGGGACCTGTTCGTCACCAAGGGCAACGTCGAGGCCCAGCCCGACCACGCCATGCGCGACCCGAACAACCTGCTGATCGGACGCGCAGACGGCACCTTCGCCGAGGCGGCCGAGGCGGCCGGGATCGTCGACTTCACGCCCTCGCGCGGTGCGGCCGTGGTGGACCTGAACCTCGATGGCCTGCTCGACATCGTCGTCGTCCACCGCCGCCAGGGCGTCACCCTGTGGCGCAACGTGGGTCGGGGCGACGCCACCGATCCCCGCCCGATGGGCCACTGGCTCGCCGTGCGCCTGCACCAGCCGGCGCCCAACGTCGACGCGATCGGGGCCTGGCTCGAAGTTCGTGTCGGTGAGCGCACCGTGGTGCGCGAGCTGACCGTGGGTGGCGGCCACGCCAGCGGCCAGCTGGGCTGGGTCCACGTCGGCCTCGGCGACGCGGACGAAGCCGAAGTACGCGTGCAGTGGCCCGACGGCGAACTGGGCCCCTGGGCCGAGGTGCCCGCTGATTCGTTCGTGATCGTCGACCGAGGCCGTGCCGAGCCGACCATCTGGCACCCCGAACCGAAGGAGTAGCCAACCGATGAGCCCGACCTCACCGAGGGCCCGCCTGGCCGAGGTGGCCCTGCCGGAGATCCCGCCACCGAGCGTCGAACCCCTGCTGCCCGCCTCGCTGTACGAGCGTCGTCTGGAACGGCTGCGGGCGCGCATGGACGAGCGCGGCTACGACCACCTCGTGGTGTGGGGGGACCGGGAGCACAGCGCCAACCTCGCCTACCTCACCGGGTTCGACCCCAGGTTCGAAGAGGCGGTGCTGGTGGTCGGGACGTCCGGCGAGCCAGCGCTCCTGCTCGGCAACGAGTGCTTCGGGCTCGGCGAGGTGGCCCCGCTCGCCGTGCGCCCCGTCCGGTTCCAGGACCTGAGTCTCCCCGACCAACCGCGCGACGCCTCGGCCCCGCTCGGCGAGATCCTGCGGGCCGAGGGCATCGGCCCGTGCCGTCGGGTCGGTGTCGTGGGCTGGAAGACCTACGCCTCGCGCGACACGATCGAGGTGCCGGCATTCCTGGTCGACGAGCTGCGCCGCGCCACGGGCCCTGCCGGGCTCGTGGAGAACGCGACCGACCTGCTGATCGATGCCGCGAGCGGGCTCCGGGTCGTCAACGAGGTCGAGCAGCTCGCCGCGTTCGAGTGGGCGGCCTGTCAGACGTCCTCGGCGGTGCACCGGGTGCTCACCGGTCTGCAACCCGGCATGACCGAGCGCGAGGCGGCTCAGCTGCTCGGCTGGAACGGCACACCCTTGTCGTGCCACCTGATGCTCACCGCCGGTCCGCGGGCCCGACACGGGTTGCTCAGCCCCGGCGACCGCCCGATCGGGCGCGGCGATCCGTTCACGATCGCGTTCGGGATCTGGGGCGCACTCAACTGCCGGGCCGGGTTCGTGGTCGAGGACGCGAGCGAGCTCCCCGAAGAGATCTCCGACTACGTGGAGCGCCTCGTCGGCCCCTACTTCACCGCGGTCGCCGAGTGGTACGGCGCGCTGCACGTGGGCCAGGTCGGCGGTGTGCTGCACGAGATCGTCGACCGCCACCTCGGCGATGCGTTCTTCGGGGTGTCGCTCAACCCCGGGCACTACCTCCACCTCGACGAGTGGGTCAGCTCGCCGGTGCGCCGGGGATCGAGCGTCGAGCTCCCGTCGGGGTGCGCGCTGCAGTGCGACATCATCCCCGCCACCGGCACGCCGTACTTCACCACGAACGTGGAAGACGGCGTAGCGCTCGCCGACGAGAGCCTGCGGGCGGCCTTCGCGGCGACCTACCCCGAGGCGTGGGCGCGCATCGGGATCCGCCGGCACTTCATGAGCGAGGCGCTCGGCATCGACCTGCACCCCGACGTGCTCCCGTTGTCCAACATCGCCGGACTGCTCCCGCCGTTCCTGCTGCGGCCCGGCTTCGCCATGACCGTGGCCCGCTGAGCGGTCCGAGGATCAGCCGAACGAGTTGTACAGCTCGAGCGCTTCGTCGATCCCGCGCTGGGCCTGGTCGAGCGCCTGCTGAGGCGTGGCCCGACCGAACAGCAGCTGGTCCTGCGCCTTTTCGATCACCTCACGCACGTCGGGGTCGTACGGCCCGATGAGCGGGCCGGGGAACGCCGGATCGATCGCGAAGATCTGGCGGGCGGCGATCTCCAGCCACCTTCCCGCCAGGCTCGACGTGAAGAACTCGACCACCTCGGGCTCGTCGAGCACCGACGTGCGGAACGGGATGTAGGACCCGCCGGTGAGCAGCTGGATCTGCGCGGGGGTGGAATTGAGGAACGTGACGAAGTCCCACGCTGCTGCCTGCACCTCGGGCGCCGTGGTGTTCAGGAGGTACCAAGCGGCACCACCCATCTGGGTGGCGTGGCCCGGCACCAGCCCGGGGAACTCACCTGCGGCGATGTCGAGCCCGCTCGGGCTCGGGGCGTCGTCGCCGAGCCCGGGCACGTTGAGCTCCTGGCCCGACAAGAAGGCCTCGATCGACGTGGCCGCCGACGAGGTCTCCACGAGCATCGACGCGTTCCGGCTGGCCAGCGCCAGGTACTGGTCGACCACACCATCGGTGGCCGGCACCGGCTGCAACAGCCCGTCCCGGTTCATCTCGTCGAACCACGTGAACAGCGCCAGGGCCTCGGGGTTGTCGCGCAGGGTGGCCGACGAGGTGGTGCCCGGGCCTCGGCCGTTGTCATTGTCGACGATCGACGAGCCCGCACCCGTGAGCCAGAACTCGGTCTTCCAAGACTCCAGCGCGTGGACCACCGGACGATCGACGACCCCGGCCTCCTTGATCGCTTCCGCAGCAGCCCGCATCTCGTCGAGCGTGGCCGGAGGGTCGTCGGGGTCGAGGCCGGCGAGCTTGAAGTGGTCGCGGTTGTAGTAGAGGAGAACGCCCCCCAGGTTCGCCGCCACCGGCCAGAACGTCCCGTCGACGGTGTAGTAGCTGGTGGCCACCGACGCGAAGTCGTCGAGGGACACCCCGGCTGCGTCGAAGCAGGATTGACCCGGCAGGACCACGCCCGAGTCGACCATTTCCTGGGTCGAGGTGTCGTCGAACAGGATGAGGGCTGGCAGGTCCCCGCTCGGCAGGGCGGACTGGAACTTGCGCTTGAGCTCGGTGTACGACGCCCCCTGGCTCTCCAGCCGCACCTTCACGCGGTCCTGCGAGGCGTTGTACTGCTGGACGAGCGCCGCCAGCGTGTCGCCAGGCTCGGCAGTCTGGGTGTGCCACACCACCACCTCGACGGGACCCGACGCGCGGTCGAGCGCCTCGAGCGGGCACGGCGGCAGCTCGGGCTCACCCCCACCGGTCGGCGGTGTCCCGGTCTCCTCCGCGGTCGACCCCGACCCACCCGAGTCGGCCGAGCCGCTCGGCGCCTCGGTGGTCGCAGGCGCGGACCTGCCGCCGTCGTCGCCACCGCAGGCCGCCAGCAGCAGCAACCCGGCGACCCCGAGCACAGCACAGGTGGTGTGGCGACGTCTCATGGCAGCCTCCTCGACTCCGTCGGCGTCAGCCTTTCACGGCACCAGCCGTCAAGCCACGAACGAGCTGACGCTGGAGGGCGATCAGCAACACCAGCACCGGGACCGCGGCGATGAGCGCCCCGGCCACCCCGATGTTCAGCTCGTCGACCGTGCGGGCCGACAGCGACCGCAGGCCGATCTGGATCGTCTCCCAACGGCCCTCGGTCACCACGGCGCGTGGCCAGGTGTACTGGTTCCACGCCGACAAGAACGCGATGACACCGAACGAGGCGATGACCGGACGCGTCACCGGGATCGCCACGCGACGCAAGAAGCCGAGGTGGCCGAAGCCGTCGAGCTCGGCCGCGTCGCGCAGGTCGCGCGGGATGCCCGAGAACCCTTGACGGAGCAGGAACGTCCCGAAGGCGGTGGCGAGGAACGGCCCGCTCAGGCCCTGAACCGAGTTCAGCCAACCCCACGCGCGGACCGTCTCGACGTTGGGGATCAGCGTCACCTCGATCGGCAGCATCAAGGTGGCCATGAACAGCGCGAAGACGGTGCGCCGCAAGGGGAACTCGAGAAACGTGAACGCGTAGGCGGCCAGCAGCGACGTGAGCAGCTGGGCGACCACGATGACCAGGGTCACCACCGCCGACAGCACCAGCTTTCGCCCGAGGTCGCCCTCGTCGAAGGCGCGGCGCCAGATGTCCCACTGAGGGTTGACCGGCCAGAGCGGCTGACCCCTGCGGACGTAGTCGGCGGGGGTGGACAGCGCTCGCACGAGCGACATGTAGACGGGGAACAGCACCACCATCGAGAGCGCCGTCAGCACGACGTACCACACGGCGAGCTTCCACCGGGCCTGCAGGCCGTCAGCGCCCATAGTGAACCCGCCGCTCGAGCAGGGCGAACTGGGCGAGGGTCACGACCACCGTGATCGCAAAGAGCCCGATGGCCATCACGGCGCCGATGCCGACGGTGGCCGGCTGCTGGTTGCGGAAGATCTTGAACACGAGGGTCTCGGTGGACCCGGCGGGGCCGCCCGAGGTGAGGATGTCGACCTGGGCGAAGGCCTGGAACCCGAAGATCACGAGCACCACGACCAAGAACAACAGCGTCGGCGAGATGAGCGGCAGCGTGACCCGGACGAACCGTCGCACCGGCCCGAACCCGTCGAGCACAGCGGCCTCGTACAACTCGTCGGGCACGGCTTGCAGGCCGGCGAGCACGATGATGAACGTCAGTCCCAGGTTCTGCCAGACCGACGACAACGCCACGCCGCGCAGCGCCGTGTCGGGATCCGAGAGCGAGATGAACCCGACGTCGCGGAAGTAGCCGATCTGGGGGTTGATGAGCACGAGGAACACCACCGAGGCAACCGCCACCGACGATGCCACGGTGGAGGCGAAGATGGTCTGGAACACCTTGATGCCGCGCAGCCGGCGATGCGCCGCGACGGCGAGCAGCACCCCGAGCACGAGGCCGGCGGGCACCGTGAGCAGGACGAAGGCCACGGTGTGACCGAGGCCAGCCCGGAAGTCCTCGCCGGTCAGCACGTCGCGGAACTGCGACCACCCGACCCATCGTTCGGCCGTGCCGAACCGGTTCTGCTGGTGCAGACCCAGATCCACCAACCGGTAGAGGGGGTAGAAGAAGAACGCGGCGAAGATGACGAGCGAGGGCACGAGCAGCACGGCCGCCAAGGCGGACTCCCTGAGTCGTCGACGGTTCATGCCCACCGCTCACCGGTTTGCTCGTCGAACAGCTGGAGCGAATCGGCACGGGCCCGCAGGCGTACGGGCCGACCCGGCTCTGGGTCGAGGCGCCCCGTCGGCTCGCGGACCGTCAGGCGGCTCCCGCCCACGTCACACACCAGGTGGCGTTCGTGGCCCAACCACTCGACGGCGACGATGACGGCGTCGACACCGCCCTCGGTGTCGGCGGGAGCGACGAGCAGGTGCTCGGGCCGCACGCCCACGACCACGGGCCGCCCGGGCTCGGGGTGGCCCGAACCCGGATCGATCGGCCAGGTGCCCCCTCCGACGCGCACCCGCGGCTCGCCGTCTCCTTGCCATCTCGATCTCGCGACGTGGCTGGACAATCTCGCGGGCAGCTCGTCCTGGATCTTAGGCGGCGCTTTAATGAAGGCCGCGCTACCCCCCTTGGCCATCTGCTCTTGAATGGCCTTCATGGCCTCTTCCTGGGACTTGGGAGCCTGGGCCGGACCCGTGGTGGCCCGCTTGGTAATGGCCACCTTGTACTTCCCCGGGACGGCGCCGGCCCCGCCTCCAACGGTCGTTAATTCGAAGGTACCATCGCTTTTCGTCAGGCCGGAGGCGGCGCGACCGCCACTGCCTTCCTCGGGGGCGAATTGGACCGTGGCCCCTTCTACGGGCTTGCCGTCCAGCGTGACTTTACCTCTGACCGGCACGGTCTTGACGCTACTTGCCCCGCCCCCGCAGCCGACCGCTGCGACCAAGACCGCCGCCGCACCAATACCAATCCAGCATCGCAACATGAAGAAGCTCCTTGGAAGATACGTTAGCCCAAGCCTTGCCCTGGGCGACCAAACCACGAGCCGATCGTAGCCGAGCCATTACGGCCTCGCGTCGATATTTGACACCGACGCAAACGGAGCCCGCCTGCATTAAGGCCACGCACCTTGCAGGCAGTGGGGCGGAAACCAACGGCAAGGGTCGCCAGCGGGGGGCTGGATGCTGCTAATACGGTTAACGATCTGCGCACACCATGTCAAGGGGCGGCACCTTGAAATCGCCGATTTTCCCCGCACCCCGGTGCGTCTCGAGCCGCACGGCGTAAGGAGCCGCACGGCGTAAGCCCCCGGTGGCGTCGGGTGGCACAACCAGAGCGAAGCGATGGCCGTGGGCTGGCCCGGGGGCGCT
>FWPV01015945.1_pt1 | contig 10681 bp, 8 predicted proteins | sample 2228371 | NCBI WGS metagenome assembly FWPV01 (sample SAMEA103939776, study PRJEB20133) | metagenome
GTCCCAATCCAGGTAGGAGAGCAGGGCGGCGGGGGGTGCGGTGTAGCGCTGGCAGTAGGACAGGGGCAAGGTCATCAGTGCCCGGTCGCCCCTGGCCACCCGCTGGCGCAGCTCCTGGCGCAGGGCCTGGATTTCCCTCTCCGGCTTGCGGGTGCGGGCCTCGGTGAGGCTCACGGCGATGAACTTGCGCACCTGTGCGGGCCTTGCCTGCTGCAGGTAGCCGATCAGCACCGCGCTGCCGAAGCTGTGGCCGATGAGGGCGATGGGCCCGCGGTGCCGTTCCTGCAGCCAGGTGAGCCAGGCGTCGAGCTCGGCATAGGCATCCGTGAAGCGGTGTTTGTGGATGGCCTCGCAGGGCAGGCTCTTCTGCCTGTAGGGCACGCCCAGGGTGAGGCTGGGGGCGAGCACCGTGTAACCCTCGCCCGAGAGCCCCTCCACCATGCGGTGCACGGTGCCGAACTCGTGGGTCTGCAGGAAGCCGTGCAGGATGAGCACCGCCGGAGCCGCCGCGCGACCAGGTCGGTACTCGGCCCGCGCCGACGGGAAGCCTTTGCCCTCCAGGGTGACCACCTCCGCCCGGACCATCGCCGGAGCCAAAAGCAGGAAGCAAATGAGGCGCAGACAGCTCCCCGAGCGCCTTGTAAGCATTCCACCTCCTTTATACTCATGGACATGACCGGCCTGGCCGATTTGTTCTCCGCCCATGGGCCTATCGCCAAGGTCTTGCCCGATTATCGGCCGCGTCCCCAGCAACTTGAGATGGCCGAGTTGATCGAGGCCACCTTGGCCTGCCGCGGCCGTCTCGTGGTGGAGGCGGGCACCGGCACGGGCAAGACCCTGGCCTATTTGGTGCCGGCCATGCGCTCGGGGGGCAAGGTCATCGTCTCCACAGGTACCAAGACGCTCCAGGATCAGCTCTACCACCGGGACATCCCCGCCATGCGCGAGGCCCTGGGGCTGCTGGTGAGCGTGGCCCTGCTCAAGGGACGCGCCAATTACGTCTGCCTCTATCATCTGGAGCGGGCCCTGAGCGAGGCCCGCCTCGCCAGCCGCGAAGAGGCGGCGCAACTGCAGGCCATCGCCCGCTTCGCCGCGCTCACCGACAGCGGCGACCGCATGGAGCTCAAAGAGGTGCCCGACGACTCGCCGGTCTGGGCGCGCGCCACCTCTACCCGCGACAACTGTCTGGGCGCCGACTGCCCCCACCACAAGGGCTGTTTCGTCCTCAAGGCGCGGCGACGCGCCCTGGAGGCGGACCTGGTGGTGGTCAACCACCACCTCTTCTTCGCCGACGTCTGGCTCAAGGACGAGGGGGCGGGGGAGCTGCTGCCGGCGGCCAACGCGGTGATCTTCGACGAGGCGCATCAGCTGCCGGAGACCGCCTCGGTCTTCTTCGGCGAGAGCGTCACCACCGGAGCGCTGCTGGACCTGGCGCGGGACGTGCGTCTGGAGGCAGCGGTGGGTGCTGCCGACTTCACCGAACTGCCCCAGGCTGCCGCTGCCCTGGACAAAGCCGCCCGCGACCTGCGCCTGGCCCTGGGGTTGGAGAGCCTGCGTCTGCCTGCCGAACGGGCCCTGGAGCGGGACGACTTCCGCGCCGCATTGCACGTCCTGCAGGATCGCCTCGTGCGACTGCAGGTCCTCCTGGAGACCCAGGCCGAGCGCTCGGAGGGCCTGGCCCACTGTCTGGCCCGCTGCCAGGAGACGGCGGGCAGGCTGGAGCGCTGGCTCGCTCCGGATGCCGAGGCGGGCAGGGTGCGCTGGTGCGAGGCGGCCATGCACTCGGTCCTCTTCCATGCCACCCCTCTGGACGTGGGGGCCCTCTTCGCCCGGCAGCTCGCAGACGACCCCCGCGCCTGGATCTTTACCTCCGCCACCCTCTCGGTGCAGGGCGACTTTCGCCATTACCTCAAGGAGATCGGCCTGCCCGAGGCGCGGACGGCGGTGTGGGACAGCCCCTATGACTATGCCCGTCAGGCCCTGCTCTACGTGCCCCGGAGCATGCCGGATCCCAACAGTCCAGGCTACACCCGCGCCTGTGTGGACGCGGCCTGGCCCCTGGTGCAGGCGAGCGGCGGCCGCGCCTTCCTGCTCTTCACCAGCCTGCGGGCCATGCGCGAGGCCCATAGCCTGGTGGCAGATCGGCTCGCTGCGGAAGGCAGTCCCTGGCCCTTGCTCTTGCAGGGCGAGAAAAGCCGCAGCGCCCTGCTGGAGGAGTTCCGCCAGCGGGGCAACGCCATCCTGCTCGGCAGCCAGAGCTTCTGGGAGGGGGTGGATGTGGCCGGCGAGGCCCTGTCCCTGGTGGTCATCGACCGGCTGCCGTTTCAGCCGCCGGACGATCCGGTGCTCGCCGCCCGCCTAGAGGCCTTGAAGCGCGCCGGGCACAATCCCTTCTTCGACTATCAGCTGCCCCGCGCGGTGATTAGCCTCAAGCAGGGGGCGGGCCGGCTCATCCGCCATGAAAACGACCGGGGCGTACTCATGATCTGCGACACCCGCCTGGTGGACAAGCCCTACGGCCGGCGCATCTGGCAGGCCCTGCCGCCCATGCGCCGCAGCCGCAGCCTGGAGGAGGCCATGGCCTTCTTCGGCGCCGGGGGGACGGGGAGTGGGGAGTAGGGAGTGGGAGTGGGATGGAATGACCAGCAGCCAGCGGCTAGCATGTAGCTTGTTGCGGTTTGGAAAACACTGAAGAAATCCCCTCGCCCCCGCTTGCGGGGGCGAGGGCTGGGTGAGAGGCTTGAGAAATCAAAGCGTGATCACCCTCACCCCCCACCCTCTCCCAAAGGGAGTGGGAGTTCTTCAGCGTTTCCTTAGAGCTGTCACAAACTATTGGCTACCAGCTACCAGACCCGTGAAAATCCTTGCCTTCGACACCTCCACCGAATGGTGCACCGCCGCCCTGTACCTGGACGGGGAGGTCCGGGCCGCCGGGGTGCTGGCCGGGCAGACCCATTCCCAAATCCTGCTGCCCATGCTGCGCAGGCTGCTGGCCGAGGCGGGACTCACCCTGAGGGGGCTCGACGCCCTGGCCTTTGGCAAAGGGCCCGGCGCCTTCACGGGGCTGCGCATCGCTTGCAGCGTGGTCCAGGGATTGGGCATGGGGGCGGGGCTGCCCGTGCTGGGGGTGGGCACCCTGGAGGCCATGGCCGAGGAAACCGGCAAGACGCGGGTCATCGCCGGTCTGGACGCCCGCATGGGGGAGATCTATGCGGCCGTCCTGGAGCGGGAGGGGGAGAGGTGGCGGGTCCTGCAGGGGCCCGGGGCCTACCGGCCCGAGGCGGCCCCCCTGCCGGAGCAAGGTGCTGATTGGACGGGCTGCGGCAACGCCTTCGCGGTCTATCCCCAAGCGCTGTCCCGGCGCTATGGCAGCCTCTTCATGGCGATCGACCCCGAAGTGATCCCCCATGCCCGCAGCATCGCTCGCCTGGCCGCGGCCGGCTTCGCCCGCGGCGAGGGGGTGCCGGCCGAGGCGGCCGAACCCTATTATGTACGGGACAAGGTCGCCCTGAAACGCAGCGAACGATGAGCGCCGTCCTCAAGCCCCAGCCCTTGCGCTTCCGGCCCATGACCGAGGCCGACCTGCAGCGGGTGTTGCGCATCGAGCGGGCCGCCTATCCCTATCCCTGGAGCCTGGGCAATTTTCGCGACTGTCTGCACGCCGGCTACAGTTGCTGGGTGGCCGAGCTGGACGGGGAGCTGGTGGGCTATTCGGTGCTGCTGGCCGCCGCCGGCGAGGGGCATGTGCTCAACTGCTGTGTCTCCCCCCCATGGCAGGGGCGGGGCTACGGCCGGCTGCTCATGGAGCACTTGATCGAACGGGCCAGGGTGCACGGGGTCGAGAACATCTACCTGGAGGTGCGGCCCAGCAACACGGCGGCCCTGCGGCTTTACCAGAGGCTGGGCTTCGAGGGCATCGCCCTGCGCCGGGGCTACTACCCGGCCGATGAGGGGCGGGAGGATGCCCTGGTGATGCGGCTTAGCCTATGAGCCTGTCGCGGCAGGAAAGGCTCAAGCTGCTAGGCCTCTGGCCCGTCTGGCGCCGGCGGCCGAGCCCGGCTGCAGCTGCTGGGACCGTCGCGCAGCCTGCCTCCACCGAGGCCATGCCGGCGGCGACGACCGACATCGCCGGCATGGACTGGGACGAGCTGCGCGAGGCGGTGCTGCAGTGCACCCGCTGCGAACTGCACCGCACCCGCACCCAGGCGGTGTTCGGCGTGGGGGACCCCCATGCCGACTGGCTCATCGTGGGCGAGGCGCCAGGGGCAGAGGAAGACCGGCTGGGCGAGCCCTTCGTGGGCCAGGCGGGCCGGCTACTGGACGCCATGCTGGCCTCCATCGGGCTTAAGCGCGGCGAGAACGTCTATATCGCCAACGTGCTCAAGTCGCGCCCGCCCAGGAACCGCGACCCCAGCCCCCAGGAAGTGGCCGCCTGTCTGCCTTACCTGGAGCGGCAGATCGACCTCATCCGGCCCCGGTTGGTGCTGGCCCTGGGTCGTTTCGCCGCCCAGAGCCTACTCGTGACGGACACCGCCATCGCCCGCCTGCGCGGCCAGGTGCACCGCTACCGGGGTATCCCCCTGGTGGTGACCTATCACCCCGCCTATCTGCTGCGCAACCCGGCGGACAAGGCCCGCGCCTGGGAGGACTTGGTCCTGGCCCGTAGGACTATGGCCGGCCTGCGCGAAGGAGCGGCATCGAACCCTTGAGGTCCGTGACAGCAGACCGCTCTAGGGCATGCCTGAACGACGGCCGGCGCTGGGCGCGTTGCCAAAGGCTGGCGCCTGGGGGATCATGACGCGGCCATGCCGTTGACCCTTCCATGAAGAAGATCCTGCTTCCCGTTCTATTGCTGGTGGCCGCCGTGGGCGGCTTCGCTGCCCTGCGGGCTACGCGCCCCAAACAACCTCCCGTCCCCCCCACCGAACAGGTCTGGCGGGTCGAGACCATGGAGGTGCGGCCCGCCACCCTGAGTCCCCGGCTCACCCTGTCCGGCAGGGTCGAAAGCCCCGAGCTCACGCGTGCGGCCGCGCCTGGGGCGGGTCGGGTGGACCGGGTGCTGGTGCGCGAGGGGCAGGCCGTGCGGCGCGGTGAGCTGTTGCTTGCCCTGGACGCCCGCGATTTCGAGCCGCGCCTCATCCAGGCCCGCGGTCAGGTGGACGAGCTCGTGGCGGCCATCGACAGTGAGCGCCTGCGGCATGCGGCCGACCTGGACCAGCTCGAGCAGGAGCGCCGTCTGCTGCAATTCGCCGCGGCCGACGTGGAGCGCTTCGAGCGCCTGCGCCAGGAGAATTTCTACTCCCAGGCAGCGGTGGATCAGAGTCGGCAGGCCCTGGCCCGCCAACGCATCAACCTGCGTAACCGGGAACTCCTGATCCAGGAGCACGCGGCCCGCTTGCGCCAGCTCGAGGCACGGCTCGCACAGGCCCGCGCCGGCCTTGAACAGGCCGAGCTCGCCCTGGCGCGCAGCCGCGTGTATGCCCCCTTTGATGGCTTCGTGGCCGGGGTGCAGGTGGCCCAAGGGGATCAGGTTGCCGCCGGCCAGGTCCTCCTGACCCTCTATCCGCTGGCCGGCCTGGAGGTGCGTGCCAAGATCCCCGCCCCGCATCAGGAAGAGCTCCAGTCCCTGGTCGGCAGGGGGCGCACCTTGGAGGCCACGGCACGTCTGGGTGGCGAGGAGGTGCGGCTCAAGCTCGTGCGCCTTGCAGGCGCCGCGGATGCACGCGGTCTGGACGCCTTCTTCCGTCTGGAGCGGCCCGATGCGCGGCTGCGGGTGGGCACGCTGCTTACCCTGGCGCTCACGCGCGCGCCGGTAGATGGGGCCATCGCAGTGCCCTATTCGGCCTTGCACGGGGGGCGGCTGCTCTACCGAGTGGAGGGCGGACGCATCCAGGCCGTTCCGGTCACCGTCCTAGGAGAGCAGGCCGGGGAACGCCCTCTGCTACTGGTGCGCGCCCCGGACCTGAAACCGGGCGACCGGGTGATGACTACCCATCTGTCCCATGCAGTGACCGGTATGCGGGTTGAGGTGGCCAGCCCCTGAGGGTCACGCGGGACCTCGCAGTGGGCGGTTCGAAATCTGGGATAATTGCTTGCACCGTATCGTCCCAGGAGGTCGAAGGATGCAAGGTGAGCTCGCCCCGGATTTCGAACTACCTGGCACCGCAGGCAGGCCCGTCCGCCTGGCGGATCTGCGCGGCCGTTTGGTGGTGCTCTATTTCTACCCCAAGGACAACACCCCCGGCTGCACCACCGAGGGTCAGGACTTCCGGGACCTGTACGACCTGTTCCAGGCCCTGGACTGCGAGGTCTTCGGCATCTCCCGCGACGGCATGAAGTCGCATACCGCCTTCAAGGCCAAACTGGGGCTGCCCTTCGAGCTGCTGTCCGACGAGGACGAGAGGGTCTGCGAGGCCTACGGCGTCATCAAGCAGAAAAACATGTACGGCAAGAAGGTGCGCGGCATTGAGCGCAGCACCTTCGTCATCGACCGCGACGGCCGCATCGCCCGCGAATGGCGGGCGGTCAAGGTCCCCAACCACGCCCGCGACGTGCTCGAATTCGTGCGCACTCTGTCCTGATCCCTCCTTCCACTGACGCTGCGATGGCGCGCAAACCCAAGACCCAGACCAAGCTCTTCGTGCTCGATACCAACGTCCTGCTACACGACCCCACCTGCCTGTACCGGTTCCAGGAGCACGACATCTACCTGCCCATGGCCACCCTGGAGGAGCTGGATCACAACAAAAAGGGCATGAGCGAGGTGGCGCGCAATGCCCGGCAGGCCAGCCGCTTCATCGAGGAGGTGGTCAGCGGCCGGGAATCGGACCTGGGCGCCGGGGCGCACCTGGGGCCCCATAGCCACAATGCCGCCACCGGCAAGCTGCTGCTGCAAACCCACCCCATCGAGAGCAACATCACCTCGGTGCTGCCCTACAGCAAGGTGGACAACCAGATCCTGGGGGTGGTGGATTATCTGAAGAAGCGCCACCCGGAGCGTCCCGTGATCCTGGTGACCAAGGACATCAACATGCGCATCAAGGCGCGGGCCCTGGGGATTCAGGCGGAGGACTACTTCAACGACAAGGTGCTGGAGGACACGGACATCCTGTACACCGGTGTGCGCGAGCTGCCGCCGGACTTCTGGGAGACCCACGGCAAGGGCATGGAATCCTGGCAGAAGGAGGGCCGTGTCTATTACCGGGTGACCGGCCCCCTGGTGCCCTCCCTGTTCGTAAACGAGTTCCTCTACCAGGATGGGGATCGTCCCCTCAACGCCATGGTCAAGGAGGTGCGGGGCAACACGGCGGTGCTGGTCACCGTCAAGGACTACACCCATCCCAGGAACAACGTCTGGGGCATCACCGCCCGCAACCGGGAGCAGAACTTCGCGCTCAATGTCCTGATGGACCCGGACATCGATTTCGTGACCCTGCTGGGTCAGGCCGGCACCGGCAAGACCCTGCTCACCCTGGCGGCGGGGCTGACCCAGACCCTGGAGGAGAAGCGCTTCAGCGAGATCATCATGACCCGGGTGACCGTGCCGGTGGGGGAGGACATCGGCTTCCTGCCCGGCACCGAGGAGGAGAAGATGACGCCCTGGATGGGGGCGCTGGAGGACAACCTGGACGTGCTCCAGACGACCGACCAGGAGGCTGGGGAATGGGGCCGGGCGGCGACCCGCGACCTGATCCGCTCCCGCATCAAGGTCAAGTCCCTCAACTTCATGCGTGGCCGCACCTTCCTCAACAAGCTGCTCATCATCGACGAGGCCCAGAACCTCACCCCCAAGCAGATGAAAACCCTGATCACCCGTGCCGGGCCAGGCACCAAGGTGGTGTGTCTGGGCAACATCGCCCAGATCGATACACCCTACCTCACCGAGGGCAGCTCGGGGCTCACCTACGTGGTGGACCGCTTCAAGGGCTGGCCCCACAGCGGTCACGTCACCCTGGCCCGCGGCGAAAGATCGCGCCTGGCCGACCACGCGGCCGGGGTGCTCTGAGACCGGCCCTGCAGGCGCAAGCCACGTCAGGGCATCAGGCGGGGCTGATCAGGAGGGCTGGCAGATGAGCCATGCCATGGGGTGGCGTTACACGAACTTGAGCAAACCCAGGAAGGCGATCGTAAGGCTGAACCCCAGACCCATCACCCATTGTACCTGGGTGAAGCGCCTGTCCATGGCCTCGAAGCGGGCGTGCATCTCCCGCTGCAGTGCCTCGAAGCGTTTCTCGCTTGCCTGGAAGCGCTGGTCCATGGCCTCGAAGCGGGCGTGCATCTCCCGCTGCAGTGCCTCGAAGCGCTGATCCAACGCTTCTGAGCGTGCAGCGATCTCCCGCTGCAGCGCATCGAAGCGCTTCTCGCCTGCGGCAAACTGCGTCGTCTGCACCTCGCGCAGCGCCTTGAGCTCTTCCTCCACACGCACCATGCGCTCCAGGAGCGAGAACTCCCGCGCCCGCTGTTCGTTTTGCTGCACGAAGGCGGCAATCTGATCGGCCACTGCAGTCCGGAGCTGCTCGCGCAGGACCTCCTCCACCAGCGCTTTGACTGCTGGGGTATCCATGTTCTCAGGATTAGCGGCAGAGACGTCGGCCACAGGGGTGTCCTCAGCGAGGGACAGGTACAGAATTCATTTTAACCTAAAAACCGCAGTTGACCGCTTCATAGGATTCGTAACATGAGGAGAACACTAAGATTTTTGCCTTCGCTGGAGGACACCCCTTGGGTGAGCCCGCTACGCGCCCGCTTTCCGTGCCAGATTGGCGCCTGGCTTTGTGGCTACGCCGAAACTCGCCAGGGAAACGATCTATTTTCCCTGGCTCGTTTGGCCGCTGCGCTTCGCTTGCTCGAAACGAGCCAGGGAAACGGGATATTTTCCCTGGCTCGTTTTCGCTCCTCCTTGCAGGGGGCGAGCCTGCGGCGTCGTCGCTTGTGGGCCTGCGGCCCATCCCTCGGCTCTCGCTCGGGACCAGCACTGCGTGCTGTCCTGCGCCCTGCGGGCTGGTCGCGCCAGCCACCAATCTGGCACGGCCTTCGGGCCCGTCCAACTGCGGTTTTTAGGATAATCTTGGCATGACCAACCCCCTCCCCCTCGATGGGGGAGGGCCGGGGTGGGGGTGACATTCAAGATCATTGGTTTCGGAGCAATAAGGTCCAGCAGCCCTGGCATGGGATGAACCCATGATGACCATCATAGGGGTCTGCCGGGGCATCGGCAACGATTTGCGTTCGTCCGGGCCGTCGGCAGCGCAGGGATACGAGCTTGCAGGCGGTCCTCCGGGCCTGCTCTGCAGCCCAAGGGGGCATCGGGCTTCAGACCCCCTCTAGCACCGGCTTCAGATACCGCCCCGTGTGGCTCGCTTTGCTGCGGGAGATCTGCTCCGGCGTGCCCTCGGCGACGATGCGTCCGCCGCCCGCGCCGCCTTCCGGGCCCAGGTCGATAATCCAGTCGGCGGTCTTGATGACGTCCAGGTTGTGTTCGATGACCACCACGGTGTTGCCGTGGTCCACCAGGCGGTGCAGCACGGTGAGCAGCAGGTGGATGTCGTGGAAGTGCAGGCCCGTGGTGGGTTCATCCAGGATGTAGAGGGTGCGGCCGGTGTCGCGCCGGGACAGCTCCAGGGCCAGCTTGACCCGCTGCGCCTCGCCCCCCGAGAGGGTGGTGGCGGCCTGGCCCAGGCGTATGTAGCCTAGACCCACGTCCATGAGGGTCTGGAGCTTCCTCGCCACCACCGGCACGGGGTCGAAGAAGGCGCGCGCCTCCTCCACGGTCATCTCCAGCACTTCGTGGATGTTGCGGCCCTTGTACGTCACCTCTAAGGTCTCGCGGTTGTAGCGCCGACCGTGGCAGACCTCGCAGGTGACGTAGATGTCGGGCAGGAAGTGCATCTCCACCTTGATCAGGCCGTCGCCCTGGCAGGCCTCGCAGCGGCCCCCCTTGACGTTGAAGGAGAAGCGGCCGGGCCCATAACCCCGCTCCCGCGCCATGGGGGTGCCGGCGAAGAGCTCCCGGATGGGGGTGAACACCCCCGTGTAGGTGGCTGGATTGGAGCGGGGGGTGCGGCCGATGGGGCTCTGGTCCACGTTGATGACCTTGTCGAAGAACTCGGTCCCCTCGATGGTCTCGAAGGGGGCGGGTTCCAGGGCGGCGCCGTGGAGCTGGCGCGCCAGGGTGGCATACAGGGTGTCGTTGATGAGGGTGGACTTGCCGGAACCGGACACGCCCGTGACGCACACGAAGAGCCCCACAGGTAGTCGCAAGGTCACGTCCTGCAGGTTGTTGCCCCGCGCGCCCGTGAGCACGAGCCAGCGGTCCTTGCGGGGCTTGCGGCGTCGGGGGGGCAGGGGGATCGCCCTGCGCCCCGCCAGGTAGTCGCCGGTAAGCGAGCGCTCACAGGCCAGGACCTCGGCGAGGCTGCCGGCCACCACTACCTCGCCGCCGTGCTCGCCCGCCCCCGGCCCCATGTCCACGATGTGGTCCGCGGCGCGGATGGCCTCTTCGTCGTGTTCCACCACGATTACGGTGTTACCCAGGTCCCTGAGCTGCCGCAGTGTGGCCAGCAGCCGGTCGTTGTCGCGCTGGTGCAGGCCAATGGAGGGTTCGTCCAGCACGTACATTACCCCCGTGAGACCCGAGCCGATCTGGGAGGCGAGCCGGATGCGCTGGGCCTCGCCACCCGAG
>FWPV01007880.1_pt1 | contig 10679 bp, 10 predicted proteins | sample 2228371 | NCBI WGS metagenome assembly FWPV01 (sample SAMEA103939776, study PRJEB20133) | metagenome
GCTTGCGGCGCAATCTGCCTTTCCTTCCCGGCCCTGGGCAACCTTTCTTCAAGAATTTGGGCAACTAATTTGGAGAAGAACCAAATTCCTATTCATTTGTAGGGCAAGCCCTTGTGGCTTGCCGTATACGGCAAGGGATAAACCCTTGCCCTACGTTTTAATTCTTGATTCTGCATAAAGGCCTGCCTTAGGCCATTTACCCAATTCCGGTCATTAAATAAATCAATGGCCATCTAAGTAGGGTATATTCCCCGTTTGACAGTAAGGTTTTGGTTATGGTAATTTAAGACGCGTAAGATTTGGGATTAATAATTTACTTTCTCCCAGAGGAGTATGAAGATAATGAAGCTGGAAGAGATAAAAGAAATTCTAAATGCCCAAGTGATTGTCGCCCCTGCCGATATGCAAATGGAAATTAAGATGGCGTGCGGCTGTGATCTGATGAGTGATGTTTTAGCCTTTACCAAGGAAGAATCTCTACTCCTCACCGGGTTAACTAATTTGCAAGTAGTTCGGACGGCTGAAGTAGCCAATATTAAAGCTTTGGTCTTTGTGCGGGGTAAGGAGCCGGACCGGGAGACAATTGCTTTAGCTATGGAAAAAGGAATTCCTATCCTGCTTACTGATTTGCCGATGTACGAAGCTTGCGGTCGCCTCTACCGGCGCGGACTGCCGGGATGTTCCGAAACACAAGAAAAGGGTTGTTCCCCAGATGGGCGATAAGCCCCTTTTCCGACAGACTTTTGAGATCATCGGTGGAGACTTCATCAATGCCGGAGAAGTATCAAGCAAAATAAAGAAAATTTTGCGAGAAATGGGGGTGTCCAATAATATCATACGCCGAGCAGCCATTGTTACTTATGAAGCGGAGATGAATGTAGTCTTGTATGCCCAGAGGGGAACTTTAATGCTCTGTGTAACTCCAGAACTGTTACATATAAAAGTCAAGGATGAAGGTAATGGAATTGCCGATATAGAATTGGCTCTGCGGGAGGGCTATTCTACAGCCCCGCCCGAAATCAGGGAATTAGGATTTGGGGCGGGGATGGGCCTGCCCAATATTAAAAAAAATTCCGACGAATTTAAGATAAGCTCGGTGCTTGGTCAAGGAACGGAATTGGATATTATTATTCGCCGCTAAAAGAGAGGTGAAAAGTAGTGAGCTAAAGGAGAAAGAGTAGCCGAGGATGACTGGCGGCCATAGATGAAACCGGATAAATGTTGAAAGAATTTCAGGCAGATTTACATATTCATACCTGTCTTTCACCCTGCGCTGAATTAGAGATGTCCCCCCAGGCCATTATCGAAGAGGCGCAGCATAAAAATCTGCAGATTATAGCGATAACCGATCATAATACTACCCAAAATGTCTTTCCCGTTATGCGCTGGGGAGAACGGGTGGGGATAAGAGTGCTTCCCGGAATGGAAGTACAAACGCGAGAGGAGGTGCATCTCTTAACCATCTTTGCGGACCTTGAGCAGGCGGCCCTCTGGGATGCCGAAGCTTACCAATATCTGCCGGCGGTAAAAAATGAACCGCAAATTTTCGGTGATCAGCCAGTGGTAGATGAAGAAGGAAATATCTTGAGATTTGAAGAACGTTTATTACTCAATTCCTTAAGACTTTCTATCGAAGAAGTCAAGAAAAGGGTAGAGGAGTTGGGGGGATTGGTCATCCCTGCCCACTTTGATAAGGAATCTTTCAGCTTAATTAGTCAATTGGGCTTAATTCCTAAGGAGTTGGCTTGGGAAGCATTGGAGATGAGCTGGCAAGATGAATCTCCCCCATCAGCAAGATGGAAAGAATTAAAAATTCCGCAGATAATTTCTTCCGATGCTCATCGCTTAATAGATATTGGCAGCGCCTATACCATTTTTCTCTTGGCCGAACCCACTTTGCGGGAGATAAGGTTAGCCCTTCAAAACCGCTTCGGGCGTCGCCTGGGGCGCAAAGTGGCCAAAGGAGTTTTTCTCTTTTGAATTTTTCTTAAAAGGATTTTAGATAGGCAAGTTAAAAATGCTGGCCGAAAAAAAAAGGAGGTAGTTATGAACTTATTGGTCTTGGAAAAGAAAGACCTCCTGCCCTTTCTGGAAAATATAATGAGCTCGATGGAGGTGGTAGGAGTCAGGGAAAAAGTAGCTGGGAAATATGAGTTTGCCCTCTTAGATTCACCCGGGCAACTTTGTTTGGATTATGATGTAACAATTCTGCCCCCCAAAAAATATTTATTGCCTCCCCGCGAAACTATCTTCCAGTTCCAAATAGGTCAAGAAGTGAACTGCCATGCGGTATTTGAAAATAAACCACGAGCTATAGTCGGCATTCACGCCTACGACCTCAAAGCGATTAATCAACTTGACCGGATCTTTGCTACGGGGCAGATAGATGAACATTACCTGGAAAGAAGAAGGAATACTATGCTCATCGGTATCGACATCAAAAAAGCTTCTCCCTATGCCTTTTGCAAGTCCATGAATTCTGCCTTAGCCCGGGAGGGTTTTGATCTTTGGCTGACGGATATTGGCGATAAATTTGTAATCACGGTTGGCACGGAGAAAGGGCAGGAGCTACTCAAAAAAAATGCCCGCCCCCGGCTAGCCACTAAAGAAGAGGTGGCCAAGAAAGAAGAGATTCAAGAAAAGATTCCTTACCTATTTTCTTTAAACACAATTAATGCTGCTTATGAAGAGCTACCCCAACTTTTAGAAGCGCGAAAGGATAGCAAACTCTTTGCTGAGCTGGCCGAGAAATGTTTAAGCTGCGGCTCGTGTAATCTGGTTTGTCCAACTTGCTATTGTTTTGATGTGCAAGATGACCTGGCGCTTAATTTGTCTAAGGGCGAACGTTTTCGTCTGTGGGATGGCTGCTTGTTAACCGGTTTTGCGGTGGTGGCTACAGGTGAGAATTTTAGAAAAGACCGGGCCGAGAGGATTCGCCATCGGATCTTCAGGAAAGGTAAATATATTTATGAGAAATATGGCGAACACGGCTGCGTCGGTTGTGGAAGATGCGCTTCGGCCTGTCTTCCAGATATCGCTAATCCAGTAGAAATCTTCAATCGGCTAAAGGAGGGTAGATAATGATGAACATTACCCAAGGGCAATTGAAATCAATTTACCTGCCCCAACTGGCTGAAATTATCAGGACGGAACAGCTGACGAAGATGGAGAAACTTTTAGAGATTAAACTCCTCAACGGGCAGGATTTAGGACATCAACCTGGACAGTTTGTAGAAGTCTCTATCTTGGGCATTGGCGAAGCCCCTATTTCCATCTCTTCTTCGCCGACTAAAAAAGGATCTTTTGAGCTGGCGGTCCGGGCCGTGGGCAATGTGACCAGGGCTCTGCACAATTTGACCAAGGGAGCCATAATTGGCATCCGCGGGCCATTTGGTAATGGTTTTCCTGTTAGCGAGATGAAAGGGAAAGACATCCTTTTTGTGGCTGGAGGAATTGGTTTAGTCCCGCTGAGATCTTTAATAAATTATGTCTTGGACAAGCGCTCAGATTTTGGAAGAGTGTTGATCCTTTTTGGTGCTAAAAATCCAGCGGAACAGTTATTCCTGGAGGAACTTGCTCTCTGGCGTACGCGCTCAGACCTGGAGTACTGGGAAACAGTTGACCGGGCCGATGGCCAATGGAAAGGCCATGTGGGAGTAATAACGACACTCTTCCCCAAGATTAATGTTAATCCGAAAAATACGGTAGCTGTTATTGTGGGCCCCCCAGTTATGTATCGTTTTGCCATCTTGGAAGCCCAAGTAAAGGGCATCCCGGATGAGCAAATTATAGTCTCGCTGGAAAGAAGAATGAAATGTGGGGTAGGCAAATGTGGCCACTGTCAGATTAATCATCTGTATGTTTGCCAAGATGGTCCCGTGTTTAACTACGCGCAGATTAAAGATATAAAGGAGGCTATTTAAATGAAACCGAAGATTGCCTTTTTTGATTTTGCCAGCTGTGAGGGATGCCAACTGCAAGTGATTAACTTAGAGAGCGAAATAGTGGATCTTTTAGGATTAGTAGATATCGTGCAGTTTCGAGAAGCGATGAGCGAAAAAGATGATAATTATGCTATCGCCTTTGTTGAAGGCAGTATTACCCGCAATAAAGATATCCCCCGCTTAAAGAAAATTCGGGAGCAGGCGTCAATTTTAGTCGCCCTTGGTGCGTGCGCCTGTATCGGCGGAGTAAATTGTTTAAAGAATTTTCAACCTCTGGATGAGGTAAAGAAGTATGTTTATGGCGATAAAGCAGAATGGTACGAAACCTTTGCCGCCCGCCCCATAGATGCTGTTGTCCCCGTAGATTACTACATTCATGGATGCCCCATCCATAAAGAAGAATTCTTAAAGGTGGTTAAAGCTTTGTTGGTAGGCAAAAAACCGGAGATTCCCACCTACCCTATTTGCGTGGAGTGTAAACGCGCGGGAAACGTGTGTGTCTTTGAATTGGGCTTAACTTGCCTCGGCCCGGTTACCCGGGCGGGCTGTGGGGCGTGGTGCCCCTCTCATCAGGATAGCTGTCAGGGGTGTCGAGGCTTGGTCCCAGATCCAAATATTAATGCCGAGAGAGAGGTTCTCCAGAAGTATGGATTAACAGTGGAGCAGGCCATAGGTCAGTTTCGGATTTTTCTGGGTTATACGGAGGTGGTTAAATGAAATATATAAATGTCCATGTAGATCATGTAACGCGGGTTGAAGGACATGGCAATATAGTAGTCAATATTAAAGAGGGGAAAATCGAAGAATGTCGTTGGGAAGTGGTTGAAGCTCCGCGCTTCTTTGAAGCTTTTGTGCGCGGCAGGAGCTATTTAGAAGTAGCTCATATAACCTCCCGTATCTGCGGCATCTGTTCCGTAGGCCATACATTGGCTTCCCTTAAGGCTACGGAAGCCGCCATGGGGGTGCAAATATCGGAACAGACGCGGCTTTTACGGCGCATTCTCATTCAAGGAGAAAATATGCAGAGCCATGTGCTGCATACTTACTTCTTGGCCGCCCCAGATTTTGTCGGCGTCCCCAGCGTATTTCCGCTGGTCAAGACTCATCCCCAGGTGGTGGAGCGGGCTTTACGGCTAAAGAAATTAGCTAATGACCTTTGCGATGTCTTTGGGGGGCGGACGGTTCATCCGATTACACCCACGGTCAATGGTTTTACCAAACTGCCCGAAGTTAAAGCCGTAAAGGAGATCAGCAAGCGCTTAGTTGAGGCTAAGCCCGATTTAGAGGCCACCGTCGAGCTTTTTAAGAGTTTTAAGATTCCTGACTTTAAGAGGGAGACGGAGTATATATCTCTGAAATCTAAGGAAGAGTATGCTTTATACGATGGCGTCATCGCTTCCACTGATGCGGGAACTACTCCGGTGGAGAATTACCGCCAGTGGACCAATGAGTATTGTGTGCCCCATTCGACGGCTAAGTATACCAAAAACGTCCGGGAATCGTATATGGTTGGCGCCTTGGCGCGCTTCAATAATAATCATGAGCAACTTTCTCCCGGGGCGAAGAAGGCGGCCGCCGAATTGGGTTTAAAAGCCCCTTGCTATAATCCCTTTATGAATAATGTAGCTCAATTAGTAGAGATCGTGCACGCCGTGGAGGAGTCCATAAAATTAATTGATGAACTCTTAACTAAAGGATTGCAGGAGGAGGATCGGCGCATTCTGGTCAAAGCCGGGCGGGGTGTCGGGGCAGTTGATGTTCCGCGGGGCATTCTCTTTCATGATTATACTTATGACAAGAATGGCGTCTGCATCGCTGCGAATTGCGTAATCCCCACCAATCAGAATCATGCCAATATTCAAAAAGATATGGAAGCTTTTCTACCGTATCTTTTGGATAAACCAGAGGAGGAGATTCGCCTTTCCTTAGAGATGTTGGTACGCGCCTATGATCCTTGTATCTCTTGCTCCACTCATTTGCTCAAGGTAGATTTTATTAAATAGGCTGCTCAATGGCGCAGAAGGTTTTAGTCATTGGCGTGGGGAATCTTTTACTGCGAGATGAAGGGGTTGGGGTGCACGTCATCCAGGAATTGCAGAAGAGAGAACTGCCCCCAGAGGTAGAAGTAGTGGATGGAGGAGTAGGTGGGTTCGATCTGCTCTACTATTTCCCCCGGGCAGAGAAAGTAATTATTATTGATGCCGCAGAAATGGGCCTTGAACCCGGGGCGGTAGTTCGCCTCGACCCTAACCAGGTAAATTTGTCCCCCTTAGGAAGGCAGTTTTCGGCTCACGAAATAAGTTTAGCCAGCGTTATAGAAATGGGCCAAAAGTTGGCGAAGAATTCGCTGGAGATAGTAATCTTTGGCATTCAACCCAAAGAGATTAATTGGGGGCTGGACCTTTCGCCAGAAGTGGCGGCCGTGATTCCCCAAGTCATTTCTGCCATTTTTAAGGAGATTAATTCGGCCTTGGGTGCTCAAGAGCAAAATAAAATCTCCTGCCTCCGCCGCCGTTTTTTCCTTAAAGGAGTTGTGCAGGGCGTAGGATTCCGACCCTTTGTCTATGGACTGGCCGTTCAGTATGGTTTAGGCGGGTGGGTAAATAACTCTTCAGCGGGCGTACATATAGAAGTGGAAGGGCCGGCCGAATCCATTGAAAAATTTACTGAAGATTTAAAGAAAAAAACTCCTCCCCGAGCCCGGGTGGAATCTTTGGAATTTTTTGACCTCCACCCTGGCGGGTATAAAATTTTTGAGATCAAAGAGAGTGCGGAAGAGAGAGGCGAATACCAACTCGTCTCCCCGGATATTGCCACCTGTTCAGCCTGTGCCGGGGAAATTTTTGACCCAGCCAACCGCCGTTACCGTTATCCCTTTACTAACTGCACAAACTGTGGTCCCCGGTTTACCATTATCAAAGATATCCCCTATGACCGACCAAAGACCACCATGGCCAAATTCACTATGTGTCCTGAATGCTTTGGGGAGTACACCGATCCAGCAAATCGGCGCTTCCATGCCCAGCCCAACGCTTGCCCCCGGTGCGGGCCTAAATTAGAGCTCTGCAATAAGGCAGGGGAAATAATGGCTACCGATGATCCTTTGCGGGCCACGCGTGAGCTTCTCCAGGCGGGAAAAATTGTGGCTCTCAAGGGTTTGGGAGGGTTTCTTTTGGCCTGCAATGCCCAGAATGCGGAAGCCGTGCGTCAGCTGAGAGAGCGGAAGAAACGGCCAGCTAAACCCTTGGCTGTTATGTTTCCTGATTTAGCCAGGGTCAAGGAGCATTGCTGGGTAGAGGAGCAGGAAGAGGAGCTGCTCCGCTCCCCGGAGAGCCCGATTGTCCTTTTGCGCTGGAAGAATGACTCGACAATTGTTCCGGAGGTAGCTCCTGGGCAAAAATATTTAGGGGCTATGTTACCCTACACTCCTTTGCATCACTTGCTGCTTAAGGAGTCGGGGATGATTTTAGTGATGACCAGCGGCAATTTGAGTGAGGAACCTATAGCCAAAGATAACGAGGAAGCAAAGGAAAGGCTGAAGAACATTGCCGATGCTTTCCTTGTTCATGATCGTGATATTTATGTCCAGTATGATGACAGCGTGGTGGCTGTAATAGATGGGGAAGTAAGTATAATAAGGCGAGCTCGAGGTTATGCTCCTTTTCCTATAAAATTACCCTGGACCTTGGCGCCGATTCTGGCCTGCGGGGCAGAATTAAAGAATACTTTTTGTCTAACGCGGGATCAATACGCTTTTGTCAGCCAGCACATTGGCGATATGGAGAATTGGGAAACGCTGGAGCATTTCCAGCGCACCATAAAAATTTACCAGGATCTTTTTCGCATCCAGCCTGCATGGATAGCTTATGATCTGCACCCTGAATATCTTTCTACTAAATATGCTCGCCAATGGCCGGGCAAGAAGATTGGGGTGGCCCATCATTTTGCCCATTTGGCGAGCTGCCTGGCGGAAAATGGGGTCGAAGGACCAGCAATAGGTCTGACTTTTGATGGATTGGGTTATGGCCCAGATGGCACGCTATGGGGTGGGGAATTTCTCATCGGGGACTATTGCAATTTTCAGAGATATGCCCATTGGGAGTATATGCCGATGCCCGGAGGAGCAGCAGCCATAAAGAATCCATGGCGAATGGCCTTAGCCTACACTTATATTTTGCTTGGCCGAGAAGCCCTTAGAGGGCACCTTTCAAAGTGGCCTATACCCGGCCCAGAGAAGCTCCCGCTTATTCTCCGCCAGATAGACCAGCAGATAAATGCTCCCTTAACTTCTTCTTTAGGTCGCCTTTTTGATGGCGTTGCGGCTGTCCTTGGCCTTTGCTCCACTATTTCTTATGAAGGCCAAGCGGCTGTAGAATTAGAGATGGTGGCTGATCCCAAAATAGGCGGGGCTTACGATTTCCGAGTAGAAGAAGCGCGAGGAGTTGAAGTAATTCGACTAAAACCGCTTTGGGCAGGAATTATAAGAGACCTGAACAGAGGAGTGCCGCCGGCTGAAATTGCCGGGAAATTTCATAATACTTTAGTAGAAATAAGCCTTTATCTCTGCCAGCAAATTGCCCAGCGGAAAGGGATTAAAAGAGTGGCTTTGAGTGGCGGCGTCTTCCAGAACCGCTGGCTCCATAAAAATTTAAAGAATACTTTAAGAGATTCTGGTTTTGAAGTCTTTACGCATCACGCGGTGCCTTGTAATGATGGCGGGATATCTTTGGGGCAGGCAGTAATTGCCCATTTTGCCGCTAAATGATTGTTTATTAACCAGGGGAAATTAGCAATGTGCGTAGCTATTCCAGTAAGAGTGATTTCTATAAATGATCTGCTGGCGGAAGTAGAAGTAGGCGGAATAAGACGGGAGATTAGTTTGCAACTCACGCCCGAAGCCAAGGAAGGCAGCTACGTTTTGGTCCACGCCGGTTTCGCCATTAGCATTGTGGATGAGATAGAGGCGCAAGAGACGCTCAAACTATTTGCCCAGCTGACGAACTTAAATGGCGAAGAGCTGTAATTTTCATTTCTCATGATCAAGGGGATCGTTTTATCGGCGAAGAATTCCCCCTTTTCTCAGAGTAAGGCCTTGCTGGCCATTATCTGAAGGGGGAGGTTATCATCGACCCTCATCCCTGGAAGAAGAAGTGGGGGCCAGTTTTATGAAATTTATTGATGAATATCGGGACCCAGAGAAGGTTAGAGCGCTAGTGCAGGAGATTGGTCACGAGGCCAAGAAACCCGTAAGATTAATGGAGGTCTGCGGCACGCATACAGTCGCAATAGCCCGTTTTGGATTGCGTAAACTTTTGCCGGAGAATATTGAGCTCGTCTCAGGACCTGGCTGCCCGGTATGCGTCACCAGTCAGGGAGATTTAGACAGGGCGATTGCTTTAGCCCAACTTCCGCACACAATTATCGCAACCTTTGGAGATATGATGCGGGTACCCGGTTCCAATTCTACTTTAAGCGCTGAGAAAGCCGCTGGCCGCAGCGTGCAGGTGGTATATTCTCCTTTAGATGCCCTGCAAATTGCCCAAAGAAATCCAAATAATAAAGTAATTTTCCTGGGAGTAGGATTTGAAACCACAGCCCCCCTGGTAGCGGCCACGCTTTTAGAAGCCCGGCAGCGGGGGGTAAAAAATTTTGAAGTTCTGTCCTTGCATAAAACCATTCCCTTAGCTTTAAAGGCCTTGGTTAATTTAGGTGAGATAAGATTAAATGGTTTTTTGCTCCCCGGACATGTCAGTGCCATCATCGGTTGTCAACCTTACGCATTCTTAGCCCAGGAATTTGGTTTGGCCTGCGTCATCTCCGGTTTTGAGCCTTTAGATATCTTGTATTCAGTTCTCTTGCTTCTGCGGCAGATAAATAAAGGCCGACCGGAAGTAGAAATTCAGTACCGCCGCGGAGTCCGCCCGGAAGGAAATCTGTCTGCCCAGAAAATTATGCAGGAGGTATTTTCACCAGCGGACGTAAATTGGCGCGGTTTGGGAACCATCCCAAGTACGGGCCTTAAGTTGCGGGAAGAATGGGCAGAGTTTGATGCGGCACAAAAAAATTCCATAGTTTTACCAGAGGTTATGGAAAACCGCGCGTGCCGATGTGGACATGTTCTGCGCGGCCTATTAAAGCCAGCTGCCTGCCCATTATTTGCCCAAGAATGTACTCCTCAAAATCCAAAAGGACCATGCATGGTTTCTTCTGAGGGTTCTTGTGCGGCAGTTTATAAATATGAGTTACCAGGATAAATTGGATAAGACGCTTAAAGAAGAAAGAATTCTTTTAGCCCATGGAAGTGGCGGAGAACTTAGCCATGAATTAATTAGCACTCTAATTGCTAAAGCTTTTTCTAATCCTTATCTTGATCATCTGGACGACATAGCCATAATCCAGATAGGCCAGAGCCGTCTGGCTTTTACCACCGACAGCTACGTAGTAACTCCCGTATTTTTCCCCGGAGGAGATATTGGCAAGCTGGCGGTATGTGGTACCATTAATGACTTGGCCATGGGTGGAGCCGCGCCCCTTTATCTAAGTTCAGGATTTATAATTGAAGAGGGATTTCCTTTCGCGGATTTAGAGAAAATAATTGCCTCTATGCAAGAAACAGCCCTGGCCTCGGGCGTAATGATCGTTACGGGTGATACTAAAGTAGTTAACCGGGGGGGAGCGGACCAGATTTTTATAAACACTTCGGGTTTAGGATTAATCCCTCCTGGAGTTAATATC
>FWPV01012442.1_pt1 | contig 10678 bp, 6 predicted proteins | sample 2228371 | NCBI WGS metagenome assembly FWPV01 (sample SAMEA103939776, study PRJEB20133) | metagenome
GACCGACCTCGCCAAAAATTATTGTGTCGCGCGGTAAAGGCTTATTTTTAAAAGCAATGGCTACGGCGAGGGTGACGGCAAGGTCGCAAGCCGGCTCTTGGATTTTATAGCCGCCAGCCACGTTTAAGTGTACATCGTGGGTTCCAAGATGCATACCGGCTCTTTTTCCCAAAACGGCGAGCAAAAGCTGAAGTCTATTTAAATCAAAACCAGATGAGCGCCGCTGCGGGTAGCCGAAATAGGTGCGGGAAACAAGGGATTGAATTTCAACGAGTAATGGCCGAGAACCCTCAACTACGCAGGTGACTGCTGATCCGGCGATGTTTTCATCGCGTTCTTCTAAAAAAATTGCTGATGGGTTTTTAACTTCAGCCAAACCAGAGTTTGTCATTTCAAAAATCCCAACTTCGTCAGTTCCACCAAAGCGGTTCTTTACGGTGCGGAGCAGGCGATAAGCGTGGAACCGGTCGCCTTCAAGATACAAAACTGTATCCACTAAATGTTCTAAAGTTTTTGGGCCAGCGACTTGACCTTCTTTTGTTACGTGGCCAATAATAAAAATCGGAATATTGTTTTTTTTGGCGACTTCCAAAAGTTTCACTGTGCAAGCCCGGACTTGGTTAACACTGCCGGCCTCAGAAGGTAGTTCTGAGGTAGCCATGGTTTGGATAGAATCAACGATTGCCAGAGTTGGCTTTAATTTTTCAAGGGTGGCGCAAATAGTGTCAATATTTGTTTCGCCCAAAAATTGAAGTGAGGTTGTTTTAAGAGCAAGGCGGTCAAGTCGCATTTTGATTTGTTCAGCTGATTCTTCGCCAGAGACATATAATGTAGAAGCCACTTTACGCTGCGTCGCCTCGGGTGACCAACACCAATTTACGCCAGGTTTAGCGTTTAGTGGCGTTGTCCGGGGCGTATTTTTGGCTTCTATTGTGTGTTCACTGAATCTATGTAACTTTTGTATGTTTCTAACAACTTGTGTCGCTAATTGCGCCACAAGTGTTGATTTTCCAACGCCTGGCTCGCCGCCAAGAAGAACCAGTGATCCTGGGACAATCCCGCCTCCCAAAACCTGATCCAATTCGCCAATGCCGGTTTTAATTCTGGCAAAATCTTTACCAGTGACTTCATTAAAATTCAAAATTTTTCCTATGGGAATTTTTTCAAATCCCCCTTTATTTCCCCCTTTTCCAAAGGGGGATTGATGGGGATTTATAATTTCTTCCAAGCTTCCCCACGCGCCACACTCCAAACACCGCCCCGCCCATTTATGGGTCTGAGCCCCGCACTTAGAGCATTCAAAAATTGTTTGTGGTATATTTGGCATAGTTTAGCTGCCAGCGTAGTAAGTTCGGCATCCAGCTGGCTGGTCGATAGTTTTTCTTTGGACATTAATACTGCTGCCAAACTCAATGCGCAGATATGATTGTTTCATTTCATCATTGCACTGCGAAAGTTTTGGTTCTCTACAGCGGCGGAATTTGCTGCCAGCTGTGTTGCCAATAATGTATCGCCTACCATCTTTTTCACCGTCGCAGTAGACATGCTCATGGCCAGAAAGAATGAGATCCACGCCCTCTATTGCTTCGAGAGGGACAAGATTTTTACCTGTGATGCTACCTGAAGCAGTACAAGAATAATACATCGGCCTATGCGTTACAATAACCTGCCATTTGGCAGTAGATTTAGGAATGTGGTCTGCCAGCCAATTTTTATTAGTGCCTGGAAAAGGAAGGAGAAAAAAGTCAGTGTTCCCGCAAGTTATTTTTTTTGGTAAAGGAAAAGAAGAAGTAAAACGTTCAGCAAATTTGCTTACGCCTGCCTCGAGGTCATGATTCCCAGTTACAGCATAAATCGGCCATTTTGCCCTAAGCGGTTCTGAAGGAGTATCCCACCAACTTTGCCATTGGTCAGGCGCGTCGGCAACATCGCCGCCGTGGATGACAATATTAACATTTTGTTCAGTAAGCATTGCGTCAACAACTCCCTTAAAGCACTGCGGGTGTCCTTGCGAATCAGTCAAAAAAAGAATCGTGCAGCTTTCGGCATCTGGGGCTATTTCTTCTTGGGCAACTTCGGCTTGGGCTGTTTCTTCTGTTTCTCTTCGGGTAGTCACTTGACCATTGGTAATATTAATTACCACGGGCGCTTCGCCGACCCTTTCTATAAATTTAACTTTTAATGATCTGAATTCTACAAGTTGCGGATTAATGGCATAAAGTAAAAGATATGAGGTCAGGGCGATTGCCAAACCGATAAGTGCAGTTTCAATAAAACTTTTGGCCGCGGAAATCCTTTCTGCCGCCCCGCCAGCCGTAAGCCAAATTAAACCGCCAATAACAATCATAATTCCAGCCAAAATTCCTGTGACGCCGATAGCGTATTTATAAATTGCAGCAATGTATTCGGCAATCCAAGGAATTATAAGATAGCGATCGCCAGTTTCGCCAACCAATGTTGCAGGTAAAAATTTGGTCAAGCCGGCCAAGGTTGGAAGAGGGATTTTTAATTCTGGAGGAGTGATTTCATAAACATATGGCACTGCCGGAGGAAGAGGAGGAGGCGGCGGGCTAAGGGTGTAGGTTTTGCATTCGTAATTTTCGCATTTGTATTCAAATTCTGACGTGTCGGGCGGGCAATCAACATCATCCCAGCAATAATTTGGGGCTTGGCAGGTTCTGCTCCTTCTGTGGCATCGCTGGCCAGTCGGGCAGCCGTCGGCGCCAGGCGGTTGATCTGGCTCACAATAAGTCGCCGCTTCAAAGCCGGCCGCTCCACAACGGTAGTTGATGCAGGGCATGCCCGAAGGACATTCACCTTCAGAGCACGGTTGGCAAGTTGGAGGTATTCCTTTGCAAACCAAACCGTACTCTATACATTCAGCCATTTCGTCGCAAGATTGACCAGCGGCTGGAGCCCTGACTGTTTCTGGAAAGTAATAAGGAGCGTCAGATTTCGGTTCGCAAAAATTTCCCAAAGATGTTGTAGAGCAGGTTCTGCCGCCAGGACAATAAGTCGGGTTACCTACGATTTCTCCTTGACTGCATCTTCTTCTTAAACAATCTGTGCCCCTGCCACTTGCGTTTACTGTGCAAATTGTACCAGGAACTCCGCTGCAATCGCCATCAGTGTTGCAGGCGCGGCAGTCGTCTGCCGGCCTGCTCAAAGGGCAAGGAGGAATTTCACTAACTCTTCGGCAAACCCCGGCGTCGCAAACTTGTTCAGATGGGCAGTTTTCATTTGTTCTGCAAACTACGCATTCGCCGTCGACACAAAAAAATCGTCGATAAGGATTTCCGGCGCAGTCACGGTCAGTGGTGCAGGCTGGTATTTCATCATCACTTCTGGAACAGCGGGGTGTTGCTTCAGACATAAGGCAGGTTCGTCCACTTGGGCAAGGATCTGTCTCTGAACAGTCTGCTCCAGAGCAAGATTTTGCGCCAGCATATGGTTCGCAAATGAGAGGCCGGTCACATTCAGTGTCGTCATTGCATCGTCCACCTGGGCCTACGGCTAACGTTGTTGAAGGTAAAAATAAAAAGAATAAGAAAAAGAGGGTTGAGAGAATTTTAGGAGTATGTTTTAGCATGGTTTAGCTAATTAAGAGTGCAAGGGTTGTCTCGTCTTTCTTCTCGTACACTGAGTTAAAGAAGAGGATTGAAGGGGTGGTTGTGGCAGAGCAAGCTTTTGCACTCCAAATCGAAGATGTAGAAAATAGACTTGACACCATTTTCCCTCATTTTCGAGGACACCACTTTTTCTCGTTAGAAGTCGTATGGACGATAAATGAATGTTTTAATGTCTTGACCTGTTTGCCTTGCTTTTTTATCTTGATTTCTTACTATATTAATATACTCATTGAAATCTTTAACTCCCACACGAGAGGCTTTTCCAACTCCCGGAATAGTTATTGACCCTGAAAATCCGCCCATCTCGGTAATTGTTCCGTCAGTATACATATAATTATGGCCAAAAGAATTAGACCAAATAAGATCACCAAATTTGAGCCCTCCCATTGCATTTATTTTAGCGAGTGCATCATCAATGCCATCGGCTTCAAAGACAAGATATTCACTTGCAGGTAATCCACTTCGGGCGTACTGGGGGATAGGATGTTTAGTTTTAGCCGCGCAGTTTAATAGTTGGTTCATAAAAGTGAGGCAATCACCGATAATCATACCAGTATTGCAAATAGGTACAGCCCATTGATCATGGTAGTATTGTTGAAGTGCTGGTCCACAGGAATGTCTTGGGTCAACATTTTTCCCCGCTTTACAGTTTTCAACTGTTTGAATATTTTCACAACCAGGGGGGAGAGGACGGTTATTTGCTTTAAGAATACAAAAGTATGGAGTCAACATTCGTCCTGATGTTGCGCCAGAACTTTTACATTCTTTAGTGTATCCTCCTTTGACGTAAGCACAACCGTTTCTACAGATGGCTAGCCATTGGGGGAGAATTTCCTTTAAGTTGGCAATACGCCCTGCGTAGTTACCAGGGTCTGGTTTACAAAGTGCGGCAGCTTTTGCTGCTGGGGAATCGCCAGGTATTTCAGTTAAATTGACAGGAGGTGGATTAACATCAGCGTCAAAACCGCCGCTAGCCAAATTAACCGCTGTTTCAAACTCGATTCTTTCAATCACTTTTAATTTCATCGCTTCAAATTTTACTAGATCAGGGTTTATGGTGTAAAGAAGAAGATAAGAAGTTAAGGCAATTACCAAACCAGTCAAAGCATTTTTAATAAAACTTCTTGCCAAAGTGACTCTTTCGGCTGAGCCACCAGCTGTAAGCCAGATGGCGCCGCCAATGACAATCATAATTCCGGCCAAAATACCAACAACGCCAACTACGTATTTGTAAATGGCAGCAATGTATTGGCCGATCCAGGGAATGATAAGGTAGCGTTCTGGAGCTTCGCCCACAAAGGTCAAGGGCATAAATTCAGTCAACTGAGGGAGGGTTGGCAGAGGGATTTGAAGACGTGGAACAGGAGGGGACGCTGGAGGTGGAGGAGTCTTGGCTTCGGCTGGACGGAGCATTTCTGGTCCGCAGGGCAAATCGACTCCCTGGATTTTAACTTCAAGATCATTGATGTTTACTCTTAATTCTCTCGATGCCGTTCTGCAGCATTCATCTGGCGTTGTAACTTCCCTGAAAACTCGTCCCCCAGCTCTACATCCGCAGTCAAAATCTGCGTTATTGAATTTTACTTCTGCGTACGTGGAACAAGCAATGCAGCAATCAGATGGTTGGCCAGAGATTTTTTTGCTACCATCAGCGCATTCACAGTTTACTTGACAAGTAGTAGAGACATGACTTGGGCTAAGTAGGTTTGTATTCCAAAGCACATTTCCGCCTTCGCTCACACCGCAGGCATTACAGCAGTCGCCTAGTGTTCTGGCAGATTGAAATTCATTTGTGCCGGGGCACTTGCAAGCACAAAATTCATTTTGACCCCTCCAGACAACTGGCTTTCCTCCAAAAGATTCACAGCATTTGTTGAGCGAACTGCGAAATTCTGGGTTAGTAGTTACGGCAGTACCTTCGTCGGCACCCTCCATTGTTCCAACTAGTGACTCGCTAAGTATACAATCGCAAGGTTTTTCTGCACCATCCCAAAACACATTTTGATAACTTCCGGTTACGCGATTGCAGCCCCAACAGCAAGCTCCCAAACTTGTTGTTGGTCGCCCCGTTGTTTCTCCGGCACAGCGGCATTCACTTCCAGCTAAGACCGTCTTGGAAAATAAAAATATAATGATGGCAATGATCAAAATAGCGCCCAAACAAGCGGAAAAGAAGATTTTAGGTAAATAATTTTTTTGCATTTTTTGTTTCAATTGTATTTTTCTATTCTGGAGTGCAGACTTTGGTCTGCTCATTGTGCGGACTAAAGTCCGCATTCTGGAAAATCAAGTCTCATGCCATGCGGACTAAAGTCCGCACTCCGAAAATAAATATCACTTTAATTGAATTCTTTCTATTTTTCCAGTTTGGAGATTAGTAAAATTTAAATATTTACCATCAGCAGATACCATGATGTTTTTGGCCGTAAAAGAACCATAAGGCGTGGCCACTAAACTTTTTAGACCAGTTGTTAAATCAATTTTATAAAATGAATCAGGCACGCCGCCAAAAAGGCCAGGCTGAAAGCCGGCTCCGCGTTCCATGGACTGCGGCACGGCGCAGTAGACAGTTGTGTTGTCAGCAAAAGCGCATTTGTCAGCCCAGGTATTCACAGCTAAACTTCGCCGGTTAGCGCCAATTGAGTCTCCTTGAGCATCAACAATCCAAAGCACTGGTTTGTAGTCAGAAGCAGAATTGTAAACTGAGTAAAGTAAGCGGTCGCCTGTTTTTGACCACTTTCCCCGAAAGCCCAATCCTTCGACTATGAGACCGGGTAAATTTTCACGATTTTTTCCGATTAAAAGAATTTGCTTGCGATCAAAACCCATAGCTTCACCAGTTTCAGACGTGGCAATAACTTGATGATTTGGCGACCAGCTGACATTTACTTTTGCTTCATTGTAGCCAAGCGGCTCAACTAATTGGACACCCGAACCATCAGGATTAGAGATAAAAAGCCACCGGTTATTTGGATCAATGCCAAGACTTTTGCCAGCAATTTGAGTGCTGTCAGGAGAAAAACTAAAGTCTTTCCAGTGTTGTGGCAGAGTTATTTGTTTTTGACTTATAAAATCGAAAAGAACATTGGCTCCATCAGGGAATTCAAGAATAGCTTTATTAGTGTCTGGCGCCCAGGCAACAGTTTCAACATTGCGAAAGACTTTGTCTGAAAGGACGGTTTTGTTGCCATTTTGGTCAACGCGGTAAAATTTTCCTTCAGCCTTGTCATAGTAGGCAATGTCTTTTCCGTTAGGGAAAAGGACAGCAAATGAAGTTTCGCGGTCAACTAAAGTGCCAACCCAGGTTGAAGCGCCTTTTGCTACAGAGGAAACTTCAGGAGGCAGTTGCGCAGGCGGAACAAGAGAAGGTCTAAGAAGACGAGCAGGCGGAACAAGGACTTCGATTGGTTGGGGCGGACCGGCCGGAGCGCGAGGAAGGGCAACGGGTGGAGCAACGACTTCGGGTGGGGCTGGGGGAGCGGGAGGCGGAGTTGGCCGAAAGAAAACAAAATAAAGAAGATAGCCAAGGCCAATTGTTACGACGACAAAAATTACGATAGTTAGAATTCTTCGCCAAGTCATAAATTTAAATTAAAAATTATAAACCAAAGACCAAAAACATAAATAATTAAGTTGATAAATTCCAAATCACAAATTCCGAATTTCCAACAATACTAAAATCTAAAATTCTAATGTCCAAAACTTGCATGTTTGGGATTTTAGTCATTAGATATTTGGGAATTTTAAAATTTTCAAGTTCGTTTTTTAATTTTCGGTTTTTGGTTTAGGATTACGTCATCTCTCTGAGTGCTTTAATTCTCTCCTCAATTGGCGGATGAGTAGAGAATAATTTGTGAAAAAATTTTTTTGTTCTTTCACCAAAAGGATTTGAAATATAAAGATGGGCAGTTGCGTCATTGGCGCGGCGAAGAGGTTCTTTGTATGCTGCAATTTTTTCCAAAGCTCGAGCCAGGCCCTCTGGATAGCGAGTGAGGAGTGCGCCGTCAGCATCAGCTAAAAATTCCCGTTTTCTTGAAACAGCGAGTTGAATGAGTTTGGCAATTAGTGGAGAAAGAATTGCTAAAACAATGCCGGCTAAAAGCAGGATGGTGCCGATTTGTCCGCCACCCCCTCGATCGTCGCGTCTTCCGCCGAAAAATCGGAAACGGAGCAGCCAATCGGACATTAGAGCAACAATGCCAACTAGAACAATAACAATCATCATTAATCTAATGTCGTAATTTTTTATATGGGAAAGTTCATGGGCGATCACACCTTCTAGTTCTTCATTTTCTAATTTTTCAACAAGTCCAGTAGTCAATGCAATTGAAGCGTGTTTTGGATCGCGGCCAGTTGCAAAGGCATTCGGTGCTGGATCGGGAATTAAATAAATTTTTGGCATTGGCAGGCCGGCGGTGATGCAAAGGTTTTCAACGAGGCGATAGACATAGGGATCATCTTCTTTCTTGATGGGTCCCTTGGCTCCGGCGGTCCAAAGGGCAACTTTATCGCCGCCGTAGTAACTTGTGGTAGCCATGATCAAAGAAATAATTAAAGCCGTGGATAATGCTCCATAGTTGTCGCCAGTGAATTGACCAAAAAGCCAGCCGAGAAAGATAACAAAAATAACAAAAAGAACAATCAACAAAATTGACTTGCGTTTGTTGGCAGTGATTTGTTTGTACATAGTCATCTAACTTACAACAAATTTCGCGAGCCCCGACGTATCGGGGAGAGTAACTTTTTATAAGTATCTACAAGTATCTGAAACTTATAGAAATTGATAGAAACTTTATTGTTTTGACAAACTAAAATTTCACCTTTACTGTTTCTCTTTCTTTTGCTTCCTCAATTTCAAAGAATTCTCTCGCTTTAAAACCAAATGGGCCAGCCACTAAGTTGTTTGGGAATTTTTGAATTTTAATATTAAAGTCGCGAACATTGCCGTTATAGAAGCGTCGGGCTGCTTGAATTTTATTTTCAGTATCAGAAAGTTCGTCCTGGAGCTGTAGAAAGTTTTGCGAGGCTTTTAAATCTGGATAATTTTCTGCGACAGCAAATAGTGTTTTGAGTGCGCCGGCTAACATGTTTTCTGTTTTGGCGATTTCTGCTGGATGTCCGCTCTTTTCCGCGTTGATGGCCGCGGCGCGGGCCAGGGTAACTTTTTCAAAAACTTCGCGTTCGTGTCCAGCATATCCCTTTACGGTTTCAACCAAATTTGGAATCAGGTCATAGCGTCTTTTAAGTTGGACATCAATGTCAGACCAGGCCTCATCGGTCCGGTTTCGAAGAGTGATTAGGGAGTTATAGGTGGCAATTAGCCAAATAATGATTAGGCCAATGACACCTAAAACGATCCATAAAACGATGAGCATACTTCTCACAAGTGGCGTAAATTGGCATTGTAATGGCGTTCACTTGGCTTCTTAGAATAGAAGCCACTTTATGCCATGACTATGCCACGGAAAACGCCAGGCATTTGATTATTTGATTAATAGATTGTCTTAATTCTTTTATTATTATATAATGAAAAAACGCAAAAGTCAAAGTTTGCGAAATGCAAAAACATACAAAAATACCTTGGGTTACGAAATGCAATAAATCTGCCTAATCTGTTGCAATCCGTAATATTCGTCTTACTGTTCCTTAGGCGGATTTGACGGATATTAGCGGATAAAACGGATAAAAAAATGAATTTCGTAATTCAAGGGAAAATACAAAAAATATTGCCGCGGCCAAGACAACGAATAAGCAGATTTTTATACCCACAAATTTCGTATTTTTCGTACATTTTTCGTGATTTCGCAGGAAGTTTATGACCTTTCGCTTTAAAATTAAAGCCCTCGAAGTTAGTCAGGCAATAGATTACCGAAGCGTTTTACTTGGATTAGGAAAACATTATCCAGTGGTCTGGAGCGATCCCATAATGTTGGCTTTGAGCCAGAAGAGGGGGCAGTATTTGATTTTGACTCGCTATGGAGTTATTGCTTTGACCAATATCTCTCCGCAGTTAGAAAAAAGAGTTTTGACATTGATTCAGCCTTTTTTAAAAAAACCGTTTGAAAATGTCACTAACGAAGATGAAATTAAAGTTGTTGTTGATCCAAATCAAGAAATTCGAGTTTTTTTTGATAAAGTTAGCTTGCCTTCATGCGATGTAAAATTTCTATTAATTATAAGCATGCTTCTTTGTCAGTCGGTTGGCTTAGAATCCTATGAAAAAAGAGTTGAACCACTCCTCGGCCAACTTACCAATGAAATTACCAATTTAAGCAAAAGAAGAATATTCCCGCGAACCGCCTCTTTAACAAAAAATATTAACCAAATAATGCTTCTTCAACAAGAATTAGTAGCTAATTTAGGAGTTTTAGATAAACCGGAGTTAACTTGGGAAAGAGCGGATTTGGAGTTTCTTTATCATCGATTGGCAGACAATCTTGAGTTACTTGACCGAGCAAAAATTTTATCAGAAAAATTTAATTTACTGCAAAATAATATAAAAAACGCTTTTGATATAGTAAGCACTAATCGGATGGCAGGTTTGGAATTCACTATTGTCATTTTGATTGTTTTAGAAATCATTTTATTTTTATTCGGCATAGGTTAATTACTTAATTTTTATGAAAATTAAGCCATCAATTTTTAAGGCCTACGACATTCGCGGGATTTATCCTGGTGATTTAAATGAGGAAGTAGCTTATCGGTTAGGAAGAGCTTTAGTTATTTTTACTGGAACAAAAACTGTGGTTGTTGGCCGTGATATGCGTTTATCATCTGATTCCTTGATGCGCGAGGTTATTAGAGGTGTGATAGATCAAGGAGCCGATGCTATAGAGATAGGATTAGTTTCTACCCCTATGTTTAATTTTGCTGTGGCAGAGTATGATGAGCATGAAGCTGGAATAATGGTTACGGCTTCGCATAATCCAAAAGAGTACAATGGATTTAAATTGTGCTATGGAGACGCCTTGCCAATTGGGGGAGAAACAGGTATGACGGAAATTAAAAAAATATTAGAAGCCGGGGATTTTAAAGAGGCGGCGACTGGT
>FWPV01015958.1_pt1 | contig 10676 bp, 7 predicted proteins | sample 2228371 | NCBI WGS metagenome assembly FWPV01 (sample SAMEA103939776, study PRJEB20133) | metagenome
TGGTTGTTGCGCAGGGCCGCGTCCATCGACGTCAGCTGGGCCCGGAAGTTCTCCGAAGCGATCAGGCCGGACGGATCGTCCGAGCCGTTGTTGATGCGCAGACCCGTCGACAGGCGGGTGATCGACTTGTTCAGCTCCGCGCCCGTCAGACCGAGGTTGCGGAACGCGTTCATCGCGGCGACGTTGGTGTTGATGCGATACGACATGTGTTGTTCCTCCGTGACTTTCAGCCGGCCTGGCTATCCGTGTCCAGTGCCGCCCTAGTTGCTGAGTCGAAGGGGTTATTCCCCGGCAACCTTACGAGGAACCTGGTAAAAATACCGGGTTTCTGGTCTTTTTGCGGGTTTCCGCACAACCCGGCAAAACGACCTGTGCTGGGCCTACAGCGAGGCCAGGTAGTCGGCACCCTCGGTCTCCCCGGCGATCCGAAGGGCCTGCTCGGGGGTGTTACCGAGGCGGTCGCGCCAAGCCCGCGGGGCGCCGGCCTTCACCAGCGTCTGCACCACGGCGAGCGTTCGGGCCTGGTGCAGCGGCGTCTGGAGCTCGGCGTCCCGCGACCAGACGCTGCCGCCCGCCTTCAGCAGCGCGCGCACGTTCGGCTCCATGCCCCAAGCGGCGGCCCGGTGAAGCGGCGTCCGGCCGCGCGAGTCGGTTGCCCGCGCGTCGGCGCCACCGGCCAACAGGGCCGCCAGCGCGTCGGCGTCGGGTCGGCAGGCCGCCTCGTGCAGCGGGGTCGCCCCGTCGGCGTTCCTTCCTGCCACGTTCGCCCCAAGGCTCAGCAGCGCGCGCACGGCGTCCCTGCCAGAGGCCAGATGGAGCGGGGTGTTCTGCATCCAATCCTTGGCGTGAACCTCGGCACCGAGGCGGACCAGAAGGGCGATGCACGACGGGGCGTTCGAGCCGGCGGCCTCGTGCAGCAGCGTCCTCTGGCCGGACATCGTCTCCTTCGCCAGGGCGGGCGACTTTCGCAGAAGGGTCTCCAGGGTCCGCGCGTCGTCGCGGATCACGGCCCGCCGCGCCTCGTCGATGGAGCCGAGGGCCAGGCAGGACAACACTGTCAGCAACGCGAAGAGCGCAGATCTCACTCTCTCCCCTTTCGAGCAGCCAAGGCCTCACGCAGCAAGGCGATCAGCTGTTCGTTGGACTCCGCCAGCCGGCCGGATGTTCCGCAGCACTCGCGCCGCTGCTCGGCGACGGCCAAAGGGGTCCTTCCGTCCGCATCCTCCAGAGCCGGGTTCGCACCGAAGCGCAGCAGCGCTCGGGCCGCCTCCACGTTGCCCGCCTGGGCCGCCCGGTGGAGCGGCGTGCGGCCGGAGCGATCCCTCGCGTTTACGGGTACCTTGGCGGCCACCAGCAGCTCGACGACCCGCGCCCCCGCCGACTCGGCGGCCAGGTGCAGCGCGCCGCTGCCGTTGTCCATCGTGGCGAGGGCGTTGGCCTTGCGCGAGAGGAGGAACCGCACGACCTCCGGCAGATCGCGCCGACACGCCTCGAGCAGCGGCGTCGATCCGTAGCGGTTGCGCGCCTCGAGGTTCGCGCCGTGGGACAGCAAAATCCCCGCCTCCTCCGGCCTCCGCACCCGGTGCAGCAGCGTGAAGCCGAACGCGTCCGCCCGCCGCGCCAACCCAGGGTCCGCTGCGAGCATCCGCTTCAGGCGGTCGGTCTGGCGCATCTCCACGGCGTCCCGGGCCTCTCGAAGCGGGTCCGCGGTCTGGGCGACGCCGGCGGCGACCACTAGCGAGGGAAGCAGGCTCACGATCCATCGGGCCATCGGTGAGGATTGTGACGTTCCAGCGCACGCCCAGATTCAGTACACTGGGCCACCATGGAAGCGAACGGCGCTCTCAGCTCCAACGTGGTCGTGCAGGTGGGCATCGTGGTGCGCGACATCGACCGTGCCCGGGAGGTCTTCGCCAAGGTCCTCGGGGTGCCGGTGCCCAACGTGATCGAGACCGCCGGCCAGGAGACCGCCCACACCGTGTACCGGGGCCAGCCCTCCGACGCCCGGGCCAAGCTGGCCTTCTTCCACACCGGGCAGTGCGCCATCGAACTGATCGAGCCGATCGGCGGCCCCAGCACCTGGCTGGAGCAGCTGGAGAACCACGGCAACAGCATCCACCACATCGCGTTCCAGATCCGCGGAATGGAGGAGGTCATCGGCTCTTTGGAGGCGCTGGGTGCACAGACCGTGCAGCGCGGCGACTACACCGGCGGCCGGTACGCCTACGTGGAGATGACGGAGTCGATCGGCGCCGTGCTCGAGCTGCTGGAGAACGACTGACCAGCCCGGCCGGAACCGTGCCGCTCCGCCATAATGGGGGCATGGTCCAGCGGCTTCCCGAGTGGCTGACGATCCGCATGCCCCGCCCCGACACCATCAAGGAGGTGGAGGGCATGATGCGCCAGAAGCGCCTGCACACCGTGTGCGAGAGCGCCCGGTGCCCGAACCTGCCGGAGTGCTGGACCAAGCGCACCGCGACCTTCATGATCCTGGGGGACACCTGCACCCGGGCCTGCGGCTTCTGCGCCATCAAGACCGGCCGCGGAGAGGACGTGGACCCGTTCGAGCCTGCGAACGTCGCCAAGGTCGCCGCCGACCTGGGTCTGAAGCACGTGGTGGTGACCAGCGTCGCCCGAGACGACCTGCCCGACGAGGGGGCGGTGCACTTCGCCCGCACCATCCGGGCGCTGCACTTCCAGAACCCGCACACCATCGTGGAGGTGCTGGTGCCGGACTTCAAGGCCAAGCGGGAGCTGATCGCCACCGTCGTGGAGGCAGGGCCGGAGATCTACAACCACAACATCGAGACGGTGCGCCGCCTCCAGGGGGTGGTGCGGCCGCAGGCCCGCTACGAGCGCTCGCTGCAGGTCCTGCGGACCGTGAAGGAGCTCGATGGCCGCATCTACACCAAGTCGGGCATGATGCTCGGCCTCGGCGAGACGCACGAGGAGGTTCTGGAGACCCTCCGCGACCTGAAGGAGGCGGGAGTGGATGCGGTCACCATCGGGCAGTACCTGCGCCCGACCATGCGGCACCTGCCGGTGGTGGAGTTCGTGCATCCAGACCGCTTCAAGCAGTATGAGGAGATCGGCGCGGAGATGGGCTTCGCGTTCGTGGCCAGCGCGCCGTTCGTGAGGAGTTCGTACAACGCCATCGAGTTCAGCAAGAAGGTGATGGCGGAGAGGCTCGAGCGGGCCGCGGCCGGAGGGAGCTAGCCGGCGCGGAGGGGCCATGCCGCGACGGCCGAGGCGTTCCGCGGCTTGGTTGTGGGCGGTGGTGCCGCCGGTCGCCATGGCGTGCTGGGGTGGATCGGTCCAGCTGCGGTGCTTCGGCGCTCTGGCCCGGTACCGGGGACCGGTGGCGTTCCGGGTGCCCTCCGGGGCGTCGTTCGTCGCTGTGTCGGCCGGGGCCTTCCAGCTGGACGTTCGGCAGAGGACCCTCGAGGCCCGGTCTCTGAACTTGGCCGGGCCGGATGGCGCTCCGATCGGTTCGGCGGATCGGGTGCGCGTCAAGGTCGGGCCTGACGGATGGAGGCCCGTGCGCGTGACCGCCGCCGGAGTCCTCGCGCGCCTGGAGCGGCTGCCGGACGGCAGATGGAGGAACCAGGAGCTGCTGCCCACCGAGCCGACCGAGCCGTCGGACCTGCCGTTGGAGGTGCGGGTCGAGTCGGCGGTGGTCAGCGTGGTGGATCGGGCGCGCAGGGAGCCGCTCGAGATCCGGGCGGTGCTCCGCAACGGCCGCTACCTGTCGCACCGGGAGGCGTTCTGGGCCAGCGGTCTGGTGGACGCTCCGGGCCTTTCGCTTCGGGTGGAGGCTTCGTCGGTTCGGAGAGGCGAGTGGACCGCTGACTTGGGTTTGGAGCGGCTCGAGGCTATTCGCTGGGTCCGATGGCTGCGGGAGGGGCCCGAGAGGCGGTGGCTCGAGCCGCTCGCCGACTGGGATGCGCGCCGAGCCGAGGCGAGCGGAACTGTTCACCTGCGTCAGGGCCGGCGGTTCGAGGTCGCCTTCGAGGGCGAGCTGGAGCTGGGTGGCGTGTCCTTGCAGCGTCGGCCGCTGGCCGAACAGGCTTCGTTCCGCGGGAGGATCGGCACCGCGCGCGCCGGAGGGCGCCTGGAGGCCCGCGGTTCCGGATGGGAGGCGGTCGGCGATTGGATCGCACTGTGGGAGCCCCGTTCTGAGGTGGCTTGGGACGGCGTCGTGAGGGTCCAGACGCCGTCCGCTCTGCCGCAGATCGTGCGGCGCTTCGTGCCCGGCGACGTGCTCTGGAGCGACGCTTCGTTCGAGGGCGCCGCTCGGTGGGTCCAAGATTCGGGCGTTTTCCTGAACGGAGCGGTGCAGGGCGCATCGGTAGCATGGGATGGTTGGGTTGGAACCGAGGTGCGGGCGTCCCTGACGGCGGACCCTGCGGCCTTGCGCCTGGACCGGCTCTCGCTGAAGACGGCGGGCGGCGAGGTGGTGGGACGGCTCGCTTGGCGGCCCGGGAGCGGAGAGTTGGCGGGCAGGCTCACGGGCACTGGAATCCGTGCCGAGCCGATTCTCGGTCGGTGGTGGCGCGAGCCGCCGCTCCGGGCGGTGGCGAAAACGGAGGTGCTGCTCGGGGGCACGCTGGCCGCGCCGACGGCGAACGTCAGGCTTCAAGCCTACGCGGGTGCCCGACTGGGAGATCGGTGGGTCGATCTCGGCCTTGTGGACCTGGCCGCGGAGCTTCGCGACGGGGTGCTGACCGTCCCGAGGGCCAGCTCGGCCGGTGGGCTCGGCTTGGCCTTGGCCTCCGGACAGTACAAGCTGCATGGCGGGAAGCTGCAGGGAACGGTCTTCCTGAGTGGCTTGGAGGGCCCGTCCTGGATTCCGGGCTTGTCCGGCTTCGGCTTTGCCCGGTTTTCGGTGGATGGCAGCGCCGCGAGCCCGGTGGTGCAGGGCCGGTTCGAGGCGTTCGGTCTGGAGTACGCCGGCCAGAGCCTCCCGTTCCTCTCCGCGGACCTTCGCGCGGACGCCAAACGCCTGAACGTGGAGAGGGCGGAGGCGTACCGAGGAACGGCGCGCCTGGTTGCGAGGGGGAGCCTCGACTGGTCCTCGGGTGACGTGGCGGCGACGGTCGACGGCTCTGGGATTCCCGCCGCCGAGCTGTTCGGGCCTGGTTTCTCGGGAGAGTTGCAGGAGTTTCATGCCGCGTTGGAGGGCACCATCCGGCAGCCAAAACTGCGCGCCAGGGCCGCCGCCACCGAGATCGCGTTCGAGGGCGTTCGGATCCAGGACGCGTCGGCGAGCCTAGAGGCCGACTCGGAGAGGGTGCGCCTCGGCTCGCTCTCGGGGCGTGTGGCCGATGGATCGATTTCGCTGAAGGGGGCCTTCGATCTCCGTTCCGGCATCGGGGAGGCGGAGGGTGTCCTCTCCGCAGTGCCGCTGTCGGAGCTGTCCGCATTGGCCGGGCCCGACATCGCCCTCGGAGGGACGCTCGGTGGGTCGATGCGCTTAGCCTTCGACGAGCGCGGCCTCGTGGCCACCGAGGCGGAAGGAACGCTGAGCGGCGTTACGGTGAACGGCACCGCGGCCGGTTCGGGCGACTGGAGCGTGCGGGGGGCAGGTTCCGTTCTGTCAGGGTCGCTGGTGCTGGGCCAGCTCGAGCGGTTCCTCGAGGTCTCCGATCTGTCGCTGGACTTGGACCGTTCCTCTCTTTCCGCCAAGGTCCAAGCGCTGGGTCTGCCGATCGAGGAGCTGTGGGCCGCAGGGCGTCGGGCCTTGGCCCCCCGCTTGCCCAGCGAGGACTGGGTCGCCAGGATGGACCAGCTGAAGGGAAGGCTGACCGTCTCGGCAAGCATCGACGGGCCATGGTCCGCGCCCAACGCCTCCGTCGACCCGATCCTGCTGGACAGCCTGACGCTGGGTTCCGAGCCGATGGGATCGATCCGGATCTCCGGCCGGCGCTCGGCGGAGGGCTGGGAGGCCACCGAAATCCGGTGGGAGGGAGGGCCTGGAGACCTCCTGGCCAATGGCCGGCTGACGGAGGACGGCCAGCTGGAGCTCCAGGGAGATCTGTCCAGTCTTGATCTTTCGATCCTGAACACATTGGGCTTCGGCTTGCCCCCGGTCCAAGGCAGGGCGTCGGTTTCGTTCGCTGCTCGCGGGCCTGCCAACGAACCGCTCGTCGACGGCTCGGCGGTTCTCCAGGACTTCACCGCCGGGGGAGAGAGGCTGCCGCTCAGCGTTCTGCTGAGCTCGATCCGACTGGACGGAACCGGTCTGTCGTTCGAGGGCGCGGTGAACTACAGCAACCTGACCGGTCCCTTGTCGGGAAGCCTTCCGTTCACGTGGGAGGGAGGCTGGGACCCCGCGCGGACCATGGAGGTGGCTGTGCGCATCCCGGAGCGCGACGTGGCCGACGTGCTGCCGTTCCTGCCGGCGTTGGACCCCCGGCGCACCTCCGGGCGGGTTTCGGGCAGGGTGGCGCTTTCCGGCACGGTGGAGGAGCCCCAGCTGCATGGCTCGCTGCGGGCCGAGTTGGAGAGCCTGGCAGCCTCGGGCCTGGCGACCACGTTCCGGGATGCGTCCGTGGAGCTGGCGTTGGGTGACGGAAGGGCGTCTGTGACGGCGTCCGCCGCAGGCGGCACCGGAGGCAGGATTGAGGCCGAGCTCGGCGTCGCTTTCGGCTCCCTCCGAGGTTTGATCGAGCGCGGGCTGGAGGCCTGGCGCTCTTGGACCGTGGAGGGTCGTCTGCGAACCGACCGGCTGCTTGTGGGGGAGTCGTTCGGCAAGGGCGGCAGGTTCAGCGGCGTGGTGGACGCCGAGCTTGGCGCCGAGGGAACCCTCGGACGGCCGAGGCTGTCGGGGCGCATCGTTGCCGACTCGCTGGAGGTGGCTGTTCCCAGCGAGTTCGCCGAGGGCGCTTCCCCGGCGGAACTTCCGATCGACCCGCAGCTCGCGATCACGCTGCAGGCTGCGAGGGGGGCGCGGATCAAGGCGCCTCTGGCTGAGGTGGTGGGCTCTGGCACCGGCTCGGTGGAGGGCTCGCTGTCGCGGCTGCGGGTCGCCGGCACGTTCTCGGTGTCCTCGGGCACGCTCAGCCTGCCGAACGCTCGGGTGGCTCTGGACCCGGATGGCGTGGCGAGGCTCAGCTACTCCGGCGGACTCGCCTCCGACGCCGACGTGAGGGTCGACGTGGACCTGAACGGTCGGGCGAGCGTCACGGCGATGGGGCCCACCGGACTGTACGAGCGGTATCAGCTGCTGCTCGGATTCCGCGGCGATCTGCTCAGCCCCGAAGGCCTGTTGATCACCGGCCAGAGCGACCCGCCGGACCTGAGCCCGGAGCGGATTCGAGCGATCATCGGTCAGGAGGACCTCGTCCGCACGCTCGAGACGGGCGACCGCAGAGCCTTGGCCAGCTACGCGCTGCCGGTGCTGTTCGACGCCGTGACGCAGGACTTCGCGAGGAGCGTGGGCCTCGACTTTCTGGGCCTGGACCTCGGGTTGGCGGGCGAGGCTTCGCTCACGGCGGTCCGGACGTTCGGAGGCGGATGGACCCTGACGTTCCGACGGCAGGTCAACGAGACTTCCGGCGAACCGCCGATCTTCGACGTCAGGCTGAACTTCCGGCCGCCGCGGCGCATCCTGCCGTGGCCCGGCTTCTCGCTGATGCTCGGCAGCGATCAGGATCGGCCGTGGAAGGTCGGGGTCGAGTACCGCCGGCGCCTGTGACCGCGGGGCACGACGAGGCGCGGCCGTAACGGGCCATACTGTCAACACGTCGGAACAAGCGCCGGGCAGACGGGCCCGGCGAGTCGGCAACAAGGGGTGGAGGGAACTTGAGCAACCGGTTCGTTGCGTTCGTTGCGGCGCTCGTCGTCTCGGTGGCGTTGGCCGCGGCCCAACAGGCGAGTGTGATCCGCGAGATCGTGGTGCAGGGGAACGAGAACGTCACCAAGGACGCGATCCTGTCGCTGATGCGAACCAAAGTGGGCCAGCCGTACATCCAGGCGCAGCTCGACCAGGACAAGCAGGCCTTGGAGAACACGGGGTTCTTCCAGGCCGTGGACGTCCGGGCGCGCGCGCTGGAGCTCGACGCTTGGCAGGTGGTCGTCGAGGTTCAGGAGTATCCCCTCATCAAGGAGATCCGCGTCACCGGCAACAATAGCCTGAAGACGGAAGAGATTCTGAAGGTGCTCGAGGTCCAGCCGGGACAGGTGTTCAACCTGAAGAAGGTGCAACCGAGCATCGCCGCCATCCGCAAGCTCTACACGGACAAAGGGCTGTTCGCGAACGTCGAGGACTTCGCTCCGCTCGAGGAGTCCCCCAACACGCTGAACGTGAGCATCATCGAGCTCACCGTCGGGAGCGTCACCGTGGAAGGAGCGGTGCGCACCAAGCCCTCCGTCATGCGCAAGCTGATCAAGACCCGGCCCGGCGACACGTTCAGCGCCCGGCGCTGGGAGAGCGACCTTCGGCGTGTGTACGGCACCCAGTGGTTCGAGGAGGTCAAGAGCTCCGAGCGCATGTCCGAGGAGGGCATCGGCAAGGTCGACCTGACCGTCAACGTGAAGGAGACGCGGACCGCCACCTTCAACGTGGGCGCGCAGATCGACCCGCGCAGCGGGTTCGCCGGCTTCATCCGCCTGGACGACGCCAACTTCCTGGGCACCGGCCAGACGATCGGCGTGGGCTACCTGCAGGCCACCGAGGGCGGCGGCCCGAGCATCGACCTGACCTACCGGAACCCGTTCCTGGACGATCGGGACACCTCGCTGAGCGTGCAGCTGTACAGCCGCGTGCTGTACCGCTTCGCGGGAACCGCCTTCGGAGGCGACAACTCCCCGACCGAGGACGACCGGTACACCGAACGCCGCACCGGCTTCACCACGCTCGTGGGACGGCCAGTGGGTAGGGACCTGACGGCCAGCATCGGCATCCGCGCCGAGGAGATCGTGACCGACAACCTGGACAACACCTCGTCCAATAGCTTCATCCAGCAGGACGGCCGGGTGGCGGTGCTGACGGTCGCCGGCGTCCGCAACCGTAGGGATGTGGACGTCGACCCCTCGCGGGGAGACTGGATCCGACTCTCCATCGAGCCCGGCTTCTCGGACATCACCAAGGTGGGCGGCGTGTTCCCGGACCCCGACCTGCTGGGCAGCGGCACGTTCCTCCGCTCCACGCTGGAGTACCGGGCTTACTTCACCGACCAGCCGCCGCGGGGCACCAAGCTCGACGACCCCCGGCGCGTGTTGGCTTTCCGCGCCAAGTACGGGGTGGTCTCCGGCAGCAAGCTGCCGTTCTTCGAGCAGTTCTTCGCGGGCGGATCGGACACGGTGCGGGGCTACCGGGAGGACCGCTTCTGGGGCAAGCAGACGCTGACCTCGACGGTGGAATACCGCTATCCCATCCAGAAGGCGTTCAACGCCGTGCTGTTCGTCGACTACGGCGGGGCTTGGGGCGGCTACGGCTCCGTGAACGACTACACGCAGAGCGACACGCTGAAGATGCACCTGGGCTACGGCGTCGGCTTCAGCTTCCGCACGCCGCTCGGCCCCATCCGCCTCGACTTCGGGTTCAACGAGGAGGGCGGCTCCCGTACCCACTTCCTAATTGGCACGTCATTCTGATTCGAAGAAGGAATTCCTATGTTCAACAAGTCCAGCTTCTCGCAGTTCGGATGGATCGTCGCGGCGGCCCTCGCGGGGGCGATGTTCGCCGGAGGCTTCCAAGGCTCCAACGACAAGATCGGCGTGGTGGACATCGCCAAGGTGATCAGCCAGAGCAACATGGGCAAGCGCGACCAAGAGACCTTCAACCAGATGAAGGCTGCGCGCGAGGGCCTGCTGGAGTTCATCGACACCTACCGCGTTCTGACCAACGAGCAGGCCCAGCGCATCAAGGAGCTGAGCCTGCTTCCCAACCCCAAGCCGGAGGAGAAGAGCGAGCTGGAGCGCCTGAAGGCCGAAGTGAAGGCCAGCAGCGCGCGCTCCACGGAGCTCGCCCAGAAGACCAACCCTTCGGCCGAGGACCGGGCGCTGATGGACGAGTTCGCCCGCCGGAGCCAGACGATGGAGCAGGTCGCCCAGCGCTGGTACCGCGAGTTCACCAACGAGCTGCAGCAGTGGGCCGACAAGCAGAAGGCGGCGAGCATCGACAAGGCCAAGGCCGCGATCCAAGAGGTGGCGAAGTCGCAGGGCTTCACCGTCGTGTTCGAGGCCGGCGTGGCGCCGTACGGGGCCAACGACCTCAATGACGCCGTGCTCAAGGCGCTCAACGCGCGCAACTGACGCCGTTCGGCGGTTGGGCCCGGCCGCGGCGGCCCTGCTGACGGTGGCCGCCTGCGGCCGTCAGGAGCCGGTGACCGTCTTCGTGGATTTGGACCGCGTCAGCCCTCTTCCTCAGGCGCGGGATGAGCTCCCCGCCCTGCAAGCTGGAGGAGGACTTCCTGCAGAGGAGGTGATCCTGCCGGGCGCCGCCGGTCGGTCCTATCTTCTGCCGTCCTTGGAGCAGAGGCGGAAGGCGGCGGCGGCGAAGCTGGCCGAGCTGGAGGAGCAGACCAAGCGGGCCGTGGCCAACCAACTGCGCGAGGTGTACCGACGGGAGATCGACCGGCTGCTCGCCGATCGCCGGAAGGCGTTGGAAGGCCTGTCGCGAGAGCTCGACGACCGGTTGCAGGAGCGCATCTCCCAGGCATTTCTACGCTACG
>FWPV01015959.1_pt1 | contig 10674 bp, 10 predicted proteins | sample 2228371 | NCBI WGS metagenome assembly FWPV01 (sample SAMEA103939776, study PRJEB20133) | metagenome
GGAGGGTAACCAACGACGTTGGCCAGGAGGGCGGGGCTCCTTACCAAACGCTAACTATATTATATCTTCTTACCAAATTCTAGCAATAGGAAAAAAGTACTATTTTTCATAGGTATATTGTCACTAGGGCTGAGGCGCTGCTCTGGAATTGTATGCTGATTTTCGCAGATAGATTGGGCGCACGGTGGATTCTTTATTGCTGTCAGCAGATTAAGCAGATCGAGCAGATTTTTTGAATGCTCAAAGCATGATCCGCGTGAATCTGCGAAGATCTGCATCCCGATTCCGGTTGATATGCTGGGAGAGCGATGCTCATTTCCATCTTTGGTGAAGAGCATAGCTCATGGTGTCTGCCGACAAAAATAGCAATTTCAGGATACGGTTGGTATTAGGGAGACGGCGTGCAGAAACGATCATTTTCCTCATGGCTACGCCAGCGCACCGGGGTGTCCATCGCGCAACTGTGGGGCATAACCCTCCTGGGCGGCATTTTCATCTTCATCAACACCCACCCCATCCGTCCCCACGATTTCTGGTGGCACCTCCGCGCCGGAGAGGTCATCGCGACAACGCACCACATTCCGCGCTACGACACGTACTCCAGCACCATGCATGGGGCACCGTACCCTTATGCAGTTTACTGGCTGGCCGAGTTGGGTATGTATCTCGTCTACATCACCGGTGGCCCGGCGCTGACGATCTTCTTGTGCAGTCTGCTCATCACAACAGGGTATGCGTTATTGTATCGGCAATGTCACATCCAGAGCCACAACCGGCGCGTTGCCGCGTTATGTTTGTTCATCGCCGTGGCCCTGGGCATCAACAGTTGGAATATACGCCCCCAGACGATCACTTTCTTCCTCGGCGCGGTGTTTTTGTCCACGATGGCGACCTATGCGCGTCATCCGCGTCCCCTGCTCTTGCTCATCTTCCCACTGACGATGCTGGTCTGGGTGAACAGTCACGGTTCTTTCCCCATCGGCTTGATCCTCTTGGCCCTGTGGAGCCTGGATACGTGGACAACCCGCCGGACGGCGGCGCGCCCTCTCTGGCCAGACGCTTTAATCGCCTTGCTCTTGACCGTCCTCGCCGGCCTGGCCAATCCACAAGGAGCGGGCATTGTGCGTTACCTGGTCGGTATGGGTCAAAATCCTGCCGTGCAAAAGCTCGTCCCGGAATGGGCCGCCCCCTCCCTGCATAGCCCGGAGGGTATCCTGTTTTATAGCCTACTCGCCCTCGGCGGCCTGCTGTTCATCTTCACGCCGCGCCGGCCACGCCCTGCGCAGTTCCTGACTTTTGCCGTGTTCGGTGTACTCAGCATACGGACGGCACGCGGCATTCCCTGGTTCGGTCTGACCATGGCGCCGCTCTGCGCCGATTTGTTGCCGCCCCTGCTGACCAAGAGCGGCCTGCAACTGACGGAAAGCCCGCCGACGCCGCTCATGCTGCGCATCAATCGGCTTTATCTGGCGCTGCTGGGGCTGGGTATGCTGGGGACGCTGCCGTGGTTCAAATCTTATCTGCCGCTGCCGGAGAAAAAGGCCGGCCTGATTTCTACAGAGACACCGCTCCTGGCGACGACCTACCTGCTCCAGGCCCGTTGCCCTACGCCCATCTTCAACGAGGTGGGATTCGGCAGTTATCTGATCTGGGCGGCACAACCGGATTATCCGGTGTTTGTGGATCCGCGCATTGATCTCTATCCGCTCGACCTGTGGCTGGACTACATCCACATCTCCGCTGCCGTAATGGGTTGGGAGGAACGGCTGGAGAAATACGGCGTGCGTACGCTGATGCTCAGTCCCCAGGAACAAGCCGGCCTGGTCAAAGCGGCGCAGGAAGCGGAAAAGTGGCACGTGGTTTACAAAGACGATGTGAGTATCATCCTTGTGCGGCAGGAGTAACCTGATCGCGGAGCGCCCAAAGATACCAGGCCAGCAATACGGGAGTTACCCACACAAACCAGAAATCGTCCGGGTTCAAACGCTGGACGATCAACATCACCATACAGAGTAACCCATACACCGGCACAAAAGGTTTTGTCTTGCCTGCCGCCTCCTGCCCCAAGCGACGCGCGAGCAAAGCGATGATGGGCAAGAGTAAAAGCACCAGGTCATACGTCCACGTGTAGAGCGTGGTGAGCAGGGACACAAACACCAAAAGGGGGAGTTCGGCTTCCCAATTCCACGCCCGCCGACGCCGCCACCACTGGATCACAGTCCAGGCGAGACCGGCGATTGTCGGAAGCAGCGGCAACCAAAACCGATCCGGCCCAAAGATGAGACGCAGCACACTGCCCAGCGTGGGCGTGGCCCACGCTACAGGCGGGTACGTCATGAGAGCTGTCACATAATGCTGCATGATAGCAGGGTTGACCATCCACACCGCGCCTATGGCCACCGCCAGAACGACCATACCACTCAGCACGGGAAGCCCCTGACGCCGTTCGACAAGCCACACCAGGAGCACGACCGGCAGAAGATAAATCAGTTGTGGCTTGATCGAGAGCAGAACGAGCCAAGCACCCAGGCACAGCCATTGACGCTGCGCCACTGCCTGAAGAACCCCCACGACACCGACAAGTAAAAATACGCCGATCTGCCCTACCCGCAGCATGATCAACGCCGGCATAAAAGTGAAAGCAATCACCCAGGCGCGCCACCGCGTGCGTTCCGAGCCGCCATAACGGCGCCATATCCAGAGACTGCTAACCGCAAGCAGGACAAAACTCACCCCAAACCATAGGATGCGCGCGGTCGGATAAGGCAATGCCGCAAAGGGCATCAACAAGAGCATAGCCCAGGGAGGATTCCATACCATCGTCGCCGTTCCGGAAACGTAAGTCGTGCGCCCGGCCTGATGTTGCCACGGCAATAATTGTGCGGGGTCATAAGGATTGCCGCCCAGCAAACTCACCCGGCCGGCCGCCCAATACTGTACAAAATCATCCGCCTGCAAGAAGGCCGGCGTCATGAAAATATCGCCGGATCGCATCACCAAAATCAACACGCCAGCGACCAGCCCCACCCACACGATAATTTTGTAAAACGCCGAGTCACGAAAAGTACGTTTCATGTTCTCTCAATGCCTCGCGGCCGTTATCAGGATGCCGGCCTAACAATACCCAAAGCCAGATAAGCACAGTCACCAGCACAAACAGTGCAAGGCGGATCGTTCCTATCCTTACGGACCCTATTTGGTCGCTCAAAAAGACGACGGGCCAATGAAGTAAAAACAGTGCATACGCCTGGCGCGGCAATCGGCACTCACGCAAGTAGGCGTATCCCAGGAATGCAGGCAAGATCCACAAAAGGCTGTCCTGAGGATAAAGATGAAGACTGAAGAATAGCCCCAGGGCACATGTTACGGCCAAGCGTATATCGAATACGGGCGCCGTTGGCTGCCAGGAACCGCGCCAGACCCATAATGTCCATCCCCCCACCCCCATAAATGCCGCTATACTGAGCGTATTTATCAAAGGCAAATTCTCGGGTCCCCACAGCCCGGCCAACACCGCCTTGAAATTGTGCATATCGCCTAACACAACGCCCATCTTGTCATAAAGACGGCCCACCATGACAAGGATAGCAACAAAATCAGGCCAGGTAGAAAGACCCAATACCCAAGTCGTACCGATAAAAATCGCCGTACCTATAGCGGCCACCGTCAGCAAAACGCGCCAACGCCTGGCAGCCAAAACCACCAAGCCTAGCACCAATACGCTCTGGGGTTTGAGGGCCCCCAATGCTAACCACCAGGCAGCACATACCTCCCGTCCAGATTTGAGCTGTACATAACATTCCAGCCAGGAAACTAAGAGAAGTAAAGACAAACTGCCCAAAAGGAAGGTGGAAAGTAACGGGGTAAAAGCCAGTACGGTGACGAGAAACAACCATCGTTCATAATACTCCCAACCATCGCTGAGTTGCCATAGCCGACGCATAAGCCACACGAGCAAGCCGGTTTGCAACCCAGTCCATAGGGCATAAGCTACGGTAAGCGGCATCAAAGTCAACGGGGCAATCAACAATGCCACATAGGGAGGATAATTGAAGGGTAAGAGGCCGTCCCGAAAGCTTTTGCCGGACAGAATTTGTTGTTGATATCGCGTTTGCAGCGCTAAATCATAGAGTTGTGCGCCATGCCCTTCGCGCACCAGCAGGCCACCGGTATAGAGCATGGTGAAATCGGCCCGCCAGGTCAGCCCTTGACGCAAGGCAATCCCCAAAAAACCGAAAGAAGAGATCGCCAGAGCGGCGTTCAACACAAATAGGACACGCCACCCTATGAAGCCGCCCCGGCGCAGTCGCATGGGTAAGTCTCCTTGTCCCCAACGGGCCGACCCAGATTCCGCCAAAGATAGCCGGAACCCCATAACCACGCCGGGATGCTGATTTGCAGCGCGAAAGGCCAAATGCGGAGTTGCAGTGCCGTCAACGGGCCACTCAACAGCAAAGCCAGCCATAACAACGCATACACAGCCCGTAGCTTTCCGCGCATGTCGAAACGCGCCCGCCACAACAATAATGCGGGAATCAGCAGGATGGCCCAATCATACACCATCGCATGAGGGGTAAGCCACAGGGTCAAACAGATTGCCGCAGCAAACAATACCTCCCGCTCCGTGCGTTGCCGCCGCCATAGCGCGATGAATCCCACCACCCCAACCGCCCATACCAGCCAGGTCAACCCATCGCCAAGTAGGGGCGCCGCCGGCAACAGTAGACGCCAGAAACCGCGCACCGTGTGCAGATGCCACCGCGGAAAAGTTTCCAGAGCCTGCAAATTGGGAAGCACCTCGCGCGAAAACTTCAGATACGACCAGGATGCCTCAGGTAAAAACGCGAACGATAAGCCCACCAGACCGGCAGCACCGAGCAGAAATCCCCCCAGGGCCTCCTTATCGCGCCGCCATTCCAGTAACCATAACAATCCCACGCCCAACGTTAACTGCGGTTTATAGAGGATCAAACTTAATAACAGGCCGGCCCAAAAGCCGCGGCTATGGCGCCACAGCGCATAGACGCCGCAGAGCAACACCAGGCTCAAAAGGCTGTTCTGCCCAAAGCTGATGGCAGCAAAGACCGGGAAAAATGTGAGTGACCACTTCAACCAACGACCTATGCCGAAATCGCGCCCTTGCAGAAGGATGACACTGCCCGCCAAAGCTCCCAGTCCCAACAAGCTCCACAGCACAAAGCTGAGCCCATAAGGGAGCATGGCAAAGGGCACAAACAACCACGCCAGAAATGGCGGGGTGATAAAGGCATAGTAATCGGTCAGGGCGGGGCCGATGATTTCGCGTTCCAGGGTGGCCTGATAGATGAAATCGTAAAGCCGCGCCGCCTCACCGCGCAACAGGGTGCGACCGGCAGCGTAGAATTGGAGATAATCCGCGCCAATCGGTTGCCCCGCCAGATCGAGATACCCCGGTCCCAGCACAAGACTCACCCCCCACGCTGCCCATAGGATGATCGCCGTCAGGCCGGCATAGCGCATACGTCTTGGCGTGAGGGTGCTGTTGATCCACCGTATCATTTTTACCGCTCAAAAAAACGCCAACGTAAGAGAGTATAGATCGCATCCACCCCATCACCCCAGGCAATTTTCTTGCCCTCGGCTGCCGTACGCGGCCTATAAGTGACCGGCACCTCGACAATGCGATAGCCGGCGCGCAGTAACTTTCCTGTGATTTCGGGTTCGAAGTCAAAGCGCACACAGCGTAAACGGATGGACTGCACAACCTCACGCCGAAAAGCCTTGTACGCCGTTTCCATGTCGGTCAGTTTGCTATGATATAGAACATTGGTGAGCCATGTCAAAAAACGATTGGCCCACCGATGGCCACGCGGTGTGTGAACTGCCCCCTGTAAAAACCGCGAGCCATACACGACCATGACGTTCGGGTCGGCAAAAGGCGCCAGGACTTTAGCCATATCGGCGGGATCAAGCTCCAAATCGGCGTCCTGGATGATGAGCAGATCACCGCTTGCCAAACGCATGCCGACCCGCACGGCGGCGCCTTTCCCCAGGTTGATGGGCAGCGTGTATGTCTTCAAGTCGGGATAAAGGGTGCGCAATTGCGCCATCACCGCCGCTGTCCCATCGGAGGAGCCATCGTCGCACACGATCACTTCCCGCCTCAGCGCGCCTATGTCCACAGCATAGACACGTCGCACCACCTCGGCCAGGGTCGCTTCTTCGTTATAAACAGGGATAATGACACTCACCAAAAAATCGGCCATAGCAAACGCTCCCCTTCAACGCTCACAAAACGGGCCCGAACGCCGCGCCCACAACTGGGCACGTTCGTCGGCATATTCGCGACACCAAGCGGGAGCGTTTTCCAAGACATGCAACAGCTCTTCCTGCAAGGTGACATCCAATAAAACACGATCCACGCCGTAGGTATCCAGCAGTTGTAACGTCCGCGTCCCCCGTCCAATCCGCACATAATCCAGCCACTGCTCGTAAGGATAAAGCTCTACCCGTGGATCAATGAACACTTGCTGCTCCGGCAACGCCCAGATCAAGTAGCTGCCGTACCCCATCTCGTTGAACAGTTTGCCGCCAGGATGAGCTTGCAGATAGGTCACAGCTTTGACCGGCGTTGCCGTATCCAAGAGCGGCCCGGCGGGAACATCGCGCCAGATTTGGGCGAAGTAAGTTGCCGGCAGCGGCATGGCCTCCACAAACCACGGCTGCATCAAAAGGACCGGCACAAAGAGCAAAAGTGCCAACACCAGATTGAGATAATTGCGCTGCGGCAGGAAATGCACCGGGCGTAAGGGGATTTCCTTGAACAGGCGGGCCAGCAGAGGCATGACCAGCATACCAAACCAGATCACGTAACGCTGCCCACTCCAGGCCAACCATAGGAAGCCGATCAGCAACAGCGCTTCCGTGGGGGTAGGACGATAGCGTGAATAGGCCAACGCTAATAACAAAACGAGAATGCTGCCATAGAAAGCCGTGTTCGCTATACCGGTCGGTGTAGGGGATTGCCACTCCACCACCAGTTGCTGACTGGGCGGATTGGTCATCAACCCCATCACATAGTCCACAATCCCCACCCCGCGCGGATTGATCAAGGTGGCCAAGGCCGTCAGGCCGCCGACACCCGCCAACCATCCCACCGCGCGCCGGCCAAGCGCGCCTTCCTGCTTGCTCAATGTCCGCAACGCCTCGCCGACGGTAAAAATCCCCAGCAAAACCAGACCCAGAATAAAGGCTCCATGGACGTTGACCCAAAAAACCATCAGCAGGGGACAGAGCAATAGCCAACGTCCGCTCAGAACACCGTCCGCATAACGGTACAGCAAGATCACATAGAGCGCAAAGGGTAACCATGACCAGATTTGGGGACGGACGATGAGATTGTTGAACGCCATCAGACAGGCGCAGGCCAGGGTCAGGGCCGCCCAACGCCACGAGGAAGCGCGGCGTTGGGCCTCGATGCCGATCAGCCAGAAGGCCACCAGCACCAGCGCCGTGCGAACAAAGAGCGTCAAGGCGACACCACCCTGGCGATACAGCCCATAGAGCAACCATTGTCCTAACCACGCCCCGTAAAAAAACGGTGCCTCAGACGGCAAAGTCCAGGCGAACATGTTGGTCGTCGGAATGCGGCCGGTTGTGGCAATCAGCTCACCGATCTTGAGATGCCACCAGAAATCGTTGGGCGGAAGGGGCACCAGGGAAACATAAACGCCGAATCCGGCCAACACGACGATGGCCCACAACACACTCGTGGACAATTTGAACCGTTCCAGAAAGGGAAACCGTCGCAGCTTGCGGTGCACCATGTTCACGGAACCCAAGCCTCCAACCAGTACAACATCAACAATAACCATTGCGCCAGCACCCCCACACCAAGCCCCACGGCGCGGGGAGTCGGTCTGTCGCCTAGTTTACCCAATCCCAGAAAGACCGGAAAGGCCAGCAATAAATGGCGCAATAAGCCCATGTAGGGATGAACGAAGCCGGTTTGATAGCCAAAACTGACCGCCACAATGACGGCCGTGTATAGGCGGTCACTGAGACATATCCGGGGCCAGGCCAACAAGGTCAATACGAGGAACCACATGCCCCCCACAATGTTGACGACCCCATCCACATCGGGTGCAATAAGCATCTGCCGCCAGGCTATGCCAAACGCCTGCCAGGGCCACATAAAGGTCTGCACCGGCACCACGGCGGCGGCACTCGGCGAAATCAGGACGGAGTACACCAATGCATGAAGACTGCTCCAGTCCGGCCGCACATCGCCCAACGCAAAAGCGCGATAGATAACCCATATCCCGTAACTCAACACGAGCAGAGCCGGGCCGGCCCACGCGCGTCCGAGGCGCAGCGCACGACGCGCATCCCGCCCGGCCGCTTCCCACATTTCCCAGGCCAGTGGCACCAGCAAGAACAATCCCTGCTGCCGGGTCAACGTCGCCAATGCGCCGGCCGCACCCGCCCAAAGCCATTTCTGCCGACGCCCCCAATACAAACACAACACGGCCCATACCAAAAACAAGGATTCCGCATAGGGAACAAACAGCGCAAAGGCAAACGGCGAACAGAGCAAAGCTAATGTCGCGTAACGTGCCTGTGACGGTGGCATGTCCAGGTGGGCCAGGTCAAAAAAGACAACAAGCAGCACCGCCGTCGCCACAGAGCTGACCATCCATAAGGCCGTGAGCGGTGCACATCCTAACAGAACCGGCAACTTTGCCAACCAGGGGAAAAGAGGGTGAAACTGCGCCGTTCCATCTGTCAGTGCGTAACCGCGCGTGACGATCCGGAGATAGTAAACGGTATCCCAACGCTGCCAGGGCAACAACAACACACGCGCCAGCCATTCTCCCCACGGTGCAGAAGGCGGCCATATGGCTATTTTTGCTTCCAGCTCGGTGAGAGGACGCAGAGATGAAGCAAAAAGCGCCGGTAGCTGAACCACAAGGCGCATGAGGCCCCATGAAATCAGGAGAGTTTGCAGGGCGAGTTGCCGTTCGTGAGTCGGTTTTCCTTCGCTGTCCATCGCCTCATATTATACCGGGTGCACAAGATTGATTAAGTGAAGCGAATTCGCACATTAAATTGAATCGCAATCCACAATAAAAACCCCGCCTGGATAGGCGGGGTTTTTATTGTTGAGTTTAGGCACCGAGGCCGCTGGTGATCTGGCTGAAGACCCGGCTGATCGTGGTCCCCAACAGGGTGAGGACGATGATCACGACGATCGCAATCAAAACCAGAATCAACGCATATTCCACCAAGCCCTGACCTTCTTCACGCGGTAGATACAACATTTCAAACCTCCTCTATAGTTTATAGTTATTGAAAATTTGAATTTTTTAACCTAATCATATCTTACTCTATCTCAACAAAAAAGGCAATGGGAATTTAGTACTGGTTTACCCACCAACCCTTTTTGTCCTACACCCTCCATGGGCCCTTGCTATCTCGGCGCGATCGCTATAATCGAGGTGATAGCATGATCACGCTCAGCATGCCGGTATATCAAGCGCACGGTGAAATTTCCTATCAGCAGGCACCATGAGCGATGTTCTCCACCAAAGATGAAAATAGTTCAGAAGCTGCTGGACAAGGATCGGTATGGCCTTCACACAACTGCTGTTAATGTCACAGTCACCACGACGGCGAGAAATGATGAGCTGGCTTAACCTGCCGTTCAATACCGCCGGCGCGCACATCATCGAATATCCACACGAGGCCGAGCATCCCCTGGAGATGAGCGTGCGGTTGGCGCGCGCAAAGGCCCGTGCCGTCACCACCGTCTCTGCCGGCGTCTGGATTCTGGCGGCCGATACGGTGGTGGACCTGGACGATGTTCCACTTGGTAAACCGCGCGATGCAGCAGAAGCACGGGCCATGCTGCAACAATTGCGCGCACGCCCTCATGCCGTCCATACAACGGTGGCCTTGTACGATCCACAAACCGATTGTGATAGTGCGCGTTATGTCACAACGGCGGTAGCAATGCGCGCTTATACCGATGCGGAAATGGAAGCCTACATTCAGAGCAACGATCCACTGGACAAGGCCGGCGCTTACGCCATTCAAAACCGCGATTTCCGGCCGGTGCAATGCCTTGACCGTTGTTATGCGAATGTCGTTGGCTTACCCTTGTGCGCCGTCAGTGCCCTGTTGGAAGAATGGGGCTTCACCCTTTCCGCGCCTATACCCACCCTTTGTCATACCCATTTTGCTTATGTGTGTCCGGCAATAGATAGAGGCAGCCCAATATGAGGACAGCGAAATTCCGGTTTAGCACGAGACGTGTAAACCATCGCCCGGCCTATGGCCGCGGGAACATAGCCAAGCGATATGTAGCCGGGCTGTTGCTACTCACCGTCCTACTTGGGGGGTGCAGCAACACGGCTACGCCTTCCCGAACACCCACCCCGCCTATGACGACGGCGTTGCCGCCGTCGCCGACCCCGCGGTTAACGCCAACCCTGGATGTGGCCACCCCCGAAGCCGTGGGACGCCGCTTTTTGCAGGCCTGGGAAACGGCCAACTATGCCGCGATGTACTCGATGCTCTTGCCCTCCTTGCGCACCGGATTGTCGCAGGACGATTTCACCCAAGCCTATCGCTACGCCCTCGACGTCACCACGGCCTTCAGCATTACCCTTGTGCCGCAAACTTTAACCATTGATA
>FWPV01015962.1_pt1 | contig 10672 bp, 10 predicted proteins | sample 2228371 | NCBI WGS metagenome assembly FWPV01 (sample SAMEA103939776, study PRJEB20133) | metagenome
CGTTATATTAGTGAAACCTGAAAGGATCGAACGTGCTGGCTGCCCAGACCGCGAAGAGCGAACTCGAGCTGACCACCCGCGCCCAGCAAGGCGACCGGGACGCCTTCGCGGAGCTGGTCCGCAGCCACTACCCCGGCCTGGTGCGGGTGATCTACCGCCTGTGCGGCGACGCCGCGCTGGCTGAGGACGCCGCCCAGGAGACCTTCCTCAAAGCCTGGCAGCACCTGGCCTCCTTCCGGCCGGGCACGTCGCTGAAATCCTGGCTGTACCGGATCGGGGTCAACGCCGCGCTGGACGCGCTCCGCCGCGGGCGGAACACGCCGGTCGACCTCGAGGCGGTCCGCGCGGAGGACGCCGCCGCCGGCCCCGAGGAAGCCCTTTTACAAAAGGAACGAGCCAAGACCGTGCAGGCGGCGATGCTTTCGCTGAGCGAGGCCAGCCGCGCCGTCCTGGTCCTGCGCGAGTACGGCGGGCTGTCGTACGCCGAGATCGCCGCCGCGCTGGACATCCCCGCCGGGACGGTCATGTCCCGCTTGAATTACGCCCGCGGACGGCTCCGCGAGCGGCTGGAAGCTGAATTCGGAGGGCAATGATGAACGGACACGTCAAGGAGTGGTTGGGCGCTTATCTGGACGGTGAGCTGGGCGCGGCGCGCCGGCAGAGAGTCCAGGCTCACCTGGACGAGTGCGCTGACTGCCGGGCCGAGCTGGAAAGCCTGCGCCGGGTTTCCACCCTGCTCCAATCCGCGCCAGAACCCGAATTTACCCCGCCGGAACCCTTCGCCGCCCGCCTAGCCCTGGTTCTTCCCCGGCCTGAGCAGATTGAAAAACAGGCCGGACGCCCTTCGGTTCTCTGGTACCTGATCCCGGCTGTGATCCTGGCGGCCTGGTTTTTCTACCAGACCGTCCTGACAGCCAGCGGGCTGACGGCGCTAAGCGCAACTCTGCTCGGTCCTGCCAGCCAGGCTGCGCCGAAAGAGGGCGCTCACTCCCTGTGGTTCATCGCGCTGACCGGGCTGCTGGGCGGCTGGCTGACTGGTCTACCTCACGCCGTCCTCGCTTTTTTCGACCAGCTGAGCCTGTTAGCCGCGGACGCGCTCGGCAGGCTTTTCTGGCAGGCGCTGATCGGAGCGGTCTACCTGGCCTGGCTGGCGTTCTGGTGGGTCAGGCAGGCGCCGCGTCCAGGGGAGCTGCGCGGGGGGCGCATTCAACCTTGAATGGACATTCACTTTCGGCGGGGAAATCCGCCGGGAGAATTACTAAGGAGAAAATGAAATGATCGATATTGGCAAAATCTTAAAAAGGGGCTGGCAGATCCTTTGGAGCTACCGGGTATTGTGGATCTTCGGCCTGCTGCTGGCCGTCACCACCAGCAGGGGCGGCGGAGGCGGTGCCGGTCCGCAGATCCAGTTTAGCGGCACCCGCGATTGGGGCAATGGCGGTCCCTGGGTGCAGCTGGAGGAATTTAACGACTGGATTCAGCAGAACCTTGCTCCCATATTTAGATATCCTGAACAGCACATCGGCACATTCATCTGGATCGGCGTCGGTTTTCTGCTGTTTATTCTGATCGCTGCCGCGATCATGGCGCTGATTCGCTATCCAGCTGAAACTGCCGTGCTGCGAATGGTGGATGACCACGAGCAGACCGGCCAGAAGGTCGGCTTCAAGCAGGGCTGGCGGATGGGCTGGTCAAAGCGGGCTTTCCGTCTCTGGGTGATCGATCTGATCATCAGCCTGCCCGTCCTGCTGCTGATTGCGGTGATCGTCGGAGTCGGCTTTGTGATCTACTTCGCCGTCGAAAACTCGAGCAGTGCCCCTGGTCTGGGAGCGGGGGAACTCGGAAGCATGGCTGGAGTGGTGGCTGCGATCATCTCCTTCTTTGTGTTCCTCTTCTTCTTCGTGGTCGGGATGGCCTTCCTCGGCCTGCTGCGCCAGTTCTTCGCCCGCAAGGCCGCCCTCGAGGGCGCAGGAATCGGCGAGTCCCTCCGTCAGGGGTGGCAGATGTTCCGGCAAAACTGGAAAAGCGGCCTTCTGATGTGGCTGGTGATGATCGGGGTCGGGATTGGAGTGGGGATCCTCGGGTTCATTCTCTTCTTCCTGCTGATCCCGGTGTATGTGATTTTGCTCATCCCGGCGATCCTGACGGCGGCGCTGCCCGTGCTGATCGGTTTTGGCATCACCGCCCTCTTCGGCCCCGCACCGCTGGCCTGGGCGGTCGGCATCCTGTTGGGGCTGCCCTTCTTCTTCCTTGTATTGTTCCTGCCCCTCTTCTTGGTCAGCGGCTGGTACCAGATCTTCTCTTCCAGCGTCTGGACATTGGCTTACCGCGAGATGAAGGCGCTGAACGGCGTTAAACCTGGGCTGGACGTTCTCGAAGAAGATTCGGAGAGGTAAAGTCTCTGATACTCCAAGCTCGTTGGTAAAGTTGCAGGGGCGGGTTCTTCAACCGCCCCTGCATTTTTTCGTTTACACGATCAACCAGTTTGACAGAAGTGCCTTGCCCTTTGTCTGAGATACTGCTTTTTTCCGCTTTACCTCAGGGTGATATCCACCCCGTCTTTGATCACGTACAACGGCGCTTCGTGGTTCCAGATCGCTTCCCAGACCGTTTCAGCGTTGAGAACCACCAGGTCGGCGTCGCAGCCTTCCTTCAACCCGTAATTCTGAATGCCGAGCGCTTTGGCGGCGTTGGTGGTGATCAGGTCGTAGAGGATTTCCATCTCCTCGCGCGAGGTCATCCACATCAGGTGAGCGGCCAGGAAGGCCACCTCGAGCATATTGTTGCGCCCGAAGGGGTAGTAGGCGTCGGCGATATCGTCCTGTCCGAGAGCAATGTTGACCCCGGCCTTGTAGAGCGACTTGACCCGCGCGTAGAGCGGACCGGTCTGAGGGTCGGAAACCACGCCGATCTGCCCGTGCTTCAATAAGTATTCGATCTTGCGGTAGTACGGCTCGGGGTAGAGCGCCATCGCCCGGGCGTGCTGGGCGGTCACCCGGCCTTCCCAACCCTCTTTAATGGTCTTGACCGCCAGCATTTCCAGCGTTTTCAGGGTTGGGTCGCCGGCGTCGTCAATCAGCATGGAGACGTCTTTGTTGTACTTCTTGGCCAGGGCGAACATCCGGTCAATGTGTTCCTGGGCGTCGGCGTCGGTGTACTCGATCCAGGGGATGCCGCCGACCACGTCCGCACCGAGCTTGAGGGCCTCTTCGATGTACTCCTCGGCGCCCGGGTCGCGGACGACACCGTCCTGCGGGAAGGCGACCACCTGGATCTCCACTTTCCCTTTGTATTCCTCGCGGGCGCGGATAAGCGCCTTGACGCCTTCAAGGCGCGCCTTGGTGTCCGTATCGGCAAAGGCGCGGATGTGGGTGTTGCCGAATTTGATCGCCAGATTGACCGCCTTGCGGACGTTCTCGATGATCCAGGATTCGTCGTATTTGGCCTTCACTCTCGCGGCCAACTCGATAGCGGTCATCGCCCCGCCCATCGATTCGCCGGTGTATGCGCCCAGGGCTTCGTCGTCCATCATGGACAATGTGTAGACCTTGCAGAGGTGCAGGTGACCGTTGATGAACGAGCCGGTCACCAGCTTGCCGCCGGCGTCGATGGTTTTGACCGCCTCGCCCCCCACGGATTTGGCGATTTTGACGATTTTACCGCCCTGGACGCCGATTTGGAGCAGGTCACCCGCCGATTCCCGCGTCCGTGCGTTGGTGATGAGCAAATCGTAAGCCATGATTCCCTCCGATTGTGAATGATAATGCGTTTGATTGATAGGGCGGGGGTGGAAATCGCCCCCCGCACAAGGGCGGGTAAGAACCCGCCCCAGGGGCAGGTAGGAACCTGCCCCTGGGACAGATGAGAACCTGCCCTTACGATGGCTGGCGCTGTTTGATCAGCTGCTGGGCGATCAGAGCGCCGTCCCGGATCGGCTCGTAGCCGGTGCAGCGGCAGAGATGCTTATTGAGCGCGTTTTCGATCTCTTTTTCGCTGGCGTCCGGCTTGTTCTCCAGCAGCCCGACCAGTTCGATCACGATGCCAGGAGTGCAGAAACCGCATTGCACCGCCCCAGATTCGGCGATGGCTTTTTGCACTGGATGCAGCTCCATGCCTTTGGCCAGTCCTTCAATGGTGACGATCGTTGCTCCCGCAACCTTGCCGACCGGCGTATTGCAGCTCTTGACCGCTTTCCCGTCGACCAGCACCATGCAGGTGCCGCAGGTGGCGTTATCGCAGCCCTTTTTCGTGCCGGTCAGGTTGAGCACATCGCGGATGACCTCGATCAGCATGGTCTCCGGAGGCACCTCGACGCTGCGCGCAATTCCGTTGATGGTGAAGTTGATTTTTTCGCTCATGACACAGCCTCCTTGAGGGATTCGAGCGCCTTTTTCATCTTCTCGGGTGTGACCGGGATTTCGAAGAAATCGTACCCGACGGCGTCGTAAATCGCGTTGAGAATGGCAGGCGCGGCCCCGATGACCGAGTGCTCGCCGATCCCGCGCGCACCGAATGGGCCGATCGGGTCGGGCGTTTCAACAAACTCGACGGTCTGTTTGACCGCTTCTTTATAAGTGGGGATGTGGTACTGGTAATACTGATCGTTGACGATCTTTCCCTCGGCGTCGAATTGCAGTTCTTCGTACAAGGCCGCTCCGATCGCCATCGTCACCCCGCCCAGTACAGAGCCGCGGATTTGAAGCGGATTGATCACCTGGCCAACGTCGAAGACCGAAGCGAAGTGATCAACGAGGATCTTGCCGGTTTTTTTCTCGATCCGGATTTCGGCAGCCTGAGCGCCAAAGGTGTAGGTTACGCCCAGCGAACCCTGTCCGTTTTTGTCCGGGTTGGAGTACCGCGGCAGGCGAGCGTCGGAGACAGATTGAGCCACGTCGCCGATGGTGATGCCGTCCTCGGTGATATAACCGCGGCAAAGCTCATTGACCGCGACCCGAATCGAAGGATCGTGGCGCATGTAGACGTACTCGCCGTCGTATTCCAGGTAATCCAGGTCGGTTTTCAATACCCGGGCTGCGGTTTCCTTGAGCATTGCGATCAGCTTCTCGGCTGCGCGGATGATCGCCCGACCGCCCTGAATAGTGAACATGGAGCCAATCGTCTGCCATTCATAGGGCGAGAATTGAGTATCAAGCTCGTTATAGACCCGCACCCGCTCAACCGGGATCTTCAACGCTTCGGCGGTCACCTGGCGGATGACCGTGCGCAAGCCCTGACCGACCTCGGCCCCGCCCATGTTGACCGAGACGCTCCCGTCAACGTTCATCTTCATGTAGCAGCCCTTGGTGGAGAAGGGCGCACCCTTGGGGGATTTGAATACTGCGGCAAAGCCGCGCCCGTAGTAGTACTGGTCATCTTCGCGCGGTTTTTCTTTCTTAAAGACCAGTTCATGAACCCGGTCGGCGCACTTGATCAGATCGCCGTTGGACTTCCACATCCTCTCGCCGAGCGCGTTGACCTTGCCTTCGCAGAGGTAATTCTTGCGGCGCAGCTCGAAGGGATCCATATTGAGCTTGCGGGCGAGCAGATCCATCATTCGCTCGCTGGCGATCTGCGACTCTTGGTGCCCGTAGCCGCGGTACGCGCCTACCGCCGGCGTGTTGGTGTATACAGTGTAGCCGGTCAGGTCACAGTGTTCGTACTCATACGGACCGGTCGAGTTGTGAGTGGAGGCCATGGTCACGTTGACGCCGGTATCCGAGTAGGCGCCGGTCGAGTGGAAGATGATCGTTTTGATCGCAACCAGCTTGCCATCCTTCTTGGCGCCGATTTTCATTCTGGTTCGGATGCCGTGGGCGATCAGCGTGCTGGTGAAATCTTCCTTACGGGTTGCCACCCATTTCACCGGATGGCCTGGCACGAAGCTGGCGATCCAGGCGATGGTCTGCTCCACGGTGATATCGGATTTGTAGCCGAAGCAGCCGCCGATATCCGGGATGTGCACGCGCACGTCCCCTACCGGTACTCCATAGGAATGGGCCAGATCCTGATTGATGATGAACGGGCAGATGGAGGAGGACCAAACCTCGATGGTCTTGTCTTCTTTGAACCAGACGATCGCTCCGTGGGGTTCGAGCGCAGCGCAGGAGCCGAAGGGGAAATTGAATTCCTCCTCGATGATCACGTCGGCTTCGTCGAAGCCCTCTTCGCCGCGCCCCTTCTTGAGGTGGTAAACGTTGGCGATGTTGGTGCCAGGCTGCGGGTTGAGCGTGGGCAGGTGCCAGTAGCTTCCCAGGTCCTCGTGGATCAGGACCGCGTCCGGGCTCATCGCCTGGCGGGCATCGATGTAAACCGGCAGCGGATCGTACTCGACGACAATCTTCTCGAGAGCGGCGTTAGCGTGAGCCGCGGTGTCGGCGACCACAGCCGCAACCGGCTCGCCAATGTAGCGGACCTTATCGACCGCCATGGGCACAAGATCGCGGATATTGTCGCCGTAACGGAAAGTGCATCCCTTACCGGTGACCACCTTGACAACCCCCGGGCATTTCTCCGCCTCGCTGGTGTCGATGTTCAGGATTTTGGCGTGGGCGTACCTGGGTCTCAGAATAGCGGCGTGGAGCATGCCCGGCAGCCGGACGTCGTCCAGAAAGACGGCTTTGCCGGTCACTTTGCTGATCGCATCCGGCCGGATGTAAGATTTCCCTACATATTTATATTCCATAGCGGTTACTCCTTTTAGGTATTCATGCGAAGGAGGAGGTTATTCCCTGCGGTAGGGCTTGAGCAGCGCCGCAGGGTACGAGGCGTTCCGCCCGGCGATGACCAGGGCGATAATGGTGACAATGTAAGGAAGCGCCAGGAAGGTTTCATACGGGACTGGAAGCTGAAGCCCCATTGCCTGAAGGCGGAGCTGCAAGGCGTAGGTGCCCCCAAAAATTCATGCTCCGCCCATCACACGGACGGGATCCCAGTTGCCGAAAATGACGATCGCAATGGCTACCCATCCGCGCCCGGCAACGATGCCGTGGGTAAACGCGCCAAGTTGAGCCAGCGAGAGGAATGCGCCGCCGGCTGCCATCAGGCCGCCGCCAATCGCTAAGGCTGCGTAGCGGATGGCATACACGTTCACTCCGGCAGCATCCACCGCTTCTGGGTTTTCGCCTGCCGAGCGGATTTTCAACCCAAAGCTGGTTTTGTACATCAGCCACCAGGCAAGCGGGACAATAATCAGGAAGGTAATATAGGTCAGCAGATACTGGTTGGTGAGCGTATTCAGGAAGGGGATGTTCTTGAAGGGCATCAGCTGGCTGAATGGTTCTATCGAAGGCGGCGTGGATCGGCCGCCGTAGTTCAGCCGGAAAGCGAACAGCGCCAGGCCGGTGAGCAGCAGGGTGATCCCCAGACCGGATACGTGCTGGTTCACGCCCAGGGTGACCGTAAGCAGGCCCATCAAGAGTCCGGCGAGCATGCCGCACAAGACGGCGACGCCGAGTCCAATCCAGAGCGATCCGCTCTTATCCGCGGCGTAAAATCCGATAAAGGCGCCGAAGAACATGATGCCCTCGATGCCCAGATTGAGGATGCCTGCCCGCTCGCTGTAAGTTTCACCAATAGCTGCCAGCAGAATGGGCGTGGAAACCCGGAAGGTCGCAGCGATGAGGTTGATCAAGAAGACTTCCATCACATCCTCCGGAGACGGTAGCGCCGCAGCAGGAACATGCCGAGCGCAACGAGTAGCATGGTTGCCTGAGTGACCTCGCCGAGATAAACCGGTACGCCCAGCGCGCGGCTGACCGTTTGTGCGCCGGTATCGACCAGTCCGAAGAACAGAGCGGCGACGCCGACGCCCCAGGCGTTGAGCGATCCGAGCGTGGCGATGATGATGCCGGTGTAGCCGTATCCGGGCGAGAGATCGCCAATCAGATGGTATTGTATGCCGCCGACTTCACAGACCCCCGCGATGCCGGCGATCCCTCCGCTGATCAACGCCGCGATCAGAATGGTGCGGTTGACGTTGATCCCTGCGAAGCGGGCTGCCGGCTTACCCAGGCCTACCGCGCGCATCTTCAATCCAAAAGACGTGCGGGTGAGAATGAACCAAAGCACCAGCATGGCCGCAATGGCGATGAGAAAGCCGATATTCAGCCGGGAGCGCGGGACCAGTTTCATAAAGATAGCATTGTCGGCGATCTGCGGAGATTGCGGCCAGCCGAGAAACGGGTCGCGCCAGGGGCCATTGAGGAGGGCGCTGACAATATAGGCCATCACCGAGTTGAGAAGCAGGGTGGTGACCACCTCATCGACAGCCAGGCGCACTTTAAGCAGGGCCGGGATCAGCGCCCAGGCCATGCCTGCCAGAAATCCGCCAAGCAGCATCAGGAAGATGGTCAACACCGGGTTCCATCCGTCCAGCCACATGCCCAGGCCGGCCGCGACGATCGCGCCGGCGAAAAGCTGCCCCTCCGCTCCGATGTTGTAATAACCGGTGGCGAAGGCGAAGGTCACCGCCACGCCGGTCAGCAGCAACGGCGTGGTCTTGACCAGCACTTCCAGGAACGAAACCCGGTTGGATAACGGATCGATCAGGAACTGGTAGTAGGTTTCAAAAGGGTTGGCCTGCGCCCAGATGATCAGGCCGGAAGTCAGGATGAACGTACCGATCAGGGCGAGGATCGGGATGAGCGGGCGCACCCAGATCGGCGGGCTGTCAGTCTTGACAAAACGGAGTCTTGGCTTCGCGGTCGCCATGATGTCATTTCTCCTTAACCGCGCCGGACATTAAGAGCCCCAGGCGCTCGGGGGTAGCCTCACGGGCGGGCAATACGCCAACGATTTCACCTTCGTAGATGACCGCGATCCGGTCGGAAAGGGCCAGGATTTCGTCCAGATCCTCCGAGATGAGCAGCACCCCGGCGCCCCGATCGCGCTGTTCGAGCAGGGATTGGCGCACGTAGTCGGTCGCGCCGACGTCCAGCCCGCGGGTGGGCTGGGGTGCAATCACGACTTTCGGGGAACGGGAGAGGACCCGCGCCAGGAGCATCTTCTGCATGTTGCCGCCCGAGAGGGTGCGGGTCGCGTCATGCGGCCTGGCCTTGATCTGGAATTGGCCGATTAATTCTTCGGCGTGCAGGCGGATTGCCTTGCGGTCGAGGATGCCGTTGCGGGTAAATTCATTCAGGTGTTCCAGAGCGAGATTTTCGGTTACGGTCAGATCGGCGACCATGCCCTCGTGGCGGTCTTCGGGAATGCGCCCCAGGCCGGCGTTGGTAAAAGCGATGGGTTCCTTGCCGGCCAGGTTTATCCCGTCGCAGACGATATCGCCGCCGGTGGTTGCGCGTACGCCGCATAAAGTTTCGGCCAGTTCCTTCTGACCGTTCCCGCCTACACCGGCGATTCCGAGAATCTCTTTCCGGTTAATGGACAAACTGATGTTCTTCAGGGCGGGCAGGCCTTTATCGTCGTTCGCGCATAAATTTCTGACCTCCAAAATGGGTTCCTCTTTGGGGAGGGATTCGGCCTGGCGTTTGACGCCGAAGGATTCCCGTCCCACCATCATGGACGCCAGCATCCCCTGGGTGACCTCCGCGGTGTTTACCGTGCCGACCGCCTTCCCGTCGCGGAGCACGGTCACCCGGTCGGTGATATTGGTCACCTCGTGCAGCTTATGACTGATGAAAATGACTGATAAACCGTCTGCTTTCAGTCGGTTCAAAGTTTCGAACAGCGCGTCCACCTCTTGCGGGATCAGCACTGCGGTTGGCTCATCCAGGATCAACACGCGGGCGTTGCGGTAAAGAGCTTTGAGGATCTCAACCCGCTGGCGTTGACCAACCGATAAATGTCTGACGATCGATTTGGGGTTAATCCCGATGCCGAACCGCTCAGCCGCTTCGCCGACGTTTTTCTCGATCACGGCGCGGCGGAAGATAAAGTCCTTTTCGTATCCGAGCGCGACATTTTCAGCGACGGTTAGCGGCGGCACCAGGGCAAAATGCTGGGTAACCATACCAATCCCTTGAGCGATGGCATCCCTGGGCGAGTGGATTTCCACAGGCTTTCCTTCGATGCAAATCACTCCGCTGTCTGGCCGGTACAGGCCGTAGAGAATACGCATCAGGGTGGTTTTACCTGCCCCGTTTTCACCAAGTAAAGCGTGAATCTCCCCCTTTTCCAGATAGAAATCAATATGATCGTTTGCGACGAGGTCACCAAATTGTTTGGTGATCCCGTTCATCTCCACAATGTGCATCGCGGCTCCAGTGGTATTGATTCCCTCTCCCCCGGTGACCGGACCGCCGAGGGAGAGGGGAGTGTCAATAAGGGTTGTTGGGGCTTGACTATAAGGGATGTGCGGCGTTCATTGCACCGGTAACATCGCCAAAGAGCGACATTATTGGGATACAGGTGCCTCTTCCTTGATGTCAACCCGGAATGTGCCGTCTTTAATCTTGGCTTCTACCTCTTTGACTTTGGCAAGGATGTCGGCCGGGATCTTGGCGTCCATGCCGTGGAAGTCGGCCAGATAGGCGCCGCCCTTGGCGACCATGCTGAAGTCCTTCAGGTCTTGCGCGGTGAAGGTGCCGGCCTTGACCTGTTTGATCACGTATTCAACGGTCGGGGTCATATTCCAGACTGGTCCGGTGAGGACGTGGTCGGGACCGAGCTCGTACTGGTCGCTCATGTTGCCGAAGGCGAGCAGGTTGTTTTCGAC
>FWPV01015965.1_pt1 | contig 10672 bp, 9 predicted proteins | sample 2228371 | NCBI WGS metagenome assembly FWPV01 (sample SAMEA103939776, study PRJEB20133) | metagenome
TGAAAACGCTATGAATATAAATTTCATTAATATCATGTGAATAATTTGTTCCATCAGTAAGGTAGTTTGTGAAAAAAGGGAAAAATATAAACATTAAGATCATATAGAAAAAGCAAAGAATTAGAATAGAACTAAAAATTGTTCCAAGATACTTTCTTTTATTTATAGGATTGTTGTAAACATCAAAATAAAAACGCTCTATGCTGTTTATCATTCCTAAGGGGATAACTGCCATAGCGAACGCAATCCAGACATTAAAAATATCAAGAATACCATATTCTACCTTTGTAAACATTCTTGTATAAATGGGAGTAAGGATAATGCTGGCAAGTACAGTTAAATAACCGGTTATTCCATAAACAAAACTGTCTTTTAATAGCTGACGAATCTTCATGTATAATATTTCACTGCAAAAATAACGATAATAATCTTAAACAAATATAATCCATTGATTTTAATGTGTATCACTATTTTGTAAAATTTAGCGTATATTTGTAATCCAAATATATATTTGAAGTGAGATTATTTTTATCATGGTTGTTACTTTACTGTTTGAGTATAGCTGTCTATCCTCAGGGATTTAGGCTTGTATTGCCTAAAAATCAGCAAGTTTTAAACCATGATTCTGTTACATTTCATTGGACACAAGTAAATACTGCTTCTCAATACAAGCTTCAGGTATCATCTGAAAATGATTTTTCAAATCTAATTATTGATACTACAATAATTAATACAAAGGTGGTTATAAAGTTGCCTGATTGTAATGAATATTATTGGAAAGTTGGGGTTGATTACGGAACTACCATCATTTGGTCATATTATAGAACTTTCAATTTGTTTCAGCCTAATTGTTTATCTGGGACAGATATATGGCTATTAAGCTCTGATGTTGATACAGTCCCCGGTACAAATCGGGTAGAAAGTTGAGTCAATAAAAAAAATCAACTTCCATTTGAACAATCAATATCAAACATGCAACCAACTCTTGTTGATAGTTCATTTAGAGAATTTCCTGCAGTTGTTTTTGATGGTATTGATGACTATCTGTTATACGCAGAACCTGTAAATTTTAGATTTTTTTTTGGAATAATTAACTATAATAACGACATTTTTGGTGCATGGCCTGCATTATTCGGTTCTACAGATGCACCATATTTATTGTATGGAAATGTAAATGATATTAGATTGTTTACACAAAATTTAACAGGCGATACACTTAAGATTAATAGTGTATATAAATCCGATTTTTCACCTTTAGAAGAGTATAAAATTGTATCTGTTGTTTCAAATCCTAAGCCTATACCAGATGTGTTTTTGGGTTCAAGAACCGGAACCTATAGTTATTGGAAAGGGGGAATGGTTGAGTTAATTTTTGGAAGTACAGAATTAACTGCGAGTGAACAAAATTTAGTATATAATTATTTGTGTGACAAATATTCTCCGCCTGTAAATTTAGGTGATGATGTTTATTTGAACTCATTTTGTCCTTTTACAATTTCAGTTGGCAATAAATATAAAACAGTACTTTGGTCAACAGGTAGTACTGATAGCATTATTACTGTTTCAGAAACAGGATGTTATTCTGTTCAAGTAGTTGACTGCTTTGGACGTCAAAGTGCTGATACTATTTGTGTGTTTTTTCCAATTTTTAATTTTATTGATACAACTATTTGTTTTAATGATACATTGAGCTTAAATGCTCCAATTCAAAACATGAATTATTTATGGTCAAATGGAATGACAGATGCAACTATAAAAATATATGAAGCTGGTAATTACTGGTTAAAAATGAGTGATTCATCAGGATGTTATTTTATTGATACATTTAAAGTTGAAATTGATTCTTTTTTGGTGTTGGCAACTTTAGGCCCTGATAAATCAGTTTGTAGTGGTGATAGTTTATCCCTTTTTAAGGGAGCAGAAGTCGCTACAAGTTATCAGTGGTCAACAGGAGATACGTCGTCTGTAATTGTTATACAAAATCCGGGTGAATATTCTTTAACAGTTACTAATTATCGAGGTTGTGTTGCAATGGATACTATAAATATTGTATTTCATGGATATAAACCTTTTGCTGATTTTATTGCTGACTCTGTGTGTCTGGGTACTATCACAAATTTTATTGATAACTCTTCAGCAATACCACCCGATGAAGTTGTCTTTTGGAAATGGATTATTGAAGGAGATACTATTATCGAACAATCGCCACAATATTTATTTCCTCAAAGCGGTAATTATTTGGTACAATTATATGTCTCTACCGCCTCTGGCTGTTATCAATGGCATACTGATACTGTTGTGGTGTATCCTTTGCCTCAGATAGATTTTGCCGTGAGTGGATTCTGTGAAGGTCAATTAACGAGCTTTACCTCTTATAATACCATAGCTACGGGACAGGTTGTAGATTATTTATGGCAATTTGGCGACGGAAGTTTTGCTATTGACGAAAACCCAGCACATGTCTTTCAGCAATATGGATTATATACTGTTTCATACACTGCTTATAGCGATAAAAATTGCCAGAATACAATCAGCAAAGAGGTTGAAATCAAGTTTACACCAAGAGCCGGTTTTATTTCCGGCGCTTCGTGTGCAGGTGCGTTTAGTTATTTTACCGATACTTCTGTAACCTTATCATATTATCCGGTAATACAATGGAAATGGGATTTTGGCGATGGAAACACATCATTACAGCAGCATCCTGCCCATGTTTATCAAAATGCTGGAAATTATACTGCAAAGCTTATAGTAAGAATACTAAACGGATGTACAGATACAATTGAGAAAGTTATAGAAGTTTCTACAAGACCTACGGCAGGCTTTGAACATGATAGTGTTTGTGTGGGACAATTATTGCATATTCGTGATACATCAAAAATATCTAATGGCTTCGTTCAAAGCTGGAAGTGGTTTGTTGGTTCAGATTACTATTCCAATCAGCCAGAAATAAGCCTTACCCCGCAACATGAAGGAAGTCTTCCCGTTACTCTCGTTGTAGAATCCAATACTTTATGTAGCGATACTTCGGTTAAAATGCTACAAGTAAGACCGAAACCAACAGTTCATTTCATTGCCGAACCTTCTTATGGTGCTTATCCTTTAACGGTCAACTTTGAAAATCTTTCTGAATTTGGGCAGTCGTTATGGAATTTTTCTGATGGCAGTATCTCAACCGTTTTTGCTCCACAGCATACTTTCGAAGATACAGGAAAATATGTGGTTTGGCTAACACTGACCAATGTGCACGGCTGTAAAGATTCTGTTTCCCGGATAATTCTCGTTGTTCCTAATCTGCTCGATTTGGCTGTTACAGACATACAAATTGTTCAACAAGCAGAATATTTGATAGCAAGTGCCAATGTTCATAATCGAGGTACATTACCACTTGAAAATCCGGAAATGCAGCTGTGGGTTAATGGTCGTTTTTTGATTTCTGAAATACTGTACGATACGTTATTTTCGGGAGAACAGACATGGTATATGTTTAATGGCAGAATTAATACACAATGGCTTAATCCACAATATATCTGTGTGATAGGCAAAGTGCTAACCTCTCAACAAGAAACCGATGAAACAAATAATATGTATTGCAAACCGATAAACGAAGCTGAACAGATTTTGAATTTCTACCCAAATCCAGTACAATCTAAACTGATTATAGAATATCAATTACTTGAAGACGAGAATGTTGTGGTAGAAATTACCGATATTACAGGAAGACAGCTTTTGGCTCAATCAATTCAATCGAAGGCAAACTTTAATCGCTTAACTATTGATGTTTCATCATTTACTCAGGGAATGTATTTTGTAAGGTTAAAAACGGAAAGAATTTTAGAAGTGCGTAGCTTTATTAAATATTAAGGTATGGAGTTGGTTTTAGCAACTAACAATAGTCATAAGGTTCGAGAAATTCAGGCGATGCTTCCGTCGAAAATTAAGTTACTGACAATGGCAGAGGTTGGTCTTTCAGGAAATATTGAAGAAACGGGCAAAACCATTGAAGAAAATGCTTTGTTAAAGGCTCGTTGGGTTTATGAGAAAATAAGCCTGCCTACAATTGCCGATGATACGGGTCTGGAAGTTTTTGCATTGCAGGGTGCTCCAGGAGTTTACTCTGCCCGATATGCAGGAGAAGATGGTAATAGCCAGAAAAACATAGAAAAACTTTTAAACGACTTATCGTTTATTTCCGACCGAAGAGCTCAGTTTCGTTGTTGTATCGCACTTATTGATAAGGAAAATGAATATTTGTTTGAAGGCAAAGTAACAGGAAAAATAACTGACAAACCTATGGGCAATGAGGGTTTTGGTTATGACCCCATTTTTATGCCCGATGGACACCATAAAACATTTGCTCAAATGTCGGCTGAAGAAAAAAATGCTATAAGCCACAGATTTAAAGCTGTTCGAAAATTAGTAGATTTTATAAAGGAGAACTATCAATAGAAGCATGAACTTGTTTGAAAAATACCACATAGTTTTTCGGTCTGTTGATATAGATTTTTTCAATCGCATAAACACCTGTACAGTAACTATTTGCGATGAAAAAGTTTTAAAACTATACCCGGAATTACAACAAATCAAGCCATTGTTCGCTATTCGTGCAAATGAAAAGACTAAAAGTATTAGGACACTTGAAAATATTTTTGAGTTTTTTTATCAGCATAAAGTAGATAAATCATATACCGTAATCGTGATAGGTGGAGGTGTTGTATGCGACATGGGAGCATTAGCTGCATCCTTGTGGTTCAGAGGAATACCTTTTGTGCTTGTTCCCACAACACTTCTTGCCATGACCGATGCCGCCATAGGTGGAAAAACTGCTGTAAATTTTAAAAAGAAGAAAAATCTGATTGGAACGATTTCCTTGCCTGAGGTTGTTTACATTGACACACGTTTTTTATCAACCTTGCCACGAAAAGAGAAACAACAGGGAATAGCAGAAATCATCAAGCACGCATTGTTACTCGATAAGTCGTTGTATGAAAAGCTTTTACATGCCAAAGAGATAGAAGAAGATATTATTAAACAATCTGTCTTATGTAAGCTCAACATCATAGACAAAGACCTTAAAGAAAATGGAATACGCAGGTTGTTGAATGCCGGACATACCATAGGTCATACATTGGAATTAACACATAATATCAAACACGGAATTGCAGTTGCTGTTGGTCTTTCAATTGAAACAACCATCTTTTATCGAATGGGATTAACCGATTTGTCAACGGTAAAACAGGTATATGAATTGATAGAACGCTTTATTGATCTTCCATCTGTAATTGATAAGGAAAAAGTTAAACAAAGCTTATGGTACGACAAGAAAAAGCATCAAAACACCCTGGTTATTCCTGTGATAAAAGAAATAGGAAGAGCCGAATTGGCTACGATTGAAATGAATGAATTTGTTAAATACCTGACGGAATAAAAGTAAATTACCAACAAATGAATATTAAAGTTCAAATACCATCATTGAAAGGCAAATGGACAGCTCCTGCTTCAAAGAGTGAGTTGATCCGATATTTGGCTATAGCGATGCAATGTCCAGAGAAATCTATTATTCGAAATGTTACAGTATGCAACGATGTGTACAGTATGATTAAAATTGCTGAAGCGTGGGGTGCCGAAATAGCTTACGATATTGAACATCGTATGTTGGCTGTACAAGGTTGTACGGAACCTCAAAGCAAGATTTTTAATGCAGGAGAATCGGCTCTTTGTTTGCGATTAATGGTACCTATTCTTGCTCGTTTTTCTCAAACTTCTACCCTTCAGGCAGAGGGAACACTACTAAATCGCCCAATTGGTGAAATTGAAACCATTCTAAATCAGGCTGGTGCCAAAATTCAATCAAATAATGGTTTACCTCCAATTAAAATTAAAGGAAAAATTAAGCCATCAAACTTTTCAATCGAGTTTATTTTAAGTTCACAAAATATCAGTGGTTTGTTGTTTTCCTTGCCATTGTTAGATGGAGATACCTTTGTTAAGTTAAAAAAAATTATCAGCTTGCCTTATATCAAAGTGAGTTTGAAATGTTTAGAACAGGCTGGTATTCAGATTGCTGCCAATGAAACTTATACAGAATTTAATATTCGTGGTAATCAGACTTTTCGAGCACTCGAGGTTGACGTGGAAGGTGATTGGAGTGCAGCTTCTGTTTTGATAGCAGGAGCCGCCGTATCGGGTGATGTTGCTTTATTAAATTTAAACTTCGATAGTATGCAAGCAGACAAACAAATATTGAATTTTGTAAAGCTCAATAAAAATAAAATCAAGACACAACAAATAAATTCTATAAGATACGATATAACGCACTGTCCTGATTTATTTCCGGCACTTGTTGTTCTTGCAACTCATGCACAACAAATATCAGAAATTTCTGGTATAAATCGTTTGTTTCACAAAGAGAGTAATCGTATTGAAACATTTATGGAAGAATTTTCTAAGTTTGGAATTAAGTTCAATCTATCTGGCGATACTTTAACAATAAAGCCTCCTGATAAAATTTCTTCATGCGAAATAGATAGCCACAACGATCATCGAATAGTTATGGCTGCAGCAATGGTTGTAACAGGTACTAAGGCTTCAGTAGTCATTAAAAATGCAGAAAGCGTTAATAAATCATATCCATCTTTTTGGGAAGATATTAAGTGTTTGGGCGCCAGAATACAGCAAGTTTAATTCATGAGCTTTGTTATACAAAGAAAAAACGGAATAGCCTGGATAGAATTTACTTCTTTTAGCAAATATTCAAATCTTATTCATTTTTCTACCTTACGTACAGGCGGTTATAGCTCGCATCCTCAGGCATCCTTAAATCTTGGATTTCGTCAGACCGATAGTGTTGAACATGTAATAAACAACCGTCGTTTATTGGCAAGTACAGTAGGAATTAACCTAGAGCAAATGGTTTTTTCAAGACAAACACACAGCGATAACATTGCTATTGTTTCTGAACAAGCTAAAGGAAGAGGTGTTTTGGAAAAGCATTCTGCAATTCCCGACAATGATGGGTATATACTTACTCAATCGGGTATTTGTGCATGTGTTTTAACTGCCGATTGTGTACCTGTTTTTATTTACGATACTCACCATCATGTTGCTGCTATTGTTCACTCTGGATGGCGAGGAACAGTAAAGCAGATTGCTGCAAAAGCCGTACGACAATTAGTTCGGTTAGGATCAGATCCTAAAAATATCATTGCAGCCATTGGTCCTTCTATTAAAGGTTGTTGTTATGAAGTAAAAAATGACGTCTTGCATATTTTTCAGCAATCTTTCGGTAACGATGCTTATTACTTTTTTTCTGAACATCAGGGACATTTATTTCTCGATATAAGCAAAGCCATAACTCATTCGCTCGAAAAACAAGGGGTTTTAACCAGTCATATTGCTCATTGTACACTGTGCACTAAATGCAATCCACACTTGTTTTTTTCGGCCCGGAATTCTACAAATGGCTTTACAGGAAGGCTTGCCTCGGGTATAATGCTTAAATAATTCCTTGATTTTGTTTGTCTGACTTTATGCAGTAACATTAAATAATCATTCCGGCAGCTACTGTTTCGTTAGTGCCTTCGTCTATTAAAATTACACTCCCTGTAGCTCGGTTTTTTCGATATGAATCATAAAAGATAGGTTTCTGAGTGCGAACAGACATGCGTCCTATATCGTTCATCATAACTTTTTTATCATCTTCCACTCTGGATAGGGTATTCATATCTATTTTGTATTTAACATCATTAATGATACATTTTACTTCCTGTGTTGTATGTCGAAGAATATATTTGCCTTTGAGTTGCAGAGGACGTTCGTTGAACCAGCAAAACATCATTTCTACATCCTGCGAAACAACAGGTAGGTTGTTTTCTTTAACAATCATATCACCACGGCTAATATCAATATCATCTTCAAGGCAAATGGAAACAGATTGACCAACATAAGCTTCGTCAATGCTTTTCTCAAAAATATCAATACTGCTGATAGTTGATGTTTGTCCTGAGGGAAGAATTTTAACTTTGTCGCCTTTTCTGAAAATACCACTGGCAATTCGTCCGGCATAACCCCGGTAATCGTGATGTTTATCAGACATTGGACGAATAATGTATTGAACAGGGAAACGTGCATCAATAAAGTTTGTATCACTGCTAATATAAATGGTATCTAACAACCACATCAATGTAGGACCTTCATACCATGGCATGTTTTTGCTTCTTTGTACCACATTATCGCCATGTAAAGCACTGATAGGAATAAAGCGAATATCTTTTACATTTAATTTGGATGCCATTTGCAGAAATTGCTGTGTAATGGTATAATAGCGTTCTTCGCTGTATCCTACTAAGTCCATTTTGTTGATACATACAACAATATGAGGAATTTGCAATAAGCTGGCAATAAAAGCATGTCTTCGTGTTTGTTCTACAATACCATTGCGGGCATCTACTAAAATTAATGAAAGATTAGCTGTAGAAGCACCTGTAACCATATTTCGCGTGTACTGAATGTGTCCTGGCGTATCGGCAATAATAAATTTGCGACGTGGGGTATGAAAATAGCGATAAGCAACGTCTATGGTAATTCCTTGTTCGCGTTCGGCTTTTAAACCGTCGGTAAGTAAAGCTAAATTGAGATGCTCTTCTCCCTTTAGCAAGCTGGCTTTTTCTATAGCTTTTAGCTGATCCTCAAAAATGGCCTTGCTGTCGTACAGTAAACGTCCGATTAAGGTACTTTTGCCATCATCTACGCTTCCTGAGGTTGTGAAGCGTAATAATTCCATGTTCAGGTAGTTCTTAACAATATGATTAATATTTGGCTGATGATTCATAATAGAATTTTTTTTCGGGTTTAAAAGTATCCTTCTTTTTTTCTGTCTTCCATGGCGGTATCGCTTCGTTTGTCGTCGTAACGCCCGCCTCTTTCGGTAATTCTCGTTTGTGCAATTTCGGCAACAATATCTTCTACTGTATTAGCTTCCGATAAAACCAATCCTGTACAGGTAATGTCGCCAATGGTTCGACAGCGTACTTTTTTTACAACAGGCTTTTCTGTTGGTTTCAGTTTCATAAAGGGAGCTGTGGCAAGCCAAACACCATCGCGATTAAATACTTCGCGTTCGTGCGAAAAGTAGATAGAAGGTATTTCTATTTGTTCGAGCATAATGTATAACCACACATCAAGCTCTGTCCAGTTGCTGAGCGGGAAAACTCTGAAATGTTCGCCAATTTTTTTTCTGCCGTTAAAAAGATTCCATAGTTCGGGTCGTTGATTCTTAGGGTCCCATTGCCCGAATTCGTCGCGGTGTGAGAAAAAACGCTCTTTAGCACGTGCTTTTTCTTCATCTCTTCGCCCTCCCCCCATGGCACAATCAAATTTAAACTCTTCGATAGCATCGAGCAACGTTACGGTTTGTAACACATTTCTACTGGCATAATATCCTGTTTCTTCTACTACTTTGCCCTGGTCTATGGTATCTTGTACATATCGAACAATGCAGGTTCCACCTGTTTTTTTCATCAAATAGTCTCGAAATTCGAGTGTTTCTATAAAATTATGACCAGTATCGATATGTAAAAGAGGGAATGGAACTTTAGCCGGATAAAAAGCTTTTCGTGCCAAATGATACATGACAATACTATCTTTGCCACCCGAAAAAAGCATGGTGGGGCGTTCAAATTGTGCCGCCGCCTCTCTTATTACATAAATGGCTTCGTTTTCCAATTCCTGTAAATGAGAAAAATTAACGGGATTCATTGGTTATTCTTGGTATTATGTTCATAATTATTTGATTAAGACAATCTTCTATGGATTGCTTTTCTGTGTCAACAATTAAATTAGGATTTAAAGGTTCTTCAAAAGGTGCTGAAATTCCTGTAAACTGAGCGACATTTCCTTGTTGTGCTTTTTTGTAAAGCCCTTTCACATCGCGTTGAATACAGGTTTCCAGCGAGGCTTTAGTATAAATAAAAAATACATTTTCATAACCAACAATTGAGCGAATAAGTGTTCTAAGTTCTTCTGCCGGACAAACAAAAGAGTTAATTACGATAATACCATTTTCGATGAATAGTTTATTGATCTCGGCAATCCTTCGTATATTCTCTTTCCTGTCTTCTATAGAGAAGCCAAGGTCTTTATTAATTCCAGTGCGAACATTGTCGCCATCGAGCAACGCTGTGGTAAATAGGTGATGAAACAAATACTTTTCTAATTCAACGGCAAGCGTTGATTTTCCGCTTCCAGACAAACCGATAAACCATATGGATAAGCTTTTTTGGTTGAGCCGTTGTTCTTTTTCCTTTCTTTCGATCAATTTCGAAAAAATAGGTGTTATGTTTGACGAATTATTATTTTGCATAAACTTCTTTTAACCTTCCCCATGTTATTTGAGCCCATATTCGCTCGTGAATAAAATAAAGAACAATTTTAGTAAATAATTCTAAACCTCCAATGGAAAATGCATGATAAATGTTTCCCGAAAAAATGAAGCTTAAGATAATGGTATCTATAGTTCCCCAAAAACGCCAGCTAAAGCTTTTAATTAGACTTCTTATTGGACTGGGCTTTTCATTATTGCGACCCCATGGAATAATGTTCCACAAACGCTCGTGCAAAAAGTACAACACTATTTTAGTTAAAACTTCTGAGCCAGCAATAGGTATAGCAATAAGCA
>FWPV01015968.1_pt1 | contig 10670 bp, 5 predicted proteins | sample 2228371 | NCBI WGS metagenome assembly FWPV01 (sample SAMEA103939776, study PRJEB20133) | metagenome
CCAGGCGTATCTCCCGGGAAACCTCCTCCACATGCTTCTCCGAGAGCTTGGCGTGGCCCCGCAGTCTCCTGAAGATGTCCTGCAGGCGATCGGTCAGGTTGTCGAACATGCCAATTTCACCTTGTGCTCCTGCCTAGGTCATATTATCCTAATCATTATCCTAATTATCCTAATAATTATGCTATGAAAAGCGCCATGAATGCAAAAGCATCAATTTAAGATTAAACGTACTGGTCATTAATGTCCAAACCGCGGAAGGGCAGGTTTATCCTTTATCTTCTGGTGGTTCCAGGTTTTGAACGCCCCGCTTATCCACTCGGGTCTTCGTGATCCATCTCCTTTTCTCCCCATCCCCACCCGCGGGAAAAACGCCTTTGCCTCCCAGTCCGGGAAGCCATCCACCACCCGCAACCGCGCTCCTGCCTAAATATGTAGAGCGCTGAGGTTTGAAATGGAATGGATGGGAGCTCCCTGTTCTTGGTGAAAAGCTGGTTAACCACGGGTCAAGAGTGGCCAGCACATCTCCTTCTCAGTCATCGCACCAGCTATCTGAGCAGCAGCCGCTGCTGCCTTACCTGATGCTGCCTTACCTTATAATGAGAGGGCCAGCACATCTCCTTCTCAGTCATATCCACTGAAAAACTATGGAGCCACGTTGTTTCCCAGCTCCTCCCCATCTAGAAAACCTCATAGCGGAGGCATTGGAGACAAAAAGGCCATTGCAGGCCGCGCTCCCCTCTCGAACGCCTAGTCCTCAGGGGAAAAGAGTGCCCGGGAAAACTCCTCAGGGTCAAAGGGGTGGAGGTCCTCTAAACCCTCCCCCACCCCGATGAGTTTAATGGGAATGCCCAACTCATGCTGGATGGCCACCACGATCCCTCCCCTGGCGGTTCCATCCAGCTTGGTGAGCACCACCCCGGTTACGTCGATGGCCTCCTGGAAAAGCTTGGCCTGAACCAGTCCGTTCTGCCCAGTTGTGGCGTCGATCACCAGTAATGCCTCCGTGACCGGAGCTTCCCTCTCCGCCACCCGCTTGATCTTTTTCAGCTCCTCCATGAGGTTGACTTTGGTATGCAGCCGCCCCGCGGTATCCACGATGACCACTTCAATTCCTCGAGCTTTCGCCGACTGAATGGCATCGAAGGCCACTGCTGCCGCATCCGCACCCTGCCGGTGCTTCACCGTGTGCACGCCTACCCTCTTCCCCCATATCTCCAGCTGCTCGATGCCCGCCGCCCGGAACGTATCCGCCGCGGCGAGTACAACCTTCCTGCCCTGATTTTTTAACATGTATGCCAGCTTGGCGATGGTGGTGGTCTTTCCCGTACCGTTCACCCCCACTACCAGAAAGACCGAGGTGCCCTCGGGGTTAATTTTCAACTCTCTCTCATCGGTTCGCAGGGCCTCGGCGAGCTCCTCCGCGAAAATTTCCATCGCGCGCTGGGGTTCCCTCACCTTCTCCGAAGCGATGCGGTGGCGCAGTCGTTCCAGTAAAACCTGGGCCATCCCCACCCCTACATCCGCCCCGATGAGGATCTCCTCCACCTCCTCCCAGAAATCGGCGTCGAAGCGTCGCGATGCCAGGGCGCGGGACAAGGGGCTGACCCAGGTGGTCCTGCTCTTGGAAAGACCGGCCCTTAAGCGGGCGAACCATCCAGCCTTCTCTGCCTCAACCTCGCTTTTTTCCGGAACCCTTGCTTCCGTTTCTAGCTCCACCGCCTCTGCCTGCAGGGGAGCGGGGACCGCGTGCGCTAAAATATCTTCAGTATGTAATAAAGTTTCTTCCACGCCCTCTTCTCGCCCCAGCCCTTCTTCTCCTTCCAAGCTCAGCTCCTCCAGGATTTCTTCCTCGGAAACCAATTCATCCGCCATCTCCCCCAGGACGCCCTTCTCCTTCTCTCGGCGCCTGGCTTGACGGCGCAACTCTTTCTCCTTGCGCTTCTGCTCTTTTAGGGCTTTCCTGCGCTCCTTTTCCAGGGCTTTGAGCTCCTTCTTGTCCGGTTCTACCCCTTCTCTTTTTTTGTCGTCCACTTTTCTTCCCTTCGTTTGTCGTCGGTGCGTCCGAAAATTGACACGAGGTTCTCAACAACTGAAATATATAGCAAACGGGAACTGGTTGCCAGAAGAAGCGGCGAAATTTAGCTAGGTCTGATCATGCCGCGCCGCTGCGGGGCGCCGATATCTCGTCCTCGAAACGTTGGGAGATCAGCTGGGATACCCCGTCCGCCTGCATGCTTACTCCATAGAGGATATCGGCTATCTCCATGGTGCGTTTCTGATGGGTTATCACGATAAGTTGGGAGTCCTTTTTGAACTCCTGCAGCATGCGTAAAAAACGGTGAAGATTGACATCGTCCAGCGCCGCTTCCACTTCGTCTAAGAAATAGAAGGGACTGGGACGGGTCTTGAAGATGGCGAAGAGAAAGGCCAAAGAGATGAGGGCGGTCTCTCCGCCCGAGAGCAGGGAAAGTTTCTTCAGGCGCTTTCCCAGCGGCTGGGCTTCCACCTCTACCCCGGTGTTGAGCAAGTCGTCTGGGTCGGTTAGGACCAGTTCCGCCCGGCCATGGGGGAAGAGCCAGGCGAAAAGCTCCTGGAAATGGAGGTTGGTCTGTTCAAAAGTCTCTCGGAATATCTTCATGATCTCCCGGTCTATCTCCTTGATCACCTTGTTTAACGCGGCGCGACTCTCCTTGAGGTCCTCCACCTGAGCTTGAAGGAAATCATACCGCTCCTTGAGCGTTCGGTATTCCTCCATAGCCAGGGGGTTGACCTGGCCCATGCGCTACCTGCGCGCCTGCAACTGCTCCACCCGAACGCGCATATCTTCCACCGGCTCCTGCGTGAGAAAATCTCTCAGCGCGTCCTCCAGTGACAAGCCAAACTCCTCCACCAGTTTCTGGGCTAAAACTTCCACCCTAGACCTCAACTCCACCGCCAGGATCTCCCAGTTGTGCACGGCCTCCCTCAACTCGTCCGCGCGCCTCTCCTGCGTCTCCAGCTCCTCCCCGAGCCGCTCCATCTCCTCGTCCAGTTTCCCTATCTCCTCCTCCTCCACCTGTAAGGACTGGGAATAACGCTGGTGCAAGCTGGAAACTTCCTCTTCCAGCTCCCCGGCCATCATTAAAAGTTCTTCCAGATCTCCTGTCTCAGAACGGCTAGAAAAATTTCGGGATCGCCGGTTCTCCTCCAGTTCTTTAAGAGCGATCTTCGCCTCTCCCATTCTTTCTTCGAGATGACTGATCCGTTCGCTCAGAGAAGCTCTACGGTAGTAAAGATCCTTGAGCGCCGCTTCCTCCTGGTTCATCAGGCGCTTTGCCTCCCGCAGCTTCTCCTCCTCCTGGAGCAAGGCGGGGGTCAAATCCTCCATCTTTTCCCGCAACCCTTCCCCTTCCGCGTCTAGTTGCGCCCTTTTGCGGCCCGCGGAGTCCCTCTCCTCCCTCAATTCCTCCAGCTTTCTCTCCAGGTTGACCAGGTGATCCTTTCTCTCCTGTTCCCTGAGGAGCGCTTCTCTCTGCAGCGACTCTTTCTTCCTCAGCGACTCCAGGAGCCGCTGCACCTCCTCCTCTATTTCCAGGAGGCTTCTCTCTGCCTCCTCCAGAGCCTTTTCCAGGTTCTTCTTCTCCATCTCACAACGGAGATTCTCTTCCTCCATCCTCTCCAGCTTCTCCTGAAGCTCCTCCACTTCTCTGCCCTTCGCCAGCAAGTGAAAAGGGCTGCGGGATCTGCTCCCGCCCTTGATTATTCGATGGGAGGAGATCACCTCCCCCTCAGGGGTAAGGAAGGTCAGCCGGGGATAGATCTCCGCTTTTTCCACTGCTTCCTCTAAACTCCGGAAGAGCGCTACGTCTTTCAGTAGAAACTCCAAGACCGGCTGGAGGAAAGGCTCCGCCTGGACCGCTTCTAGCGCCCAGACCTCTCCCGCTAGTCCGGATGCCTCCCTTCTATCCTCCCTCCACCTGCCTGTAAACTCCTCCAAGCAGAAAAAGAGCGCGTATCCCCCTTGCTCCTCCCTGAGCATCCTGCGGGCCCGCACAGCGTCCTCCATCCTCTCCGCCACCAGGGCGAAGAGCCAGGGGCCCAAGAAAGATTCCAGCGCGCGTTCCCATTCCGGATCAATTTTTACAAAATGTAAGAACATTCCCTTTATCCCTGAGGGTTTTCCTTCTGCCTCTAAAATCTGGGACGCCCCGGCGGCGTAATCTACTCGCCTTTCGAAGAGCTCGTATAGGGCCTGGAGCCTGGCCATGGCCAGGACCTTCTCCTCCTCGGAGAAACGCAGGCGATTTCCCGCTTCATCCATCCGACGGCGGAGCTCCCCTAGCCCCGCCAACAACTCCTCCTTACGCCGGCCTAGGGCGGTCAGCTTCTTCTGCTCCTCCCTTATCTCCTTCTCCATTCCCCGCACTTGAGAGCCCAGCTCCCCCGCCTCCCCCCGGGCCTTCTCCACGAGAAACTGGATTTCCCTTAGTTGTTCATGGAGCCCTTCCTCCCGCTCGCTGTGCTCCTCCCGCTGCGAGAGGGTATATCTCCATTGCTGCTTGAGCTGACGCATCTCTTCGGTCAAGGCGTTCTTCCTCTTGGTAGCCCGGGAATAGTCGCTCGCCGCTTTCCACCGTTCCCTCTCCCGACTCTCGATCTCTCGTTCCAGCTCCTCCAACTCCCGCTGGGAAGAGTCCAACAAGCGGCCCAACTCCACCAAGCGATCCTCCCTCTCCCTCCTAACGCGCTCCAGGTCCCCGAGGCCCAAACCGGATCCCGCGTCCATGGCCTGATGGAACTTGAGCCGCTCCTGGGCTAGCCTGATCTGTCCCCTTAGCCTCTCCAAACAAGATGACAGCCTGTAGCAATTCTCCTGGCGCTTCTGGTAAGAGGCGCGCAACCGGTGAATAAGCTGGTCCTTCTGGTGCAGGGAAGACTTCCCCTCCCTAAGGGCCGCTTGGCATTCCTCTAGCTCCTTGCGAATGCGTTCTTCCTCACCCACGCGGTTCTCCCACTGTTGCTGGAGTGCCCTCAGCTCCGCCACCACCAGTTTCACCTGCAGTTCCCTCAACTCCCGCTCCAGAGCCCGGCACTCCTCGGCCACCTGCGCCTGTCTTTCCAAGGGCTTCAGCTGCTTCTTGACCTCGGAGAGGATATCCCCGATGCGCACTAGATTCTGTTCCGTGCCCTCCAGCTTGCGCAAGGCCTTCTCCTTACGCCTGCGGTGCTTGAGTAGGCCAGCCGCCTCCTCGATGAAAGACCTTCTCTCCTCGGGACGGCTGGTCATCACCCGCTCCAGGCGGTTCTGGCCGATCACTGCGGTAAGCTCTCTTCCCACGCCGAAGTCGGAAAGCAGCTCGGTGATATCCAGAAGTCGAGTGGGGATGCGGTTGAGCAGGTACTCGCTCTCTCCATTCCGATAAAGCACCCTGGAGACCACCACTTCCTCATAATCCAAGGGAATGGTTCCGCTGGAGTTGTCGAAGGAGAGGGATACCTCAGCCAAACCCAGAGGCTGACGCACCGCGCTGCCTTCAAAGATGACATCCTCCATGCGGCTGCCCCTCAAATTGCGCGGACTTTGCTCCCCGAGGACCCACAGGACCGCGTCGGCGATATTGCTCTTTCCGCTCCCGTTGGGGCCCACAATCACGGTTATACCGGGTTCAAAATACATGGTGGTGCGGTCCGCGAAGGACTTGAAACCTTTCATGGTCAGTGACTTAAGATACACGGTGGATCAGACCGCCTTTCCCTGGCAGGATGCATCCGTTGAATTCCGCGCCAACATCGACTCCCTCACCGTTGTCTCCTTTCCCTCGGTCTTTCACCTTCCTTCATCATCACTTGTTTTATTAATTTCACCAAATCAATCAGATAATCCTTCTCCAGGTGCGAGGAGTGGGGCGCGATACCGCCAATTCCGCGGAAGGGACAGGATGGGAACATCCCCTGTGCCCCTGCGTCCAGAAGCGCTCATCAGCGGGCCTTCCTCGCCAGGCCGCTCCTCTTCCCGGGGAAACCCTTTCCACTGGGATCCAGCCGGGATCGTAGTGGGGAACAACGCGGACCCATCACATTCAGGCAGTTTAAAGAGGTGGTTGAAGGTGGGGGGTTAAGCATTTCCAGCGATGAATTCCTTTTCTGCAGAAATCCAGTTTTTAAGATGTCGGCGGTTTTTATCCTGGTTGAAGTTCACTTGTGGAAAAGGCGTGAGGGAGTCTTCCTACTCTTTATATATTTACATGATGTAAGTAGCTCATATCGGTTTGAAGTTCTTATGGTAAATTGTATGAGGGAATCTTCTCGCTCTATTTATTTCTTTTGTCTTAACATTTACATGGTGTCATAAAAATTATCCCGGTGAAAAAGTAATGAGTGGGCCCAAGGGGATATGGGGAGAACTACCTCACATCGGCGCTGGCAACCCACCGGTGAAACCAGAACGTCATGTGCGCCAAAGCCATATCTACTTGTTCAGCAGGAAGTTACTCCGTCTCTTCCAGAGCGAGCAGGGCCGCCCCCAAAGCTCCTCCCTCTTCTCCCAGTTCGCTTCCCCGGATCTGAACCGCCCCGCGGCTGATGGGCACCGCGTTTTCCTCCACCGCTTTGAACATGCTTCGCTCAAAAAAAGGCCAGGCGTGGAGCAGTCCACCGGAAAGGGTCACCACCTCCGGGTTAAATATGTTTATGAGGTTGGATATACCGATGCCCAGATAATGCCCCATCTCCTCCAGGATCTCCACCGCCGTCTCATCGCCATCCTCCGCGGCGAGAGTGACCATCTTGGCGTCATAAACTTCCATCTCCGCCGCGCATCTCTTCAGCACTGGCGATCCACCGCCACCTAGCCTTCTCTCCCTGGCCATCCTCTCGATGGCGGTTCCCGATGCCAGAGCCTCCAGGCAGCCGCGGGACCCACAGTTGCACGGGGGCCCGTCAACCAAGATGATCATGTGGCCCAGCTCCGCCCCCGCTCCGCTGACACCCCGGTAGAGGCGACCATCCACGATGATCCCCCCGCCGATTCCGGTTCCCAGGGTGAGATGAACCAGATGGCGCGAGCCTCGCCCCGCTCCCCATCTGGCCTCGGCCAAGGCCGCCACGTTAGCATCGTTGTCCACCACCACGGATAAGCGGAACTTTTCCTTTAAACTTTCTTTCAATGGAAGGTCTCTCAGGGGGAGATTGGGAGCCTCGGTAACCACGCCGTGTTTAAAATCGATGAAACCCGCCACGCCTATCCCCAAGGCAGAGACCTGCAATCCCCGGCTTGACCCCTTTTCCAACAGTTTCTCGATTACCTCTTCCACACATCCCAACACGGTCTCCTGGGAAGATATATCGGTTCTCAGCCGGAAGCTATCCTTTATCTCACCGCCCGCCACCAACAATCCTGAGATCTTGGTGCCCCCGGCGTCTATTCCGATGACCGCGTGGTCTCTATATCTCTCCATATATCCACCTCGCACACCAGCGGCGCGATCACCGCTCCTTCGGCCTCAAAGTCCATTTAATTTAGTATAACCCATGCCCCCGATAACTTATCTATTTTTATCACATTTTAAATCCGAATGTGCGATATTCGGTCCCCACTCGCGGATTACCAGCCACCCCTCCCTCACCAGCGTCTTTCCCATAAGTCCTCTATCCCTGATCTTTCCCCATTTTCCCTAACCACCCATAAAGGTTCTCCCGAACATCTCGCCATGGGATTTAAATAAATTTACATTATGAAAATTAATTTTTGCCACCTGCGTCCGTGCCGAGTTGGATCTAATATTATTGGCTCTCCCAGAAGCCCACCCGATATGACAAGCGCGCCATTTGATGAACTTGATTTGGATTATATGTCCGTGCTCGCACCATCTGTATGTAGGCGGATATGTCGAATTTCCGGGGACAACCTCCATAACTCATGTGGCGTATCTTCCCGAAGACGGGGCGGGAGCCCCAGGCGCGGTCATGCACGCCCCCTATGCTCCAAGCGTCCGGTATATCCATTGGGGTCCCGCTGCCCAGCCCGTAACGATCGTTGAGATAGATGCCACCTCCAGGGCCATCTACGGAGAAGGCAGCCACTCCAAGTTCTTCTTGGCCCAGCAAATCCTCGTGAAGCCATGCATCTCCCCCCTTATGACCATCTCCATCTGCGCGGCGTTTAACCCTGGCGCAACTGGGGAATAGATAAGCAGAGCGCACGGTTACGAGCTACTGTCCGCCGATAGACTGTCGATTCAAAACGTCCAAGGAGGGGAAGAGATGAAGGCTCTGACATTCGAGTACAGTATTCCCAGATACGTCATTACCGGAGCCCTGGTGGATCGATACCCCCAGGTGCTCTTCTCCAATCTTGCTCCGGTACAGCTCCGCGAGGTCCCGAATCCCCGTTTGCTGGGCGATGACTGGGTTCTAATCAAGCCCCGGCAGCGACATGAGCATTATCAAGTGCCACGAAAGCTATACCCTCATGCCCTTTGCCTCCTATCCCTTCGTGCTGGGTCACGAGGTTTGCGGGGAGATAGCGGAGAAGGGCTCAGCGGTGGAAGGTTTCGAGGTGGGGGACCGAGTGGCGGTAATGCCCATGTTGGGATGCGCCGCCCGGGGGATACATCCCCCGTGCCGCATGTGTGCCGACGGCCGCATCTCTCTCTGTGAGAACTTCACCGAGGGGGGGCTGGAACCGGGCATGTTCTCGGGAAGTCACGCCCAGGTCCCTGGATTCATGAGCGAGATGGGAATGGCCCACAAGACTGCGCTGGTGAAGGTGCCCGAGGAGGTAAGCGATGAAAACGCGGTGCTCACCGAGCCCCTGGCCACCACCTTGCACATGGTCCAAGAGAACCCCATTCAGCCCGGGGAGACCGTACTGGTCTACGGCTGCGGGGTGATGGGTCTGTGCACGGTGGCCAGCTTGAAGGCTCTCCATCCCCACTGCCGCATTCTGGCCGTGGAGCCCGATCCTTTCCATGCCGATCTGGCCAGGGGACTGGGAGCGGAGGAAGTGATTTCGCCCGGCAAACCCAAGCAGCTGATAAAGAAAATAGCCGACCTCACCGGAGCCAAGTTCTATACTCCGCTGCTGGTCAAACCCTTGCTCATCGGCGGGGTGGACCGGGTTTTCGACGCCGTGGGGTCCACTGAGACCCTGGACATCTCCCTGCGCATCCTGGCCAACGGCGGCTGGTATAACCTATTGGGCATCACCCCAGTAAAGAAGGTGGATTGGACCCCGGTCTGGCTCAAGGAACTCACCATCAAGGGAGTCTACGGCTATAACGGACCCGCCGGTGGGGATGACGCCACCCAGGCTTTCCAGCTGGCGCTCCGCCTCTTTCAAGAAAAGCAGATAGACCTGGCCCACCTGGTCACCCACCGGTTCCCACTGGAGCAATGGCAACAGGCGGTGGAAACAGCGCTAAACAAAGGAAAATATCACGCTGTAAAAATAGTTTTTACAAACTGAAAATAATATCACACCTTAATCGGGGTATGGCCATTTCTCTGGAGATGTCTTGGAATTACCCCATTTGGCCCAGGCGCAAAAGCCATTTTAGCGAGGTCGGTTTCCTCCCCACGCCGGGAAATCCCCGAAGAATGCTTTTTTACCGTGCTGGGCGTGGCGAAGTCGGGTTTCCAGGACGCATGCCCTGCCATTCACTTCTTCCACCATCATAAAGGCTGGTTGCGGTTTGCCGATTTATCAGTGTCTTTGATAAGCGCGATGTCCGTGCCCCATTCAACTAACGCTGGTATGCACGCCTTGCTTTTCTTTTATTTTCTTATATATGCTCCTGAGGCGGGACAACCCCGTCTCACCTGCTTCCTAATCCCCGCTCCCGGGAGCACCAGGGATCATGTCCTCGCTCGGCCCCAGGCTAGTCATGCCTCACGTACTCCCTGATCCTCTTATAGCTCTTCTCCAACCATTCCGGATCCTCGATGCTTATCTCCACGGCTCCGTTGGGACAGAATATGGCACAGCGACCGCAGGCCCGGCAGGAATCGCCAATTACCGCCTTTCCCCCCACCACCTCTATGGCATGGATGAAACAGCGATCCACGCATTTCCCGCAACCCCTGCACTTCTCCGTTACTCTGATGCTTATCCCCTCCAGCCGCGGGAAGAGCGGGTCCAGGCGTTTCAGGGGCACCAGGGAGCAGAAACGGGTGATGCAGCAACACTCGCAGCAGAAGCACACGGTGAGTAAACGGGATCGGTCCCTGATCCCGAAGATGAAGTTGTCCACCCGCGCCTTTCCCACTATGGGAACCAGTCCCGCTTCCACCGCCCTCCTGGCGTGCTCCCTGGCTTCCTCTACCTCCGCCAAGCGGAAGGGGTACTTGCTGCACTCGGTGGCAGAATCTCCCAGCAACAGGCAGCCTATCTCCCGAGGATAGTTCCTGCACTTGAATCCCTTGCGGCAGCCACAGTAATCGATAATGGCCCGGTGGGAAGCCTCCTGGATGAATCGGTCCAGCAGCTCCAGGGGTAGAGGGGAGTTTTCGGGTAGGTGTATATCTGCGTTGATGGGCAGCCAGCGCATATCCGTCTTATCCCGCCGCATCCAGGGGTGGACCTTGTCCAACAGGGGGAGGCGCATGATCCCTTTGAACAACGCCTCTGCCCATCCGCGGGGCCTTTTCCCCGACTTGTCCCGCTCAAGCCTTTCCGAAACGTCATTCATGGC
>FWPV01015971.1_pt1 | contig 10669 bp, 7 predicted proteins | sample 2228371 | NCBI WGS metagenome assembly FWPV01 (sample SAMEA103939776, study PRJEB20133) | metagenome
GCACTCGTGCTTGCAGCGCCTCCACTCATGGAGGCGCCTGGAGAGCGTCCCCATGAGTGGGGACGCCGCAAGCTAAAGCTCGCGCCACAAGCACACACTTCCACTCATGGAGGCGCCTGGAGGGCGTCCCCATGAGGGGGGACGCCGCAAGCTAAAGCTCGCGCCACAACGACGGCGCCGTCCGCCGCCTCCGCCGCGGCGGCCCAGCCTCACCCGTGCCGCTGCCGCGTGAATCAATGTAGAAACTCCAGCCGCAAGCACGAGTGCTTTTGCCGCAGGTCTGCGTCCTCACTCCCGCATTTCCCACGGGCGGAGCTCGACCGTTACAATGGAGGCTAACCTCCAGGGAGATAGTGCATGCGGCTCGGATGCGTAACCTACAACATCTTAAGAGACATGACCGTCGAGGAGATCATTAAAATCCTCGAAGCCACCGGATTCGAAGCGGTCGAGCTTCGCACGGAGCACAAGCATGGCGTTGAGCCCTCGATTTCCAAAGAAGAACGGGAAAAGGTTCGCCGGCGTTTCGCCCAAAGCAAGGTGCGCCTGCTGAGCTACGGCACCACGTGTGAATTCCATTCGCCTGATCCCGCCGTCCGGCGCAAGCACATTGAAACCGGCAAGCGTTTCGTGGACTTGGCGCACGACACCGGCGCTTGGGGGGTGAAGGTGCGTCCCAACGCGTTGCCCAAAGAAGTGCCGCGGGAGACGACCATCGCCAACATCGGCGCCGCGCTGCGCGAACTCGGCGATTACGCCGCGCGCTTCGGCATCGAGATTTGGATGGAGGTCCACGGGCGAGACACAAGCGACCCGCCGGTAGCCGCGGCGATCTTGAAAGCCGCTTCCCACCCGGCGGTGGGGGCGTGCTGGAACTCAAACGCCGCCGACGTGGTCAACGGCTCCGTGAAGCCAAGTTTCGAGCTGTTGAAGCCCTATATGAAAAACGTCCACATCAACGAGCTGCCCAACGAGAAATACCCTTACCGGGAGCTGTTCGCGCTCTTGAAGCAGTCCGGCTATGACCGCTACTGCCTGTGCGAGTGTCAGGAGAGCAAGGAGCCGGAGCGCTTCCTGCGCTACTATCGCGCGCTGTGGAGGGAGATGTGCCGCTGATGCATCGTAGATCTTTGCTCGCCGCTCTGGCTGCCGCGCCGCTGGCGTTCGCCGCCGCCGTCCCGAGCCCCCAAAGCCATTTTGGCCACCCCATCGGGCAGGACCGGACGTCGCTTGCCTGGAACGATGTGGTTTCGTATTTCCGTAAGCTGGCGGCGGCTAGCGACCGGGTGCGCTTCGAGGAATTGGGCAAGAGCACCGAAGGGCGTCCGTTCGTCGCCGTTTGGATTTCGTCGGCGCAGAATCTCAAGAACCTCGAAAAGTACCGGCAGATACAGAAACGCTTGGCCGACCCGCGGAAGACGCCGGAAGCCGAAGCCGCGAGACTGATAGCGGAAGGCAAAACGGTGGTCATGATCACCTGCTCGATTCATTCCACTGAGGTGGCTTCGACGCACACTGCCGCCGAGTACGCCTACCGCCTCATTACCGAAGACACGCCGAAAAAACGGGCCATCCTGGAGAGCGTCATCTTTATTCTGGTGCCGTCCCTCAACCCAGACGGCATCGACCTGGTGACGGACTGGTACCGCAAGACCCTGAATACGCCGCTCGAAGGCACAGCGCCGCCGAAGCTTTATCACAAGTACTTGGGGCACGACAACAACCGCGACTGGTACATCTTTTCACAGGTGGAAACGCGCCTCACCATCTCCAAGCTGCACAACATGTGGCACCCGCAGATCGTCTATGACGTGCACCAACAGGGACCGTATGCTTCGCGCATGTTCGTGCCGCCGTGGATGGACCCCATCGATCCGAACATCGATCCCATCATCGCTCAGCAGTGCAATATGATCGGCACGGGCATCGCTGCGGACCTGACCGCCGCGGGCAAGACAGGTGTGGTGATCAACGCAATCTACGACTTCTGGACACCGGCGCGGCACTATCAGGCATACCACGGAGGACTTCGCATTTTGACGGAAACGGCGAGCGCCCGGCTGTCAAGCCCGATTACGGTGCCAAAGGACAAGATCAGCGAGTCGGCTTTGGGCTATGATCCGCGCGGCAGGAGCTGGAACCATCTGGAGCCCTGGCTGGGAGGCGAGTGGCGGCTGAAGGACATCATCGATTATCAGCTCATCGCATTCGAGTCGGTGCTTTATCAGGCGGCGATGCGCCGCGAAGACATGCTGCGCGCTTTTTACAAGATTGGGCAGCGGGCAGTGGAGCGCACCACGCCTTGGGGGTTTCTGATTCCCGCGCGGCAGCGCGACCCGGGTGCGGCCCGGCGTTTGCTCGAAACGCTGGCGTTCGGGCTGGTCGAAATCGAGACCACCCCTTCGGGCGACTATGTGATCCGCATGCAGCAGCCGTATAGCTCGTTCGCTAAGACCTTGTTGGAGCGGCAACAGTACCCGGACTTGCGGCAGTATCCCGGAGGTCCCCCGAAACGCCCGTATGACGTCACGGCGCACACTTTGCCGCTGCTTTTTGGCGTCGAAGTGAAGACGCTGGACCAGCCGCTCGGCGGACCATTCCAGCCGGCGCGGCAGATTCGCTTCGCGGGCAGCCCTCTCGCCGCCGCCGATACGGACACTTGGGTCGAGGTGAACCGGATCTGGAAGAGCGGGCGACCCGTATGGCGCAATATGCAGACCGGGGATTTCTCCGCCTCGCGCCGCGAGGGATGGCGCGAAATACGGCGTCCGCGTTTCGGCATTTATAAGAGCTACGTGCCGAGCATGGATGAAGGTTGGACGCGGTGGATGGTGGAGCAGTTCGGGTTCGAGTACGCAAGCGTCGAGAACCCCCGTCTCCGCGCCGGCAACCTCAACCAGGATTTCGACGTGATCGTATTTCCGGATCAGAGCGCATCCGTCATCGTCAACGGTTACCGGAAAGGATCGATGAGCGAGGAGCTGACCGGCGGCGTGGACTCGAAAGGCGTGGCTGCTCTGAAGGCGTTCATGGAAGGTGGCGGCAAGTTAGTTTTCCTGAACCACTCTTGCGAGTTTGCCTCCGAGCATTTGGGTATAAAGGCGCAAAACGTACTGCGCGGCGTGTCGAGCCGGGACTTCTATTCGCCCGGTTCGCTATTGAATGTGAGCCTGGAAAGCGCTCATCCGCTGACGCTCGGGCTGCCGAAAGAGATCACGATATGGAGTGAGGGCAGTCCGGCATGGAAAGCCGAAAAACCGCTGGCGGTGGCTCAGTATCCGGAGAAGGGCATACTTGCCTCGGGTTGGCTGTTGGGCGAGAGCTACCTGGCTGGAAGAGCCGCGTTGCTGGACATCCCGGCAGGCAAGGGCAGGGCTATCCTGTTCGGAATGCGCCCGCAATACCGTGCCCAGAGCTATCTGACCTTAAAGCTCCTGTTCAATGCGCTGGTGTACTGAAGCCGGCGGCGGCGTCACGCCGGGCGGAGAACCGTGCACACGGAGGCGCACAGCGGACCACCGATGTTGAACGTGGCGGCGGCGCGCGGCGAACGAACCTGAACTTCGGCGGGCGCCCGTCCCCAAAGTTGCAGTGCGCACCATCCGATCATGGCGACCCCTGTCGCGCCGATGGGATGCCCTTTGGCGATCAGACCGCCGGAAGTGTTGAGCCCCGGCGCGCCGTCCGCCCAGTGCCGGGCGCCTTGTCCCGGTTCAGCTTTACCGATGACTTCAGCGCCGATGGCGCCCATCACGGTGAAGCAGTCGTGCACCTCGGCGACGTCGGCTTCCGATGGCTTGACGCGCGCCATGCGGTAAGCTTCTCGCATTGCCCGGTAAGCGCCCGCCGGGCGCAGCACGTCGCGTCCGGCACGGTTCAAGGGATCGGTTGCTTGAGCCCAGCCGGCAACCTCGACGCAGTCCGAAGGCCAGCGGCCAAGTTTTCTGAGGCCGTCTTCGGTGGCGAGAATCAGCGCGGCGTACCCGTCGGAGATTTGCGAGCAATCGTAAGTCTTGAGAGGCAGACCCTCGACCACATACCGGTTTGGGCCCCCGATCGTCATCGCCTGTTCCAGGGTAAGCTGAACATTTTTCATCTGCGCCCACGGATTGAACCTAGCACGGGCGTACTCTTCCACCGCAATCCGTGCCAGATCCTCCTCGGAGACGCCATAAGCCGACATGTAAGCCTGCATGATCTCGGCGAAGATGTGGGGAAAAACAAAGACCTTGCCCGGCCGCTCGTCAGGATGGGAATAGTAGCCCAGAACCTTACCGATGAGTTTCCCATCCGCCTTTCCCTCGGCGTCGCGCATCTTTTCGAAGCCCACGGCGATGCCGGTTTCTCCGATGCCGAGTTGGAGTTTATAGATCACCGACAGCACGGCCTGACCGCCGGAGGCGCAGGCGTTCTCGACAGCCTCAATCGGTTTGCCTTCCAAGCCCGGCGTTCCCGCCATGAGTCCCGCAAGCAAGCCCTGTTCGTTGAGCGTGAAGTTGCAGGCGGAGCCGATGGAGCCGGTGTCGAGAGCGTCCGCCTCGATTCCAATTTCGCGGCAGGCGCCCTCCACGGCGCGCGTGATCATTTCGGGTACGGTGACGGCGCCCAGCTTGCCGAACGGCGACTGATGATAAGCCGCAATGTAGATTCGCTTCATGGGAACTCTTTTCCCACTATGTTCCAGTCACCAATCCGCCGTCCACCGACAGCACGGCGCCGTGTACAAACGACGCGGCGTCCGAAGCCAGCCATAGGTAAGCGTTGGCCACCTCCTCCGGCTTGCCGAGACGCCCGAGCGGAGTGTGGTCCTTCATATTTTGTAAAATCTTCTCCGGCATCCCCTTGATCATGTCCGTGGCGATGATGCCCGGCGCCACGGCGTTCACGCGGATGCCGTAACGGCCGAGTTCTCGCGCCCACACCTTGGTCATGCCGATAACGCCGCTTTTGGCGGCGATGTAGCTTGTCTGCCCGAAATTGCCGTACAGCGCTACTACCGATGTCGCGTTCAGGATCACGCCGCGTCCGCGTTTGATCATGTGCGGCGCCACCGCGCGCGTGCAAAGGAAGACGCCTTTCAGGTTGACCGAGATGACCGAATCGAATATCTCGTCGCTCACCGTTCCCACAACGGCGCCGTCCTTGTATTTCACGAGCATGGCGTCGCGCAGGATTCCCGCGTTATTGACCAAAACATCCACGCCGCCCCATTGCGACAAGACTTCGGCCAGCGCCTGCTCCACGCTCTGGGCATCCGTGACATCGGCGCGGCTGAACAAGAATTCAGACGAATCCGGTTCGGCGATATCCCACACGGCTACCCGGCAGCCCTCGTTTGCGAAGCAGGCGGCGGTTGCCCGGCCAATCCCGTTCGCGCCCCCCGTCACCACCACAACCCTGTTCTTTAAACCAGTCTCGATCATCGCCGCCACTATACCAAATCAAAATCCAGGTCAGCCCCAGACCGACGCCGGTCGACGGCGCGACGGAGGACAAGTCCGGCAGGGACGGGGAGACGTGAAAAACCTCCATGGGAGCCTCTGGGTCCATCCCGGATTTGGTAGCGTGGTGGGTATGCTTAGCGTGCTCTCCCGGCGGTGGTTCATGGGGGCGGCGCCGGCTCTGGCTTTGCGCGGCGCTGATAAGGAAAAAGGCCGTCCCGCGATTCTGGGCGGCGCCCCCGTACGCTCCAAACGATTCCCGTCTTGGCCACAGACGGAGACGGCAGACGAAAAGACCCTGCTCGAGGCTCTGCGCGACTGCAAATGGTGGCGCAAGGAGGGCCATTTCGTTCGTGATTTTGAAAAGGCGTGGGCTGCGAAGATGGGCGCCCGATTCACCATCGCAACCGCGAATGGCACGAGCGCTCTCATGGCGTCTCTGCACGCCGTGGATGTCGGCCCGAAAGACGAAGTGATCGTCGGTCCATACACTTTTATCGCCACGGTGAACGCGATTCTGGCGATGTACGCCCTCCCGGTGTTTGTTGACACGGATCCCGAATCCATGATGATGGACGCCGGCAAGGTCGAAGCGCTCATCACGCCCCGCACCCGGTGCATCATGCCGGTCCATCTTGGAGGCAACGTCGTGGACATGGACCGGCTGCTAGAGATCTCTAAACGCCGCAACATCCCGGTTGTGGAAGACGCCTGCCAGGCGCACCTGTCGGAATGGCGCGGCAAGAAGGTTTCCACGCTCGGACACTTGGGCTGCTTCAGCTTCCAGAAATTCAAGAACCTGCCAGGCGGCGAAGCCGGAGCGGTCGTGACCAACGACGAAAAGCTGTACCGGCGGGCGTACGGCTTCCACTCCCATTACCGCACTCCGGACGAAGGACCCGCGGATCCCGAAGCTTGCCAAAACGGGATCAACTTAAGGTTGTCGGAGTTTCAAGCCGCGGTGATGATGGCGCAGCTCGGACGTCTGGAGCAGCAGTCGCGCACCAGGGAACAGAATGCGGCTTATTTGTCCAAGCTGCTGGCGGACGTGCCCGGCGTCAAGCCCGTGAAAATGTACCCCGGCTGCACCCGCAACGCGTATCACTTGTACATGATGCGCTACGACCCGCAAGCCACTGGGCTCTCGCGGGCGAAGTTCGTGCAGGCGGTGCGCGCCGAGGGCATACCCATCTCGACCGGTTATGGCCCGTTGAACAAAGAGCGCTTCTTGGAGAACACTCTCAACTCGCGTGCTTTCCGGGCTATCTACACGCAGCAGGAAATCAACCGGTGGCGCGAGAGGAACCATTGCCCGGCAAACGACAAGGCGTGCCAGGAAGGGCTGTGGCTGAGCCAGTCCGTACTGCTCGGCGATAAGCGCGACATGGAAGAAATCGCCGAAGCGATGAAAAAGGTTCAGCGCCACGCAAGCCAGATTCTAAAAGCGTAGCCGCTAGAACCCGTCCCAAACGTGAGCTGCGAAACGCCGCAACGTGCGAAAGCCCAGGCGCTCGTAAAGCCGGACCGCCCGCTCGTTCGAAGCCGTGACGGTAAGGCTCGCCCGGCGGCAGCCGCGCGCCACAAGCGATTGCAGCGCCCGCCGCATTAACTCATATCCCGCTCCGCAGCCCACCCAATCCGGAGCGACGCAAACCTGCGTAATGTGTCCGGCATCTTGAGCGACCAGACTGGTCAAGCACACACCGATCAGGCGCCCAACGCCGCGCTCAAACGCCAGAAACGACGCCGCCGGGAAGAAACTTCCGCAACCGGGGTACTGAATGATGTTGTTCAAAAACTTCCGCGCCCCAGCCACGGAGCGGTACTGGTCGTTGATTTCGGCGTCGATATGACCTTCATACGCCAGGGCGATCAGACGCGCGGCTTCCTCTTCGATCCCATCGCTCCAGTCCAGGATCTCGATGTACTGCGTGGCGCGCCCGGGCGGGAGCGACGCGGCGGCGCTGAGATCCGCCAGCATGAAATTGCGTTCGAAGATCCGCAGATAGTTTGGCTCCGGCCATCCGCCCTGAAACGGCGAGCGCAGCATCAGCAACTGCGCCTCGATGCGGCGCAAAAACGGCGAAGACATCATCTCCGCGACAGCCGCTTCAACGAGCATCCGCTCATGCTGCGGCGCGCCGAACCTTCTCCGCACATAAAGATCTCCGATCAGACCCTTGTGTTCGTCGAAGACAAAGTAGCAGTATCCGGCAGCCTCCTGCCCGACACGCAAGGCATGCCCGTTCAGCGCTTGCATCCCGACGAAGCGGCGGACCAAATCGGCTGAGGGCGTGAAGTCCCACGAGAGCTCCTCCCGCCACGCCGCGATTTCTTCGCCGAGCGTGTTCTCCAACTCGTCCGGACGGACGTCCCGCAAAGACGCCAAACTAACGCCGGGAGCGTCCGACGGAGCCGCCATATAGAGGGGATTATCGCACCGCGGCGATCGTCAGGTCAGGGTTCTTTTCTCAAGAAATGCTTAATGGCTCGGATCGCCTGCCGGGTGCGGTGCTGATTCTCAATCAACGCGAAACGCACGTATCCTTCGCCCAGAGGACCGAATCCGACCCCCGGGGAGACAGCCACCAGCGCCTTTTCGAGCAAGAGTTTCGAGAATTCGAGCGAACCCAAGCTCCGGTACTTCTCAGGGATGGGCGCCCAGACGAACATCGTGCCTTTCGGCGGATCTACCGGCCATCCGGCGGCGTTCAGCCCTTTGATGAGCTCATCCCGCCGTTTCTGATAGATGGCGCAGATCTTTTTCGTGTCCTCTTCGCACTCCCGCAGCGCAATGATGGCCGCAATCTGAATGGGTTGGAAGATGCCGTAATCGAGATAACTCTTGATGCGGGCGAGCGCGGCGATCATCTTCCGGTTTCCCAGGCAGAAGCCGACCCTCCAGCCTGCCATGTTGTAACTTTTGGTCATCGAGAAGATCTCGACCGCGTATTCCTTGGCGCCTTCGACTTGCAGGATGCTCGGCGGCTTGTAGCCGTCGAAACCGAGGTCGGCGTAAGCGAAATCGTGCACCACCATGGTGCCGTGCGCCGCCGCCAGCCGGATGATCTCCTTCATGAAAGCCAGATCCACGCACTGCGTCGTGGGATTGTGGGGAAACGAAATCAAGATCATCCGCGGGCGCATCGACCAGCGCTTGTAGATCTCTTCCAGCCCGTTCAAGAACCCGTCCGGATTCGCCATCGGCACCAGCACAGGCAAGCCGTCGGCCATGGCGACGCCGTATTGATGAATCGGATACGCCGGATTCGGCGACACCACCGCGTCGCCCGGTCCGATGGTCGCGAAAAGCAAGTGCGCGAGCGCGTCCTTGGCGCCGATCGTTACAATGGCTTCGGTTTCGGGATCCAAATCGACGCCATAGTTGCGCTTGTAGCGCTTGACGATCTCCAGACGCAGGTTCGGGATGCCCCGCGACAGCGAATAGCGGTGGTTGCGCGGATTCTTCGCCGCCTCGATCAGCTTGTTCACGATCGGCTTCGGCGTGGGTCCGTCGGGGTTGCCCATCCCGAAATCCACCACGTCCTTCTGAGCGGCGCGCAGCTTAGCCTTCATCTCATTGACGACGGCGAAAACATAAGGAGGCAGCTTCTGAATGCGGTAGAACTCGGTGCTTGGCAAAGACATGTTCCCTTCATTGTAAGGGAATGCGCTCAAAACTCGCCTTTCACCACAGCAACTTCAGCGCGAGCTGAATTTGCCGCGAGAAGTTGTTCTGGCTGCGTACGACGCCGAAGTAGGCGCCGAGCGAAGATCCCGGCGTATCGAACTCAGCCCGGTTCATGGCGTTAAACGCCTCGGCGCGGAACTGCGCCTTGAGGTTCTCATGCAGGACGAACGTTTTCAACGCCGACAGGTCGAAGTTATTCCGCCCGTGCGATCGCACGTCCGGCAAGCGCGAGGTGGCCACTAGCTCCAAGGTTTGCCGTTGCCGGAAAGCCGAGGTGTCGAACCAGCGGCCAAGCGTCCGTTGGGAAGCGGGGAGCTTGGCGCTGCGCCCCAGAGATTCCGCGCCGCTTACCGAGAGCGGAATCCCGGAAGTCGCCGTGTACAGCCCGTTGATCTTCCACCCGCCGATGAAGCGGCGTTTGCGGGCGAAAGGCAGGTCGTAGCTTACGCTGACTGTGAGGCGCTGCGGCACGTCCCACTCGGCTAACTCTTTCGACGGTTCCGGCGCTATGTCGTTCAAAATGCTCATCTTGCGGATCAGCTTGCCGTTGGTGTAGGCGGCGAGAAGCGTCACTCCGTGAGAAAGGCGCTTGGAAGCTTTGACTTGTAGCGAGTTGTAACCCGCTGAACCGATGTTGCTGTTTCGCCGGTTGATGCTTGTGAAATGCGGATACGGCTTGAGCAGTTGCCCGCGGGTGGTGGTGCGCCCGCTCAGCGAACCGCTGGTGATCAAACCATAAAACGGATTGGGCACGGAGTCGTTCAGCACGTTGCGTCCCGTAGCCACGTAAATTTCCCGCGCCTGGGTCCGAAACGGCTCCGGCACCGGGTTGATTTCGCGCGATTGTGGCAGATCGCGGGAGCGCGAGCCGGAGTAGGCGGCGTCAACCAGAATCCGTCCCGGAAGCTGCCTCTGGAGGCTGACTTGGAACTGGTGCAGGTACAAGAGCTTGCGGTTGACGTCGACGAAGCTGATGCCTTGCCCGACGAAGGTCATCATTCCGCCGTCTGCTCCGGGCGCTTTCAGCAAGCCGTTCGGAAACGGGTTGCTAAGAGGGTTGACGACGCGCAGCCCGTTATCCCGAGTGGCGTCCCACGGAGTGGAGATTCCGAACCCGACCGACGTGGTGGCGAGCGAAGTGGTGGGTCCATAAAAGATTCCCCAACCGCCCCGCAAAACGGTCTTTTTCGAGATCGAGTAGGCGGCGCCAAAACGCGGGGCTAAATTCAGGCGGTCGAGGTTCGTGAGCCCGCGTGGTTGACCCTCCCGCCCGGCAAACAGCAGTCCTCCCATGGCGCGGAACTTGTCAGGCGGCAATTCCGGGATGGGAGACCCCGCATAATTGGCGCGCGCTTGCTCGTGAACCGGGCTGGGCGTGTCGTAGGCAAAGCCGCGATTGTAGCGGTTGAAACGCTCAGTGTTCGCCCCCTCCCACTCGTTGCGCAGTCCCATGTTGATGCTCAGCCGCGAGGAGACTCGGATGTCGTTCTGGATGAACAAGCCGTAATATGGGCACTGATTGGCGATCGAGTCGTTC
>FWPV01007738.1_pt1 | contig 10668 bp, 15 predicted proteins | sample 2228371 | NCBI WGS metagenome assembly FWPV01 (sample SAMEA103939776, study PRJEB20133) | metagenome
TAGTTTTGGCAATACACGCACCTCAATGTGCATCCGGAAAAAAATATCGCCCCTGATCCTCCTTTGCCGCACAGGGGTGGCTCCTCGCCAGTGTGCTTTACGCATGCAGCGATCCGTGGATACACCCCACCCCGACAGGGTCCCATCTTCCCTTTGCGGCGGTCGATTCCGCACCTGCGTGAACATAAAATGCATCTATCCATAAATGGGAGAGATGCAACTGCAGCTGGAGAATCCCATGCGATATTCATAGAAGGAGAAACGACATGACCGACTCAACCGGCCGTGGATGTGGTTGCCTTGACTTTCACTGCGTTACGCCTACATTAATTGACCAGGAGCCATCCAGATACTCGGAATGGCTGCTCGTGTATTAACGTAATGTATCATAGCACGAAAAAGGAGAATGTATGCGTTCAGTATTGCTGCCTCTCTCCTGGCAGTTCTGGCCATGGAAATGCGCGTGGGCCCTGTTCCTGGCAGCGATAGCTGTTTGGCTGGCAGCGCGCAAGAACCGAACCATGATTGGCTGGCCCCTCCTTAGTGGCATTGCTGGGTTCATTGTGGGCTCGCCGGGCCTGCTCGTTATCCTGTTTCTGCTCACTCGTAAAAAGCTCAGCATGAGGATGAAATACCTTACTCTAAAACTCGAAGAGGATCTAGCCCATGCCCTGAAATTTCCCTCTCCCGTTGGCAACAACCTTGAAAAACGGATACTTATGGTTCTTGCCAACAATCCTCGTGGACTACGCCTGGGAGCGCTCGCCCAGGGCGTGGGATCGGACTGGCGTCACATCGAAGACACAGTCCAGAAGATGCTCCTCAAAGGCAAGGTCAGGAAAGAGGGAGAACGCTACTTTTTTAACCTAGATAAGTAAGGTGTCCACTGCACATCAGGTCGCTAGATTTCCCTGTGTCTTCCCCAAAACCGTGTCCAAGAAACTCATCTAAGAAGCGAGTCAATGTGCCTGCTGCGTGAGCAGCCCAATATCGCATGCGCAGCATCCTGATAAGCTCGTTGGGTCTGCACGCAACGTACCATAAGAGCTTGTGGTACTGCCCGTCTCTTTTTAGCCGCCCGAGCGTGTTATAGTCGGGTATGTCTCGTATGGCGTCATCCGAGATACTTCGTATCGCAATAAAAGGGATAGCCGCCTGAACGGCAAGACTTGCCAAGAAGCCGCTTTCCATGTCCACGGCATCAGCCCTACAGGTGGTTCCAAGAAGCCTTTTTTCCTTAGAGGTGACAATGACCCTATCTGTGGTGATCAATCTGCCCACAACGATCTTGCCAGGCCCGTGGTGCTCCATCGGTACCGTTCGCGCCACGTCGAGCAAGGATGGTGCTGAATAGAACAAGCGGCGCTGTCCATCCAGCGTAACAAGTACTTCTTGGGCAATGACTATGTCTCCTACGGCGAGTGCAGGGTTGAGCGAGCCTGCGTAGCCGATGGATATGAGCGCCTTTGTCTTGAACCGTTGTAACACGCTCGTACACACATCTACCGCTCTTTTTCCGCCTATGCCGGTTCGTATCATCAGGATCGGGATCCCTGCCACATATCCAAAGGTCACAGCACCTCGAGATGTCGGCACTGCGACCTTTTTCTCCAGGACGCGATACAACCCTTTGAGTTCACTCCTCAGGGCCGCTGTTATTGCCCAGCAGGCTTCGGTAGGTCCTCGGACATGCAGTTCATCCATAGTCTCACGTCCCTGAGGTGCCGATCTTGTCCAACACGGCGTTTATAAAATTGCATGCATCGGTTGTGCTGTACCGCTTAGCCAGCTCCACAGCCTCGTTGATGCTGACCTTCCTTGGAATGTCATCGCAAAAGAGGATCTCAAAGGCAGCGATCCTCATGATGTTTCTGTCAACAGTTGTCATCCTTGAGACAGTCCAATGGTCAGCGTGTGTCTCGATCGCTGCATCGATTTCTGGACGACGAGCCACAATGCCCTGAAGCAGCACTCGCACAAAATCCACCACCGCCTGGGCATCTCGGCAATGCGCAAGAGGCTTTTCTACAAAGCCGCTGTCCCACTGATTGAGCACATCAGCTCTATAGAGGCTTGCAAGGACAAGCTCCCTGGCTCTTCTTCGATTGCCCATGGAATGCGCTCTGCGTCAGACAGGGAGGCATGGTACGTTCACAAGGAGAGCAGTCGACACGTCCGCATATTCCTAGCGTCGGACAGATCTGCGTCTGCCTCAGACAACCTGTCGCATAAGATTTGCCATCTCGATCGCAGCTTCTGCTGCCTGCCATCCCTTGTTGCCCATCTTGGTTCCTGCCCGCTCTATGGCTTGTTCGATCGTCTCGGTCGTGATGATGCCAAAGGCAACCGGAACCCCTGTTTCCAGCATGCCCTGCGCGATACCCTTGGTCACCTCAGCACTCAGCACATCGAAGTGGATCGTGCTGCCTCTGATAAGGGCCCCCAGACACACCAGCGCATCATATCGCTTGGAAGCAGCCATACGTTTAACGACCAGTGGTATCTCGAAACTTCCAGGAACCTTCACAATCTCAATATGGTCCTCTTGGGCACCGTGCCTTCGCAAGGCATCCACTGCACCTTCGCACAATCGGTCTGTAATGAAATGATTGAACCGACTCACGATGATCCCGAACCGCAAGTCCTTTGCATCCAGCGTACCTTCAACTACTCGCACCATGGTATCTCCTTCTTGTCGATACGACGCCTCTTCTCGTAGGTCGCATTGTCGCTACGAATGATGCGTCCCTATAGGAAGCCATACTTACCCAATAATTCTATACTGATTCCACCATCCGTGCCATCGATCGACCACTTGGAAAAAAGGATTCGCTCCACATACTTTGCTATGAGGTCTGCTTCGAGATTTACCCGGTCGCCAGGCTTGAGGTACTGTAATGTAGTAGATTTCAAGGTATGGGGGATAAGGTGTACTACGAACCAATCTTTCCCGCACTCACCAACGGTGAGTGAGACACCATCAATACAAATCGAACCCTTTTCAGCTAGGTAGTGCTTCACCTTAGGTCCGACACGCACCGTTAGTCTAGTTCCCTTGGGTATCTTCACGACATCGACCACCTCACCGGTCTCGTCTATATGACCCGTCACAAGGTGTCCACCGATCCGATCTGTAACTCTCAACGACCGCTCCACATTTACCAAAGCACCCACCCGGAGCGATCCCAACGTGGTCCGCTCGCAGGTCTCTTTAGACACCTCAAAATTGACGCTCCTCTCTGCGAGCCTCACCGCAGTAAGGCAGGCACCGTTAATAGAAAAGCTATCCCCGACCCTTGTGTCGGAAAGGTCCAAAGGGACTTCCAGCCCAAGCAGTAGGATACCTCCTCGTTGCTGCACCAGGATCACCTTTGCCATGCATTCGACTATCCCGGTAAACATGCGTTGATCCCCTCATGACCGACCAATGAGCAATTCTGTTGGAGATATCCCTCGACACAGATATCAGGACCTGAGCGTCGTACCTCTATTGCAGTGATTCTGATCGCCTGCGAGGGGTGCTCTATCCCTTTCCCCTCAAAAAAACTCGGAGCAGCAGCTCCCCCTAACAAAAGGGGTGCAATATACACGATAAGCTTGTCTACATGGCCATACTCTATAGCATCTGTGAAGACCTCGCTCCCGCCCTCTATAAGCACCGATTGCACACCTTGTTTCCCGAGCTGGGTGAGCACTGCGTCCATAGGCACCCTGCCTCGAGCATCAGCCTCGAACACAAGTATCTCGACCCCCTTGTCTCTTAGCAGCTCAATCTGTTCAGGCGGGGCGTGCTCGGTCGTTGCCACCACGGTGCGAGCTTGGCCGATCGTCTTAACCACTTGGGCCTCCACAGGCAGTCGGAGGCGTGAATCCAAAACAACCCTTACCGGGTTCTGCGACCTCTTTAGGCCGCGCACAGTCAACAGTGGGTCGTCAGCCAGGACCGTTCCTATCCCGACCATTACTGCATCCACACTATTGCGAAGCTTGTGTACACGATGACGAGAGTGTTCAGAGGATATCCATCGCGATGCATGGGCAGAAGAGGAAATCTTGCCGTCAAGGGTCATGGCTGCCTTCAGCATGACAAACGGCCTGCCCGTACGTATGTACTTGAAAAAGACCTCGTTCACTTGCTTGCACCGTTCTTCCAGGACCCCGCAGTCCACCTCTACTCCGTTCGCACGGAGATATTCAATGCTTTTTCCATTGACCAATGGATTTGGATCGATCGTCCCGATCACCACTCTCTGAATCTTCTTCGACAACAAATACTCAGTACAGGGTGGCGTCCTGCCGAAATGACAACACGGCTCGAGATTTACGTAGAGGGTCGCGCCTTCAGGATTGGCCTCTGCGTGGTCAATAGCTACCACCTCAGCATGTGGCTCCCCAGCTCGCTTGTGATACCCTGTTCCTATAATGACACCATCTTTGACGAGTACCGCACCCACCATAGGGTTTGGCCTTGCAGAACCACGACCGCGCAAGGCGAGCCGGCATGCAAGCTCCATATATGATGCGTCATCCCTATGTCGCATCTCGTTGGCCACCCCTTCCCTTCTGTAGGAGTGAACTCACCTCTCTCATAAAGTCGGTGATATCCTTGAACTGTCTATACACAGACGCAAACCGTACATAGGCAACCTCGTCTATCTCGTGCAAGGCCTCCATTACCTTCTCGCCTATCTTGGAACTTTCTATCTCCTTGTCCCCTTTCTCTTGCAGGCTCTGCTCGATCTTTTCAACTGCCCGTTCAATAGTGGTAATGCTCACTGGCCTCTTCTCGCAGGCCTTTTTCATGCCGCTTACGATCTTGCTCCGGTCAAAGGGCTCTCGTCTGCCATCTTTCTTTATAACCAGGGGAAGTATCTCTTCAATGCGCTCATACGTGGTAAATCGCTTTCCACACGCCAGGCATTCTCTCCGTCGCCGTATAACGTAGTGATCCTTGGTGAGCCGGGAGTCGATTACCTTGTTCCGGAGATCTGTGCAATAAGGACATCTCATAAGCGGTACTTTCCTTTTCTCAAGAGAGCAATACCTTGTGTGTTGTAATACCGGCCTCTTCGATCATCGATTGAGCCAACTCGTCTGGATAGCCCTCTAGATAATATATTGCTCTTACCCCGGCATTAATTAGCATCTTCGAACAGATGCTACATGGAAAGTTCGTGCAAAACAGCTCTGCTCCCTTGATGCTCACCCCGTGGTAGGCTGCCTGAATGATCGCATTTTGCTCAGCATGGAGCCCTCGGCAGAGTTCGTGCCTTTCCCCTGAAGGGATTTTATGGCGCTGTCGTATACAACCAGCTTCCTCACAATGGGCACTGCCTGCGGGCGCACCATTATAGCCTGTGGCCAGAATCTTCTTGTCTTTTACCAACAAGGCACCCACCTGTCTCCTTAGGCAGGTAGACCTGGCAGCGGTGAGTTGTGCGATCTTTAGGAAATAAACCTCCCAGGAAGGCCGGCTGCGGTTTGTAGGCAACTTTTTGGAAATGGCTGATCGCCTCCGTGCACGCTATATCCATTCAAGGCGGGTCTGTACCAGGTCCACGACGACCACACACGGTACGCTCAATATCCCGGATCTTGTCTATCCTCCTTTGGTGCCGCCCTCCCTCAAATGTGCTTGAAAGCCATGCCATGATGATCCCCTCTATCTCATGCCTTTCCTTGAGCTTCCAGCCAGGAAGCACCAGCACATTAGCTCGTCGTTGTGCCTTCGGGACATCTCGGCGGCATATGCATCACAGACCAGTGCAGCGCGTATTCCAGGAAACTTGTTGGCAACGATGGACATCCCTATTCCTGAACCACACACGAGGAGCCCACAGGTTGCCTCGCCGTTGACTACTGCCGCTATTGCCTTCCTTCCGAAGTCAGGATAATCAACGGACGTCTCCGAATAAGTGCCATAATCCCTGACCTCGATGCCTTTTTCAGCAAGAACTCCTTTTGCAATCTCTTTGACCCGAAAGCCTGCATGGTCTGAGGCAACAGCGAAGATCATACCCTTCAGTCCTTAGTCCTTTCGTCCCCTCTGTCCCTAGCTCGCCGCACCTTTGCGCGTAAAATACGTGAATACATGGTCAATGGCGTTCTGTACCGTGACTATCTTGTCAAGGTCGTCATCAGAAAAAATCTCTTCGGTCTCGAATGCATCTTCGATTGCCATTGCCATCTCAACCATACTCAGTGAGTCAGCCCCCAAATCCTTCTTGAACTCCGCATCTCCTTTGATGTCCTCTGCCTTCAAGTCGAATTGGTTGGCAATAATCTCTTTGACCTTTTGTACAACTGCATCAAGAGAAATATCCATACCTTGAAGCCCCTCCTGTCGTCATACAATAGTGAACTACCCGTAAACAACACTCATCGTTCCTCGGGGAGAAAAATGTGCCATGAGTATCGTATCCATCATTCGCATTGTGCGGCACAGTCTCCCAGCGCTCATTCCTCAACCTGTACAAGCTCCTGTCCTTTATAGGTTCCGCAGTGCGGACATATGTGGTGGGGTTGTGTAGGCTCATTACATTGAGGGCACATGACAAACGTCGGTAGAGAAAGCTTCTTGTGAGTCCTTCTCTTGTCTCTTCTTGATTTGGAGGTCCTTTTCTTTGGAACAGCCATTAGAAATCTCCTTTTAATACTGATTGTTACGAATTATCCTTCATGTATGCCTTTAAAATCGAAAAGACCGACGTTTGGCTGTGGGGTATACAAGTACAGTGCTTCATGTTCTTGTTTTCACCACATACCGGGCATAGTCCCAAACAGTCTTCATGGCACAGTGGCTTTATAGGAATGGCCAACACAATTGGCTCTTCGATGAGCCTTTCAATCTCTATGTGGTCGTCGTCGTAGTAGCTGTACTCGAGATCCTCGGGAGTCAACTCTATCTCGCGATCCAGCACCGGTACTCTGGGCTGCAGTGTATAACGAACTTCAGGATCAACCGGAAACGGAAATTCCTCGAGACATCTGCTGCAGATCAGACGAAGCTCGGCATGCACCTGGCCTTTGACAAAGACCGCTGTGTTTGATTTTTCAACAAAAAACTTCCCTTCCGGATAGCGTGTTACGTTCAGCCCCTTTAGCCCTTCCCACACGAAATCGTTTCCATGGAACTCGACCCACATGCCACTGTCAGGGATCTCTGAAACCACGATGTTCATTGTAACTGTCCTTTACTATTATTAGAATGTAATCATACGTACCTGGAAATTCCTTTGTCAAGCAACTGTGCGGTTTGTCTGTTCCTCTGTGACAAAGGTTCTTCTTTCGCGCGTGGACGTAAAAACGCATACGATATATCCCACGCACGGGGTAAACAATGATTCGCAGGCCTGCCTTTGCTTATGAGTGGTATCCTGGTGACCCTAATCTCCTCCTTTCGACCATCCGCTCGTATGTGGGTACCATACGACAACCACGAAGAGCGCTCGGCATCGTATGTCCCCACGCAGGATATGTATATTCTGGACATGTGGCTGGCGCTGTTTATGGTCGCGTCCACATCCCTCACCTTGTGATCGCACTCGGAGTAAACCACCGCTCGGTAGGGGCACGAGCAGCCCTCATGGGTTCAGGGACCTGGGAGACGCCTCTTGGCAATGTGCAGATCAACGAGGAAGTATCGCTCATGCTTGAGGCAAAGACGCCACTCTTGCAGGAAGACAGCATTCCCCATCTTCGGGAGCATTCCCTGGAACTCCAGGTGCCGTTCCTCACCTACCGCAACCCTGACGTACAATTGGTTCCCATCATTTTTCAGCATTTGACCTATCAGGAATGTGAAGAGATCGGAAAAGCTATCGCTCAAACGGTTGCAGAAAGCAAGGCAGAGATCCTTTTGCTGGCAAGCAATGATATGTCCCACTTTGAGTCACAAGAGGTGGCTGAGAAAAAAGACAAGTTGGCTATCGATCGAATCCTCGCACTCGACCCCCATGGCCTCTACATGACCGTACATAAGGAGCATATTACGATGTGTGGTGTCATCCCCACAACGGTCATGCTTGCTGCATGCGTCAGTCTGGGAGCCAAGGAGGCTGAACTCGTCACGTACGCAACCTCTGGCCGGGTCAGCGGTGACTACTCGAGCGTTGTAGGGTATGCAGGGATCATGATTCATTGAGGTATCACGAGACCTCCTTCTTATTGACAATCCATGACCTTGCTGTAATATCATTCATCTAGGCATCATTGGAGGCCATCTAGCGTTGGGGGATCGTCCAGCGGCAGGACTCCAGACTCTGGATCTGGCTACCTAGGTTCGAATCCTAGTCCCCCAGCCACAACTGATATCGTCACGTAGCTACACAGGAGGTCCCATCGTCTAGCGGCCTAAGATACTGGCCTCTCACGCCAGAGACACGGGTTCGATTCCCGTTGGGACCACCACCTCTGCCGAGACACCACAGCGGCTGGCATCATTTCGTTGAGCCAGATGAGACAGGAGTATACAAGAGGAACAGAATCCAAACGCTAAGAGAGGTCAACAGAAGGAAGCTATTCATAGCTGGGTATATGGAGCGATGAAAGAAGTCAAAGCAAAAGATCTTATGGTTCCTTTGCACGATTACGCCACTGTCTTCGAAGAGGCAACCCTGTACGAGGCAGTGCTCGCCCTGGAGGAGGCGCAACAGAGGTTCGATCAACGCAGAGACCGGCACAGGGCGATCCTCGTGTATGACAACAACAAGAAGATCGTGGGCAAGCTCAGCCAATTGGATGTGATTCGTGCTCTCGAACCAAAATATGACCAACTAGGCGATCTTACGACAATCGCACGGCACGGATACACCCCGGATTTCATAAAGTCCTTGATGAAAAAGTTTAGCCTCTGGGAAAAGCCATTGGACGATATATGCCGCAAAGCTCACCACATCAAGGTCAAGCACATCATGTATACTCCCACCGAGGGCGAATATGTGGACGAGGACGCCACACTGGATGAAGCAATCCACCAGCTGATCATAGGCCGACATCAGTCCTTGCTTGTGACCAGAGGGAGAGAGATAGTGGGTATTCTGAGACTAAGCGACGTCTTCAGAGAAATCTGTACTCGTATCAAAGAGTGCAAGATCGACATGGAGCCAAGGTCAGGCTAACATCTGCCCGAACAGTCCTGCCCGTTGGACCAGAGCCTGCCATGCTGGCAACGAAGTGTTATGTGTATATGTTCAGGGGTGGGAGGCCTTGTCGCCCCTTTCAACGTCTAAGCCTTCTTCGAGTGCTCGTATATGTTCAGCAACATCTCGGTAGTCGCTCTGAAGTCGTGAAACCCTGGTAAACTCCTGTAACGCATCCTGAGTTCTACCAGCCTTGAGAAATGCCAGGCCCAACTCGTAACTAAGTCCTAGCAGCTTTTCAGTGGTCAATCCTTCCATGCTCAGGCCTTTTTGGTAGATGTCAATAGCTGCCTCAGGCCTGTCGAGTTCCATAAACGATTGTCCAATGAGAAAGTAGCAATCGTACCGAAGCTTGGGATCGGTCATGGCGATCTCGAATTCCCTGATCGCATCTTCATGAAGACTCATCTCGCGATATGCCACCCCAAGATTGAAGTGTGTCTCATAGTCCTGTTTACCAATCTTCTTGTCGAGGTCGTTCTTGAAATTCTGAAAGAGTTCCTCAAATCCCACGTCCTGGGCGGTACGCTCGGGTGCCCCTCCTTCCTCGGGTAACCCGTCCTCCTCGGCCTTTCTTTTCAAGATATCGTAAATGTTCGTCTCTATTTTAATCTTTATCTGGTCAACGAGCGTTTCGGCTTCTCGCACCGGGGTACGGGTCAGTATCTGCTCAGGCTCAGGAATCTGCGTCGTGGTCGGCCTTCCCCTCAGCGAATCTATCACCCGTACCTTTTCACTGTAGACACCTGCGTGTCTGTACATCTGCTCAAGTCGCCCTAGGATGTCGTCCAGCCTTTTGCGATCACCCTGCCTGTGCAGGATATAGGCCAGGACCTCATACGCCTGCCATCGTTCCGGAAAGGTGCTACAGAGGTACTGGGCAATAGTGCAGACATCCTCTACGCTGTCAAGCTGGTCACAGAACTCCTTGAGTCTCGTACAGATGCGCTCGTACGGATCCCTGGCTTTGGTGTCGCCCGCCAAGACTTCCTCGATCAAGGTGAGTTTGAGTTCAAGATCCTTGACCTCGATCCCAGCCAGGCCTGAGACGATTTCCTTGGTTCCAGCAGCGGTACCGGGCGATCGAGCAAATTCGGTATAGTAGTGCAGCGAGTCACCAAGAAGACCTTGCTCACGGCTCAACCGAGCGAGCGTACCGAGGACTTCGGCTGCCTGTGGATCGAGCCTGTGTATCTGTTTGTAGATAGCAATGGCTCGAGATTGGAATCCTGCAGCAGCAAGCCTCTCTGCAGAACGCCTATAGTGTTCGAGCGCCTCTTCCTTGAGCCCTGCTTTGTGGTAAAGATCTGCAAGCCTCAGACGTATCCTCGTGTCGTCAGGATTCGTCTCGAGCGCACGCACAAGCTCTTCCATAGACTTCTTGATCTGCCGTTTTTGAAAGAGATCCTGGATCTTCTTGAACATGGGAAATGACATGATTACTCGACTTCTCTTATTGTGCTTTTCGGCTACGTGGTCTTCTCTTGGGGCTCCCCTCGCCCGCTTTCCCCAAAGCCTGCAATCCTTG
>FWPV01015972.1_pt1 | contig 10667 bp, 9 predicted proteins | sample 2228371 | NCBI WGS metagenome assembly FWPV01 (sample SAMEA103939776, study PRJEB20133) | metagenome
TGTGTGTACCCGCTTCCAATCCTAGCCTCATCTTGATCCTCCTCCGATCATCAACCCAACTTCACTTTGCGACCCGTGCGTGCGGATTCGTAAACCGCCATAGCCATAGCCACGCTTCTGACCGCATCCTCGATGGTGATGGACGGCTGGCGTCCCGTGCGCAAGCATTCGAAAAAGTGTCGCATGGCGTAAGTGTAGCGTGTCCGACCCTCCGTCTCCGGTGGCCACACAAAGGTGTGAAGCTCGTCGCTTTCGCGAGTCGCCCAGGTCAAGCGTTCCCAAATGTGTTCTTTGCCGAGCAGCTTGGCCTGGCCATTCGCCGTGATGACATCCAACCGGGGGAAATCGCGGTATGCTTTGGAGCCGAGGCCGCCGACGGTGAGGGCCGCAAGCGCGCCACGTTCAAAACGCACCGTGATGGCCGCGCCGTCCTCCGATGGGCTTCCCGCAAAGATGCCCCCTTCGGCCATCAGCGATACCGGTTTGCCCAGCAAATAACACACGGCGTCGAACAAGTGACACGAGTTCTCGTTGATAAAACCGTTGCCGTTGCGCGTATCCCAAAGCCAATGTTCGGGTGGAGGGAGCCAATGAAAAATGTACTCCGCGTTGAGCACCCAGCCAGGACCTAACTCGCCCTCCATCAGCTCATGCAGTTTGACGATGGCCGGTAGAAAACGGAAGCTGAAAGCAGGCATGACCACGGCATTGTGCCGACGGCAAAGTTCGGCCAGTTGGCGAGCATGTTCAAGATTCGTGGCCCACGGCTTTTCGACGACCATCGGCAACCCTTTGCGCGCGGCGTGTTGCATGAGCGGCTCGCGCGCAGCAGGGGAAACGCATAAACAGACGACATCAAGATCCTCTCGATCCATCATCTCGATGCCGTCCATATACGCCCTGGCGCCGTTTTGCCGAGCGTAGGCCTCCAAACCTTCTGGCAGGTTCGGGCGACGATCGGCAAGGGCTACCAACTGTGCCTCTTCCATCTGTGTAAAGGTTCTCACATACCAGCGCCCGAATTTCAGGCCGACGATGCCTATGCGTATTTTGTCCATGCTCTTGACCTCCCGGTACATGCGCTGCCGAGACCATTAAACGATCAGCGATCGGGCACCGTAGTCATCTCGTAGCGCACACCCGAGCGATAAGATTCGATCGCACCATACATCATCTCGGTGATGTGTCGCCCCCATTCGACGTTAATGACCGGATCCCGATCCTCCAATATGCAATTTATCAGATGCTGCGAGGAGGCATGATAATAGTTAAAGCCCCCCGGCGTGGGTTTGGGCCACACGGCTTTGGAGATATCCCCTTGGGGTGGGATGCGATACCAGCCCTCGCCATCCACATTCGGCAATAAATCTTTGTGGGTCGAGATAATCGAGGCGAAATACCCTCCGCCCATCACCAGATTGCCCTCTGTGCCATAGATTTGCAGTCCCCAGTTAGTGCCCCTGACCGTGGGGTGCTCGATGCGCCCGGCGTGGAATACGCCGATACAGCCGTTGGCCATTTCGCAGAGGGCAAAGACATTATCCTCGGATTCCATTACGATACGTTGCGTGCGTTTGGCTGTGACGACTACATCCCAATAATTGGCATTGTCCGGATCGGTGGCTTGGGCTAGGAATTTGTTGTATTCGCTTTCCGGCACAATCCAACGTTCCGGCAGCGAGATTTTGCCCATGCCCACGACGCTTTTGCAGGCTCCCAGCAGCGTGACGATCTGCGTGGGGGTATAAGCATAGTCGAACAACATGCCGCCGCTGTCTTTGCTATAGAAAGCCCCTACTCCGTAAGGGTTGCCGCCTAGCGAGGGGTGATACCGATCTGGCCCGGTGGGGATATGCGCAAACCACATCGGTTGTCCCAAGACGCCTTTGCTGATGAGGGCGCGGAGCTGAGCGTAGGCCGGATCAACGATCGTGTTGGAGCTTGGCTCAATCAGCGCTTTGACGCCGGCCTAGCGCACGGCAGCGACGATGGCGTTGGCATCTTGCAAACTGGTACACATCGGCTTTTGCAGCAGTATGTGTTTTCCCGCTTGAGCGGCCTGGATTGTAAAACGCGCATGGGTGCCAGGTCCCGTCAAAATGAAAACGGCCTCAATATCCGCCCGCTTGAGCATTTCGCCATAGTCCTGATATTGCTCCTTTGCGCCGAACAGCCGCGCGCAGGCGGCCGTGCGTTCTTTATACAAATCACAGACGGCCACCAAGTCGGCATGTCTCATCAGGTAAGGCAGATAGTAGGCCGTAGCCACGACACCACAACCTACGACACCAACTTTGACACGTCGCTTTTCTTTTTCGCTGGGCATTGAATTGCTCCTTCGATCTCGTAGACGCTATGTAAACAGAGTTAAATTTTGAGTATTAACCCGCTCTCCGCTGCCTGTGCCGCTTTGATGGCGAACTCGGTAATGCTAAAAGCCTCCTCGGGACTGACAAGCAGACTTCCACGTCCCTCAAGCGCTGCCACGAAATCGCCGAACATCGTGCGGCCTGACGACTGCAAAGGCCAGGCAGGAACGTTCTCCGTCGCGGTGATGACATGCAGGCGCGTCCCCTGGTCGCAAATCTCCAACACGCCTTTGTCCCCTGCCACGCGCAGGCGGTCATCGCCATGCGTGGGCGCAGCGGCCGGGCGCAGATAGTCTAGATTGAACGTGGCGCTTCCGCCGTTGGATAATTTGGCGATAACTGTGGCCACGTCTTGGCAGCCGGGTCGGTCGGTGTGCACCAAATTAGCGTGGTAGGCGTACACCTCGGTGTATTCGATGCCCGCAATCCATCGCGCAAAATCAAAGGCGTGGATGCCCACCCAAGTCATGCTGTTGCCATAGTACTTGGAATTCGCGTACCAGGCGGGCCGCGTTCCCCAGCGATAGGATTTCTGGCCCGTGATCAGGTAGGGTTTGCCGATGATGCCTTGTCTCACGAGTTGGCGCGCCGTCCAATAAGGAGGATCGTAGCGCATGGGCAGCATGATGGCATATTGCACACCTGCCTCGGCCACTGCACGGCGTAGCGTGGCCACGTCATCCAACGTTTGGGCGGCCGGTTTTTCGGAGATGATATGACAACCACGACGTACTGCCTCAATGGCCAGCAGGCCGTTCAGGTCATAGCGTCCACAAATGGTCACGATGTTGGGATGCTCCGCGTCCAACATGGCGCGCCAGTCCTCGTAAGCACGTGCTTTGGCAATCTCCAGGCGGCCATAGGTTGAAACATCCTCTCCGGCAAAGGATGGCGCATAAGCCACCCATTGCACCTGGGGAAAATGCGGCAATTCGCCCGTCACCAAGCCGGAATGGCCTGCCGCGCCGATCACGCACATCCGATAGACCATGCTACCTCCTCATGCATCATGCGATTTAAGTCGTTCGGCAAAGCAAGGCCCTTTGCGAACGGAAACACCTCGTGCCATAATGTGGCCGGAGGGAAAATGCCTGCCCGAACGATGTCTTTTTTTATATTGCTTGCAATCTTAGCTTTGTGTTTGATCGCCTGTCAACCCATGGACGGGACAACGCCACCTCTCCTAGCCTTGTTGCCACCCACGGCAACGAGGTCACCCACTACGCCAGCGCCCAGCCCGACGCCGTCGCGCTCACCCACGCCCAAACCGACGAACGCCGATCCCCCCAAGCCACTTGCCACCGTCGCGGTGAATCCCACGTCATCGGCTTGGCTGGCGCGCGCCGAACTGGCCTCAAGCAACCCCCTGCCGGAGAACTGGGAACGCGTTCGGGAGCGTGCGCGCGGCGAAGCTCGCGTAGTGCTTTACAGTGATACGGCACGAGCGCTTACTGCCGCCGAGTCTTTCATGCGCGCTTACGCGGGTATAACGGCAGAGGCCTACACGCTGAGCAGCCACGATATCTACTTGCGCTTCCTGGATGATTTGCAGCGCGGCAAGCCCACAGCGGATGTTTACCTGGTCAGCGATGCCCCGCGCACATTGCAACTCTGGGCACAAAGGCGACTATGGAACTATGTGCCCGACAATCTAGCTGCCGTGCTTCCCGAACCTTCACGCAGCCCCATGTTGGTCCACCATTGGAGCGCTTTCACACTGGTTTACAATCCAAAAGTTTCGCCTCAGGCGCCCATTGATAACTGGTGGGACCTAACCCGCCCCGAATGGCGCGGACGGGTCGCCTTGCCCGATCCGGTTGGCGACGAGCGCACGTTCTATCTGATGGCCACCATCGCCCAACACGGCGAAGAGTTCACTCAGGCCTATCGCGCCGAGTTTGGCCGCGAGCTCGTGCTAGACGCCGATTGCATCAATGGGGGATATCAGTGGATCAAAGCTCTACTGGCCAACCAGCCGATCCTCTTGACCAGCGACGCGGAGGTCGCACACTTGGTAGGCAATGCCAAGGCAGATAAAGCCTACATCGGCCTATGCGGCAGCGAGCAGTACGCCAAAGTGCAGCGCGGCGACCTAGCTTTAACCATCCTCTACGAGAACATGGCGCCGACGGCGGGCCTCAAATGGAACACCTACCTGGCGCTTGTGGACCAAGCTCTGCATCCCAATGCTGCCAAACTGCTGGTGCAGTGGTTAATGGGCGACCAGGCGGGCCGCGATGGCTATGCCCCTTGGCACGAGTCGGGCATCTATCCTGCCCGCAGCGATGTACCCGATCCCAAAGGCGCACCACCCCGTCAGCAACTGGAGCAGCGACTTTGGGAAATGGATGCAGCATACATTATTGCTGATACCCAACCGGTGCGCGATCATATCGCCGCACACATCGGTCGCCCGGTCGGTGGCCGATGAGCATCATCGCGCACTAGGGATCACCACCCAAGCAGCGATTTGACGCAGGACAGGTGTGATGTCAAAGCTGCGCCAATCTTCGCCCATCGGCCCGGCGGTAAAGACCGCAAAGCCGATGACATAGGCGTCTTTTTGCAGTTCGGCGTCATACCAGGCCAACTGCTCTATGTAAGCGCGCACCCCATCTTCACCCAGCCCTTGATCTTTCCAGTATCCGATGTAATCCCACCAGCCGCGCCCTTTGGGGCCCGGGTGATTGCTGATCGTGCCGTCAACTCCGGCCTCGGTAATGACCAGTGGGATGACCAAACCGCGTGGCTTGAGAAAGTCTTCGTACCACCAGCGATAGCGCAAGGCAAGCGCGCCGCGGTTAGGGTAACTCGGTCGGCCGGGCAGCCCTGACCCGACGGAACGCTGGAACGTGGGCGCATCGTACTCGTGCAAAGCGAGGACGCCATTATACCGTTGCGCAGCCCGAATGGCGGGCAGAAACATGGGGATTTCTTCCCATTCCGGCACGCCCGTCGAAAACGACCCGATCGCGCAGCGCAGACCATGTTCGGCCATCAAGCGCACGCGCTCGGCCTCGTAGGTGGCATACCAATCCATGCGCCCACGCACGCCGGGCTCGTTCAGCCCTTCCCAATAGTCAACCCAGGGGTGGTGTTTGTAATCTTCTAGGTTCCTGGCAACATAGGCGCGGGCCGCTTGGATCGGGTCGCCCTCTGTATTTTGCGAGTCGCGACTCAGCCGCCCGATGGTCACCGTGGAGGGGGAAACCTTTTTGACTTCTTCCATGAAGCCGAGGTCGTCAACCCCCTTGACCACAGCGGGCTTGTAGCGACGAATAAATTCCATAATGTCGGGCGAGTTGTTCCATTGCACGTGCAGCCCCAACTTGCTGCGCCCCGGCGCTTTCAGCGGCTCCGGCCAGGGGATCGTGGGGGTCGGCGTGGGCGGCGGTGGTTGGGTGGGCTGCGCCGTCGCCGTAGGCGTAAAAGTGGGGTGCGTTTGCCAAACGCTCGGCATAAAAAGCCGGGTTTCACCCTGAGAAGGCGTTGCGCTGGGCATAGGCGCCACAGCAACTGTCGGGCCGCGCGTTTGAGTTGGCGTTTGCGTTGGCGGTTGTTGTGTGGCAGAGGGCAGAACCTTGATCGTGGCGGAAGGGCGTTGCGGCGCGGAGATGCGCACGTTACAACCCGCCACTGTAACAGCCACAATAGCCCAAAAGCCGGCGAAAGAGATCAAGGTCAGAATGCGCCAAGACGATCGTTGCATGTATATTTCGAATCCCTGTTGTGTTGCGATACTTTGATAGCATAACCTTACTAGGAGCTTGTGTCAACTGCAGGTCGTGTGCAGCGCGGACACACCGGCGTCCTGCATCTATATCAACGCGCGTGTGCGCCGACATTGACAAGCGCAGCGATCGGCATATAATGTGTGCAAAATTCAGTTGGTTAATGGCTTGGACAGAGACAAGTAGCGAGGCCCTCGCCTCCCAGAGAGTCGTCGAAGGTGTAAAGACGACAGGCTGGTCTGCGCGAAATCCCCTCTCGAGCTGTACGCGAAAAGGCTTGTATCGGGCCGCCAAGCGTCACCGGGTGCTCCCGTTAGCGGGCTGGGATCCTAAAAGGATTCACGAGGTTGCGCGCCGCGAGGCGCACAGCGAAAATAGGTGGCACCACGAGTTCAAGCGTTTCTCGTCCTAGATGATGAGAAACGCTTTTTTGTAGGCCGATATGGCCAAGGAGGACGAAACCATGATAGACCTGGCTTACATCCGCGAGCACGTCGCCGAAGTCAAAAAAGCGATGGCTGATCTGAACACATCCGCACCGATTGATGAGATCATCGCGCTAGATGAACGGCGCCGCGCGATCCTCAGCGAGGTGGAGGCGTTACGCGCCAAGCGCAATGCCGTGTCCAAAGAGATCCCGCGGATCAAGGATGCCGAACAAAAAAACAGGCTCGTGACCGAAATGCGCGAAGTGGGCGAAAAGATCAGGGCGCTGGAAGCAGAGCTACAGCCCGTCCAAGAGCGGCTGGAGCAGGCTCTGCTGGAAGTGCCCAACTTGCCCGATCCCAGCGTGCCCGTTGGGCCGGATGAAAGCTACAATGTGATCGTCCGCCAGCCGCAAACGCTGCCATCTTTCGATTTCGAGCCGCTGCCGCATTGGGATCTGGGAGAAGCATTGGATATTATCGACTTTGAACGCGGCGTCAAGATCTCGGGGACGCGCTTTTACATCCTCAAAGGGTTGGGAGCGCGCTTGCAACGCGCCTTGATCACCTGGATGATTGACGTGCATACGCAATATCACGGTTATACGGAGGTTTATCCGCCTTTCATGGTGCAGCACCAGTGTTTGTATGGCACGGCCCAGTTGCCCAAGTTCGCGGAAAACCTCTATCGCGACATCGAGGAAGATCTTTGGCTGGTGCCTACGGCCGAGGTGCCCGTTACGAACATGTATCGCGACGAGATCTTGCCGGAGGAAAAGTTGCCCATCTATCACACGGCCTATACGCCTTGCTTTCGGCGGGAGAAGATGGCTGCAGGCAAGGACACACGCGGCATCAAGCGTGGCCATCAGTTTGACAAGGTGGAGATGGTCAAATTCGTCAAGCCCGAGACCTCGATGGACGAGCTCGCCAGCCTTTTGGACAATGCGGAAGACATTTGCCGGCGGCTGCGCATTCCGCATCGCGTTGTGCAAATGTGTACGGGTGACCTGAGCTTTTCGGCTGCGGTCAAATACGATGTCGAGATGTGGGCGCCGGGTTGCAAGGAATGGTTGGAAGTCTCCTCGTGCAGTAATTTCAAGGACTTTCAGGCGCGCCGAGCGAACATCCGTTACCGCCCCAAGGGGGGAGGTCGCCCACAATTTGTGCATACCCTAAACGGCTCCGGCTTGGCGCTGCCGCGCGTGATGATCGCCCTCATCGAAAATTACCAGCAGAAGGACGGCAGCGTTTTGATTCCGGAGGTGCTGCGCCCCTACATGGGAGGAATAGAGGCGATTCGATGATCTTGAGCCATAGCACGAGGGAGTGATATGAAAGCGGCGGTATTTTATAGCCCCGGCGATTTGCGCATCGAGGAGCGTGCCGATCCTCAGGTCGGCGCGGGCCAGATCTTGTTGCGCGTGGCGGCCTGTGGAATCTGCGGCACGGACCGACACATCTATCACGGCGAGTTCGCCACAACGCCGCCCGTGATCCTAGGACACGAGTATGCGGGCCAAGTCGTGGATGTGGGCAAGGGGGTCGTTGATCTCAAGCCGGGCGATTATGTGGCAGTTGACCCTAACATGCCCTGTGGCATGTGCCACCCCTGTCGGCGTGGCAAGGTTCATTTGTGCGAAAACCTTCGCGCCCTGGGGGTGGATCTGGATGGCGGCTTTGCCCATTATTGTGTTGCGCCACAGACGCAATGCTACCGCCTGCCCAGCTCGGTCTCCCCTTTGGAGGGCGCGATGACCGAACCGCTGGCTTGTTGTTTACACGGGATTGACCAGGCTAACATTCAGGCTGGAGATACGGTGGCCGTCATTGGCGGAGGGGCGATCGGGCAGATGCTGATGCAGCTCGCGCGCCAGCGTGGGGCGGCGCGGCTCGTCCTGAGCGATCCTATCGCAGCGCGTCGTGAGATGGCCTTAGCTTTGGGTGCGGACGCCGTCGTGGATCCGCTGTGCGAGGACGCGACGGCCCCGGGCGGCGTTTTGGCCGGAGGCGCGGATGTGGTTATCGAAGCGGTCGGTTCTACGGCGACGGCGGCCCAGGCGATTGAATGGGCTACGTCCGGTGGCACCGTGCTGTGGTTCGGGGTTACACCACCGGGCCAAATGGTGACCATCGAACCCAACCTGATCTTCCGTAAGGAACTTGTCATACGCGGCGCGCGCATCAACCCTTTTACGCACAGCCGCGCGTTGGCTATGCTGGCTTCCGGCCAAATAAAGGTCAAGCCACTCATTACGCGCACGATCAGCTTGGACGAACTGCCCCGCGTGTTGCGGGAGCCTCCTGGGCAGGATGTTAAAACGGTCGTCATCCCATGACTCAAAGGATCAAGACATGCTGAAGGCCATCCTGTTCGATCTCTTTGGTACTGTAGTAGCCTACGGCGATGTGGCCGCCGGCACGCGCCTGGCCTGGGAGGGCATCTATCGCGTCCTGCGGCGAATGGGTGCGTCCGTGCCATACGAGGAATTCGCCCCTTTTTGGCAAGATCGGCTCGTCACGCCCCTGGCACCCGGCGAAGACGTAGCCGAGACGCCTTTTTTGAGCAAGTTGCTGCATCTGTTCAAGAGCTACGGCCTCGCGCCCGACCGAGAAACCCTTGTAGAAGCGGCACAAGGCTGTCTTGCGGGTTGGGATGCGCATCTGAACCTGCCTGAAGATACGATCCCAACATTGCACACTCTGCGGCGAAGCTACGGGCTGGGCCTCGTCTCGAATTTCGACCATCCGCCCTATGTGCGCGAGTTGCTTCAACGGCTCGATTTGGCGTGCTGTTTCGATTATGTCGTCATTTCGGGCGACATACGGATTGACAAGCCCGATCCACGCATCTATCGCATGGCCCTCGACGCCTTACGTTGTACCCCCCAAGAGGCCATCTTTGTCGGCGACACGCCGAGTACCGATATTGCGGGAGCTATAGCCGTGGGCTGTCGCCCGATCCTCATCGATATGGACAACAGGTATCCGAATTACGCGGGAGAACGCATTCGTTGCCTCGCGGACTTATTAGGCTTTTTACAGGATGGGGGCGCATCGTGATGCGCCCCGCTCATTATTTAGGCATGGCTTTCAGCGCAATATAGGCCGGGCGTGGTTTGAACTCGGGATAACTGGGGTAGTTGATCGCCCACCAATATTGCTCATCTTTCTCCGTCCAGTCCGGATCGCAGATGTAAATCAAGCTCATCAGCCCGATCCAAGGCGACCAATTTTGCTTGGCATAGCGGTAGGCGCGCACCAGGTAATCGGCCTTGACCTCCTCGCTGACCATGTGCCAGTTGTAAGGTGAGTCAGGACGCGGGTCGCTTGTCCAGCCAAACTCCAGCACGGCAACCTGCTTGTGGCTCTCGCCGTATTTGACCATGATGGCGCGCAGGTCTTCAACGCGGCGAAAACAGAATGAGCGGTGTCCGCCCAAATCCTTATTGGCAGCGACTTCTGCCGGGTCGCGTTCGGGTGGGCTTTTGTATCCTGCGCCGTGCACGCCGAGCACATCGAAATAGCCATCGCTTTTTCCGCCCATGGCGATGTACATGCTCTCTAAATACCAATCGTCGGGGCGCGACTCGTTGTTCCATGTGCCTGTCGGTGTCAGGCCTGCGCTGATGACCATTGCGCCTGGATCGGCCGCTTTGATCGCCTGATAGGCCAACTTGAGCAATTTGACGTAGGCCCCCGGATCGGGCACTTTACCGCCCCACTCACGCGCCAGGTTAGGCTCATTCCACACTTCATAGGCGCGGATACGCCCCTTGTAGCGGCTTGCTAGGGCGGTGAGGAAATCGGCCAGGTCCTGGAGCTTGTCCGGCGGCCCGTTCACGGGGTAGCCGCCTCCCGCCCAGGAGGGCTGATGGTCAATGCGCACGAGGAGGTTGATCTTCTCATAGTTGGCCGTCTCGACGATGCGATCGGTGCGCGACCAATCAAAAACGCCCTTGGACGCCTCGATGTCGCGCCAACCAAAGTTCACCTTGCACCAGGTGAACCCCGCCTCGCGGATCATCTGCAAATCGCGGCTGCCGACCTCGGGCCGCCACCAGGGAAAGGCTTGCATGCCGTACTCGGGCGAGTTCATGCGCGCCGAGCGCGGGGGCGGGGCGAGGGTGGGTGCCTGGGTG
>FWPV01010067.1_pt1 | contig 10666 bp, 10 predicted proteins | sample 2228371 | NCBI WGS metagenome assembly FWPV01 (sample SAMEA103939776, study PRJEB20133) | metagenome
CACAAAACACATTCACGGTCTCCGGGTTCGCCCGGCCGCTCCGTCGCCTCCCCATTGAACTTCAGCGGTCACGCCGCGTGAAGCCGATGAAGCGCGCCCCCTCCCCTTGATGGGGAGGGGTAGGGGTGGGGTGATCTCGGCGGCTGATGCAGCGCATACCCGCCGGCTCAGCTGTCACCCCATCCCCGGCCCTTTCCCATCGAAGGGGAAGGGAGCTTGCAAAGATCGCTCACAACCCAAACGCGGCTAGCAGCCTGTCGGCCGCCGCTGACGCAGGAACCTCGCCCTGACGCACCGCCGTCTCCAGCTCCGGAACCAGCGCGGCCACGGCCGGGGCGGTCTTGAAGGCGTCCTCCAGGCGGTCGCGGACCATGGCCCACATCCAGCGGGCGTCCTGGTCGGCGCGGCGCGCGGCGCGGGCGCCGTTGGCGCTCATCACCTCGCGGTGGCGCAGGATCTGGGTCCACAGGACATCCAGTCCCTGGCCGGTCAGGCCCGAGGCCGTCAGCACCGGCGGCGTCCAGTCCGGATGGGCGGGGGTGAGGATATGCAGGGCGTTGCGGTAGTCGCGGGCCGAGCGCTCGGCCTTGGCGGGATCGGCGTCGGCCTTGTTGATGACCAGCAGGTCGGCCAGCTCGATCAGGCCCTTCTTGATGCCCTGCAGCTCATCGCCGCCGCCGGGGATCAGCACGGCCAGGAAGATGTCGACCATGTCGGCGACCACCGTCTCGGACTGGCCCACCCCCACGGTCTCGATGATGACCACGTCGAAGCCAGCGGCTTCGCACAGCAGCATGGCCTCGCGGGTCTTGCGCGCCACCCCGCCCAGGGCGCCGCCGGAGGGCGAGGGGCGGATGAAGGCGTTCGGCTGGACGCTGAGCTGCTCCATCCGCGTCTTGTCGCCCAGGATCGAGCCGCCGTGACGCCCCGAGGAGGGATCGACGGCCAGCACCGCCACCTTGTGACCGGCCTCGACGAGATTGCAGCCGAACCGCTCGATCGTCGTCGACTTGCCCGCGCCCGGCACGCCGGTGATCCCGATGCGCTGCGCTTGACCCGTCAGCGGCATCAGCTGCGACAGCAACGTGCGCGCGGCGGCCTGATGGTCGGCGCGGCGGCTTTCGACCAGGGTGATGGCGCGGGCCAGGGCCGCGCGATCGCCGGCGACCAGACGTTGTTGCAGGGTGTCGATGTCGAGCGCTGGGGTCACGTCCCCCGATTAGAGGACGACAGCGGTCCCGGAAACCGAAACCATCATCATCGAGCCATTGGGGCCGACAGTGTTGTAGTCGAGGTCGACGGCCAAGATGGCGTTCGCCCCCAGCTTCTCCGCCTCTTTGACGAGGTTCTTCATCGCGTCCTCGCGCGCGCGGGCCAGGACACGCTCATACGACTTGGAATGACCGCCGATGAAGTCGCGGATCGCCGCCAGGAGGTCCAGCACGACATTGGCGCCCAGGATCGACTGGGCGTAGATCGCGCCCTTGTATTCCTGGACAGGGCGGCCTTCGATAAAGGGCGTCGTGGTGATCAGCATCCGAGAATCCTGGCGGACTATAGAGTTAACTTAGGCGCAAACCTCGTGTTTCGCGAGGGGCTCCCTCCGCGCGCGAGACTTTTGATCACACTGTTCGCTCAATGCGGGAATCTCGTCCGCCAGCCCTTCCTGCGAGGGCGGGCTTAAGGCAGATTGGCCGCGTTTACCGTGTCCCGGAGCCCCTGCGTGATCTTCGCGAAATCGCATATCGAGCTGCACAACATCCGCAACAATGTCGAGCGGGTGAAGAAGCTCTCCGACAATGTCGTCGGCGTGGGGCCGCTGGGCGTGGGTCTGGACGGCCTTTTGACCTGGATTCCGGGGGCGGGCGAGCTCTACAGCCTGGGCGCGGGCAGCCTGATCGTGCTGGATGCGATCCGGGCGCGCGCTGCGCCGATGATCATCATCCAGATCTGCGCGATTATCCTGATCGACACGGTCGCCGGCTCGATCCCGGTCGCAGGCAAGGTCGCGGACGTGCTGTTCACCGGCCACAAGTGGTCTGCCGACATGTTGACCAAGCACATGGACGACACGATCTATTTCGAAGGGACCCGCAAGGAGGTCCAGGCGACGCAAGAATATCGCGACCTTCTGGCCCGCATTCAGGCGGGAAAGGAAAAGCGACGGGTGGTCTTCCTGGGCTAGAGCGAGGCTCTGACGGCAACGACAACAGGGACGGAGCGTTGAGCCAAGCATGACCGACGACATCTCCGTCTCCGCCGACTATTCCGACCGTCATGCGGATCGCCGCGCCAAGGCCCACCGCGCTTGGCGCTCGGCCGAAACCATCAAGGGTCTCTCTGATCGCCTGATCGGTCTTGGACCGTTTGGTTTGGGTCTCGACGGCGTGCTGTCTTGGGTCCCCGGCGTGGGCCCGCTGTACAGCGTCGGCGCGGGCGCCTTGCTGGTCTTCAACGCCATCAGCGCCGGGGCGTCGTTGTCCACGGTCGCGCGGATGCTGGCCTATGTCCTGGCCGACACCGCGACCGACGCGGTGCCCTTCGCCGGCTCGGTGGTCGACATGCTGTTCCCGGGCCACCTGATGGCGGCCAAGGCGCTGCAGAAGGACATCGAGGCCCGCCACGGTCTGCCCGACGACATCGCCCTGGAGCGCTCCAAGAAGAAGCGGGGGCTGTTCCGCAAGAAGGGCGGTTAGAGAACAAGCCGCGTCTTTGGCGCGAGCTTTACGGGCAGCCGGCTTTGGCGACCGTAGGCGATCCACCAGACGCCAAGACCCGTCGCAAGTCCAATCGCCGCGCACAGTGGGTAAGCGACAGGATGGGTCTGAAACAGCCCATCACGAAAGGCGTAGGCCGAGACGGCGAGCCCGGTCAGAACGCCGACTAAAGCCGCAGTCCAGGCAAAGTGTCGCTCCAGGCTGTCCAGAATACTCCAGGCGACGGCTGCTCCTAGGACAAAGGGCCAGCCTAGAATGACACCGAAGGTAACGCCGAGGAGGGGGAAGCCGGGACCCGTCTCCTGGCGCCCAATGGAAGGGGCCAAAAGATAGTAAGCCTCTCCCAGCGAGAGCCCTGGGAGCACAAAGGCGAACACCAATGCCAGGACGACGCGGAGACGGGTTGTTCGTTTCAACGATCTCGGCATGTGAACCTCTGGCGTCGCCACCAGAGGTTACATTGACGCTCGCGGTCGGCAAGTGGCTCAGGCGACCGCTTGGGTGTAGCCCAGTTGCCGGTTCAGCTGGTCCAGCAGCTCGATCGCCGCCTCGGCGATGACCGTCCCGGGCGGGAAGATCGCCGCCGCGCCGGCGTCGCGAAGGGCCTGGAAGTCCTGGGGCGGAATGACGCCGCCCACGACCATCAGGATGTCGTCGCGGCCCTGCTTGGCGAGCTCGGCCTTCAGCTCCGGCGCCAGGGTCAGGTGACCGGCGGCAAGAGAGCTGGCGCCCACGACGTGGACGTCGTTCTCCACCGCCTGGCGGGCGGCCTCGGCCGGGGTCTGGAACAGCGGCCCGATGTCGACGTCGAAGCCGAGGTCGGCGAAAGCCGTGGCGATCACCTTCTGGCCGCGATCGTGACCGTCCTGGCCCATCTTGGCGATCAGGATGCGCGGACGGCGACCGTCGGCCTGCTCGAACGCCTCGACCATGGCCTTGGCGCGAGCGGTCGTCGGATCGTTGCCGGCCTCCTTCATATAAACCCCCTGGATCGACTTGATCTCGGCGCGGTGGCGGCCAAACACCTTCTCCAGGGCAAAGCTGATCTCGCCCACGGTGGCCTTGGCGCGGGCGGCGTCGACGGCCAGGGCCAGCAGATTGCCGTTCCCCCGCGCACCGTCCTCAAGCGCCTTCAGGGCGGCTTCGGTGGCGGCCGGATCGCGCTCGGCCTTCAGGCGGGCCAGCTTCTCCAACTGTTGGGCGCGGACCGAGCCGTTGTCGACCTTCAGCACCGGGATGTCGTCGGCGACCTCGGGCTTGTAGCGGTTGACGCCGACCACGCTCTGCTTGCCGCTGTCGATGCGAGCCTGGGTGCGGGCGGCGGCTTCCTCGATACGGAGCTTGGGCAGGCCCTGCTCGATGGCCTTGGCCATGCCGCCCAGCGCCTCGACTTCCTCGATGTGGGCGAGCGCCTTCTGGGCCAGCTCGTAGGTCAGGCGCTCGACATAGTAGCTGCCGCCCCACGGGTCCGCGACGCGGGTCGTGCCGCTCTCCATCTGCAGGAACAGCTGGGTGTTGCGGCTGATCCGGGCCGAGAAGTGCGTCGGCAGCGCCAGGGCCTCGTCCAGGCTGTTGGTGTGCAGGCTCTGGGTCTGCCCGTTCACGGCGGCCATGGCCTCGACGCAAGTACGGGCGACGTTGTTGAACACGTCCTGCGCCGCCAGCGACCAGCCCGAGGTCTGGCTGTGGGTGCGCAGGGACAGCGAGCGGTCGTCCTTGGGATCGAACTCGCGCTTCATCAGACGGGCCCAAAGCAGGCGCGCGGCGCGCATCTTGGCCACTTCCATGAAGTAGTTCATGCCGATGGCCCAGAAGAACGACAGGCGCGGCGCGAAGGCGTCGATGCTCATGCCCGCCGCGACACCGGCGCGGGCGTACTCGACGCCGTCGGCCAGGGTGTAGGCCAGCTCCAGGTCGGCCGTCGCCCCGGCCTCCTGCATGTGATAGCCGCTGATCGAAATCGAGTTGAACTTCGGCATATTGCTCGAAGTGTATGAAAAGATGTCGGAAATGATCCGCATCGAGGGCGCGGGCGGATAGATGTAGGTGTTCCGCACCATGAACTCTTTGAGGATGTCGTTCTGGATTGTTCCCGAGAGCTTGTCGGGGGAAACGCCCTGTTCCTCGGCCGCGACGATGTAGAGCGCCAGGATCGGCAGCACCGCGCCGTTCATGGTCATCGACACGCTCATCTTGTCGAGCGGGATGCCGGAAAACAGCGTGCGCATGTCCAGGATCGAGTCGATGGCCACGCCCGCCATGCCGACGTCGCCCTTCACCCGCTCGTGGTCGCTGTCATAGCCGCGGTGCGTGGCCAGATCGAAGGCCACCGACAGGCCCATCTGACCGGCCGCCAGGTTGCGCCGGTAGAAGGCGTTGGAGTCTTCGGCCGTCGAGAAGCCCGCGTACTGACGCACCGTCCACGGGTTGGTCACGTACATGGTCGGGTAGGGACCGCGCACGAACGGCGCGACGCCGGGGAAGCCGCCGGTGAAGTCGAGGCCATCGACGTCGCTCGCGTCAAAGGCTGGGGCCACGGCGACGCCCTCGGGCGTGTTCCAGGCCTCGCCCTTCGGCGCGGCCGGGGCGGCGACCTCGGCGAAGTCGATCTTGGTGAAGTCGGGGAACGTGCTCATGAGCTCAGGCTCCCTCGAAGGCGGCGGCGAAGCGCACCGGCGTCAGGGCCGGGCAATGGCTGTCCGGACCCGGCAGGCGGACGTCAGGTCCCTGGACGGCGAAGGCGGACGGGTCGGGCGTCTCGACTTCCGGCGGCTTGTCGTCGGCGTTGGGGAAGACGGTGACGCCGAGGATCTTGCGGCTCTTGTCGGCGTAGGCCGCCTCCTGCGCCGAGCGGCTCTTGGCGACGGCGTCGGCGACGAGACCGGTTTCCAGGGCCTTGATGACCCCGCCGGCGGCTTCGATGGCCTGGAACGACGCCCAGGCCGCGCGGGCCAGCTGGTCGGTCAGGCTGTCGAGGTACCAGGCCCCGCCGGCCGGATCGGCGACGCGGCCCAGGTGGCTCTCTTCCATCAGGACGAGCTGGGTGTTGCGCGCCTGGCGGCGGGCGAAGGCGGTGGGCAGGCCGATCGCGTCGGTGAAGGCGTCCAGCACGATGGCGTCCGCGCCGCCGACCGCGCCGGCGAAGCCCGCCGAGGTCAGGCGCAAGAGGTTGGTCCAGGCGTCGGCCTTGGCCAGCATCCGCCGCGAGGAGCGGGCCTCGATGGTCAGGGCGACGGTGACGCCGCACGACTCGGTCAGCCGCGCCCAGATGGCCTTGGCCGCGCGCACCTTGGCGACGCCGGTGAAGTATTCGCCGTCCAGACTGACGCCCAGGACGATGCGGCCGAACGCCTCCTCGATCGTCAGGCCCGAGCGGACCAGGGCCTTGGCGTAGGCGAGGGCGCTGGCCGTCATCAGAGCCAGTTCCTCGACGTTCGAACCACCGGCCTCGTGCGCGGCGCGGCCTGTGGCCAGGAACAGGCTGGCCTTGGCGTAGGTGCTCGACAGCCGGCTGGCCACCGTCGCGGCGTTGAAGACGTGGCTTTCGATCGGACCGGGGCTGGCGCCGGCCTGGGCGAAGGCCGTCAGCGGATCGAGGTGGAAGGCCAGCGGCGCGTTCGGCGCGGCCTTGGCCAGCGCACCCAGCCAGTCGGCGGCCTTGGGGCCCAAAAAGCCTGCATCGAGGGCGACGGGGGCGAGGTCCAGCAACACGCCCGACAGCGCCTTGCCGAGGTCATCGGCCGAGCCGACCGCGACGCCGTTCGCGCCGGTCGGATCGATTTGCAGAAGCAAAGAGGCCGCCCCGCCTTCGAGGTCGGTCAGTACGTCCTTGGCCGCCCGCGTGGGATAGGGATGGGTTGAGCGCATCCGCAGGTCCCAGGGGCGATGCGTGTCCCGCGCGCGCAGGTCGCGCGCCACGGCCACGCCGTCTTCTGCCGTATAGAGGGGCTGTATGGTCAGACCGTCCGGCGTCTTGACGGTGAGCGCGTCTTCGAAGCTTTGACCCTTCAGGGTCTTCTCGACCAGGGCCAGCCAGCGCGCGCGGGTCGCTGCGTCGCCTTGGGCGCCGAAGTCCTCGGCCAGGGGCGTCATCGCCTCGGTCAAAGCGTCTCTCTCCTGCACTGCAGCATTCTTGTATTTTTGATCGTGATGCGCCCCTGCCGCTAGGGCCGTCAAGCCTTGCGTCCAGGCCAAACAGTTGTTTAAGCTGATCGCTGATCAGATATTCGGCGTCTCAAGCCGACCTCCAAAAGGGAGCTTCTCCATGGCCCTGCCGCCGATCCTGCGCGACCGCCTGCGCCTTCCGGTCATCGCCTCGCCGCTGTTCATCATCAGCAACCCGGACCTGGTGATCGCCCAGTGCAAGGCGGGCATCGTCGGGTCGTTCCCGTCGCTGAACGCGCGCCCGCTGTCGCAGCTCGACGAATGGCTTGCCCGGATCACCGAGGAGCTGGCGGCCTGGGACAAGGCCAATCCCGACATGCCGTCGGCGCCGTTCGCGGTGAACCAGATCGTCCACAAGACGAACAACCGCCTCGAAGACGACATCGCCATGTGCGTGAAGTACAAGGTCCCGCTGGTCATCACCTCGCTGGGCGCCCGCGAGGACGTCAATCAGGCGATCCATTCGTATGGCGGCATCACCCTGCATGACGTCATCACCGACCGCTTCGCCCGCAAGGCGATCGAAAAGGGCGCCGATGGCCTGATCCCGGTCGCCGCCGGCGCGGGCGGTCACGCCGGCACGCTGTCGCCGTTCGCCCTGATCCAGGAAATCCGCCAGTGGTTCGACGGTCCGGTGGCGCTGTCAGGCTCCATCGCCTCGGGCCGCTCGATCCTGGCCGCCCAGGCCATGGGCGCGGACCTAGCCTATGTCGGCTCGGCCTTCATCGCCACGAAGGAGGCGAACGCGGTCGAGGGCTACAAGCAGATGATCGTCGACAGCAAGGCCGACGACATCCTGTATTCGAACCTCTTCACCGGCGTGCACGGCAACTATCTGCGCCCCTCGGTCATTAACGCCGGCCTCGACCCGGACAACCTGCCTGAAAGCGATCCGTCGAAGATGAACTTCGGCTCCGGAGGCAATCAGGAAGCCAAGGCCTGGCGCGACATCTGGGGCTGCGGCCAGGGTATCGGCGCGATCGACAACGTGCTGACCGCTGGCGAACTCGTCGCCAAGTTCGCGGCCGAGTATGAGCAAGCCAAGGCCGAACTGGCCGCCAAGACGGCCTTTACCGCCGGAAAACACTTGGCTTTCGCCGCCGAATAGGCGGGTGGATCACGGGGACGGAACGGCTTCCGTCCCCGCCCTTCGCGGCGGCCCGATGCTTGGAGCGGATTTCAACCCCGCTCGGAGCCGCCCATGTTCGACGACGTCACGCCCCGCCTTGGCCTGCCCTATGTGGTCGCCGCCCAGGCCCAGAAGCACATCCCCATCAATGAGAGCCTCGCCCGGCTGGACGCCTTGGTCCAACTGGCGGTGGAAAGCCGCGCGCTCGCGGCGCAGCCCGCCAGCCCGGTTGGGGGCGGCGTCTGGATCCTGCCCGCCGCGGCCACCGGCGAGGCGTGGGCGGGTCAGTCCGCCGGGACCCTGATGCGGTTCGAGGCCGGCGCCTGGGAGTCCCTTGTCCCCGCTGAAGGCGTGCTGGCCTGGGTCAAGGACGAGAACCAGGTGGTCGCCTACGACGGCGCGGTCTGGACGCCGCTGTCGGCGACGTTCCGAAGCCTCACCGCCGCGACCTCGCCGGGTCTCGCCAACACCCGGCTGGAGATTCTCGAGCAGGAGGTGACGCTCTCGGGCGCGTCGACAGCGACCACCATCGTCATCCCCAACCGCGCTATCGTGCTGGCGGTATCGACCCGGACCACGGTCGCGATCACCGGGGCCGCCTCGTACAACTGTGGCGTCGCGGGCGAGGCCAGCAAGTTCGGCGGCTCGCTGGGCGTGGCCAAGAACGCCAGCAATGTCGGGGTCGTGGGGCCGACGGCCTACTACGCTGACACGCCCGTGGTGCTGACGGCGGTGGGCGGGAACTTCGTCGGCGGCAAGGTGCGCGTGGCGCTCCACGTCCTGCGCTTCGACGCGCCGCAATCTGTCTGATCCCTCCCCCTTGATGGGGGAGGGCAGGGTGGGGGTGATCTACGGCCTATGTGGCTGACCAGCCGCATCACCCCCATCCCCGACCCTTCCCCCATCAAGGGGGAAGGGAGATTGACCTGATCCTCTTCAGCCGCTAAACGCCGCCCACCTTTGGGGAGTAGCCGCCCGCGTCTATCAGCGGGCCCCGCCGTCAACACACTTGGTCTTCTGGATCATGGCGCGGGGAAGGGAAGCGGACTTGCAGCTTCCTTGGCGAGACCAATGGCGCCGATCGTCATCCGGGCCGGGTGGGGTATCGACGCTATTGGCATGCGCCCGGCCCGAGGACTGTTTTCATGGAAAGCCTGCTCGTATCGACCCTGGTCGTGGCCATCGCCGAGATCGGCGACAAGACCCAGCTTCTGGCCATTATCCTGGCCACGCGGTTCAAGAAGCCGACCCCGATCATCATGGGCATCCTGGTGGCGACGCTCGCCAACCACGCCCTCGCGGCGACCGCCGGCTACTGGGTCGCCGACTTTCTGAGCGGCGCCTGGTTCCGATGGGCCATCGCCATCTCGTTCGTCGCCATGGCCGCCTGGGCCTTGATCCCGGACAAGGCTGACGACGAGGAGGGCGACGCGGCCGGCCGCTATGGCGTCTTCCTGACCACCACCATCGCCTTCTTCCTGGTCGAGATGGGCGACAAGACCCAGATCGCCACCGTGGCCCTTGGGGCCAAGTTCCAGTCGATCGCCTGGGTCACCGCCGGCACGACGCTGGGCATGATGCTGGCCAATGTCCCGGCCGTCTATCTGGGCGAGGCGGCGACCAAGGTCGTGCCGCTGAACTATGTCCGCATCGGCGCGGCGGTGATCTTCCTGCTGCTGGGCCTGTGGCAGGCGGCGGAATTGCTCGGGGTCTTGAAGTAAGCCGCCAAAGCGCGTCATCCCGGCCGTAGCGCGGAGCGCGCAGAGACGGGACCCAGGGGCGGCGCGCTCGGCGCTTCGTCACCCCTGGGTCCCGGATAGCCTCTGCGAGGCTTCCGGGATGACACGGGTGGTGGAGGCGCTATGACGGGGGTGCGAAGGGAGCGCCGCCACCTCATGACCGCCACCGACCAAACCGCTCGCGGCTGGGAGTTCTGGATCGATCGCGGCGGCACGTTCACCGACATCGTTGCGCGCCGGTCGGACGGGTCCTTGGTCACCCACAAGCTGCTGTCGGAGAATCCCGAGCACTACGCCGACGCGGCCGTGGCGGGCGTTCGGGCGCTGCTGCCGCAGGGCGCTGTGATCGACGCGGTGAAGATGGGCACCACCGTCGCCACCAATGCGCTCCTGGAGCGTAAGGGCGAGCCCACGGTGCTGGCGATCACCAAGGGCCACGCCGACGCCCTGCGGATCGGCTACCAGGCCCGACCCAAGCTGTTCGAGCGCCACATCATCAAGCCCGAGGCGCTGTATGACCGCGTCGTCGAGATCGACGAGCGGGTGAGCGTCGAGGGGCAGGTGCTCCGTCCGTTGGACGAAGTCGCCGCGCGGCGAGGCCTGCAAGCCGCCCATGACGCCGGCTTCCGCGCCGTGGCGATCGTGCTGCTGCATGGCTTCCGATTCACCGATCACGAGGCGCGGGTCGCGGCGATCGCCCGCGAGATCGGCTTTTCCCAGGTCTCCGTCAGCCATGAAGTCAGTCCACTGATGAAGCTGGTCGGGCGGGGCGACACGACGGTGGTCGACGCCTATCTGTCGCCGATCCTGCGGCGCTATGTCGACCAGGTCGCGGGCGCCTTGGGTCACGACACGCGGCTTTTGTTCATGCAGTCGAACGGCGGCCTGACCGACGCGCGGGCCTTCCGAGGCAAGGA
>FWPV01015974.1_pt1 | contig 10665 bp, 7 predicted proteins | sample 2228371 | NCBI WGS metagenome assembly FWPV01 (sample SAMEA103939776, study PRJEB20133) | metagenome
GCCCCGGCACCGTTCACAGGCCCTCGTCCCGGCCCCGCTTCAGGCCGTCAGGGCCGGAAGATCTCCTGCGCCCGCCCTGTTTCGATACCGAGATGGTTCAGGTAGAACTCGAGCACGTTGGCCGGGAACCGGTCTTTCAGCGCTTCATAGGCGCGCTGCTGCCAGCCTTCCGTCAGATACGAACTGACATCGGCGTCCTTGGCGAAGAACCCGTCCTGATGCGGCACGCCGAGAAAATCCAGCGCCGCGATGATCATGTCCAGATGCCCGATCAGCACGGCCTGCGCCAGATCCGAGGCCAGATCCTCGTCGTGCTGTTGCAGCCGCTCCCACAGCCGCGGCGCGGCCTTGCGCAGCGTCTCGCTGTTCAGCTTGTGCAGATGCGTGCGCACCTTCAGCGGCTCGTACAACTGATACGTCCGCAGCCGGCTGATCGAAACCCGGCGCAACAAATCCTGAAACCCCTGTTCGCCCTGCGCCAGAAAGGCGTCGCTCAACTTCATACCAGTCAAAGCGTAACATGTGGCCATGGAGCCGCTGAACGGCCCGGGCAGCGAACTGGAAGTGGAGTGCTACTCAGGCTTCAGGGCCTGCGAGAAGCCGCTGCGGTTCCGCGTCTCCGGCGTGACGTTCGAGATCGAATCCATCCTCGGCGAGTGGCGGACGCCGGACGAACACTGCTTCCGGGTGCGCACCGCAGCGGGCGGCTGCATCCTGCATCACCACCTGCAGACGGACACGTGGACCATCGAGCCCTGCCTGTCCCGGTTCACTCGGCCCTGAAACGGAACCAGTTCAGGTTGCCCAGCCCGCCCGTCCCGCCCTGCCGCGTGAACACGACATACAGGTCCCGCACGCCGCTGGCGCCGGCCACCGGAGCGCTGACGGTTCTCCAGGTCTGCCAGCCGCCGGTCACGGGCAGCGGCGCCTGGGCGATCAACGGACCGCTGGGCGAGTCCAGCCGGAACTCGAGCGTCCCGCCCGTGCCCGCACTCGCCACGCGCACGTCCACAGACCGCACGCCCGCACCAAAATCCACGTTGCGGAATTCCGCCCAGCTGCCCGCGGCCGCGTAGCCGAGGTTGAAGCCGCCATCCACGTCCGTGCATGGCTCGGTGCGCAGCTCGCGCAGGCTGGTGTAGTTCGATGCGAGAATCGGCTGGCCCGCGGCGGGCAACACGAACTCCGGCTTTCTCTCCCGCGGCGCGCGCGGCTCGGCCTGCGGCGCGGGCGGCTCGACGCCCTGGTCCCAGACCACGGTCACTCCGCCCAGCGGCGGCAGCGCCAGCTCCAGCCACCGCCCGCGCCATTCCACCTGGAACCGGCGCTCCTCGCGCGTGCAGTTGTACGCTGCCAGCACGCGCGTGCGGTTGCGGTTGACGAACGCCGCCGTGATCACGCCCGGCGCGTTCGTCGAATACACCCGCACCGCGCCAGGCCGCACGAACCGGCTGAAGTGCCCCAGCGTGTAATAGTCGATCGTCTTCCGCGCCTCGCCCGTCTGCTCGTTCACTTCGATCAGACCCGTGCACGTGTCGCAGCCGCCTGCGTTCGGCCCGCGCTTCTCGTTCAGCGCCAGGCCCCATTTCACAAACGCCCGCGCGTAGTTCCGCATCGAGTGGATGATGGCCTCGAAATCCGCCTTCACCTGATCCTCGATCCACGTGCCGCCGCTCGCTTCCGTCACAAACTGCCCGCGCTTCGGGTCCATCAGGTGCACCAGCGTCATCGCGCCAGCCGTGCCGCCATACCAGTGCCACGCCGTGCCCGCCACGCGCGGCGAACCGGCGATCACCGCGTCCGAAAGCACCTGCATCGGATAATCCGGCCGGTCCCAGTTGTGGTCATAGACGAGCACCTTCACGTCGAGCCGCGCCGCGTCCAGCTCCGGCAGCAGATGGTTCTTCAGAAAATCGGTCTGCTCGGCTGCGGTCACCGACATGCCCGGATAATCCTTCGGCACATACAGCGGCTCGTTCTGCATGGACACGTAGTGAACTGGCACGCCCTCGGCTGCGTACGCTTCCACATACTTGCGGAAGTACAGCGCGAACGCCGAATACGCCTCCTTCCGCAGCGATCCCCCGATCATCGAGCCCGTCGTCTTCATCCACCCCGGCGCGCTCCATGGGCTGCCCATCATGCGGATCAGCGGATTGATCCGCAGCGCCTGCCGGAGCAGCGGCAGAATGTCCTGCCGGTCATGCCCGATCGAGAACTTCTCGAGCTTCGGGTCCTGCTGCCCCGGCGGCAGATCGTTGTACGAGTAGTGGAACCGCGCCAGATCCGACGCCCCCATCGGGTTGCGCAGGAAGCTGACGCCAATGCCCTTCTCGGAATCGAACAGCCACTCCATCACCTCCTGCTGCTTCTCCGCCGGCACGCGCTGCCGGATCAGGTACGCGGCAGAGTCCGTCATGGATGCGCCGAAGCCCTCGATCGTCTGATACGCCGTGCCATCGGCGACGATCACCACCGGCAGGTCAGCCTTCTTCGCCTGCGTGAATTCCGCCGCCGGCTGCGGCGCCATCAATGCCTGCCGGTCGCTTGTCGTCAGCCAGATCTGCGCAGTTTGGGCTTTTGCCTGCGCCAGCGCGGCTGCCAGACAGGCAGCGATGCGAACGAAAAACAGGAACCGCATTCCGATGCCAGACTAGCACTGCGGCGCGCCGGCAGCGTGCCTGAACGGAACCGCGCCTTTTATTGGCCCGCCGGCTGCACTTCAGTCACTTTGCCGTCCACTACGCGCAGGCGCCCGACCTCCCGCTGCCCGGCCCTGTACCGATGGATCTCCACCAGCTTCCCCTCTTCCGGCAGCACCAGGCGCGAGGAAGGCGGTCCCAGCAGGGCGCGCACTTCCTCCCAGTCCATGCCCACGGTCACTTTTTCGAACGCCTCGCGCGTGGGCGTGATGCGCTGCCGTTCAGTCCGCCTTGGCGTCTGCACGGGCAAAGGCTGGCTCGTGCTGTTCTCGACCGCCGTCGCCTTCGGCCGCGCCTTCCCGCGCTGGCTGAGCGTGCCGCCTGTCTTCTCGAATGCTTTGCCCACAGCCGCACCAACGCCTTTCGCCGCCTGGCCTGCTCCCGAGGCCGCACCCGCCAGGGCGCCCGCTTCCACGATCCCCTGCGCACGGCACACGGGCGCAGCAGCCGCCAACACCATCGCCAACAGCCCCAGTCCGGCACCGCCACGCATCTCCGCAGAAAACCTCCTGTCCCGATCATCGGCCGCGGCCCGCCGGCCGGCCATCATTGAATTCCCTGATTTCACCACGGGAATCCGCCTTGCTTTACGCCAACCGGGAATTTCCCGCGCTTTCAACCGCCCCGCTTCGGAGGACGAGCGGCACCCCTGCGCTACAATCGACTATTTGGGCTTCCCCTCATGAGCAATCTCATCGTCCTGGGTGCGCAATGGGGCGACGAAGGCAAAGGCAAAATCGTCGACCTGTTCGCCGAGAAATTCGATATCGTCGCCCGCTATCAGGGCGGCCATAACGCCGGCCACACCGTGCAGGTCGGCGGCCGCCGCTTCATCCTGAAACTGATCCCCAGCGGCATTCTCCATCCGGGCAAGCGCGCCGTCATCGGCAATGGCGTCGTCATCGATCCGCATGCACTGCTCGAAGAGATCCGAACGCTGGAAGAGGCCGGCATCGACGTGCGCGCCCAACTCTTCATTTCGAACCGCGCCCACGTCATTTTCCCCTTCCACCGCATGGCCGAAAAGGTCAGCGAGAACCGCCCGGACCGCGTCGCCATTGGCACGACGTCGCGCGGCATCGGCCCGTGCTACGAAGACAAGATCGGCCGCCGCGGCATCCGCATCGCGGATCTGCTGAATACGCCCGTGTTCGAGACGCTCTTCCGCTACCTCTCGGAAGACAAGCAGACCATCGCCCGCGCCTTCCATCTCGAGGATCAGCTCGACCTCGATGCGATCTGCGAGGACTACAAGCAGATGGCCGAGCAGATCCGCCCCATGGTCTGCGACACGGCGCAGCTGCTGAACGACGCTATCCGCTCGGGACAGCGCGTGTTGTTTGAAGGCGCGCAGGGCACGATGCTCGACATCGATCACGGCACCTATCCCTTCGTCACGTCTTCTTCCGCAGCCGCGGGCGGCGCCTGCACGGGCACGGGCGTCGCGCCCACGAAGATCGACGGGATTCTCGGCGTCTCCAAGGCCTACATCACGCGCGTCGGCAGCGGTCCTTTCCCCAGCGAGGACCACGGCGAGGACGGCGACCGCATCCGCAAAGCGGGCAATGAATTCGGCTCCGTGACGGGACGCCCGCGCCGCTGCGGCTGGTTCGACGTGCCGCTGCTGCGCTACACGGCGATGGTGAACGGCTTCGATTCGCTCATCGTCACCAAGCTCGACGTGCTCGACGGCTTCGACCGCATCAAGGTCTGCGTCGCCTACCGCGTCCACGGCGAGATCACGCAGCAGATGCCCGCCGAGAACGCGCTGCTGGAGCAGATCGAGCCCGTCTATGAAGAGATCCCCGGCTGGAAAACTCCCACTTCGGGCATCACTCGTTACGAAGACCTGCCGGCGGCTGCGCGCGACTACATCGCATTTCTCGAAGAAAAGACCGGCGTCGAAGTCGGCTGCGTTTCCACGGGACCGGACCGCAGCCAGACCATGATCCGGGCGGGCTCGAAGATGGAGAAGCTGCTCGCCTGAAGCGCCGCGGCGTCACCAGCCCATCTGAATCAGAAAGCGGAAGGTCCGCCCCTCGTTCAGCGTGTTGGTGATCGCGCCGAAGTTCGGGTTCGCCAGCTCGAAGCCCGGCGGTGCGAACTGCGGCGTGTTGGTCAGGTTCACGCTTTCGGCGCGCAGCATCACCCGTTTCGTCGAGTCGAACGTCCACGTCCTGCCGAGCGAGGCGTTCAGGTTCGCGATCCGGCCGCGGCGGAACGTGTTCCGCCCCAGGCTGCCGCGCATTTCGCCGGGCTGCTGAAACGCGAACGCGCTGCGCGGCAGCCGCTCGCGCGACGTGTCGGGATCGCCGATTGTGCGGCCGAGAATCGACGGATCGAGCAGGTGCGGCCGGTCGCCCCCGTTGCCGTCGACGTTTCCATAGCCGGGTGCATCGCTGCCCGCCGAGACGGTGAACGGCGTGCCCTGCTTGAGCAACATCACGCCGGTCAGATCCCAGTTCCGGAGCAGCAGCCTGCGCCAGGGGGTGCGCCATGCGCCGCGCCACAGGAAGGCATGCGGCTGATCGAAATCGCTCAGGCCCTTCATGTCGCGGTGCGTTTCAAACTCCCACTGGCTGCGCGACAGCCGCGAATCGGCGTCGTAGGCCGTGTTGGTGTACGAGCTGCCGAGGTCCATCGCCTTGCTCCACCAGTAGGCGGCTTCGAAGCTCGCGCCCCGCCAGCGCGGCAGCACCCACGTCACACGGCCGGCATCGTAGTAGCCTCGAGAGCCGTTCAAAACCCATCGCAGGTCCGCAATCGCCGGATCCGCGCGCCGGTCGTTGATCGTGGCCGTCGTCAGCGGCAGCCCTGGCTCGGGCCGGCCGCGGTTCCGGTACCACATGATCAGCAGCTTGTGCGAGCGGCTCCCGACATAGCCCGCTTCGAGGCGCCCCAGGCTGCCCAGGCTGCGCTCCCAGCTGGCGTTGTACTGAAAGCTGTAGGGCGTGGCCAGTTCGCGATCGAGCGCATAGATGTTCGGCTTCGCCCTGTCGGCTCCTTCCCGCAGCGGCTGCAGCAGATCCGGCGCGGGGACGGCGATCTTCAGGTTTCCCGGCGGGCTGAAACGCACCTGCGAATACGTAACCGGAAAAATCTCGCCGAACTGCACTCCGCCGGCGGCCCGCAGAACGCCCCACGCGCCCAGCCGTTGCGCCATGCCCAGCGAGGGCGCCCAGTTGTTGAGGTCGCTGTCAAACGGGATCGTGTCGCGCCCGTGCACTTCGATTGGCCTCGTGGCCGCCTGCCAGCGCAGTCCCCAGGCGACGTCTGTGCCTGCGCCCCAGCGAAACCGCCCGCCCGCATACGCCGCTGCCTCCCAGTTCCGGAATCCGCGGTAGATGTCCCCGATGCTGATCAGGTGCTGCGAAGGCGTGCCCAGGCGCAGGTTGGTGATCGCGTCGCGGCCGAAGTCGTTCCAGAAGGAAAAGAACCCGCGGTGCGCGTCCGTTTCCGCGCCGTTCATCTGCCTGCGGGCGATCTCGAATCCCGCCACCCAGCTCCGCGCGCCGTCCTGCCTGCGCCACGCGCCCGCGCCCCTGTACGTGTTCAGTGCGCGGTCGAGCGGGATGATCGCAACGGGTCCGAGCGTCTCCAGTCCTCCGATCAGCACCATCGGTCCCACGGCGTTCGGCTCTGGCACGAGCAGCGTGCCGGTCCGGTCGAAAGCCGCAGTCGCTTCGATCGACGTGCGGGCGTCCGGCGTGCGCGTCCACGTGGCCCTTGCGCGGTGGTTCTTGATGTGCGTATCCGGGTTCTGTCCGGCGACGAGCTGAAAGGCGTCCACGTCCTGCGACGTGAAGTCGTAGACGAGCGCAGCCGTGTCCCGCGCGCCGCGCTTCATGTCCAGCCGGGCGCCGCCCATGCGGTGATCAATGTTCTGCGGAGCATTGGTGTTGAGCGCCCGCGGATCGATGTCCGTGCGGTTCGGCGTCTCGAGCGGGTAGGCATCCAGAAACCGCTGCACCACCGCGCGCACCGCCGGATCCGCCGCCAGCGGCGTGCGCTCGTCCGCGCGCGGCACCAGAACGTTTCCGTTCACCTGCCCGCGGATCAGCCGCAGGCTTCCGCTGGTCTGCCACCAGGCATCGCGCCACGCGCGCCCGCCCATGCGGAATCCGGCGTCGTTCTCCCGCGCGGGTCTCACGTCCCCCACCTGGAAGAACGTCCTCGCCGTCGTCACGCTGTTCAGATGCGCCCAGCGCAGCTCGCCATGGAAATCTTTCCCGCCAGCGAACGCGGCGTGCGGAGGCGCGGAGGGGGGATTGCCGAACTCGGCGCCGAAATAGCCGCGCTGCGGCTCGAACTCGCGCACGACAGTGGCCGTCACGCCCAGCCGCACGTTCAGTTCTTTCAGCGCATTGTTGTCCACCAGATTGAACTGGATATTCTCGTTGCGGCGGCTCTCGCCGCCTGCCGTATCGGCCGCGCCGAGCAGATTCAGGGCCACCCGCCGCCGCTGCTCCTCTTCGCGATCGCCGTCCCCGGGCGCGGCTGGAGCCGCAGCCTCGGTCTTTCGCGCGTTTTCGGCCGGATCGGGCTTTGGAGACACCTCCTGCCCGGGCGTTCCCAGGCTGAATAATGCTGCCGCCAGCAGCCAGACCCTCACACCCGCAGTCTATAATGGCGCCATTCCCCATGCTGGGCCGCTGCGCTGTTTTCCTGATTCCGCTGCTTCTGGCCGGCCAGGAGTGGCCCGTCTACCATGGCAGCTACGCGAACACGAAGGACTCGCCGCTGAAACAGATCCATACCGGAAATGTTTCGCGGCTCGCGCTGGCCTGGAAATTCGACGCGGGCGGCGCCGGCAAAGAGACCGAGATGCAGTGCAACCCGCTTGTTCGCCACGGCGTGATGTATGTCAGCTCGCCGCGCCTGCACGTCATCGCTCTCGACGCTGCCACGGGGAAAGCGCTTTGGCGCTTCGATCCGCACGAAGGCAAGGACCCCGGCTCGGCCAAGTTCCGCCACCGCGGTTTCAACTATTGGGAGTCCGGCAATGAACGCCGCCTTTACTTTGCCGCCGGTCCGTGGCTGTGGTGCCTGAACGCGCGCACGGGCCAGCCGGTCCGGTCGTTCGGAAACAACGGCCGCATCGATCTGCGCGAGAATCTCGGCCGCGACGCTGCCAACCTCACGGTGACCGTCACGACCCCCGGCGTCGTGTATAAAGATCTGCTGATCCTCGGGGGCCTGGTGAGCGAGTCGCTGCCCGCCGCGCCAGGCCATATCCGCGCCTTCGACGCGCGCACCGGCAAACTGCGCTGGATCTTTCACACGATTCCGCATCCCGGCGAATTCGGCTACGAAACGTGGCCGAGGGACGCCTGGCAGTACATCGGCGGGGCCAACGCCTGGGGCGGGCTGGCGCTGGACGAACAGCGGGGCATCGTGTTCGCGCCCACCGGCTCGGCCACGTACGACTTTTACGGAGCCAACCGCCATGGCGACAATCTGTTCGCGAATTGTTTGATCGCCCTGGATGCATCTTCGGGCCGCCGCCTGTGGCATTTCCAGTTCGTCCGCCACGATCTCTGGGACCGCGATCTGCCCACGGCGCCCACGCTGGTCCAGGTGAAGCGCAACGGCCGCACGATCGACGCCGTGGCGCAGATCACGAAGTCCGGCCACGTCTGGGTCTTCGACCGCGTCACCGGCGAGAGCCTGTTCCCGTATCAGGAGATCGAGGTGCAGCAGACCGACGTGGAAGGCGAGTGGACCGCGCCGAAGCAGGTGCTGCCGCTGAAGCCTGAGCCGTTCGCGCGGCAGTATTTCTCCGAGGATCTCATCACCCGCCGCACGCCCGAGGCCCATGCCGACGTTCTGCGCCGCTGGCGCGAGTACCGCAACGGGCCGCAGTTCACGCCGCCGAGCCTGCAGGGCACGATTCTTCTGCCGGGTTTCGACGGCGGCGGCGAGTGGGGCGGCGCCACGTGGGATCCCGAGACCGGCCTCTTCTACGTCAACTCGAACGAGATGGCGTGGATCATCAGGCTCGTCGAGCGGAAGAACGACCGCCGCGTCACGGGCCGCACGCTGTACCTGCGCCAGTGCGCCTCCTGTCACCGCGACAATCTCGCGGGCTCGCCGCCGGAGTTTCCGTCGCTTGTCAATCTCGCCGGGCGGCGGCGGGCGGAGCAGGTTCGCGACGTGGTTCTGAAGGGCGCCGGCCGCATGCCGGGCTACGCGCATCTCGGCGCCTCGAGCATCGAAGCCATTCTCGCCTACATCCTTCAGGGCGAAGAGAAAGAAGTCGCCGATGCGCCGCGCACGCCTTCGCCCATCGACCTGAAATACCGGCTTGATGGCTACGTGCGCTTCACCGATCCCGACGGCTATCCCGCCATCGCGCCCCCATGGGGCACGCTGAACGCGCTCGACCTGAACACGGGCGAGTACGCCTGGCGCATTCCGCTGGGCGAGATTCCCGCGCTCGTGAAGCAGGGCCTGAGGAACACGGGCAGCGAGAACTACGGCGGATCCGTGGTCACGGCGGGAGGTCTGCTGTTCATCGGCGCGACGAACTCCGACAGCAAGTTCCGCGCTTTTGACAAGCGCACCGGGCAACTGTTGTGGGAGTACCAGATGGACGCCGCAGGCAACGCCACGCCCGCCACCTACATGGTGCGCGGCAGGCAATATGTGGTGATCGGCGCGGGCGGAGGGAAATGGGGCAATCCGTCAGGCAGCACCTATTACGCCTTCGCGCTGCCCGACTGAGCTGCGCCTCAGCGCGCCACTTTCTCCACTTTGACCGCCGCGATCTTGTATTCCGGCTCGCGCGACGCGGAATCGTAGGCATCGTTGGTCAGTTCGTTCACGAGCCGCTCCGGGTCATGGAAGTGCACGAACACCGAGCCCGCGCGCCCGTTTTCGTTTTCCTTCACGGTGAACACCTGCGAGCCGCGGCGCGACGTGATGCGGACGGTGTCCCCGTCCTGCAGTCCCAGGCGTTTCAGATCATCGGGGTGCATTTCGGCCACAGCCTCGAGGCGCGTGGCCTTCAGCGCCGGCACGCTCGCCGTCATGGTGGCCGTATGCCAGTGCTCGAGGATGCGCCCGGTGTTCAGCGTCAGCGGGTATTCGCTGTCCGTGATCTCCGCGGGCGCTTTCTGGTCGCGCATCCAGACCACGGCCTTCCCGTCCGGGCGGCCATAAAACAGAATCGGCTCGGGATGATCTGGCGGCACCAGCGGGTCTTCGCCGCGCACGTAGCGGCGTTTGGTGCCCGGGTGACCGGAGGCGGGCAGCGGCCACAACAGGCCGTGGGCTTCTCTGAGCCGCTCGCGGGTCATGCCGCTGAAGTCGTAAGCCGTGCCTTTCGCCACGCGCAGGATCTCTTCCCATACGTCAGCCGCCGTGCGGAACGGCAGCAGTTTTTCATGCCCCAGACGGCGGCCCAGTTCGAGCAGGATGTCCAGATCCGGCCGAGCTTCGCCGGGCGGATCGATCGCTTTTTCGAGCAGTTGATAGCGCCGCTCGGAACAGCCATACACGCCTTCTTTTTCGACCCACAGCGCAGCCGGGAGCACCACGTCGGCCAGTTCCGTGGTGCGCGTGGGATGAAAGGCGTCGGCCACGACGAGGAACGTGTCCGGCGAGGCCATGGCCTTGCGGTAGCGGTTGGCGTTGGGCATGCTTTGTCCGGGGTTCGTGCACATGACGTAGAGGCACTTCACTTTGCCCGATTCGAGCGCCTGGAACAGATCGACCGCCGAGAGTCCCATGTTCGGACTGAGCCTGCCGGGCTCAAGCCCCCACAGTTTTTCCATCTCGGCGCGGTGCTGCGGATTCGCAACCAGACGGCCGTAGGGCAGGAGATGCGCCAGCCCGCCGCCATCGCGGACGCCGCCGCAGGCGTTCGGCTGGCCGGTGAGCGAAAACGGGGTCGAGCCCGGCCGGCCGATCTTGCCGGTGATCAGGCTGAGGTTCATGATCAGGTTGTTCAGCCAGACTCCCT